>Ga0307440_1000425_pt1 | contig 20639 bp, 16 predicted proteins | sample SalMarWE160410MG_FD_202150 | JGI IMG/M metagenome (GOLD analysis project Ga0307440, IMG submission 202150) | Salt marsh sediment microbial communities from the Plum Island Ecosystem LTER, Massachusetts, United States - WE1604-10 | ecosystem: Environmental > Aquatic > Marine > Intertidal zone >... | reverse complement strand
AACTGGCGCATCCTGAACCCCGTCTCGCTGTGGGAGACCACCGTCAAGGAGACGGGCAACAAGCAGACGGTGAACGACCTGGCCCAGGCCGACGTGTGGTGGCGACCCGTGGACGGCCTCGTCCTGTCGGGGAGCCTCATCGCCGACAACTCCACCGCCCTGAACAAGACGGACCAGTCGTGCTGCGGGATCGGGGGCACGGTGGAGGTGCAGCTCCCGCACATCGCCCCGGGAGTGGGGCTCCGCCTGCAGGGGACGGCCCTCCAGAGCCTCGTGTACCGCACCTCCTACCTCCCCTGGGAGCGCTACACGGTGGACGGGATCGGGGTCGGCTGGGACAAGACGGACGTGCGTGTGGCCACGATCGAGGCGAGCTGGCTGGGCGTGGGCGGCCTCGTGCTGAAGCCCCGGATCGACATCCAGCAGAAGGGCGAGAGCGACATGCACGACCCGCTCACGCCCCCGTCGGACTCGCTCCCCACCTATCCGCGAATCCTGGTGGGCCAGACGGAGACCACCATCCGGCCGGCGCTGGCCGGCGTGTGGCACCGCGGGCTGGGGAGCGGCTGGTCGGTCGACATGGACTGGGACGTGGGCGTCGACTTCATCCGCGACTTCCAGCACGTGAAGGGGAGGAACGCCACCGCCCTGGTGGGCGTGCTCCGCGTCCTGGTCCGCACGCCCCGCCTCCTGTTCGGCCTCGACTGACGGGGCCGGTCCGTCCGGTCCGTCCGGCCCCCCCCGGCTCGTCCGATCAGTGGAAGCCGATGCCCAGCGTGAACAGGTAGACGGCGTCGACCTGCTTCAGGTTGTCGTAGCCCTGCAGGAGCACGTCGACGTTGGGCGTCAGGTACAGGTTCCCCCCGCCCAGTCGGATGTCCCACCCGGCGCCCAGGACGGCCCCCGCGCCCTGGCGGTCGCTGGAGAACGTGCCCCCGAACGGGTCGGGAAACTCCCGCGTGAAGTTGGCGAAGCCCACCCCGGCCTTGAGGAATCCGCCCGACGTCGTGGAGGGATAGTAGAGGACGTCGAAGACGGCGTTCCCGCGGCTCACGGTCCCGCCGTTGGTGTCGCGCCCCCATCCGATGGCCTCGCCCCCGATCACGAAATTCTGGCTCAGGGTGCCGCCCAGACGGATGTAGGCTCCGCCGCCGCCGCCGCCGTGGCTGGTCCATCCCCCGCCAAGTCCGCCCGAGAGCCAGAAGCCGTGGTGGGCCTGCGGCGACTCCGCCCCCTGCGCGGAGACGGACGCCGGAGCCCAGCCGAGGGCCGTGCCGGCCAGGCCGGCGGCCGTGACGATCGACGTGAGGAGAGCACACAGGCGTGACCTCATGGGAGTCCTCCGTGGGTGGGGTGGAGCCGGGGAGTCCGCGGGTACCTCCCCTCCGACCCCTCCACCCGAGCAAGGGTCAGGCCGCGGCGCCGGGAGGGCTCCCGGCGCGCGCCACGGCCGGTGGGGAGACACCCTTCGAGCCCGTGGGGAACTGCCCCGCGTAGTTGACGGGAGGTGCCCCCTGCTACAGCTTCGCGCCCGCGGCCGATCGCCGCCGACCGATCGGAACCGTTCGGGTTGCGTGGGGCTCCGAGGCTGATACCTTAGCGGCGGCCGAGTCCCGGCTTGGAGCGTGCGGGGTCGGCGCGACAGTGACGGAAGAAAGCGGAGAATGAGGAAGGCAACCTACACGACGGTGGGCTCGGTGGCGGCGGTTCTACTCGCCGTGGCCGCAGCTTGGCCGGTCCTCCACGGGTCCTCGGCCGCGGCCCGGGAGGTGCCCGGTGCCGCCGGTGCGACCCGGGCCCCTCAGGTGGCCGCCGACACGGGCGCGACCGGGGCCGCCGGAGCGGCCGGAGCGGCCGCCGCCAGGACCTCCGGAGCCCCGACGCCCGCATCGCCGGGCTTCTACCCGCAGCCGATCGGCGCCCCGATCCAGGGCCACGACAGCCTCAGCGCCGCCCAGGTCGCCATTCAGCTCGCCGAGAGCGCGACGCAGGGGCCCGCCCAGCCGATCCCGTTCAACCACCACTTCCACACCACCAACCTCCAGATGAGCTGCGAGTACTGCCACACGAACTCGCGGCACTCCGAGGTAGCGGTGATGCCTCCGCTGGCGACCTGCATCGGGTGCCACCGGATCGTGGGGACGGGACTGGCGCCGATCGACACGCTGCGGGCCTACTGGCAGCGTCAGCAGCCCGTGCCGTGGGTGCGCGTCTACAAGATCGCCGAGTTCGTGCAGTTCAAGCACGAGCCGCACCTGCGGAACGACCTGCAGTGCCAGACCTGTCACGGCCCGGTCCAGGACATGGACCGCATCTACGAGTTCCAGAGCGACACGATCCCGATCCAGTCCCTGACGATGGGCTGGTGCCTCCGATGCCATCGCCAGAAGCCCCAGCAGACGGACGTGGCCACCGAGTACAAGCTCGTCCGCGAGGCCGCCATCCCCGCCAACCCGGGCGGCACCGAGAAGCCGGGACTGTATCCGATGGCGATCAGCGAGCAGTACGCGGCGCACCGCGCGCCCCTCGACTGCACGACCTGCCACTACTAGAGCCGACATGAGCGAGCCCAGCGAAACCCACGCCCCCCGTCCCGAAGAGGAGCCGTCCACCGGCACGAGCCGGCGGACCTTCCTCAAGATCCTGGGGCTCTCCGGGGCCGGGGCGACCGCCGCCGCCTGCCGGCCGGCCCCGCCCCACATCGACCAGAAGCTCATCCCCTACCTGGTTCAGCCCGAGGGCATCACCCCGGGCACCAACACCACCTACGCCAGCCTCCTGGCGGAGGCGGGCCCCGAGCCGCTGGGCATCCACGCGTGGGTGCGGGACGGCAGGGTGCTCAACCTGGAGGGCAATCCCGACTTCCCGCTCAACGCCGACGGCATGTCGGCGCTGGGGCTGTCGACCCTGCAGGACCTCTACGACCCCGACCGGGTCCCGGGACCGCGCAAGAAGGGCGGCGGAGACTTCCAGGAAGCCGCCTGGAAGGACGGCATCCAGGCCCTGGGCAAGGCGGTCCAGGACGGCGATGTCGTCCTGCTCACGGGGACGGGCACGGGGACGCGCGACCGGTTCGCCGAGGAGTGGGCGAAGGCCGTCGGCGCGCGGCACGTTCGCTACGACACGTTCGACTACGCGCCGCTGCGGCGTGCCCACGAGATCGCCTTCGGCCGCGCCGAGATCCCCACCTACGCCGTCGATCAGGCGGACCGGATCGTGAGCTTCGGCGCCGACTTCCTGGCCACGTGGCTCGAGCCCACGGCCCTGGGCCGACGCTTCGCACACGCCCGCGACATCGAGAAGGGGCGTCACGCCAGGTTCACGTTCGTGGGTCCGCGCCTGTCGCTCACCGGCTCCAACGCCGACGACTGGCTGCCGGCCCGCCCCGGGACGTCGGGCCTGGTCGCCCTGGCGGTGGCGCACGTGGTGGCCCAGAAGAAGGGCGGCTCCCGCGGCCTCGAGCTCCAGGGAGTGCTGGCGACGTACACGCCCGAGTGGGCCGCCGACAAGACCGGGGTGGCCGCGGACAAGATCCAGAAGCTGGGCGAGGAGATCGCCGCGGCGGAGCGCCCGGTGGCGCTTCCCCCCGGACCGGAGAGCCAGGGCGCCGACGCCACGGACGCCTGCCTGGCCGTCGCCCTCCTCAACCACGTGGCCGGCGCGATCGGTACGACGGTGCAGTTCGGCGTGGGTCCGCAGCGGGGCCAGGGCGCCACCCTGGCGGAGATGAAGAGCCTCGCCGGCGACATGAAGAACGGGAAGGTCCGGACGCTGATCGTGGCCGGACCCAACCCCGCCTTCACGCTGCCGGCCTCCGCGGGCTTCGCCGAGGCGCTGGGGCAGGTGCCGACGGTCGTGTCGCTCAACTCGCACCTGGACGAGACCACGGCGGCGGCAAGCTGGATCCTGCCGGGCAGCCACGAGCTCGAGTCCTGGGGGGACGCGGAAGTGCTCCCCGGCGCGTGGGCGCTGGGCCAGCCCGTGATGCAGCCGGTGTTCGACACGCGCCAGCGGGAGGACATCCTCCTGCAGGCGGCCGCCGCCGCCGGCATCAAGGCCGACTTCGGCGCCCAGGACTTCGCCGGCTACCTGGAGAACGCGTGGCGGGAGAAGCACCGCGCCTCGGGCTCCAGCCAGCGCTTCGACGAGTGGTGGTTCGACACCAGGCGGCAGGGCGGCCGCTGGGAGGGCGCACCCGGGAAGCCGACCTCGGTCGGCCTCTCCCGCGCGGTCACCTCCCACGCCTTCTCCGGCGGCGCCGGCGCGCCGGCCCGGGGCAAGTTCGACCTGGTGGTCTACCCGGGCAGCTACCTGTACGACGGGCGCGGGGCCAACCGCGGCTGGATGCAGGAGATCCCCGACCCGATCACCAAGTGCGTGTGGGGCTCCTGGGTGGAGATGCACCCCGACACGGCCAGGCCGCTCGGGCTCGAGAACGGTGACGAGGTCGAGGTGACCTCGGAGAGCGGCAAGGTCCGCGCTCCGGTCTACCTCTACCCCGGCATCCGCAAGGACGCGGTCGGGATCCAGATCGGCCAGGGCCACACGCACTACGGCCGCAACGCGGCCGGCCGCGGCGTGAGTCCGCTGGACCTCCTCCCGGACACGGTCGACGGAGCCACCGGCTCCCTCGCTTACGCCGGGGTGGCCGTCCAGCTCAGCGCCACGGGGCAGAAGGCGAAGATGGTCAAGCTCCAGGGCTCCGACCTGGACTACGGCCGCGAGGTCTCCGAGATCATGGGGGTCGAGGAGGCCCGGAAGGCGATCGGCGAGCACCAGGTCGACCTCAGCGAGCTGGTCGAGGCGGCGTGGGACTCCGATCCCATGAGCCCGTACCGCTGGGGCATGACGGTCGACCTCAACGCCTGCACGGGCTGCGGCGCCTGCGTGGCGGGCTGCTACGCCGAGAACAACCTCGCCGTGGTCGGGGAAGAGCGCTGCGCCGACGGCCGGGAGATGTCCTGGATCCGCATCGAGCGCTACTTCGAAGCCACCGCCGACGGCGGCTTCCAGACCACGCACCTGGCCGAGATGTGCCAGCAGTGCGGCGACGCGCCGTGCGAACCGGTGTGCCCCGTGTACGCGGCCTACCACAACCCGGAGGGCCTGAACGTCCAGGTCTACAACCGGTGCGTGGGCACGCGCTACTGCTCCAACAACTGCCCGTACAAGCAGCGCCGCTTCAACTGGTTCACCTACGACTTCCCCTATCCGCTCAACCTCCAGCTCAATCCGGACGTCACCGTCCGCGAGAAGGGCATCATGGAGAAGTGCACGTTCTGCGTGCAGCGGATCGACCGTGCCAAGGTGCAGGCCAAGGAGAAGGGCCGGCTGGTCCAGGAAGGGGACTTCCAGACCGCGTGCCAGGCGGCCTGTCCGACGCACGCGATCTGGTTCGGGAACCTCAAGGACCCGACGAGCCGCGTGTCCCGGATCGCGAAGGGCGCTCGCTCCTACCACGTGCTCGAAGAGCTCAACACGCGCCCGGCTGTCACCTATCTCCGCGATGTGACGCACGCGGAGCTGGCTCAAGAAACGTAACGAGGACGCATGGCCGACCACTGGGATACGGAGGAACGAGGGCTGACCCTCGCCGACGCGAACCGGGACATCATGCGTCCCATCATGGTCTCATCGTGGCGGTACTGGACCCTGCTGGCGTTCGTGTTCGCCCTCGTGGTGTGGGGCTGCATCGCCTGGGCCTGGCAGGTCGGGCAGGGGCTGGGCGTGGCCGGCTACTCCCACCCGGTGATGTGGGCCGTCTACATCACCGCCTTCGTGTTCTGGGTGGGCATCGCGCACTCGGGGACGCTGATCTCGGCGATCCTCTACCTGTTCCGGTCCGGGTGGCGCACCACGATCAACCGCGCCGCCGAGGCCATGACGATCTTCGCGGTGATGACGGCGGGCCTGTTTCCGCTGATCCACCTGGGGCGCACCTGGTACTTCTACTGGCTGATCCCCTACCCGTCCGAGCGCTTCATCTGGCCCAACTTCAAGTCCCCGCTCGTGTGGGACGTGTTCGCGGTCGGGACCTACTTCACGATCAGCCTCCTGTTCTGGTACACGGGGATGATCCCGGACCTGGCCGCCATCCGCGACCGGCTCCGGGGCTGGAAGAGCAAGGTGTACGGCCTGTTCTCGGTGGGCTGGCAGGGCACGGTCCGCGAGTGGAGCCACTACCGGCGGGCCTACCTGTACATGGCCGCCATCGCGACGCCCCTGGTGCTGTCGGTGCACAGCGTGGTGTCGTGGGACTTCGCGATGGCGATCGTGCCGGGGTGGCACTCGACGATCTTCGCCCCCTACTTCGTGGCCGGGGCCATCTTCTCGGGGATGGCGATGGTGATCACGATCCTCGTGCCCATGCGGTGGGCGTTCGGGCTCGAGGACTACATCACCGACTACCACTTCGACAACATGTCGAAGCTCATCCTGCTCACGTCCCTGATCGTGGCGTACTCGTACGCGGCCGAGTACTTCATCACCTACTACTCGGCCGATCCCACCGAGCAGGCGAGCCTGTTCTTCCGGGCCCACGGGTCCTTCCAGGGACCGTTCTGGGTCATGACGTTCTGCAACGTGATCGTGCCGGCCACCCTGTGGTTCAAGAAGGTGCGGCGCAGCGCCTCGGCGGCCTTCGTCGTGTCGATCTTCGTGAACATCGGCATGTTCTACGAGCGTTACGTGATCATCGTCTCCTCGCTGGCGCACGAGTACGAGCCCTACAGCTGGGGCTTCTACCGGCCGTCCTGGGTGGAGATCAGTATCATCGTCGGCAGCTTCGCCTGGTTCTTCTTCTGGTTCCTGCTGTTCACCAAGGCGCTCCCGACGATCAGCATCGCCGAGGTGAAGGAGCACCTGGCGCACCAGGGAGCCCACGAGCATGGCTGAACCGGCGAACGTGAGCGGCGTGCTGGCCCACTACGAGTCCATCGATGGGACGCGGCGGGCCATCGAGACGCTGCGCGAGGCGGGCTTCGACGATCTCGAGGTGTTCTCGCCCGTGATGTGCCCCGAGCTCGAGGAGGCGCTGGGCATCCATTCCAGTCCGGTGCGCCGCTGGGCGCTCATCGGCGGCATCACGGGCTTCACCACGGCCAACCTGCTGACCATCGGGACGTCGCTGGCCTATCCGCTCATCGGACAGGGGAAGCCGATCGTCTCGTGGCCGCCTTTCATCGTCATCATGTTCGAGCTCACGATCCTGTATACGGGCCTGTTCGCGATGTTCTCCTGGATGGTCCACGCCCACCGACCCAAGCTCAAGCTGTCGCCCGCCTACCGGGCCGTGTTCAGCGTCGACCGGTGGGGCATCTTCGTCCCGGTCGACGACCGGAACCGAGACCGGGCCCTCGACAAGGTGCGGGAGACCGAGGCCGTGGAGGTGGAGGCGTGAGCGGGCCCGGCACGCACGGCGGCGGGGCCGGACGCGCGGCCGCGTGGCGGCGCCTGGCGCTCCCGCTGGCCCTGGTGCTCCTGGCGGCGGGCTGCGACAACATCGTCAAGGCGATTCCCTACTTCTCCACGATGACGCAGCAGCCCTCGGTCGAGACGTTCGAGCAGCAGCCCAAGGAGCCCCCGGCCGGAGCCGTGGCCACCGGTGCCACCTGGCACCTGGGCCTCCTGCAGGCGGACAGCCTGGCCAGGAACCCGCTCGCCGGCACGCCCGCCGAGCTGGCCCGGGGGAAGCAGATGTTCGAGAACTTCTGCCTCCCGTGCCACGGCGTGGACGGCACGGGCAGCGGGCCCGTGATCAACAGGGACGGCAAGAATCCGCGGCGCATCCCGTACATTCCGGCCGTGAACCTGGCCACCGGACCGGCCACGGCGCGCTCGGACGGCTACCTGTGGGGGATGATCTCCAACGGACGCGGGCTCATGCCCTCCTACGACCGCATCCCGCCCGACCAGCGCTGGTACGTGGTCGAGTACGTCCGGCACCTGCAGAAGGTGGCGGCCGACTCGGCGGCCTCGGGATCGGCTTCGGGGACCCGGTGAACGGCGGCGACGAAGTGAGCGACGGAGCGAACCCACCAGAGGCGAGCGGACGATCTTGAGCTCCGACACGTATAAGGTGACGCCCGAGAAGGCCCTGTCGACCATTCCGGGGAAGATCTCCGGACGGACGCTGCTGGCCTGTTGGATCGCCATCGCCATCGGGGTGGTGGGCTTCTTCTGGACGGTGGGAAGCCACCCGACCCGCGTATGGGAGGTGATCTGGTCCAACTTCCTGTTCTGGAGCTCCCTGGCGGAGGCCGGCGTCATTTTCGGCGCCGTGCTGCACACCGCCAAGGGGCACTGGGGGAAGTGCTTCCGGAGGATCTCCGAGGGGATGGCGGCGTTCCTGCCCGCCTCGCTGGTCCTCCTGGTCCTGATGCTGCTGTTCGGGTCCACGCACGTCTTCCCCTGGATCGGCCCCATGGGGCCGCACCGCGGCCACGTCAACCACACCTGGCTCACCCAGGGCGGCGTGTTCTGGCGCAACACGATCCTGGCCCTGGTGCTCTACGTGGCCAGCTTCGCCTACCTGAGGCACTCGCTGCGGCCCGACGCGCCCATGGTGGCCGAGCGCCTCACCGGGTGGCGCCGCGGCCTGGTCAAGTGGATCGGCCGCCGGTGGCGAGGGGACGACGCCGAGGTCCGGGCTGCCACCCGGGACCTGGCGCGCTTCGGGCCCATCCTCATCCTCCTGTGGGCCGTCGTCTTCACGCTCATGGCGATCGACCTCATCATGTCGCTCGTCCCGGGCTTCATCAGCATCATCTGGGGCGCCTACTTCTTCGTGGGCGGCTGGCTCTCCATGCTGGCCCTCACGGCGGTCCTGGCCAACCGGTACCACCGGCGCTACGACCTGTCGGACGCGTGGGGGAAGTGGGAGTTCCACGACCTCGGCAAGCTGATGTTCGCGTTCACGATCTTCTGGACCTACTTCTGGTGGTCCCAGTTCCTGGTCATCTGGTACGGCAACCTGTCGCGCGAGACCATCTACTTCGAGCAGCGCGTGGCCGGGCACTGGTACGGCCTTTACGCCGTGCAGATGATCCTGTGCTTCGCCCTGCCCTTCTTCCTCCTCCTGGGCCGCAAGCCCAAGATGCGCTCGGGCTGGCTGGCCTTCGTGGGCGTGATCATCCTGCTCGGGTTCTGGCTGGAGCGCTTCCTGGAGGTCGCGCCGGCGACCTGGCACGGGACGGGCATTCCGCTCGGCTGGATCGAGCTGACCATCTCGATCGGATTCATCGGCCTGTTCGGGCTGTGCTACTCGCTGTTCTCCAGCACCTTCCCCAAGCTCCCGATCCGGGAGACCCTGCCCGGCAGAGCCCACCACGGTCCCTGACGGAGGGGCTGCCGTCCCCGGGGGGGCTTCCCCTGGAGCAGATCCTCCCCGCATGTTGTAGGAGGAGCCTGTCCGAAGCGTTCGGCAGAGCGGCGCGGCCCGTCGCGGCGGTCCGCGCCCCGCAGTAGGCAGTCATTGGGTCGGAGAGAGGAACCAAAACATGAGCTCAACCACCAGCGCGCAGATCGATCAGCTCATCGAGAGAACCGAGGCGAACCTGGCCAAGTTCAAGGACCGGGCGGCCGAGCTCCGCACCGAGATCGGAGACGCGAGAGCCGCCACCAAGGTCCGCATCAAGGCGATGGTCGACCGGCTCGAGGCCAAGTACGACGAGTCCGAGAAGAAGCTCCAGGACATCAAGAAGGCCGGCGGTCCGCGGGAGGAGATCGAGGCGCTGCACTCCGAGATCGTGGACGACCTGCAGAGCATGGCCCGTACGATCAAGCGCCGGATCCACTAGTGAGGACCCACCGCTAGTCCATCGGCCCCTCCCGGCCGCGGCCCCGAAGGCGCCGCGGCCCGGGTGTGGCCGCTTCCCTACAGCCGCAGGATTCGGGCGATCCCCACCCGCACCCCGAAGTCGGGACTGTCGGCCGTGTAGCCCGCCAGCACCGACCCGTCCACCAGCCACCCTCCCCGCTCCCAGTCCAATCCCACCGAGGCCGTCCCCTCGTCCTCGAGGCCCACGGGCACCACGTGGCGCGTGTTGGCCCGCCCGCGCACCCCGATCGCCAGGCGCGGAAGGCCGCCGGCGCCGTCCGGATCCCACAGCAGCTCGGCCCCGTACAGGAGCACGTCGTCCTGGATGAAGGTGCGCAGCGGCGCCGTCAGGATCCCGATCCCGACCTCCCCGGTGACCCGCACGCGCTCGCCCCCCCAGCTCCCGAAGGCGCTGCCCTCGAAGTCCGTGGTGTTGAGCCCGATGCCACGGGACTGCTGGGAGTTGGGCAGCTTGACGGCCACGTCCACTCCGGCCGACGGCCCCGTCGCGCCTCCCACGAGCCGCGCCACGGTGGCGATGCGGAAGTCGCCGGCGTCCGTCGTGGTCCCGTCGGCGACGCCGGGCGCCAGAGGCACGTGCGAGGGTCCGCGGCCGTGGATGCGGAGCACGTGCCAGGCATCGCCCCGCACCTCGAGCAGGACGCCGTCGGCGACCGCGTAGGCCACGGTCAGGGTGCCCACGCGCAGGAGGTCCCCTCGCAGCCCGGAGAGCGGGAAGCTCCGGTCGCCGTCCCAGCCGAGCCCGGCCCCGAGCAGGAACTCGCCGGCGCGGACGGCCGAGGCGTTGGGGACGGCCGGATCGCGGCGCATCTGGGCGCCGGCCGGAGCGGCGACGCCCAGCAGGAGGAGGGCGAGGGCGAGCGGGCGGCCGTCAGGCCGCGTCACCGGCCTCCAGGTCGAACGCCGCCCGCACGATGCGCCGCTGCTCCCGGTCGTGGTCGGCGTGGTAGCCCTCGGCCGGGCTGGCCATCTCGGGCCGGCCCGCGTAGCGCAGGCCGACGCCCTCGGGAAGCAGCGCTTCGAAGCGGGGCCGCACGAAGGTCCAGGCCCCCATGTTCTCCGGCTCCTCCTGGGCCCACACCACTTCCCGGAGCCCCTCGTGCCCCTCCAGCGCCCGCCGGACGGCCGCCTCCGGGAACGGGTAGAGCTCTTCCATCCGCAGGACCGGGGTGGGCGCTCCATCCCGCTCCGCCGCCTCCTGGCGGGCGTCGGACTCGGACAGGTCGTAGTAGACCTTCCCGGAGCACAGGATGAGGCGCCCGGCCACCGGACCGTCTCCCGATCCCCCGGCGGCCGCCCCGTCCTCGGCCAGCAGGGGCCGGAAGCGTCCCCCGGTGAACTCGGCCAGGGGGGAGCGGGCCCTGGGATGGCGCAGGAGGCTCTTGGGCGTCATCACCACGAGCGGGCGCCGCGCGGTGCGCAGGGCCTGGAGCCGCAGGAGGTGGAAGTACTGGGCGGGCGTGGTCGGGTACGTGACCCTCAGGTTGCCCCGGCCGGCGAGCTGGAGGTAGCGCTCCAACCGCGCGCTCGAGTGCTCCGGCCCCTGGCCCTCGTAGGCGTGCGGCAGGAGGAGGCCCAGCCTGGACTCCTGGCCCCACTTGGAGCGTCCGGCGGCGATGAACTGGTCGATGATGGCCTGGCCCACGTTGGCGAAGTCGCCGAACTGCGCTTCCCACAGCGCCAGGCCGTCCGTGGCGATCGTGCTGTAGCCGTACTCGAAGCCCAGCGCCGCCACCTCCGACAGGGGGCTGTTCCACACGGCGAAGGGCGCCTGGTCCTCCGACAGGTGCTCGAGCGGCACCCAGCTCCGCGAGCCATCGGCGGCGTGCAGGACCAGGTGGCGCTGGCTGAACGTGCCTCGCTCGGTGTCTTCCCCGCTGAGCCGCACCGGGACGCCGTCGGTCACCAGGGCGGCGAAGGCGAGTGCCTCGGCGTGGGCCCAGTCGAGCGGTTCACCCTCGGTGAGGGCCTTCCGGCGCTTGTCGAGCTGGCGGCCCAGCTTCTGGAACAGCTCGAAGTCGTCCGGCCAGGCGTGGATGCCCCGGTCCAGCTCCAGGAGGCGCTCCTCGGACACCGCGGTGTCGACCTCCGACGGATCGTCCAGCTCGGTCAGTCCGGCCGTGAGCGCACGCTCCGCCGCCGAGGGCTGGCCGGAGGCCGGGGGCTGCTCCCCGCCGGACGGGCCGCCCGCCTGCACGCGCTCCCGCGCGGACTGGAGCCGCTCGGCCACCCGGTCCTCCATGGCCGAGGCCTCCTCTTCGGAGACGGTCCCCGCCTTCGCCAGCCGGTCGGCCCACAGGGCACGCACGGTCGGATGCTCGTCGATGGCCCGGTACATGGCCGGCTGCGTGTAGCCCGGCTCGTCGCCCTCGTTGTGGCCGTGCCGCCGGTAGCCCACCAGGTCGATCATCATGTCCTGCCCGAACTCGCGCCGGTACTCGAACGCAAGCTCCGCCGCCGCCAGGCAAGCCTCGGGGTCGTCCGCGTTCACGTGCACCACCGGGATCCGGAAGCCGATGGCGATGTCGCTGGCGTAGCGCGTCGAGCGCCCGTCCCGCGGGTTGGTGGTGAAGCCGAGCTGGTTGTCGGCGATGATGTGGAGGGTTCCGCCCGTCTCGTAACCGGGCAGCCGGCACAGGTTCAGGGTCTCGGCCGCCACGCCCTCGCCCATGAACGCGGCGTCGCCGTGGACGAGGATCGGGAGCACGGGCTGCGCGTCGGGGGCGGCATCGGCCGTGCGCGTCTCCTCGCTCCCCCGCTCGCCGCGCCGCCTCAGGTCGCGCGCCGCCCTGGCCATGCCCTCGACCACCGGGTCCACGTGCTCCAGGTGGCTGGGGTTGGGTGCCATGTACACGTCCAGGTCGCCCGCTTCCGTGTGGGCCACGCCGGCCGCGCCCAGGTGGTACTTCACGTCCCCGGTCCCGTCGGTCGGGACCAGCCGGGCCACGCCCTCGCCGGCCTGGTCCTCGAACTCGGAGATGATGGCCTCGTAGGGCCGGCCGATGATGTGGGCCAGCACGTTGAGGCGGCCGCGATGGGACATCCCGAGCATCATCTCGCGGGTGCCCGAGGCGGCCGCGCGGCGCAGCGCCTCGTCCAGCATCGGGACCATCATGTCCAGGCCCTCGATCGAGAAGCGCTTCTTGCCCAGGTAGGCGCGCTGGAGGAAGCGCTCCAGCCCCTCGACCTGCGTGAGCCGGTCCAGCAGCGACGCGGCCTGCTCGGCCGACAGCTCGACCCGGTGGCGTCCCGATTCGATGTAGTCGACCAGCCAGTCGCGCTCGGCCGGGTTCTCGACGTGGCCCAGCTCGTAGCCGATCGGCCCGCAGTAGATCTCGCGCAGCCGGTCGATTACCTCGGCGGCCGTACGGCCAAGGCGCTCCAGCCCGAGGGCGGCCGCCGGGATCCCGGCCAGCTCGTCCGGCCCGATGCCGTGGAACTCCGGCTTCAGCATCGGATGACCGCCGGGGTCCGAGCCCAGCGGATCCAGCCGGGCCGCGAAGTGGCCCAGCTCCCGGTAGGCCTCCACCAGCGCCGCCGCCCGCGCCGCCGCGCGCAGCCGGTCGGCCGACACCCGGGCCGGAGCCTCCACGGCCGGCTGGGCCCCGGCGGCCGACCGGGCGCCGTTCTCCACCCAGTCCGCCAGGGACGGCGGAATCAGGCCCTGATCGCGCAGCCTGCGCTCGTAGAGCTGCTCCGCGTAGCCGGCGTTGTATCCATCGGCCCGGGCCTCCGCCCGGGATTCCCCGCTCTGTTCGCTCAACGGTACCCCGTGTATGGCAGGTCCAGGCCCGGGCGGCGCGTGCGTCGCCCCGCCCGGTGCGCCCGACTCCGCGATCGTGAAGGTCTCCGGTTCTTCTGCTGCAAGGAATTTACCGGCAAGACTCGGACGAGGTCCGATCGCGGGGTGGTTCGGCCGACCACGCTCAGAACAGGATGCGCACTCCGCCCTGGAGCGGGAACACCCAGGCGGACGAGAAGCCCGCACCGTCGACCCTGGTACTGAGCCGGCTGAACACCCCGGTGTCCGTGCGGGAGGTGAACACGCCGCGGGCCCGGCCGGACAGGAACACCACCACCTGGGGACCCACCCGGAGACCCACCCAGACGACGCCGTCGATTCCGGGATAAGTGTGCGTGAAGTCACGGTTCCCATCGGGCGTGGCCAGCAGGCCCGAGTCGTCGGTGTCCATGATGGTCGCTCCGCCCAGCAGGGCCACGCTCGCCTGCAGCGTCGAGCCGTCCGGCGGCGTGAGCCAGATGACGGGGCCCACGCGCACGTTCCACAGGGTCATGCTCGGGACCTTGGCGCTCAGGAGATCCGGAAAGGGCGCCTCGCGCCCCAGGAGGAAGTCCACGCCGGCGTCCAAGCGCACGCCCACGCGCGGGAGAACCCGGTAGTCCACGCCGAAGCCCGCGCCGCCGGCCATGCGCTCGAAGTCGGCCAGGACGCCGGCCGGCCACACCAGACCCGCCCTCGCTTCCATGGACCACGGCCCCGGGTCGAAGCGGGGCGCACCGGCGGCCATCTGCGCCCGGAGGGGGGCGATGGCGGAGCCGATCAGGAGGAGGCCGAAGGCGAAACGGGCGGGACGCATGCGGCTCTCCCGGGTGCGGGCCTGCGGGGGCCCGGGGGGTTCGTGGATGGGGGCGGCCGCCGGAGCGACCGCCCCTCTGTCCAGCGCAGGATCCGGGTCCGGCGCCCGCACCGCAAGGTCGCCGCGGCGCCCGTCAGATCAGTCGAACAGCCTCCGCACGGCGGCCCGGTCCACCTTGCCGTTGGGGTTGCGGGGGAGCCCCTCCACCACGGCCAGGCGCCGCGGCCGCTTGGCTGACGCCAGCCGTCCCCGGCAGTGCGACTCGAGCGCCGCCACGAGGGCGCGAACGGCCGCGGACGGAGCCCCGTAGGCTCCTCCGCCGTGCGCCGCGGACGGCACGACCGCGGCGGCCACGCGCTCGCCCCATTCGGGGTCGGGCAGCCCCACGACGGCCGCCTCCCGTACCGCGGGGTGGGCGCGGAGGACGGACTCCACCTCGGAGGGATCCACGGTGACGCCGCCCGACACGATCCGGTTCGACAGTCGGCCCGTCACCCACAACCGTCCCCCGTCATCCAGCCGGCCGGCGTCCCCGGTGCGCAGCCACCCGTCGGCGGTTCGCCACGGCTCGTGCGCCTCGCCTGCGGGGGCGCGCCCGGCGTCCTCAAGATCCTCCGATCCGCCGGCCGACTCCGGGCCCCACACGTAACCCGCCATCACCGTCGGCCCCCGCACCAGGATCTCGTCCCCCGCCCCGATGCGCACGTCGGTGCCGTCCAGGGGCCTCCCCACCGTGCCCGGGAAGCGCCGCGCCTCCTCGGGGCGCGCGGTGGCCACCTGCGAGGACGCCTCGGTGAGCCCGTAGGTGGGAAACAGTGGATAGTCCACCGCCTGCGCCGCCGCCACCCGCCCGGGGGCCGCCGCGTCCCCGCCCAGGAGGATGCCACGCAGGGTGAGGGGGGCCGGCCGACCCGCCCGCGCCTCCAGCAGCCGGGCGAGCATGGTGGGGACCAGCGATGCGTGGGTCACGCGGCCCTCCTCCATCAGCGCCGCCACGTCTTCGGCGTCGAAGCTCTCCCGGAGCACCAGGGCGGCACCGGTCCACGCCGCCCGGATCACCAGCGCCACGCCGCCCACGTGAGCCGGGGACAGCGAGGCCAGCCATCGGTCGGCGGGCCCGAGCAGCATGCGGCGCTCCGTGGCGGCGGCGCAGGCCAGGTGGTTCTCCAGGGTGAGCCCCGCCGCCTTGGGCCGACCCGAGGAGCCCGACGTGGCCAGGATGGTGTGGAGCCGGACCGTGGGGGCGGGGCCGCCCGCGTCCGGTGGGCCCGTGCCCAGGATCTCGGCACCGTCCGCCGGAGGCCACCCGTCCCCGAGCCGCACGATCACCGTCCCGGACGGGCACACGGCATCGGCCCGCTCGCGCGTCTCCGCGCCGCACACCAGCGCCGCCGGTCGGAGCCGGGACAGGTACGCGCCGAGCTCCGGCTCCGTCCAGCCGGGGTGCAGGGGAGCGGCGGCCGCACCGGTGCGGGGCACAGCGTGCAGGCAGGCCACCGCGGCCGGGCCCCTCGGGAGGAGGAAGGCCACCGGGCCCGTGCCTCGCCCGCCGCGCCGCTCCAGGGAGAGGCCCGCCTCCCGGAGCCGCCCCACGAGCCCGGTGGCGGCGTCCTCGAGCTCCCCGTAGCTGCGCGTGCCGTCCGGTCCATCCAGGGCGACCGCGTCGGGCCAGCGCCGCGCTGCCCGGGCGAGGGGATCGCGCGCCGGGGCGCCGCCCGCGGCCCGCGGTTCCACCTGCGCTCTCCGGCCCGACCGTTGTCCCGCCGGATCGGGCATCATACTCTAGATGACGTCAAGGTCCCTCGGATTTTGAATTCCTCCAACCTCGGACGGGTGACCTGCCATGATCCCTCTCTCCGGCCACCGGGCCCACTTCTCCGATCACACGCGGCGGCGACCGCCCGTCGGAAGGCACGTCGAGCTCGCCGTGGCGCTGGCCCTCGGGCTCGCGGCGACCGCCTGCGCCAGCCGGCAGATGCAGGTCTCGAGCGTCAGCGGCAGCGGCGACAACATGGTCGCGGAACTCAACACGGCCAACGGCCGCTTCAACTTCCGGAGGTCCGCCCAGGGCGCCGCCAGGGTCGACACGATCGCAGAGCCGCCGCAGAAGCTATGGCCCTTCCTGGAGCAGGTCTACGACTCGCTCTCGGTCCCGGTCCACGTTCGAAACGGAGAGGCGCACGTGCTGGGCAGCGTCGACTTCGACGCCACGCGCCGCCTGGGGGACCACCGGCTCTCCCTGTTCCTGGACTGCGGTAGGACTATCACCGGCTCCATGGCGGACCAGGGCGAGCTCACCATGACCGTGGCCACCCAGATCCGCGCCGCCGACGTGGCGTCGAAGGAGAGCGAGGTGATCACCCTGGTGAGCGGCACGGCGCGGCAGCACGGCCTCAGCTCCAGCCAGACCGACTGCACGTCGACCGGCCGGCTGGAGGACATGATCGTCACCAGGCTCCAGCTCCTGTCGCTGGGGAAGAGCGACTAGGCCGACCGGCGGACGCCGCGCGGGAGGCGGACACGGCGCCGGAGGCGGCCCGGTCCGCCGGCCGATGCACGAAGGGGCGCCCCCCGGGGCGCCCCTTGCGCGTTCCGGTCCGGAGAGCGGGAGCTCAGAAACTCGCCCGCACGCCCAGCTGGATCGGGAAGGTCACGACGCTGCTGAAGCCGGCGCTCGGCAGGTTCGAGCTGAACGCGCTGAACACGCCCGTGTCGGCCGCCTTGGTCTTCACGAGGCGGGCGCCGCCCGACAGGTAGAGGTCGAGCATGTCGCTGGCCTTGTAGCCGAACTTCACCAGACCCACGCCGCTGAAGTAGGTCTTGGTGAAGTCGGTCTGCAGCCCGCCCGACGCGGTCTCGAACGCCGTGGCCGAGTTCGTGTCCATGGTGGTCGCGCCCGCCCCCACGTTGACGGTCACGTCCCAGCGCTCCTGGTCCGGCGGGGTCAGGAGGAACTCGATGCCACCCGTGTAGCTGTACAGGCTGACGTCCGGCACGTCGTTGACCAGGATCCCGGGATGCGTCTGGTCCTTGGCGCTCATCACGTCCGCGGCCACGTCCGCCCGGATGGCCACACGGGGCACCACCCAGTACGCGATCCCGATGCCGGCCGCGAAGCCCGGCTTCTCGATGTCCTTGAGGTTGCCGATCGGCAGGGTCAGGCCGCCGCGCGGGTCGATCGACCACTTGGCATCCTGGGCGTGCGCCATGGCCGGCGCGCCGACCAGCAGGGCCGCGAGCACCACGATCCCGAACTTCGTACGCATGTTCATGCTGCCCCCTCTCTGCGGGAGTGACTCGAAATCACACGGAAAAGATCCACTATTGGCACTGTTATACAATAGACACCATCCCCCTGGTTGCAAGGACCGCCCCGAACATGACGGAAGTGATGCTCGCAAAAGCCGGGCCCGAGTCCGGAATCTCGTGCACGAAAAGAGGCGGTGGGGGCGGCGCTACAGGGCCAGTCCGGCGCCGAGGAGCAGGCCATAGACGAGGACGGCGCGCCCGGTGCTGCTCAGCGCGCCGTTGAGCTCGGAGCGCGCGCCGAACGTCCGCAGGGTGCGGAGCGGGGCGAGACCCAGGAGGCTGGCCGCGGACGCCAGGAGCGACCAGGCCGGCCAGCCGCACAGCGCCACGCCCACGACGGGGGCGGCGAGAGCGACCAGGAGGAGGAGGGCGTACTCCCTTCGGCTCCCCTCCTCGCCGAGCCGGACGGCCAGGGTGTGCTTGCCCGCGAGCCTGTCGGTCGGGATGTCCCGCAGGTTGTTGACCACGAGAATGGCCGTGGTCAGGGCTCCCACGCCGCACCCGGCCACCAGCGAAGAGGGGTCGAAGGTCAGCGTCTGCACGTACTCGGTGACGGACACGGCCACGAGCCCGAAGAACACGAACACGAACGGCTCCCCGAGACCGTGGTAGGCCAGGGGCCAGGGCCCGCCCGTGTAGGCCATCCCGGCCGCGATCGAGGCCAGCCCGACCGCCACCACGGGCCAGCCCGCCACCCAGGCCAGATAGAGGCCCGGAAGGAGGGCGAGTCCGAAGCTCTGGATCATCCAGCGGCGGACCCGCTCGGGCGGGACCAGGCCGGCCTGCGTCACCCGCACGAAGCCCTCGCGCTCGTCCGTGTCGGCCCCACGGTGGAAGTCGTGGTAGTCGTTGGCGAAGTTCGTGGCGATCTGGATGAGGAGGGCCCCCGCCAGCGCGGCCACGAACGGGCCCGGCGCGAAGCGGCCCGCCCACCGTGCCAGTCCTCCGCCCACGAACACCGGGGCGGCGGCCGCCGGCAGGGTGTGGAGCCGGGCGCCGATGGTCCAGGCGCGCACGACCGCGCGTCGCTCCGCGGGCCGGCCCCGGGGCCCGTCGGGGCCTCCCCCGGGAGCCGGGGAGCCTCCGGCCTCGCTCACGGCCTCCAGGGATACTGCTGGAAGTCCGGCTTCCGCTTCTCCACGAAGGCGTTGCGCCCCTCCTGCCCCTCCTCGGTCATGTAGAAGAGCATGGTGGCGTCGCCGGCCAGCACCTGGAGTCCCGTCTGGCCATCCACGTCCGCGTTCATGGCCGCCTTGATGAAGCGGATGGCGATCGGGCTCTTGGAGAGGATCTCCTTCGCCCAGCGGACCCCCTCGGCCTCCAGGTCGTCGTGGGGGACGACCGCGTTCACGAGACCCATGTCCAGGGCCTCCTCGGCCGAGTACTGGCGGCACAGGTACCAGATCTCGCGCGCCTTCTTCTGCCCGACGATGCGCGCCAGGAACGCGGAGCCGAAGCCCGCGTCGAAGCTCCCCACCATGGGGCCCGTCTGCCCGAAGATCGCCCTGTCCGAGGCGATCGTGAGGTCGCAGATGACGTGCAGGACGTGGCCGCCGCCGATGGCGTAGCCGGACGCCAGGCAGATGACCGGCTTGGGCATCGTGCGGATGAAACGCTGCAGCTCGAGGACGTTGAGGCGCGCCACTCCGTCCGAGCCCACGTAGCCCGAGTCGCCCCGGACCTTCTGGTCACCCCCGCTGCAGAACGCCCAGCCCCCGTCCTCCGCCGGCCCGTTCCCGGTGAACAGCACCACGCCGATGGACGGGTCCTCGTTGGCGTCCCTGAAGGCCTCCTGGAGCTCGAACAGGGTGTCCGGGCGGAAGGCGTTGCGCACCTCGGGTCGGTCGAAGGCGATGCGGGCGATGCCGCCCCACTTGTGGTAGGTGATGTCCTCGTAGGCCTTCACCCGCTCCCACTCCGCCTCCGACTTCCAGTACAGCTCCGACATGGTGATTCCTCTTTCTGGTCTGCGGTGTTCCTGGACGTGTCGTGCCGGGCTCCGGTCCCCCGGTTCCGCGCTCGCTAGGGCCCGCGGTCTCCCGCCCGGCCGGCCGCGAGGCCGGGGCTCCGCCCCTCCAGCGCACGCTCCGCCGCGTCGACGGCCGCGGCGGCGGCTCGCTCGTGGAGCTCGTGGTTCCGGCGCCGATCGGAGCGCACGACCACGAGGTGGGCGCCGCCGGCCGCGAGCGCCGCACCGACCGCCTCCTGCAGCATCCCGGCCACCCGGCCCGTCCCCGCCGGCTCGACCGCCCGGTAGGCCAGTCCGTACAGGCGCGCGGCGTGGACGAAGTCCAGGCCGTGCGGGGCCGCGAACAAGGGGGTGAACGCCGGCTCGTACTCCCGAATCGGGAGCATGTGGAAGATGCCGCCGCCATCGTTGTGGATGACCACGAACACGACGTTCAGGCCCTCCTTCCCCGCGGCCAGCAACCCGTTCATGTCGTGGTACAGGGACAGGTCTCCGAGCGCGGCCACCGTGGGCGGGCCCGGCTTCGGGCCGACGGCGGCGTCGGCCCCGTCCGCGGCCGTGCCGGAGGCCGCCAGGCCCAGGGCCGTGCTCACCGAGCCGTCGATGCCGCTGGCGCCGCGGTTCCCGATCACGACCAGCGTCCCGTCGCGCGGCTCGCCGAACGCGTCGAGGTCCCGGACCGGCATGCTGCTCCCCACGAACAGCCGCGTGCCGGTCGGAAGGTCCCGGGCGAGCGCCGCCAGCACCTCGCCCTCGAACACGCCCTCCTGGCCATCCAGGGCGGCGAGCGCCGCCTCGCGAGCCGCCGTCTCGGCCGCGCGCCATGCCGCGGCCCATCCGGTCGGGGCCCGGCCGGCCGCCGCCCCGACGGCCGGGCCGGCCCCCTCGGCGGCTCCCTCCACGAGGTCCGCCAGGCGCGCGGCCA
>Ga0307440_1000424_pt1 | contig 20640 bp, 15 predicted proteins | sample SalMarWE160410MG_FD_202150 | JGI IMG/M metagenome (GOLD analysis project Ga0307440, IMG submission 202150) | Salt marsh sediment microbial communities from the Plum Island Ecosystem LTER, Massachusetts, United States - WE1604-10 | ecosystem: Environmental > Aquatic > Marine > Intertidal zone >... | reverse complement strand
ACATGCGCCGGGTCTCGACCGCCAGCCATCGACCATCGGGCGAAAGAACGGGCCGGAAGCCTTGCGCCTCGCCCAACAGCCGGCGGGCTGGCCCGCCGTCGACTCCGACCCAAAGCTCGCCGCTGTCTCGAATCTCGGTATGCACATGGACCGCCGGCGCCTCGCACCCCATGGCTTTGCCGGCGGCCAGGAGCAGGAATGGCAGCAAGGCACATTGTGTGATTGCCCGGGTCATTCCGATGCCCTGGGATCACCCTGGAGATAAACGCCAAAAATGCGCTTGAAAGCGTTGGAGCTTTTCTCTCCAGGCTTTCCGTCCACCCGCAAGGCAATGCCGGGGAAGGTGTTGAGGAAGCGCTGGAGGTCCTCTCCGCGGTCGAGGACGCTGTTGGAGTAGCGCAGAACCGGGCGCCCCGGCGCGCTGCCAGTGAGCGGCTCTATCTGACCACGCTCTTCCAGGCGCCGTATGAGAATCGCGCCGCCGCATTGGTTGGACACCGCGGTGTCGGACCAGCTGCCGTCAGCCACGTATTTCCCGCTGGTGTAGTGATTCGAAAAGCTCCAGAGATATGGGCTCTTCACGTGGGCATGGTATAGCCGGTATCCCCAACCGTTGTAAGCCTCCAACTCGTACAGGAGACGCGGCAGGTTCCATTCCTCCACTCGATCGATTCGTCTCAGCGCGAGGGCATCGGCGGCGCTCTCCTCCCAAGTGAAGGGCGGTGAACCGCTGGCCGGTCGCCCCGCCGGAACGTGAACGGTCCTCGCGGTCAGGCGATCGCCGTTGTGCAGGTGGCAGTCGAACCGTCCACTCGATTCCATGTTGTGGATTGCGGCCACGAAGTACCAAGGAGCGCCGACGGAGGATGCCGCGTTCTCGTAACGCTGCTTGTTCTCTTTGATGGTGTCCGCGATGCGGTCCACGTCCTCGATCTTGTTCGCGCGTATTTCGCAACTCGTGTAGAGATCAACGTATTCCTGTCTGAGCGCCGCGGTCAGGGTCACGCTAGGCATGTCAGTCTCCAGTCGTCTTATTGCAGTTCGAACTCTAGCTTTCGCCGAAGTCCTGGGCTATGCAGGATAAACGGAATATTCTCGATCCGCTGTGGGTCCCATGTAATTTCGAAAAACCGTTCGTAGCCGCCCTCGCGCGGCCCCCGCGAGGTTAGCTGGCTTCGATTGAGTAGGCCTAACGGCAAGGGGAAACCGACCCAAACCGCGCGCTGGCACAACGTAGCGGATTACCGCGGGGCCGAGCCTGCGGTTTGGGGTCGCGCTGGTTAGGCATTTCCCGTCTTGGCGTTGCGGAAAACCGTGGTCTGCCCCGCTCTTCCTGTGTCCCCGATCTTCGTGATCGGAAGCGATAGGGGCGATCGGGTCCGGCAAGCATCGCGTGCCATTCGGGGTCGCCCTTAAGGCGATCCCGCTCAGAGATTGACCAAGGACGAGTACTGCAGCACGGCTATACCGGTGAGGCTGCTGATCAGAGTGAGAATAGCCTGGACCACGGGTTGCCGGCTAAAGGGGCGGAAGGCGCCCTCGTCGGTGGCCTTGACCTCCTGCAGCATCTCCTCCACGCGCTTTATCTGGCTCTCGGTGTCCGGCTGGTCTCGCAGCCGCCGGAGATCTTCCGTGAACTTCCGGGTGGCATTGGTTCGGACCGTTTCCGCCGCGCGCCTGAGGCGCCAAGCGGATGTCACGGCGTAGGTCAGGGCGAGTCCCATGACCACCAGCAGCGGCACGGGGAGATTCCACGCATCGAACAACGGCAGGCGAGAAACCGCGATGACGATTAGAACCAAGATCGGGTGCCACACCAGGTTACCCACCGGCGTTGTTGCTGCTCCGACGAGCTCGACGTCCAAGACGACCGGGTCCCGGGAGAACTCCGCATCTTTGGCACCCTTGACCCAGTTAGCCAGGTGACGACTCTTCAGAGTTGGGTACGGCCAAATCACACCTTTCTCGAGACGCTTGGCGAGGTCACGCGCCTGGCGAGTCGCGTCGACCATGTAGAAGAGCAACGCCAGGAACGGTACGAGGACGACGAAGATCAGAACAACGTCCACCGACCAGGCAATTGGTCCGCGGGTCGGGTGGTTGGGTATTCCCCAGGCGACCATCATGGCGAGTGCAAGGCTGAAGAGAGCAGCCGCCTCCAACGACACGCGTTTGACGACTGCCATACCCTCGCACCCGCGGCGGTAGGACGCCCAAACCTTCTCCGCGGCATTCGCAACGGACTCGTGAGTTGGGGTTGCCGCCGCCTCGGAGCTGTCGGCGCCCAAGCCCTTGAATCTCGACTCGATCTTCTGAAGGGCAAGCATATGGCGACTATAGCCACGCACGAGCAGGTAGGATGCGAGCATCCCCGCGATCAAGCGCAGCACCTCGCTCGGCCAAACGCTTACGCCTTCGATCAGGGAGAAGGGCTCGCCGCCCCGCATAAGGTCTCCGTAAAGGGCGCCGACCAACGCTGCCACAACGGTGATCACCGCGATGATCACGGCGGCAACCACAAGGGCCGTTAGCCGCGCCTTATGATGGTCCGACTTCTCGACGGGCCCGCAGACACGCTGCCACCATTCGCAAACGGCTCGGTTGATTTTCACCCAACCGATCGCAGTCCCCAGAAGCCAGAAGGCAGCCAGCAGGGCAAACACTTCTGCACCAAGTTGAGTAACCGCCGCTCGTGCGTTGAGGGCAAGTGTCTCCAGGATCAGTATCACGGCGAACAGGAGAAGCAGGGCGCCGCCGATACGGACCGAGAGTCCGAACTCGCGCACGCTGTGCCACGGGTCGCCCTCCCCCTCACCGACAGGTCGACAACCCGCGATGGTTCCGAGGGTGCCGAGGCCCGCAACCAGACCCAGGACGACGATAACAAGCTGCAAACCGGTTGGACCCACAGCGTAGTACCTGTGCAGATCCGCCGGGGGGTGCGGGTCGAACCCCGCAGATCGTGATGAGCTGAACCCCCAGCGGAGAAAGCTCGCGTCCTGGTAGGGGGGAAGCTCCACCAGCCGCGTACGCCCTACCTCGAACAGACGAGGCGGGGGCGGCGTCTGCACCCCGTCGAGGCCATCCCCGGTAAGTGCGTCTTGCACCGCTAGCTGCACGGTCAGGAGCAAGGCGGTCTGATAGCTGTCGCGCAAAGGCGGGACGGCCCCTTGCCAGTCCGGACGCAGGGTCAGACCGTACCCAGAGGCAACGATCAAGTTACGCGTTACGACGTTGTCCCGCGGCAACAACATGTCCGCAACCGCGTCCGTGGTAAAGAACACGGCATTGGGGAATACCGGCTTCAAGGCTTGGAGCACCAGGAGCTTGTCGTAGTAGTCGTTTCCAAAAACCCCGATCGCACGGATACCGCACCGTTGCTGCAACCGATTCGCGAGACCGCAGTCCTGGCGCCGACGCCTGTCCTCGTCGAGGAGCGCGTTGCGCAGACGCTGCAGATAATCCACCTGCGAATCGCCCGCAGGCCGATCCGGCCCCTCGGTCTGTCGGTCGGACTTTTCCTTATCCTTGTCCGGGGCCTTGGCGCCGGGAACCAGCCCATCTATCCCACGCAGGTAACGGTAGTCGACGACCTCGACCCCAGGGGATTTCTCTGCTAGGGCTCGGCGAACCGCTTCGGTCAGAATGCGGGAGTAACGCGTGTCCCATTGCCCGACCAGCGCCACCTCGGCAGGGGCCCCAATATGCCGTTGTTGCAGCTCTGCGACCAACAGCTCCGCCAGCGTGTCGTCCGACGCGATGGTACGGTGGCGTTGGTCTGGGGCGAGAACTGCAAGCTTGCCTCCGTCGTCAATCACCGGCTTCAAGCCGTCAAGCTGGCCTTCTCTCAGTGGGGCCGTAGCCAACGGGGACCAGACCTGTACCTTCCAAGTGGCGCCTTCAGCTCTCTTGGCGGAGGGCCAATCCGTTTTTCCTGTCCCGTCGCTGGTGCATGGCTTTGCCTCCTTCACCATAGCAAAGAGAGTATGGGACGAGGCCGGTCCTATGACTTGGAACGTCAGGTTTTTCTCGCTGGCCGATGAGTCGCGAAGTTGGGACAGTAGGTCTGCGAGGTGTCGTAATGGGCCCGCACCGTTTTCGCCATTGCTCTCAGCCCGTGGGGCAAGGGTTTCGTCGGCGAGCCAAAGTAACAGCAGATCAGTGCTCGAATTGGGATTCGTGCTGGCCTTGGTATCGATAGGCGAGAACCATTCGTACGGAACGACCGTCGGCGGCTCCGTCTGCGCCACCTCGGCGTAGCCGATGTGCGCGGAGTCGTGGGGCTCGAACTGCTCTTGCATCACGCCGGCGATGGCCGCGTAGCGCAGGCGTCTCCGGAATTCGGCGGCACCCGTACTGGGCCCGCCCGGAACCATTATCCCCAGGACAATGACCGAGCGGCGGCCGTGGCCGTGCAGGCGCGTCCCTATCTGGCTGCGGAGGACATCAAAACAGTGACGGGTGGACGCAGTCCTCCCAGCGGCGGCGGCCTGGTTGGAAGCGTGCGCGTCATCCAAGGGGCCTGGGTTGCCGCTACTCGCTTCAGCTGGAAGCGCGCCTGCCGTTGGCCGTTTCTGGTCTCTTGCCTGAACCGTCGCCGTCTTGGCGCCGCCGAACTCCTGCCCGGTGCCGGAGGCTGACCCCGCAGTCTGCTTCGAGCCGGTCGAATCCGTGGAGCTCTCCTCAACCGTGGCCGTCGGCGAACGGCAGTGGGCGGGTAGGCTGAGGACACCGCTTTCTGCGACCTCGATGGTCCGGCACGTCGCCAGGCTCTTGTCCGCCTTGCGTGCGTCTTCCACGGCGGCGAAGGGGTCTTGCCAGAGGCGGGCGTCGACGTCTTGGTCACCAACAACGCGCAGTCCTGCCTTCGGCTCCGGTGGCCGCTCCGGCTTGAGGGGGGCCTGAATGAGACCGAGCACGCCCATGGCAGCCAACAGGGCGATGATCAGTCCCCCGGACCAAGCCCCCGAGAAGGGCGAGTCGCTCCCAAGCTGCGCCATGGCTCCTAACTCCCTGACGGCTCATCTGGGTCGGAGGTTGAGGCTCAACCCTCGCCGAAATGCCGTCCACCTTTCCATGCCGTACCAAGAACATAGCAGAAGGGAGGAAAGGGACAAGCACGGACCGACCCCCTCTTTCCAACCTGTTTGGTAATTTCTCAATAATTCAGGGCGCAGCGCTTGCCGCCGCGGAACCCTCGCGCATGATCTCGGGTAACGGGGCGATGTTGCCGTGCCGTCCGATGCGGTCACCCAGATAGTCCCGGGACGATGGCCAGCTCCAGCGAGAAGCCCTTTTCGATGAGTCCGCCAAGCAGCGCCCCTTCGGTGGCGATGCGTCGATGGCGCTCGCACACGATGCCTAAGGCGTCGAGACGCGCGGCCCAGCCGTCGACCCCTGCGGTCGTCGCCGGGGTCTGTGCTTGGAGAGGTTGCAGCGGCGCCTTGGGCAGACGCTCTGCCTGCAGGTAGGACAGGGCGTGCGCGTTAAGGGTGTAGGTGATGCGGCCGGCGTGAAGCAGTTGCAGGAAGTTGATCCGGCTCTTGCTGGCAGTACTGGCAAACCAGGCGAACCATGTCGTTGCCGATCTGCGTCACGTAGCCATTTTTGCCCTGGTGGCGCGCCCCCGAATCGTCCACGCTGATGAGGCGGCTGACCTCAAGCCCCGTGATCAGCAGCGCGTCTTTTTCCGCCAGAAACGCTTCGGTGGCACCGCTGAGCAGGACATCGATCTGCCCGACGGAGATGTCGATGCCCCACGCGCGCAGTTGCTCATGCAACAACGGCTGGGTGACGTGGCAGTGGTGGTGTTGGTAGAGCACGTATTAGTCGTTGCGTAAGTTTCCGTCGGCCGGCGCGCCCTCGTTGATACCTTTTCGAGGGCGAAGAAGCTGCGGGGACTTACGGGACGATTAATAGCGGCGCAGCCCCGCCCCGAAGTGCCCTCCCTCGACCGACCGCCGCGGGATCTTGCGATGTACGCGCGCCAGACGGCGGCTACGGGTGTCTAGGATCTGCCAGTGATGGATTGAGCAACGTCGAAAGCGGGAAGGCGCGGGCAGATCTGTCGAGAGGCGGACGCAGGAGGGCGACAAGCGGGTAGCAGCCACCGAGGCCGCACCAGCCCGCCCACGCGGGCAGCCCTCCTGCGCGCCTACAAACCGGCCGAAACAGCGAACGAAAGTTGTTTCGCCTGGTTGTCGAAATCTCCGCCGTCCGATCGACCAGAACACGAGACCGGCGACTCCGAGTGCCTTCGAGATGCCCCTCAACCGATAACACAACCTAGGAGCCTGTCCGACTTATGGAATCCGGGCCGAAAAATGACATCAAAACGGTCAGAGAATGACCACAATCCGCACGCTACGCCGAATTTGGCGATTTCGAATGATGCAAAGCACCCAAATTTCGCGTAGGAGCACATCGAGAACCTAAGTCGGACAGACTCCTAGGAGGTCCATCATGCGGGAGATGATCATCGTGAAAGCCACGACGGAATCGGAAGCCGGCGTCATGCCAGGGGAGAAACTGCGTTCGATAGGCGTCGGCGCGGAGGGCCTCGCAGCGCCGGACGACCCGGTGGACACGGGCCCGCATCTAGGGGTCCGTAAGTCCGCGGCGTCGTGTCTGAGCGCGGACCTCCCTCGCGCAGTCGCGGCAGCCCGTGAGGTAACGCGACAGGAGCTCGCTCGCCGATCGCTCGAAGCGCCGGTCAGCAGCGTGCAGCGCCAGGTGGCAGGTGCGCTCTGGCCTGTGTAGGGGCGGTGCTCGAGGACGTAGTGGCGATACCTCGCTCTCACCGCGGCCTCGACCACGCCGGCGGGTATCCGCGGCCGCTGCTGCGCGCAACGGGCGCAGCCGCATCCGAGCAGATGATGGGCGGGCCGCTGCGTGAACGGCCCGTGGATGCGGCACAGGATGACCACGGGCTCGAACGCGCCCCGGACATCAACCTTCGAGTAGTCGTAGCGTTCCCCGTGGATCGCGCGTGCACGCGGGATGAAGTTGGCGGTGGTCATCCGCCGCGGCGGGCGCGGCTTGGGAAACTCGGTCGCGCAGCACGCGCATCCACGGCCCAGCATGTGGTTGTACGGCAACTGCTCCAATTCCCGTGGCAGGGGCAGATGATCGGCACCGCTTGCGTGGTGCTCTTCCAGTCGACCAGGGAGTAGTCGTATCTGTCGCCGTGCCGCTCGCGGGCACGGCGGATGAACTCGGCCTTGCTGACGCGGCGCGGCACGGGGCGGTTGACTCGGTCAAGCAGGGCCGCCGGCGTCAACCTCCCCATCGGGCAGCCGCCCGCGACCACTCCACGGGTCGGGTTCAAGTCGCCGCCGTCGGATCCTCGACCTTCGCCTCCAGGGCATGCTTCATCACGGACTGCACCCCGTTCTGGCAGGACCGTTCGGTCTTGTAGCGCTCGCTGGTGCCGATCACCTGCCCATTGGTGGCCTTGAGGTTGAACATGAACTCCTCCCCGCTCGCCTTGCGCTCGAAGGGGCCTCGTCCTGGGCGTTGCGCTGCACGGAGGCCACGCCATCCAGCGCCGAGGTCTTGCTCTTGTAAGTCTGGCTCACGAGGATGATCTGCCCGTTGCTCGCCTTCAGGCGAAAGCAGAACTTGCCGCCCTTGTCCTCGTAGACCTCGGATTTTCCGGCCATGTTGTTCTCCTTTGAGGTTTATTGTTCGAGTTGGTGGGGGTAGCCTATCGAATTTCTTGCCCCGGACGCCATGCTGGGGTCCCGGCGCGAACCATGGAGTGACCATCATGCCGCGGCTCGGTGATCAACCGCCGGCCCCCGTGCAGGCCGACATCGGGGCGCTTCGCCGGCATCTGGCCGAGACACTGCGGTCCAAGGTCCTCGATGAGAATCTGCTGATCGCGCCAGGGGACTTCAACATCGGCCGCAAGGACGATCGCCTGTGGCAGGCCTTCACCTCGACGGGCCTCGCGGCGCCGAAGGGCTCGGAGGGCCTGCGGCGATCGATCTGCACCGCCCCGGGCGAGCGGATGACGGATAGGTACGACTACTGGATCGCTTTTTTTGCGGCCACCCGAGGACACGCACGGCTCTCGCGCACCGACCGGCGCGGCGGTCGTGTGGACGTTCCGCCGTACGTTTAGACAGATACCGATCTTTCGAAGGCCGTGATCTCACGTCGGGTCACTTCCCGCGCTGGGTCGAGTTTTGGCTCAGGGAGGCCACGGCGCTAGCTTCCGGGCGCTCACCGCGCAGGGGAGCTAGGAGGCCAGTCGCTCGGGCGGTTTGGCCTGGGCCGCCCGCACTGGAAAGCCGCGGCCCGGGCTCAATCCCCCGAGCAGGGCTCCCCGACAGGCGACAACCGACCAGGCGCCGCGGTTGGGGGGCGGTGTGCCTTCGGGTCAGGTTCGCTAGCATGCCGCCGACTTTTGGAAACCGACTGCAAGGAGCGCGACACGATGTCCTTCGGTGTCCAGCCCGACAGGCGGCAATTCGTCCGGGTGCCTTTCGACGGCGAGGTGCGGGCTGAGCCGCTCGTCCAGGCATCCTCCAGCCGGATGCTCCATCTCCTCCCGGAGGACCTGAGCGAAGGCGGCGCGCGGCTGTCTTGCCCCGACTCATCTTCCCCCGTAAATCGTCCACCTGATTGGCCTCTGGCCAATGAGATCGCGGCCTCTGGGGCTATCGTGCGTCTGTAGGCGTAGCCATGTAATGTGATGGAGAATTGATCAATAGCATTTTTTATGCTTGGATATTTGGTGTATAAGAGGTAGCCATGTACATCGACACTGTCCCCAATCGCAACTCGCCCCCCGCGATTTTGCTGCGCGAGTCCTACCGCGACGGGGGCAAAGTCAAGAAACGCACCCTGGCGAATTTGAGCAAGCTGCCCGGGGCGATCATTGAGCGCATTCGCCAGGCGCTCGCGGGGCGGCTGCCGGTGCTCGGCGAGACGGTCTCGGGCGTCATCTTCGGGGTGCTGTTTGTCCTCAACGCCGTGGCACAGCAGTGCGGGTTGGGGCGCGCCCTCGGCCACTCGCGCATGGCCAGCCTCACGCTCTTTCTGGTGCTCGCGCGCGTCGCCCACCAGGGCTCGCGGCTGTCGGCGGTGCGCTGGGCGCAAGACCACGCGGTGGGGGCGGTGCTGGGGCTGGGGGCATTCGATGAGGAGGATCTCTACGCCGCGCTCGAGTGGGCGGCCACCGAGCAGGAGGCCATCGAGCAGCGCCTCTATCACGACTACGTCAAGCGCAGCGGCGAGCCCCCCGCCCTGGTGCTCTACGATGTGACCTCCGCCTACCTGGAGGGCGAGCACAATGCGCTGGGGGAGTATGGCTACAATCGCGACGGCAAGCGCGGCAAGAAGCAGATTGTCATCGGCTTGCTGACGGCGAGCGACGGTGAGCCGCTGAGCGTGGAGGTGTTTCGTGGCAACACCGCCGATCCGGTCACCGTGGGGGCACAGGTCGAGAAGCTGGCGGCGCGCTTTCGGACCAAGGAGGTGATCTTCGTGGGTGACCGCGGCATGCTCAAGGCCCAAGGCAAGGCCGCGCTCGGAGCAGTCGCCTTCCGCTACATCAGCGCCTTGACCAACCCGCAGATTCGTAAGCTGATCAAGGAGCGGGTCATCCAGCCGGACCTCTTTGATGAGCAGGTGCTGGAGGTGACGCACGCGGGTAAGCGCCTGGTGCTGCGCTGCGATCCGGCCACCCAGCGCAAGGAGCGTCATCGCCGGGCGGACAAGCTGCAGCGCCTCGCCGAGCGGGTCGCCGCGCGCAATGCATTCGTGGCCGATTCCCCGCGCGCCGAACCCGAGGCGGGTCTGCGGCAGCTCGAGGCGTGGGTGAGCCGGCACAAGCTCGCCGCCTTCGTTACCTTGACCCTCAGCGAACGCATGCTCAGTGTCGCGATCGATGAGGTGGCCAAACAGGAGGCGGAGCTACTCGATGGGTGCTACTGTCTGGAGAGCGATGTCCCGGCCGCGCACCTGAGCACGCAGGATGTGCATGACCGCTATAAGGACCTGCAGGGGGTGGAGCGCAACTTCCGCCGCCTCAAGACCGCGTTCCTGGAGGTACGCCCGATCTTTGTGCGCAAGGAGGAGCGCACCCGAGGGCATGTCTTCATCGCCATGCTGGCCCTGAAGGTTCTGCGCCGCATCGAGCAACGCCTCACCGCCGTCTTTGGGACCACCGACACCAATCCCGCGGCGGAAACCCCGCAGAGCGCCTTGAGCGCCCTCTCGCGGCTGTGTCTGCACCACTACCGCATCGGCGAGCAGGACGTCGTCGGCCTACCCCGTCCGGATGCTCGTCAGCAACAGATCCTTGACGCCCTCGGCGTCACGCTCGTCGCTCCCTAGCTTGCGGGCAAATCGTAGCCAGGCGGTACGCCTTGGTGTGTCTCATATCCCGCTGTTTCCATAGCTTTTGTGGCGCAAATCTGGCCAATTCAGAGGGGGAAGATGAGCCCGAGTTCCTGCCCGTGGACGCGCGCCTGCTGCTCGACGTGCAGCCCCCTGGTCCGGCCGCGCCGATTCACGCCACCGGCCGGGTGGTCTGGGTCCCGGAGGTGCCCTTCACGGGGCAGTGGCGGATTGGGGTCCCGTTCGACGAGCTGACCAAGAGCAGTCGCTCCCAACTGCATCGCACCATCGTCCGCCAGCAGGCGCGGCGCTGACCGCTCTTACCTCCGACGTTCCCTTCCCCTTACGCCGGTCAAGGGCTGATGGCGTGAACCTCCCCCGCGGGTTCCCACGCTAGATACAGCCGGTCCGGAAGGAGGACGGCATAGACATCACCGCACGAATCGTCGTTGGCGTGCAAGGCAATGCATGCGGTTTGGTCCTTCCCAGGCTGCTGGCAGATGCTGCGCGGAGTGAGCGGTGACGACGACCCTTTGCCAGGCGGGGTCCGCGGTGCGATCCAAGGTGTGACCTCGCAGCGCCGCGGGCAGGCCGCGGTACAGCCCGTTCTCGAGGTAGAGACCCGGGCCGGCGGGCCGTTCGCAAAGCCTATCCAGCTGGAGCGCGATCGGCCCATGCTCGAGACCGGCATGGACGAAGAGCCAGCGGCCGGTGTCGTGAAACCAGGGCAGCCCGGCCAGGAAGCGCCGATGCGCGGCGGGCATGCGCCCGGCAACGCCAGCAACGCTGCCGCGGGGGGCAGCGTAGCGGCCTGGCGTGTCACCCTCGGGGTTTCAATGGCCCCGCTGCCACTTCTCCGCCAAAAACTCGCCCTCTTCGGTCCCCAGCGTTTCGAGGCTTCGGCTGCAGACGACATCGTGGTTGCCCGCGATGGCGGTCACGGCATCGCCCCGCTCGGCGGTGAGCCGGAGGATCAGGTCAAGCAGCCCTGGAACGTCCGGACCGTTGTCGAAGTAGTCGCCCAGGAGGGCCAGGCGCCAAGCGGCGAGGCGTGCGCCACCCCAGGCCACGACGGCTTCAAGCCGGTCCCGCCGCCCGTGCAGGTCCGCCACTGCAAGCCGGTGCTCCCCGCGCACGGCCAGCGCTCGCGCGGCAGTCTCGATCTTCTCCCGGTCCCGCACGGCCGTGCGCCAGGCAGCGGGCAGGATGGCAGTGCCCCCGGCGGCGCAGAGGAACATCCCGGTGAGGGCAGCCACCGAGTGGCTGTCCCCGTCGATACGGGTCGCTTTCGCCACCGCCGTGACGAAGTCCTGCCCCCAGCGCACGGCGGCGGCAACGGCGAGGCCCAGGGCGCTCGGCGAGCGCCAGCCACCGTCGCCTTCGGGGATAGCCCGCTCGTCAAGCCAGCGGGAGAAGGACTCACCGACCGCCGTAGCGAAGGCGTCCTCGTCCAGCCGGTCCAGGCCCTGGGATAGACCGCTCGTCCGGATCGGGCACCCGCACGGGCACCGGGCGTCCCTTTCCTGTCTGGGCGCGCTCCTAACCGACGCCCTGAAGCGGAACCGCCCGCGCATTCGCATCGACGTCAACGGCCGCAGGCCGAGCTGCCTCTCCCACCGCGTTGGGTGCGGGAGTCGGCCGGGAGCGTTCAATGGAAGACAAGCAATCAGTTTTCTCTTTTCGGTTGCAGCACGCGAAGACTGCGGGCCCAGAATGGAGCATTCATGTTTGAGCGAGCCAGCTCATCCCGCAGAAGGGGTTCATTGCCCGACAGATCGAGGTCGACCCTGCAGCGCAACTGACAAGGCACGGCGTCAAGGAGCGCTTGCAGGCAATCGATGCTCGGCTGATGCGTGAGGGGCACTTCGATCACCGCGATGGAGGCGCATCGAATCAGCGCGAAGAAAGGGGCGAGATCGCCATGAATCTCAAGTCCGAGGGCAACGACCCCCACATCTCCGGAAGGATGGGCATGATTCTGGAAAAAGTCGCGCACATGACGTACCCGGCATGGCGCGCCATTGAGTTCCTCGCTGTTCAGCGGCTCAAATTCCGCATCCAGGCTGAAAACGCTGACCGACTCGTGCCGGCCAGTAAGAAAGTGGGTGATCGCGTTCTGGCGATAGCCACCCACCTCGACAATGTGCTTGACTCCGCGCAGGAAGTGCGCCGCCAGGACATACCTCGACTGAAGCGCTTCAGTGTCGAGGTATCCCCAAAATTTCTTTCCTGCCCCGATCTCCTGCACCCGCGAGACTTGCCAGGGATTGAGGGTGATCATGCCGCCTGCACCCCGGTGAATCGAGGCTGAACCAGCCCGAGGCCTGGCCATTGATGGATCAGAAGCTTATCGAACCTTGCGGGATCGAGCTCCGCGAACAGCCGACCAACGCCAAATCCTCCATCGCCGACCAGCACATCGTGCAGCACGATCATGCCACCAGGCCCCGTGCGCAGAACTGCCTGTTCGAAGTCGTACTTGCATCCCTCATAGCTATGATTCCCATCCAGGTAGACGTACTCGTATGTGTCTCGACAGGCGGCGAAGAACTGCTCGCTGCGCATCACATGGATGTGCACGACATCCTGCAGGCCGACGGTCGAGAAGTCCTCGCGCGCTGCATCCGTCCAATGCCCCACGCCACCGAACGCCAGTTCGAAGCCGTGCTCGCTGTCACTGTAATTGGCGTCTACGAAATCCAATTCACCCGAGCCGTTGGCACGCATTGCGAGTCCCACGACGCAAGGCACGAAGCCGTAGCGTGAACCGATGATAAGCGCCCGCTTAGGCCGCAGATTCGCGATCAGGCTCTCATGAATGGCGCCAAAGCCCAACGTGTCTGGTGTCGCGTTGTGCTCACGTTCGGCGCCACCGTCAGGTGCGAACCTCTGCTTAACAAGGCGAATGGCTTCCGAGTCGCGCAGTGTCAGCATAGGCGCTCCTGAAATGGTCGATGCGGGCGCGACGGTCTTCCGCTGCGAGGCGTCCACCCCGCTGACGGCCGCACAGATCCCTTCGACACGGCCGGCCGGCGGCTCCTCGCGGTCGACGCGACCGCGCCACCCCTCGTACCAGGCGACAATTTCGCTGCGCCCCAGACGGCGGAACTTCTCGATCTCGAAGTCGAGCATGCCGAAGCTCTGGGCATATGCCGGACCGATGACGTGGAAGACCTTAATCCCACAATCGAGCAGGCCGAGCTGCCCTCGGCGCGCCAGTCGCGCCTGCACCATCGCACCGAGGCCCATGTAGTGCGAGAACGGAAGGTCGAGGAGCAGGGGCAGGATGCTTCGGTGGTATATCGAGAACCATCCGTCGATGGGCCCGCTGTAGAGTCCCTCGGCGACGTCATATGGTCGATAGTGTGCCAGTGGCGGCCGCGCACCGGTCGTGAATTCGTCCTGCCACACGTCCGCCGCAAGCTGCCGCACTGCCGGAAACTGGCCGAACAGCCTCTGTGCGCGCTCGGCGATGCTCCGCGAGATGCAGACTACATCGTCGTCGAGCTGCGCGATCAACGGGTAGCGTGCTTTGCTGAAGAGCTCTCGGTAGGCCGCCATACCAATGTTCTGGGGCGTGCGACCGAGCACCCGCACCGGTGCGCCTCGCGCCACCAAGGCAGCGATCTCCTTTTCGATAGCGTCGCTGTCCGTGTTCAGCCAGAGCAGAATTTCGTAGGGGACAGCGGTCTTAGCGACGAGATCCGCCAGCAGCAGGCTTGCATAGGTCGGCCGATAGACTGCAATGCAGTACGAGATCATGCGACGATGAGCTCCGGATATTTCGCCAGGCGGAAGATGAAGCTCGGCCGGTTTACATGGCGCCAGCGAACCCCCCGCCGCATCAGCGCGTCGACCAGATGCCAATCCCAGGCCATCATGTCGAAGGGCAGATCATTGCCGAGGTGTTGTTCGAACAATGCCCGTCTGAATACCGGCTGGCCGAGGTCGATGCGCCCCGGACGGGGTACCGGATGACTCAGAACGAGCCGCCCGTCGTACCGACAGGAGCTGTAGGCAAACCCGATGGAGGCATCGCAGTCCAGCGCGGTCAGCAAGGGACCAAAATGATCCGGCTCGTAGCCGTTGTCGTCCGACAGGAAACTGACGAATTCGCCCCGCGCTCGGCGCAGGCCCACTGCCGCAGGCGCGATGCCCCAGTTATTGCGCCGCCACCTCAGGTTGTGAAGACCCATCCGCCCATCGCCCGCGCTTTCCACCACCCGCCGAATCCGCTCCAGGACGTCGGGCGGCGGATGGTCCGCGACGATTAGGTGCTCAAAGTCGCGATACCCGAGCCGTCGGACCGAAGCGATGCATTGACGCAGGCAATCCACCCGGTCGTAAATGGTGGTCACGATGGAAAGCCGGGGCCGCGCCTGCACCGCCACAGACAGAAGCTCATCGGCTTCCTCTTCCGGCGGCCCGCGTTCGGGGACAGATCCCGCCTGCGCCGTTGTCAATTTAAGCGCGCGCACACGCACTGCACCGCCCTGTGCTCCGAGGAATGCATAGCCGCTGCCCAGCATGTGATCATCCAACTCACAGACCAGCCGCTCGTCGCGCCAGAGTGACAGACGCCCGCCGGCATATCCCAGGCAAAACCGCGTCCACTCGGCCCCGGGCGGCTCGACGTGGCGAAAGACATGATTGTGGCGTGCCAGGTAGGCCCGCTGCCGGCCGGCAAAGAGGTGGTAGGAGTTGCTTGATTGATCGTTTCGATCGGCCAGATTAAGCTTCGCGACCAGGTCCGCGCCCGCATCGAGACGCACCTCGAAACTCAGTTGCGCTGATTCCAACCGATCGAAACTGACAAGACCGCGCTCGCGGCCAGGACCTTTTTCCGTGCCCGGTTCAATGACGATCGCGCCATCGGCGGCTTGGCGGATCGTCCCCTCCGTATAGCCCCACAGACCATCATGGTAGGCCGGCGGTCCTGTCACAGGCGCCGTGCCACGCGCCTCGACGGGTGCACCTATGGCTTCAGGTGTGCGCGGGGATTCGGCATTGAAGGTGTCCATCACCGTTGCGATTCTCCTCGCATAGGTCGAGTCGGCCAGACGCGCGGCGCACGCCCGCTGCACGCGGGCCAATTCGTCTGGCTGCGCGAGATACCGTTCGATCAGGTGCGCGGCCTCGGTCTCGTTGGCGAAGGTGGGCAGCTCAGGCACGATCCTAGGGAGCTCCTCGCGCGGCTCGCTGATCACCAGCGCTCCGCAGGCCAGCGCTTCAAAGATGCGCGGATTGGGCGCCAATGCCCGAAGCCCCGCACGATTGAAGTGATGGCGATCGCGAAAGACGTTGACGACAATGGCCGTTTCGCGATAGAGCGCAGCAGTCCCCTCGGCCGGGATATTGGCGGCAAGGCACAGGGGCTTGAGACGCGGCTCGTGCCACGGACCCCCGACCACGTAGTCGAGCAGCCCGCGATTGGCAAGGCTCGCCAGCACGCGCTCGCGCATCGGGTTCGCGCCACCGACGAACCCAACTCGGCGGGCACGCGGGCCAGCCGCACAAAAATGCAGGCCCGGAGCGTAGGCGACCGGCAGCACATGTGCGTTACGGTGACGCGCCAGGCTTCCGGCATCGTTGACGAAGACCAGATCGAAGTGGCCCGACCAGGCACTGGTATCGTCGACTTCATACGGCTCATCCAGCAGCCACACCGCGGAACGCCAGGCGGCGAACCGCCGGCCCCAGCGCTGGACGAAGCGACGGCCGTGGATCACGAACAGTAGGTCCGGCGAGAAACGCTCAACCTTTTCCACCAACCTGGCGTCGTCCCAGTATGCATGCTCGCTTGCCAGGCCCAGCGCCTGAGCGGCTTCGCGCAGGCCCCACTCGAACACGGTGCCACAGGACAGGAAGCGGTAATGCACGAAGAACATCCGCAGCGCCGACCGGCTGTCGACTGCCCAGTCGTCAACGGCCGCATGCAGCAGGGACTGGAGCCGGCTGGTGGGACTCAGGTTGACCAGATCGATCCCTTCCGCGCGGCAGGCGGCGGCCAAGGCGGCATACTCGGCATCGATGCGCGCCAGCCGGTCCGCGAGCGGATGCCGACCGGTCGCACCGAAGAAGTGGTCGTCGTCGAAGTCCACGCCGATCAGTCCGATGTGTGCCGCGCCCAGGTGCCGCGCGAGCTGCACCGCGACGTACGGCGAGTTGTCGGTGTAGTGCAGGCTTTCGCCGTCGCCTCGGTCGGTGCCGCCGCGATGGCCGAGCCGGAAACGCACCGCGCGCGGGTGCGCGAGCGCAAGCTGCGAGAACACTGCCCGCGCCTGCGACCGCTCCACGTGGACATAACGGTCGGCGTTGAACTGACGCGGTTCGTTGACGACCACAAGGTAGTCCGGCGTGAATAGGCGCCCGATGTCGTTCACGCCTATTGTCACGAAGCGCGCCGGCCGGTCGAGCAGCCGAGCCGACCGGCCGCAACCGCAAACGACGATGCGCTGCCCACGGTGGCGGTCTCGAAAATCGGCCAGGCTTCGGCCCATCTCGTCACCTCATGGCTGGATGAACACCTCGTTGGCAGCCTTCGAGAAGCCGCCGGTGTCGGGTGTGACGAAATGCAGGATCGCCTGCTCGCCGAACACGACCGCGACGTTGCCGGCCGCGGTGGAGCGCGTCGCGAGCATCACACCGTAGGGCGTCGACCCGTCCGTGGGCTGCGCGATGAACGCGTTGTTGCCGAACGCCATCAGCCCCGAGACAAACAGGTTGCTCGGCTCAGCGAAGGTGTTGCCGTGCAGCACCGCGGTCGTGAACACGCCGCTCGCGGATCCGTTTACCAGTGTGTTGGCCACCGCGTCGCCGACGGTCAACAGGGACAGGCTGTTGTCGCAGAACGAGAGCTGTCCCGGGGTGAGCGTGAGTTTCAGGGGCTTGGACTGCAAGGTCAGCAGCTGCCGCAGCAGGCCCGGCGACGGAATCCCGGTCGCGTCGCCGTAGAAGCTGACAAGGCCCACGAAGCGGTTCTGCAGGATGCGGCAGTCGGCGGCGATGTCCTGGAACATCGCGGCCACCGTCGGCATCTGCGTCAGCACCTGGCAGCCGGTCATCGCCAGGCGCTGTGTCCCCTGAATGCGCAGCGCCGCGCTCTTGGCCTGGTTGCGCGAGCGGTCGAAGGTCACGTTGGCCAGCCGCACCTCGCTGTTCTTCTGAAGCGTGATGCCGATCTCGCCCTCGGTCTGAAACACGAGGTCGCGGATCTCGAGCGACGCGAACGCCTGCATCGCGAGCGATCCGCGCAGGTTCACGAGCGTCGCATGGCCGCAGCCGTGCAGGCTTAGGCGTTGGCCCGCGCCGTCGACGCTCATCTGGTCGAGGGTGTGCGTGCCTGGCATCAGGCAGATGCAAAGCACGCCCCTGCTCTGCTCCATCAGCTTGGCGATCAGGTCGGTGGACAGCTCGTCGAACTGGCCGCCCTTGCCGACCGTGACATCGCAGCCGCCGCCCGCCGCGGCCGGCACGACCGCGGTGGCATCGAAGGCGAGGCGCTGCACCAGCGTACCCGCGCTGTCCAGCATCTCGATGCGCATCCGTTGCGGGCCGCCCGCGCCGAGCTGCCAGCGGACGCTGGCCTGGCCTTGCGGGTCGCTGGGGAAGACAGCCGGCCCCACCAGCGCGCCCCCGCCCTGCTCGATCGTGGCGCGCAGCGTCACGCCGGACACGCCGTCGGCGCCGTTGACGACGCGCACCTCGAGCGGGTGCGCCAGCACGGCACCCGGGGCGGCCTCCTGGCCGTCTCCCGAGACGTATTGCAGGCTGATTGTCGCCGTGGCGCAGAACACCACGAACTGGCCGGGCAGCGCCTGGCCGTTCGCATCGAGCAGGCTCGCGCGAACGCGCTGGAAGCGTCCGGGCGCGAGTGCCGCAGGGCCGAGCGTCCAGCCGGCCAGGGCCTTGCCATCGACATCGGTAACGGTCTCGAGCTGCCAGCCGCCGCCTACCGTACCGCCGCCGCTCTCGACCTCGAAGCGCACGCCGCGGCCGGCAATCGGTACGCTGCCACGCGCCACCCGCACCGCAAGCGGCTGGGGGAGCGGCGCGTGAGGCGCCCCGTCCTGGCCGTCGCCCGAGACGTAGAGCAGCTGCTCCATCTCGGTCAGCGGCGGAAACAGGTCGCGGCAGTCGCCGACCACGGTCACCGCCGCGTCGCCTGCGACCTCGACGACGCCGAGCCGGCAGTAGGCATCGGCGATGCCGGCAGGCGGCTGCGCGAGCGGGTCACCGTCGTCGCCGCGCGGCCACTCGACATCGGCAGTGGTCGTGCGCGCCGGGATCTGCCAGTAATCGCCGGGCCGGTAGGAACCGCCCGGCTCGAACCAGACCTGAACGCCGTCTTCGAGGTCGATCCAGCTACCCTCGACGACCGGCACCACATGAATCCCGGCCACTGCGGGCTGCTGGTCCCAGCGGCGCAGGATGGGATGGCGCGCGGGATCCTGGGCGATTGCACTACCGCTCGGTGGCACGCCCGCCAGCACCAGCTCGAGCTCGTCGTTGCCATCGTTCAGGTACTCGAAGAACACGCCGGCGCGGCTCACGAGATCGGCATCGTCGTCCAGCAGCTCGACGCGGTCGTGCACCGCGAGGTCGAGGTTCGCGTCCCTGCCGCGTGCGGCCAAGCGCACGGTGGTCTGCTGCTGCGCGCTGTCGATGCTGAGGGAGACCACCGCATAGGCGACCGAGCCGTTCTCGCGCGACCACTTGAAGGTCGGGCTCGCACCGCCGTCGTGGATCTCGACGCGGTAGAGCTGGTTCTCGAGCCGGCGGTAGCCGGCGGTGGCAGCGATCTCGCAGATGTTGGCCGCCGCGAGCTGCGGCTCGGCGCGCGCCGCGAGGAGCGGCTTGGGCACATTCACCAGCGCATCCCAGGCCGCAACCGTCGAATCGCAGCTCCAGTCGAACGGGCTCGCAGCCGGCAGCGGCAGCGCCCGCACCTGCGCAACGGTGCGCGCGCGCGTCGCGGTGTCGGGGCCGCCGAGCGCAACCTCGCGGATCGCCGGTGCCTCGAGCATCGAGACGTGGCGCTGCCAGACGTCCAGGTAGAGAAGCCAGCCGCCCGGGCCGAGTCGCTGACCCGCGCCACCGTCGGGCTGGTTAGCATAGGACGCGCGTGTTTCGAGCTCGCAGAGCACGCCGTCGACATAGCAGCGCCCGGGCTCGATCGACAGGTTGACCGCGGGCAGCGCGAGGTCCGCCACCTCGGGCGAGCCGCCGCCGACGCGCAGCGCCACCGAGGCGTCCCCGACCAGCCAGCCCGGGTCGCCGCCGAAGAACGACAGCGAGCGCAAGACGGCGCTGGTGCCGGCGTCCTCCTGCGTCCAGCTCGTGCCGCCGTCGGTGGTGTGCAGCAGCACGCCCGCCTCACCGGCGGCCCAGCCTTCCTGCGCATCGCGAAAGCCGATCGCCAGCAAGGTCACAGACGACGGCGTGGTGCACGGCAGCCAGGTCTCCCCGGCATCGTCGGTGCGCAGGATGGTGCCGCCCTGCCCCGCGGCCCAGGCATGGGTAGTACCGAACGCGGCCAGCGCGTGCAGGTGTGCGGTGGTGCCGCTGGTCGCCGCGGTCCAGGTCTGGCCGCCGTCGGACGACGCCAGGATCGTGCCGCCCTGCCCCACCGCGAGGCCGTTGAGCGCGTCGACGAAGTGCACCGCATACAGCCGGGTGGCGTCCGTCTGCACCAGGCTCCAGCTCGCGCCGCCGTCGATCGTCGCCACCAGGATGCCGCCGTCGCCCACCGCCCAGGCATGGTCGGCGTCGAAGGCCGCGACGCCGCGCAGCGTCGCACGCGTTCCGGCATCCTGCACGATCCAGCTCGCACCCTGGTTCACCGTCTTGCGCACGGTGCCGGCGTCGCCCACCGCCCAGCCGGTGCCGCCGACCTGCTGCAGCGCGCGCAGGTGGGCGCTGGTCTGCGCGTCCACCGGCGACCAGGCGGCGCCGCCGTTCGCGGTCGTCAGCAGCACGCCGTCTTCGGCCGCGACCCAGGCAACGTTGGCATTGACCGCATGCACCGCGAGCGCGTTGGTCTCGGCGACCAGTGCGTAGCCGGCCCCATCCATCGGTGCGCCGCAGGCGCCGATGGTGTCGCGTGCGGCGCGCTCGGCACGGTAGCGGGTGAGCTCGGCCTGCTCGTTCCAGTCCGCATCGGTGACGACGCGGCCCTGCTGCAGCCGCACCGCGCTGTAGTGCAGCGTGCGGTCGAAGGTGTTGCGTGACAAATCGCCTTTCATGGCAGCTCCCCGGTTAGGCTGGCGTCAATCGACACGGCTCATCAGGTGA
>Ga0307440_1000423_pt1 | contig 20659 bp, 20 predicted proteins | sample SalMarWE160410MG_FD_202150 | JGI IMG/M metagenome (GOLD analysis project Ga0307440, IMG submission 202150) | Salt marsh sediment microbial communities from the Plum Island Ecosystem LTER, Massachusetts, United States - WE1604-10 | ecosystem: Environmental > Aquatic > Marine > Intertidal zone >... | reverse complement strand
GGCGCCGACACGGCCTCCAGGTCACCGGCGATCAGGGCCGCCCGCTCGCCGAGGCGGGCCATCTCCTCGCTGCGCTCACTGCGCATCCCGACCAGCTCCTGCAGGCCTTGCCAGTGACCGGCCAGCAGCTCTGCCGCCTGATGCGGCCAGGCATCGATGACGATGCGTCCCCGCTGCAGCACCTCCGCCTTCAATGCCGACTCGTCCCCCAGCGCATCCAGCTCGGCCTGGACATCGTTAAGCCACTGGATCAGGCGCAGGCGCGACACCTGCGCCCCGAAATGCTGGCAGGCGAGCCCGGGCAGGCTGTGCGCCTCGTCGATCACGTAGGCATCGAAGGCCGGCAGCACCTCGCCGAACTCCCCCGCCTTCAGGGCCGCGTCCGCCAGCAGCAGGCTGTGGTTGCTGACCACGATCTCCGCCTCCTGGGCACGGGCCCTGGCCTTCATCAGCGGACAATCGTGCCAGTCAGGGCAACGGCTGCCGCCGCACTGCTCGGCGGTGGCCGTGATCATGCCGCCGATGCCGACCTCGAAGGCCTCGAACGCCAATCCGGCCAGATCGCCATCGCGGGTCTTGTGCGACCAATCCATGACCTGTCCCAGCCATCGCCGCTGACCGGGATCCAGGCGCGGCAGCGCCATGTGCCGCTTCAGGCGAAACGGACACAGGTAGTTCGCCCGCCCCTTGAGCAACGCCACCTGCCGCCGGACATCCAGCGCCCGCATCACCGCCGGGATGTCGCGATGCACCAGTTGGTCCTGCAGCGCGCGCGTGTGCGTCGAGATCAGCGTCCGGCCCTCGGCGCGCAAGGCCGGCACCAGATAGGCCAGCGTCTTGCCGATGCCGGTCTCAGCCTCGGCCAGCAGCACGTGGCCGGCCTGCATGTCGGCGGCAATGGCCTCCGCCAGCCTCACTTGCTCTTCCCGGTACACATAGCCCGGGAAGGAGGTGCTCAGACGCGCATGATGGTCGAAATCCGCACGCACCCGCGCAACCGCTGCGGATACGGGCTCCGGCGGGGCACTCACATCAGGGCTTCAGCGGATGCAGGCAGGCGAAATCCCGGACATCGCCTGCGGCCGAGACACGCGCATCCAGGGTACTGCAGTCCTCCCGGGCATGGGCGCAGCGGTAGCGAAAGGCGCAGCCCTCGCCCGCCACCCCTTCGCGATCCCGCACATATGCCGCGGTATCGCCGTCGCGCTCGCCCGGATGGGCGATGGGCCGGGCCGCCAGCAGGCTGGCCGTATACGGGTGACGCGGTGCGGCGAAGATATCGGCCGTCCTTCCGTGCTCGACAATGCGTCCGGCGAACATCACCGCCACGCGGTCGGCGATATGCCGGACCACGGCCAGATCGTGCGAGATGAACAGGTAGGACAAGCCGAACTCGCCCTGCAGCTCGCGTAACAGGTTCAGGATCTGCGCCTGCACCGACACGTCGAGCGCCGACACCGGCTCGTCGAGCACCAGCACCTTCGGCTGCACCACCAGGGCCCGCGCGATGCCGACGCGCTGGCGCTGGCCGCCGGAGAACTGGTGCGGGTAACGATCGAGCACGTCCCCGTCCAGGCCGCAGCGGGCCAGCACCGCCGCCGCCTGCTCGCGTCGCTGGGAAGCCGACAGCTCGGGGCGGTGCACACGCAGACCCTCGCCGACCGTCTCGGCGATGCGCATGCGCGGATTCAGCGACGCGAACGGATCCTGGAACACCATCTGGATATGCCGGCGCATGTGCCGCAGTGCCTTGCCGGACAGGGCCGTAAAATCCTCACCCATCAGCTGCACGCTGCCGGCATCCGCCTCGATCAGGCGCATGATGATGCGTGCAGTCGTCGACTTGCCGCTACCGGACTCGCCGACGATGGCCAGGGTCTCGCCCTCGCCGAGATCGAGGCTGACATCGTCGACAGCAGGCATCGCCGTACCGGCGGCCGTCCCCCAGAAACCGGAACGGCCGAACACTTTGCGCAGCTGCTGTGCAGCCAGCAGGCTCATGCCACGGCCTCGTCGCGGATCACGGCGGCCACGCGCACGCAACGGGCGCTGTGACCGCCCTCCCGCCAGGCATCGAGTGCCACCTCGGACCGGCAGGACTCGGCGGCCCAGCGGCAGCGCGGCGCGAAACGGCAGCCTGCGGCCCAGCGTCCCGGATTCGGCACATTGCCGGCGATCACCGGCAATGGCGCCCCCGGCTCGGACACCCCGGGGCGGCAGCCCATCAGGGCCCGCGTATACGGGTGCGCCGGCCGGTCGAACAGTTGGCGCACCGGACCGGCCTCGACGATCTCACCGGCGTACATCACGGCCACGTCGTCGGCCAGTTCCGCAACCATGCCGAAATCATGGGTCACCAGCAGCATGCCCAGCCCGCGCTTCGCCTGCAGATCGCGCAACAGCCGGATGATGCGCTTCTGTACCGACACATCGAGGGCCGTGGTCGGCTCGTCGGCAATGATGTAGTCGGGATCGGCACTCATGGCCATGGCGATCAGCACGCGCTGGCGCATGCCGCCGGACAGCTCGTCGGGATAGCGGGACATCAGTGCTGCCGCATCGGACAGGCCGACGTCATGCAGCAGCTCGATGGCGCGGGCGCGCGCAGCCGCCTTGTCCAGGTCCAGGTGCAGGCGGATCACCTCGACGATCTGGGCACCGATCGAGAACACCGGGTTCAGGGCCGTCATCGGCTCCTGGAACACCATGGCCACCCGGCCGCCGCGCAGCCGGCGCAGCGGCTGTGCGTCCATGGTGAACACGTCCTCGCCATCGAGCAGCACGGTGCCGCCGGTGCGCACGATCCCCTGTTGCTCGCCCAGGCGCAGGATGGCCTGTGCGGTCAGCGTCTTGCCACAGCCGGATTCGCCGACTAGCCCCAGAACCCGCCCCGGCTGCAGGCTGAAGGAGACATCCGACACCGCCGGCACCGGCCCGACAGGCGACGGCACGGCAAGGGAAAGCTGGCGCACTTCGAGCATGGCCGGAGTGTGACGCAAGCCCATCCGGCTTTCCAGCTTCCCGAATGCAAAGGGCCGCGGCTTGGCCACGGCCCCGGACCCGCCCGAGGAGGCTTACTGCACGCTGATGCTCTTCGGCCTGGCGGTATCCGTCTTCGGCAGGCGCACCTCCAGCACGCCGTTGTCGAGCTTGGCCTCCACCTTGTTGACATCGACGTGCGAGGGCAGGCTGAAACTGCGCGTGAAGCTGCCGTACGAGCGCTCGATGCGGTGCACGTTCTCTTCCTTGACGTCCTTCTCGTACTTGCGCTCACCGGAGATGGTCAGCACGCCGTCCCGGACATCCACCTTCACATCCTTCTTGTCGATGCCGGGCAATTCCGCATGGACGACGATGGCCTCCGCCGTCTCGCGGATGTCGACGGCCGGCAACCAGTGGCTTTCCTCCATACCCAGCGCCATGTTCGAGTCGTCCAGCACCCGGCTCAGGTGTCGCTGCATGCTTTCCAGTTCCCGCCACGGGGACCAACGGATCAATGCCATTGCATACCTCCTGCAATCCGAAATGGTTTGGGGCCGTGCCCCGTGCATGTATATAGGTACCGCCATGGGCCGATTCAAGGGCGTGCCGGCGATTTCGTTCACCTGCGTCGCCATCGGATGCGGCAACCGCCCGTCGGCCGCATCTATGCTATAAATCGGGTATCCGAATTCAGGCCGAACAGGCAAAAGGAGGAACCCGAAATGCCAGAAAAATCATCACCCGCCCAGGTGCCCGCCCCGGCACCGGATGCCGCCTACCGCGAGGAGATGGACAAGCTCAAGGCGGACATCGGCAAACTGCAATCGGACGTCAGCGAACTGGTCGACCTGCTCAAGGCCTCGGCCACCGACAAGGGCACCGACATCAAGGGCAAGGTCAGCAAGGAGGCCGAACGCATCTTCGATGAGTTGATGGAGAAGGTCGACGAAGGCGTCAGCCGCGGCAAGAAGACCGTCGACGATGTCGGGGAACAGATCGGGGAGCACCCGGTCGGAACCCTCTTCATCACCTTCAGTCTTGGTTATATCCTTGCCAAACTCATGGAACGCGGAGGAGGCGGATCTGGGAAGTCTGACTGAGCTCATCATCGCCCTGACCGACCTGGCCGAGGCGGAGGGACGTGCCCTCAGGCGTGCCGTCTTCCGCACAGGTTGGGGCCTGGCCAGCCTGCTGGTCATGGGCCTGCTGTTCGCGGCAGGTGTCGGGCTGTGCCTGTGGGCCGGCTACCAGTACATGGCCGGCCAGTTGGGGAGTATCGAGGCAGCATTGCTGGCCGGAGGTGCGGCATTGCTGCTGGCAGGAGGTTTCGCATGGCTGGCAATCCGACTCAGCCGCTGAGCACCGAAGAGGCGAAGCAGCGCCTCCGTGCAGCCGCCTCCGAGGTCGGCCTGCAGGCCTGGGTGCATCACAGCCCCTGGGCCTTCATGGCCGTGGCGCTCGGCAGCGGTTATGTCGCCGGCCGTCTGCCCACGGTGCGCACCTCGATGATGTGGGCGCTTGCCCGCACCGTCTTCACCCTGTCCAACAAGTAATTCAGCCCTTCATCATCGCAGGGCCGCCGTCCGCGAGGGCTTCGTGGATCATCGCAGCCGCCTCGGTCTCGCCGCCGGCCACGCATGACGGATAGGCGCGTCTAGAAGCGAAGGCCGCCTCCAGGGCATTGCTCCAGTCGCCATCCCGGAAGGCACGGAGATCGAGCTCGGCCGCCGGAGCGTTTGCATCGAGCCATTCCTTCTGGTGAGGATATTCCGGGAACCCCGTGCGCGGCACGTAGACGAGCGGCCTTGCCGCCTGCCAAGTTTCGCTGATGATGCCGTATCCGGGCTTGCTGACGATGACATCCGCGGCCCGCATCAGATCCACGATGCGTCGGCCGGCCGGCGCACATCGCACGTTGGCAGGCAAAACGCCGTCCGGAATGGATTCCGATACCATCATGAACTGCCAGCCGGCAACCAACGCCAAGGCGTCGATACGAAAAAGCGGCGCCTTGGTACCGCCGAACAACACCAGAGCCACCCGGTCACTGTCTGCATAACCCAGCGCGCGCCGCAATTCGAGGCGCGTGGCATCGCCTTTGGCGCCGATGAGAGCGATCCTTCTCTGCCTGGGAAACGTGGGCATCGGCATGCCCAGGGGCAGCGCCAGCAGCAGGCCGCAAGACCGATGCGCCGCAGCGATCTGTGACAGGCTGAAATGGCCACGGGGAAACAGCGGCGTGTAGATCGCATGCCAGTCGATGCTGCCGATGCCGATGGACGGGATGCCGGCAGCGGCGGCAGCGGCGAACGCCAGCGGCGCGATGTCCGAAAGCACCAGATCGGCACCTGTTTCCCGCAGCAGACCCGCCTCCTGCCTCACCCTTTCGTCCCAGTTGTGGTGGAATTGCTCCACCGCCGCGATCGTCGCCGGGACATCCTCGTGCACCGCATCCAACTGGATCATGCCGACATCGACCTGACCCGGCACCAGCGCGAACGGGAAAGCACTGCGTGCATCCATGATCGTCCTGGGTAGATTCGTGCGCAGCACGATGCGCACATCCGGATCGCGATCATGCAGGGCCTGCAGCACCGGCGACATCTGCGCCCAGTGCCCGAAGCCGTGCGCGCTGATATAGGCCACGACCGTCTTCATACTCAGTCTGTCGCCTTCAGCTTCTGCAGCTCGTCACGGTAGGTGGCAGCGTCCTCGAAGCGCAGGTCGGCGGCGGCCTCGTTCATCAGGCGCTCCAGCTCCTGCATGCGCGCGCGGCGCCCCTCCTCCGTCATCGGCTCGGGCTCGGCGACCTCGGGGATATGGCCGTAGTCCATCTCGTAGACCGAGCCCAGGATGTCCTGGATCTCCTTCTTGACCGTCTGCGGCGTGATGCCGTGCTCGGCGTTGTAGGCCAGTTGCTTGTCACGCCGGCGCTCCGTCTCGTCGATGGCGCGCCGCATCGAATCCGTCATCTTGTCGGCATACAGGATCACGTGTCCCTCGACGTTGCGCGCCGCACGCCCGATGGTCTGGATCAGCGAGCGCTCGCTGCGCAGGAAGCCCTCCTTGTCGGCATCGAAGATGGCCACCAGCGCCACCTCGGGCAGGTCCAGGCCCTCGCGCAGCAGGTTGATGCCGACGAGGATGTCGAACACGCCCAGGCGCAGGTCGCGCAGGATCTCCATGCGCTCGACGGTGTCGATGTCCGAATGCAGGTAGCGTACCTTCATGCCCAGGTTGTTCAGGTATTCGCTCAGGTCCTCGGCCATGCGCTTGGTCAGGCAGGTGGCGAGCACGCGGAAGCCCTGATCCACCACGTCCTTGGCCGCCGACACGAAATCGTCGACCTGGCTGGTGGCCGGGCGCACCTCGACCTCGGGATCGACGAGACCCGTCGGGCGGATCACCTGCTCGACGAAGGCGCCGTGTGTCTGCTTCATCTCGTACGGGCCCGGCGTCGCCGACACGTAGATGGTCTGGGGCACCACGGCCTCGAACTCGTGGAACTGCAGCGGCCGGTTGTCCAGGGCGCTGGGCAGGCGGAAACCGAAATCGACCAGCGTCTGCTTGCGCGAGCGATCGCCCTTGAACATGCCGCCGATCTGCGGGACCGTCACATGCGACTCGTCGATGACCACCAGCGCGTTATTCGGCAGGTAGTCCAGCAGCGTCGGCGGCGGCTCGCCCGGGGCACGTCCGGTCAGGTGCCGCGAATAGTTCTCGATGCCGGTGCAGTAGCCGACCTCCTGGATCATCTCCAGGTCGAACACCGTGCGCTGCTCCAGGCGCTGCGCCTCGACGAGCTTGCCCCGGTCGTGCAGCTCGGCCAGGCGCTCGGCCAGCTCCGCCTTGATCGCCGCCATGGCGCGCAGCAGCTGCTCGCGCGGCGTCACGTAATGGCTCTTGGGAAAGATCGTGTACTTGTGCAGCGGCTCGAGGCGCTTGCCGGTCAGCGGATCGAAGCTGGAGATGGCGTCGACGTCGTCGCCGAAGAACTCGACGCGCACCGCGAAATCCTCGGCATGCGCCGGGAAGATCTCCAGCACATCCCCCCTGAGACGGAAAGTGCCGCGGTGGAAGTCCGTGTCGTTGCGCTCGTACTGCAGCTCCACGAGCTTGTTGACGGCGGCGCGCTGGTCCTGGGCGCGCCCGACCTCGAAGTACTGCAGCATGTTGGCATAGGCCTCGGGGCTGCCGAGGCCGTAGATGCACGACACCGAGGCCACGATCAGCACGTCCTCGCGCTCCAGCAGCGCGCGTGTGGCGGCATGGCGCATGCGATCGATGTGCTCGTTGATCGAGGAGTCCTTCTCGATATAGGTGTCCGACGAGGGTACGTAGGCCTCGGGCTGGTAGTAGTCGTAATAGGACACGAAATACTCGACAGCGTTGTCCGGGAAGAACTGCTTGAACTCGCCGTACAGCTGGGCGGCCAGGGTCTTGTTCGGGGCCAGGATCAGCGTCGGCTTCTGCACCTTCTCGACGACGCAGGCGATGGTGTAGGTCTTGCCGGAGCCGGTGACGCCGAGCAGCGTCTGATGCTTCTCGCCCTGGCGGATGCCGGCCACCAGCTGCCGGATGGCCTCGGGCTGGTCGCCCTGGGGCGTGAAATCGCCTGCCAGTGTGAATCTCATGCGCCAAGCCTAGGCATCCGCGGCATCGAAGCCAGCGCTTTCACGCGCCCCTTTCCTTGCGCGCGGCGCCTGCTACCATGCGCCGCAATCACGAGGTACCCCCTATGTCCCGCAAGCTGCGCAACATCGCCATCATCGCCCACGTCGACCACGGCAAGACCACGCTGGTCGACGGCCTGCTCAGGCAGTCCGGCACCTTCTCCGAACGCGAGGATGTGGCCGAGCGCGTCATGGACTCGAACGATCTGGAGCGCGAGCGCGGCATCACCATCCTGGCCAAGAACACCGCCATCCAATACGGCGACACGACGATCAACATCGTCGATACGCCGGGGCACGCCGATTTCGGCGGCGAGGTGGAGCGCATCCTGAACATGGTCGATGGCGTACTGCTGCTGGTCGATGCCCGCGAAGGCCCGATGCCGCAAACCAAATTCGTCACCTCCAAGGCCCTGGCTCTCGGACTGAAGCCGATCGTCGTCGTCAACAAGATCGACCGTGAGGGTTCCGACCCGAATGCCGTTGTCGACGCCACCTTCGACCTGTTCGCCGCGCTTGGCGCCACTGACGAGCAGCTTGATTTCCCCATCGTCTACGCCTCGGCCAAGAACGGTTATGCCAAGATGGACCTAGCCGAGGAGACCGACAACCTGGAGTGCCTGTTCCATACCATTCTGGAGAAGGTCTCCCCTCCCGTGGGCGATCCGGAAGCGCCGCTGCAGATGCTGGCCACCACGCTCGATTGGGACGATTTCATCGGCCGCATCGTCGTCGGCCGCATCGCCAACGGTCGCGTGCACCAGGGTGAGGAAGTCAGCGTCATGCATGCCGATGGCAGCTCCCACACGACCAAGATCACCAAGGTGCTCGGCTTCAAGGGCCTGAAGCGCGTCGAGATCGCCGAAGCCGAAGCCGGGGACATCGTCGCTCTGGCCGGCATCGAGAAGATCAACATCGGCGAGACCATCGCCTGCGCCACCAATCCGACCGCCCTACCGGTGATCAAGGTGGACGAGCCGACCCTGACCATGGAACTGCACGTCAACAACTCGCCGCTGGCCGGAACCGAAGGCAAGCTCGTCACCACCCGCCAGATTCGCGACCGCCTGTTCAAGGAGATTCGTACCAACGTGGCCATGAAGGTCGAAGAAACCGGTTCGGCCGACATTTACAAGATCTCCGGCCGAGGCGAGCTGCATATCGGTATCCTGCTGGAGAATATGCGCCGCGAGGGCTTCGAGATGGCCGTATCGCGCCCGAATGTCATCGTCCGGGTCGTCGATGGCGTCAAGCAGGAGCCGTATGAGCACGTCACTGTCGATGTCGATTCCGAGTACCAGGGCACGGTGATCGAGAAGCTCAGCACCCGCGGCGCCGAGATGTCCCATATGCAGACCAATCCGGACGGCAGCACCCGCATCGAGTTCATGGCTCCGACCCGCTCGTTGATCGGATACACCTCCGAGTTCCTGACCGACACCAAGGGCACCGGCGTCATGAACCATGTCTTCCACGAATACGGCCCCTACGTCGGAGAACTGCCGGGCCGCAAGAATGGCGTGCTCGTTTCCATGTCCGATGGCGAATCGGTTGCTTTCGCCCTGTGGAAGCTTCAAGAGCGCGGCCGAATGTTTATCGGTTCCGGCGTGAAGCTCTACGAGGGCATGATCATTGGCATCCACAGCCGCGACAACGATCTCGTCGTCAATGCCACCAAAGAGAAGAAGCTGACCAATGTGCGCGCCTCGGGCAAGGACGACGCCATCGATCTGGTGCCGCCGATTAAGCTGACGCTGGAGCGCGCCATCGAGTTCATCGAGGACGACGAGCTGGTCGAGATCACGCCGAAGTCGATCCGCCTGCGCAAGCGCTTCCTGAAGGAGCATGAGCGCAAGCGCGCCGTCACGGCCGCCCGCAAGTAGGCCCTTACAAAGGATCAGGCCTCGTCCGGTTTCGTATCGCGGAGAAACTCGAAAAGCAGGTCGGCATAGTGCGGGCCGACCTTCTTCTGCGCCAGCCATATCTGGACCCGGCGGTACGCCTGTTCGGCCATGGTTCTCCACCTTACCGGGTCTGCCGCGAGGCCCCGCTCCGCCTGATCCACGAAGTACGACACAGCCGCCTCCGCAGGATTCATTCCCTGGCGCTTGCTCTGTTTGGCGGCGTCGAACATCGCGTCCTCATCCGATTTGTCCTGATGCACGATGGCGCCCTCAAGCTCTGCCAGTGCGGTCATGAATCGTGACGCATAGAAGATGTCCTGCAGCCTTCCCATTGCCGTTATCCCTGTCCCCTTCCCTATCGCCTGCATGACGGCTACGGCCATCGCATTCCACCCAGCGCGGATGCCGGCCCGACCTGTGCCGATGCTTGCCCACATCCGGGCAAGCCGCAATGGGGAACCAGGCAAACAGGCGTGCACATATTGCGCCGGGCGAATCCTTGGGGCCCGCATGCGCATATGACACACTGCTGACCTTGCCGAGTTACGTGGAATCGACTATCCATCGGCTTGATACCGTCCGATGGCACAGGAGGCCGTGCATGTTGGTCAGCCAAATCCAGCAACAAGCCAATGATCTTGGTATTCGTGGTGCGAAGATGCGTAAGGGGGATCTGATCCGGGCAATCCAGAGCGCCGAGGGCAATGCGGCATGCTTCGGCGCCGAGTGGCGTTTCTCTTGCTCGCAGATGGACTGTACCTGGCGCGAGGACTGCCTGAAGAAAAACCCCGGCTGAGGCCTTCAGCCGAAGGCCAGAAGCACCAGTCCCGGCAACGCCACGGCGACGCCGGCGAGGCGCGGCAGCATCCGTGATGCATGCCGGAGCGTCATCGTGCCCAATCTCACGCCGACAGTGTGCAGCAAGGCCGTGGCCGTGAGAAAGCCGGCGGCGTATGCGAGCGGGGATGCGGCGGCCGGCATCACCACGCCGTGCGCATAGCCGTGGCACAACCCGAATATCGCGACCATCGGCACCGCCGCCGGCAGGCCAGGGCGCGCCTCCATCGCGATCAACAGGCCGAGGAGGACAAGCGATACGGCGATGCCGCCCTCCATCATGGCGATCAGGCCGCCGCCGCCGATGGCCAGCAGGCAGGCCACGGCCGCGGCGGACAGGAAGGTCGCCGGCAGCATCCACAGGGCCCTTCCACCCATCCTCGCGGCCCAGAAGCCGACGGCCATCATGGCCAGCAGGTGGTCATAGCCCGTGAACGGATGCTCGAAGCCGCCGGCGAACCCCATGCCGTGTACACCGATGATGTGCGCCGACGCCGTACCGGGAAAGGCCATGCATGCCGGCACCAGGCTGGACAGGGCCAAGATGCCCGCACGCGTCCTGCCTCTCGTTTGATGTTCCATGGCTCCCTCCCGTCTTTCCGCATGTTCCTAGGAACGTAGAACCGTGATGCCGGCATGGCAAGCCGGCATGGTGGTTGCAATCCGATCCGTGGCTGCTTACTTTCCAGCGGCACGCCTGCACCAAGGATCTCCCCATGGACACCCTGCATCTGCTGCTGATGGCCATCATGCAAGGCATCAGCGAGCTGTTCCCGATCAGCAGCCTGGGCCACAGCGTTCTGGTCCCGGCCCTGTTGCACTGGCCGATCGATCGCGAATCGTCCTGGTTCCTGCCCTTCATCGTCGTGCTGCACCTCGGCACGGCCATCGCCCTGCTGATCTATTTCCGGCGCGACTGGCTGCAGCTGTTCAGCGGCCTGTGGCGTGCCCGCGGCGGCACGGGCGTTCCGGAGGCCAGGCTGTTCTGGCTGCTGGTCGTGGGCACGATTCCGGCCGGCATCCTGGGCCTGCTGCTCGAGCACCGGATCCGCGACCTGTTCGGCGGCTTTACCATCGTGGCCATCTTCCTGGCCCTGAACGGCCTGCTGCTGATCTGGGGCGACCGACTCAAGCATCGCCAGGCCCGGCACAAGCTGGAGGAGCTCAGCTGGGTCCGGGCACTGGGCATCGGTTGCGCCCAGGCCCTGGCCCTGATCCCGGGCATCTCTCGCTCCGGTGCCAGCCTGGTGGCGGGCCTGGCAGCCGGGCTCGAATACGATGCGGCGGCGCGCATGTCCTTCCTGCTGGCCACGCCGATCATCGCCGCTGCCGGTGTGCTCGAGGTGCCGAAGCTGCTGCACCATGCGCAGCAGGCGCCCATGATGGCGATCCTGATCTGTGGTGTTGTGGCCGGCGTATTCGCTTATCTGAGCACCTGGTTCCTGATGCGCTACTTCCGCAGCCACGAGGTCAAGGCGCTCAGGCCCTTCGGTATCTATTGCCTGCTCATGGGCCTCGGCTCCCTGCTCATCCACGGCATCTAGCCAGGCCCTACTCCACCAGCAACGGCAGCACGTACTCCAGTGCGGTTTCACCGCGGCGGGCCAGGGCAACGCCGCGCTCGGCCATACTGACCATCCCCTGCTTCCTGGCTGCCTGCATCAGCGTCTCTTCGGATGCATTCTCGCCAATGAGCCGCTGGATCTCCTCGGTGACCAGCAGCAGCTCGTACACCAGCAACCGCCCCACAATGCCCGTGCCGTGGCACTGCTCGCAACCGGATGCGATACAGGCGCCATCCTCCCCCCACGTGATACCGTGGCCCCGGAGGATGCCTCGGGTGATTTCATCCACCGCCACCTCCTGCCGGCAGTGGCTGCACAGCCTCGGAATCAGTTGCTGCGCTAATACCCCCCTGACGGTGGCGGCGATCAGGTAGCGGTCCACGTCCATATTGGCCAGCCGGGAAACGGCGCCGACGGCATGATTGGTATGCAGGGATGACAGCAGCGTATGGCCGGTCAGAGCGGCCTGTACCGCGATCTGCGCCGTCTCCGTATCGCGGATCTCACCGACCATGATGACATCGGGATCGTGGCGCAACACATTGCGCAGGGCCGAGGCGAAGGTGAACCCGATCTTCGAGTTGATCTGGATCTGGTTGATGCCGTCCAGCTTCGCCTCGATGGGATCCTCGAGGGAAATCAGGTGCTTGGGCTGATTCGTCATCTCCTTGAGGATGGTGAGCAGCGTCGTCGACTTGCCGCTGCCCGTCGGGCCGGTGACCAGCAGGATGCCGTGCGCGCCATGGGAGATGTGCAGGATGCGGTCCCGGTCGTCATCCTCGAATCCCAGGGACTTCAACTCCAGCATCTTTCCGTCCCGGCCGAGGATGCGGAACACGATATTCTCCCCGTACTGTCCCGGCATGCAGGATACGCGAAGCTCGATATGCCGGCCGGAGACCGTCATCAGTACCCGCCCGTCCTGAGGCAGCCTGTGTTCAGCGATATCCATGCCGGAGATGATTTTGAAGCGGGTGATCAGCGTTTTGTGCACCCGCTTGTCGAGCATCAGATGCTGACGCAGCTGCCCATTGATACGAAAGGAGACCTTCAGTCCCTGCGCCACCGGCAACACATGGATGTCGCTTGCCGATTCCTGGATACCACTGAGCAGAATCTGGTTCGCCAGCTTGACGATCGGGGCCTTCTCGGCCTCGATCTGCAGTTCGAAATCGCTGTTCTGCTCCTCGTCTTCCTCCACCGGCGAAAAATCGACCGCCATCTGGGACAGATCGGCGGAGGCACGCTGTTCGGCAAGGTAGTATTTCTGGATCATCGCCTTGATCTGGGCCGGCAGGGCAACGACCAGTTCCACCCGGTGATTGGTGCGGAAGCGCAACATGTCCGAGATATCGGCATTCGTCGGTTCGGAGGTCGCCACAACGAGCGTCTGCTCATCCATACGTATGGGAAAAACCCTGAAGCGCTCCGCCATATCAACCGAGACGATCTGGAGCACCTCGGCGGTCGGAACGATATTCTGCAGATCAAGATAGTGCAGCCTGAATTTCAGGGCCAACGCCATCAACAGCTGCTCCTCGGTGATCAGACCCTTCTTGACCAGCAGATCGCCCAGCGGCTGGTTATGGGTCTTTCGCTGCTCGGCCAGGGCGGCGTTCAGTTGCTCGCGGGTGATCAGGTTGGCGGAGATCAGGATCTCGCCGATCGGCTGCATGGAATCCGATGCCGACGTCCTTCTCTCGCGCTCCAATCTGTTGATGTCCTGCTGGGGCACGCCATGCTGCTTGGAAAGGATATCGCCGACCCTTTGCGCGCGCAGATCCTCCTGTTCCTTCAGCATCTTCTCCAGCACGGGCTCGGTCAGAACGCCCTCGTCACGCAGGATCTCACCGAGATGGCGCAACTCCTGGCGATTGCGCACGCCATGCCAGGGAAAAAAGACGCGCTCGTATTCCTGGCCATCCTCGGTCAGGACACCAAAGAAACCGATACTGAAATCCTGCTGGCTGAGAACACGAACCTGGAAGCTCCTGTCGTCCTTGGTGCTCACGACCTCGTCCACCTCACCCGGAAGGTGCGGGGCCGGCTTCTGTTTCTCCTCGTCACGGAAAAGGATGTACATGGCATGCTGCAAGGGAACGATCTTGTTCTTTCCGGCGTCCGTGGTGAGCACAAGCTTCTGTTCCATGGGATGGAACGGCGACGCCAGCCGCCCTTTCTCGGTACGACCGTCGTGCAATCGGATCTCGATCCATTCCGTCTGCGCCATGATCGAAGCCCCTTTACCCCGTGTCGTTCCCGGGTGGCGAGCGACCTGTCACATCTAGCTTAGTGCCGCTGCCACATGAACGCCAAGCCGCTACGGCTTCCGGACAGGGAGCACGACCGTAGAAGGCGCGTCACGGCAACAGGGTGGCCTTGCGGATCACGCTGCCGTTATGCACCTTGTCGATCAGTTCCATGCCCTCGGTCACCTCGCCGAACACCGTGTACTGGCCGTCCAGATGCGGCTGCGGGCCGTAGCAGATGTAGAACTGGCTGCCCGCCGAATCCGGATCGGAGGTCCTGGCCATGGCCACGGTACCGCGGACATGGCGGGTGGCGTTGAACTCGGCCTTGATGCGGTAGCCGGGACCACCGGTGCCGTTGCCGCTCGGATCACCGCCCTGGGCCATGAAGCCGGGAATCACGCGATGGAAGCTCAGGCCGTCGTAGAACCCCCCGGCCACGAGCGTCTTGAAGTTCGCGACGGTATTCGGCGCCACCTCCGGCAACATCCGGATGGTCACCGCGCCGTCGTCGAGTTCCAGCCTCACGTGCCTACCTTCGGGAATGCCGGGATCGGTGGCCAGCGGGGCCTTTTTGGGAAGACTCATTCGTTTCTCCTTCGTCACATCGTACGGGATATCGTCGGCGAACACCGCCCCGGCCGAGAACAGGCTCATGGCGGCGGCCAGGGAAACCAGGGGACGGGCGTGCTTCATCGCAGATATCGCTCCTGGGCGGACGGCAGTATCCGGGTCGGATGCAGCACCACATGCTCCCCTTCACCCGGGCGCAACTCGGCCGTTCCCAGCAGTATGCCGTCCCCGTAGGCCGCGACAAGCCCGGTGGATGTCCGGTCATCGGCCATGCGCAGGCGCTGCCCGAGCAGGAAACGCCGGGATTCGGCCGGATCGAGACGAACCGACGGCAAGCCCTTGAGCCAGGTCGAGACCGGCACCAGCGCCGCCTCCCGCTGTTCTGCGAGCTGTTCGGGCGTCACCATCATGCCGGCAGGCCAGCCGCCGGTGCTGAGCCGGCGCAGGGCCACCACACAGCCGCCGAGGCCGAGCGCGGCCCCGATATCGCGCGCCAGGGCACGGATATAGGTCCCCTTCGAGCAACGCACCTCGAGCGCCAGTTCGGGCCAGGCATAACGGATCAGCACCAGATCCCTGATCTCCACCGGTCGGGCGTCCAGCGTGAACGACGCCCCCTGGCGGGCCAGGGCATGCGCCCGCCTGCCATCGACATGCAGCGCGGAGTATTGCGGCGGCACCTGCGCGTAACGGCCACGGAAACGCGGCAGCACGGCCTCGATCCGGGCCGGATCCGGCACATCCTCGTCGAAATGCGCCAGCGTTTCCCCCTCGGCATCCAGGGTATCGGTCTGGTAGCTGAGATCGATGGTCACCGCATAGGTCTTCTCGGCGCTCAGGCCGAGCTCCGCGAAGCGCGTGGCCTCGCCAAGCAGGATCGGCAGCATGCCGGTGGCCATCGGGTCGAGGGTGCCGGCATGCCCGGCCTTCAGGCGCGGCCTGCGCCCGCCTGCGAACAGGCGGGCCACCTCGTTGACCGCCCGCCTGGAGGTCCAGCCGCGCGGCTTGTCGAGAAAGACGATGCCCGAAACCATGACGGAAGATATCGGATTCAGGAAAACAGGCGGTCGACTTGCACCTGCAGCCGCTGCATCGCCTCAGCGAGGCTGCCCTGCAGGGTACAGCCGGATGCATAGCGATGCCCGCCGCCGCCCAGCGATGCGGCCAGGGCACCGACATCGGCCGTCGACTTGCCGCGGAAGCTGGCCTTCCAGGTATCCGGCCCGTCGGGACGCACGAACACGGCCACCTCGACACCGGCGATGGCCCGGCCGTAATCGATCAGGCCCTCGCTATCCTCGACATCGCTGCCGGTGGCCGCATACATCGCCTGATCGACATACAGCCATGCGGACCGGCCGTCGTTGCGCAGCTCGAGCGTCGCCAGGCATCGGCGCAGCAGGGCCACCCACTCCGGACGGTGGGAGGCGTAGATGTTGCGGGCCGCCACGTCGGGTTCGGCACCCAGTTCGATCAGTTCGGCCGCCAGGCGGTGTACCGCCGGGGTAACGGTCGACAGGCGGAAGCTGGACGTGTCGGTCAACAGCGTCACGTACACGGCCATCGCCACATCGGATGACAGTGGCAGGTCCATGTGGCGGATCAGCGCATAGGCCATCGCCCCGGTCGAGCAGGCCGCGGCATCGACGAGGTTGATATCCCCGAAACGGGTATTGCTGGCGTGGTGATCGAGATTGACCAGGCGCTTGCCGGCGAAGAAGCCGTCATCCATGCCCAGGCGCTGGCGCGAACCGGCATCGAGGCTGACGATCAGGTCGACATCGCCGGCAACCGGGCATTGGGCACCGCCACCGACGCGGTCGGCACCGGCCAGGAAGCGGTACAGGCGCGGGATACCGTCCCGGTTGTGCATGAACACGGGGATGCCGGCGGCGCTCAGGGCGTCGTACAGTGCCAGCTGGGCACCGATGCCGTCGCCATCCGGGTTCCGGTGCGTGATCAGCAGCACGCCGCGGCTCTGGCGGATCGCCGTCTCGGCCTCCTGCCAGAGGTCTGCGGCAAGGGCCGCCGTCATGTCTCCTCGCCGAGGCGCTTGAGGATATCGAGCACCCGGCCGCCCTCGGTGAAGGGCTCGTCCCAGACGAAACGTATCGTCGGCAGGCGCCTGCGCGGCAGGGCCCGGCGCAGCTCGTGCATGAAATGCGGTGCCAGGCGGTTCAGGGAACGCACGCTGGCCTCGGCGTCGGATTCGCCACTGCGGTAGACCCAGACGTGCAGCATGTGGTTGTGGTGCACGGCCTCCACCCGCGTGATGCCGATGCCGATCAGGCGCGGATCGCTGATCTCCCGCTGCATCAGCGTGGTCAGCAGGCGATGGATATCCGCATGGAGCCGGCGCTGGCTGGGTGAGCTTGCTGCCATATCGTCGCCTACAGCGTCGCCGCCACTTCCTCGATGACGTAGAACTCGAAGGTGTCGCCGACCTTGATGTCGTTGAACTTCTCGACGCCGATACCGCACTCGTAACCGCTGCGGACCTCCTTGACGTCGTCCTTGAAGCGGCGCAGCGAGGACAGGACCCCGTCGTAGACCAGCACGCCGTCGCGCAGCACGCGTACGCCGGCATTGCGCTCCACGTGACCGTCGGTGACATAGCAGCCGGCGATGGTGCCCTGCTTCGGCACGCTGAAGGTTTCGCGCACGTCGGCACTGCCGATGACCTTCTCCACCTTCTCCGGTGCCAGCGTCCCCTCCATCGCCGCCTTCATGTCGTCGATGGCGTCGTAGATGACCTTGTAGAAGCGGACATCGACGCCGTCGCTCTCGGCCAGCTTCTTGGCCTTGGCCTCCGGCCGCACATTGAAGCCGATGACGATGGCGTTCGAGGCCGAGGCGAGCATGACATCGGACTCGGTGATGCCGCCGATCGCCTTGTGCACCACGCGCACGCTGACCTCGTCGGTCGCCAGCTTGTGCAGCGAATCGGCCAGGGCGTCGATCGAGCCGCTGACGTCGCCCTTGATCAGCACGTTGACTTCCTTCGGACGGTCGGCGGCCACGCCGGCGAACAGGTCCTCCATGCTGGCGCGCTTGGCCGTGTCGGCCGCCACGCCCGCCTCGCGGATCTTGTCCATGCGGAAGCGGATGATGTCCCGCGCCTGCCGTTCGGTTTCGACGACATGCATCTCCTGGCCGGCGTCGGGCACCGACTCCAGGCCGAGCACCTCGGCCGGGATCGACGGCCCGGCGGTGCGATGCGACACCCCGTTCTCGTCCACCAGGGCACGGATGCGCCCCATGACCACGCCGGCCACGACGATGTCGCCGGTGTTGAAGGTGCCGGTCTTGACCAGCACCGTCGCCACCGGACCGCGGCCGCGGTCGAGCCTGGCCTCGATGATGATGCCGCGGCCCGGACGATCCGGGTTGGCCTTGAGCTCCAGCACCTCGGCCTGCAGGGCCAGCATCTCGACCAGGTCGTCGAGCCCCTGGCCGGTCTTGGCCGAGACCTCGACGAAGATCGTATCGCCGCCCCAGTCCTCCGCGATCAGTTCCAGTTCGGCCAGCTGGCGCTTGACGTTGTCCGGGTTCGCGCCCTCGACGTCCATCTTGTTGATGGCCACGATGATCGGGATGCCGGCGGCACGGGCGTGGTTCAATGCCTCGACCGTCTGCGGCTTGACGCCGTCGTCGGCCGCCACGACGAGCACGGCCACATCCGTCATGCCGGCACCGCGCGCACGCAGGCTGGTGAAGGCCTCGTGGCCGGGCGTGTCGATGAACACGACGCGCTTGCCGTCCGGCAGCTTGGCCATGTAGGCGCCGATGTGCTGCGTGATGCCGCCGGCCTCTCCCGCCGCCACATGCGCCTTGCGGATCGCATCCAGGATCGAGGTCTTTCCGTGGTCGACATGGCCCATGACCACGACGACCGGCGGACGCGGCTTCAGGTTCGCCTCGTCGTCCTGCTCGTCCTTGAACAGCACGTCCTCGACGGCGGCACGGTTGATCAGCTTCGGCGTATGGCCGAACTCCTCGACGATGAGTACGGCCGTATCGGCGTCGACGCTCTCGTTGACCGTGACCGGCATGCCCATCTCGAACAGCCTCTTGACCACCTCGCCGCTCTTGACGGCCATGCGGGAGGCCAGCTCGCCGACCATGATCGGATCGGTGACCTCGACCTCGCGCTTGACGAAATCGGCGTGATCCTTATCGATACCATACCGCTTCACATGACGCTTGCGATCGCCGCGCGCCAGGCGGGCCATGCGCTCTTCCTCTTCCTCGGTCATCACGATATGACGCTTCTCGGCATACTCGCGCATGGCGGCCTTCTCGGCCGGATTCAGGCGCTTCTTCGTCCTGGCGTCCTGGGCACCGCCCGGGCCACGGCGCTTGTCCCCACCCGGACCGGACGGCATCGCATCGGGAGATACGGCCACCGACGGTGTACGGCGCGGTCCGACACCGCCGGCGGGGCGCTGCTGCGGCCGGCCGCTGCGCGGACCTTCCGGCCGGCGCTGCTCGCGTTCGTCCTTGATGCGCGCCTCGATCTCCTTGATCGAGGAACGCGGGGCGCGGGATGCCGCGATCTGTGCCGGCGTCAGGTTGCGCCGGATCGTGGTCCTCGGACCGGTCGCCGTGCGAGGCTCACGCGGACGACGTTCCTCGGAACGCGGTGCCGGCTCGACCGCCGGCTCGCGCTTGACGGGCTCGGCGGCCGCCGGCCTGGACTCGCGCGACGCCATGGTCTTGCGCTGCTGCTCCACGGCCTTCTCCGCCCGCTCCGCCGGGCTCATCGCGGACGATGCGGCCTCCCTGGGCTCGGGCGCCGACGCGGATTCGGCGACGGCCGGGCGTCCGGGACGGCGCCGGCGACGGACCTCCACCTGCACGGTGTGCCCGCGTCCCTCGACGTTGCCGCCCCTGGCCTGTCCGGCCACCATCGGCTTGTTCAGGGTCAGGGTCTTCTTGCCGTCCGGCTTGCCGGCGGAGGTATCCCGCTTGGCCTGCAGATAGACCGATATCTTTTTGCGGTCGTTGTCATCCAGCTTGGCAGTCGGGCCGGATGCGGCAACACCGCACGATGAAGCCGCGTGCAGCACCTCGGCCACGTCGAGCTTCATCTCTTTCGCCAGATCAAGAATGCGTATATCGGTCATATAATCGTATCACTCCGCTTCATTCACACGATGGAACCAGGCGCAGGCCTGCTCCAGTTTCCGGGCCTGGACAGAGGCATCGAGCACCAGCACCGACACCTTCTCCCGGCCCAACCATTCACCCAACTGCCCGGACATGGGCGCCTTGCACCATTGCGTTTCCGCACCGGCCTGCCGGCGTTTGTCCACGGCATCCCGCAGCTGCCGTACCAGAGCCTCTCCGGCATCGCCGGCGATCAGCAGAAGCATGGGCGCATTCTTCCACAAATGCTCCATCGCTGCATCCCTGCCAACGGCCGCCGTGCCCTTCATGCGGGTCAGCAATTGCCCGATGCGCCCCGGCAGCGCATCGCGCAAACGGGCACGGAATGGCTCCCATTGACCCGCCGCCACGTCAAGCTTCGCCTTCAAGGCCCCGAAACGCCTGTCGTTCAGCCGCTGCCAGCAGTCCTGCTGCATGCACAGGTAAGCACCGCGCCCCGGGGCCTTCTGCAACAGGTCCGGCCATGCCTGACCCTCGGCGTCGACCACCAGACGCAGCATCTCCTCCTTGGCGCCGCGCGTGCGGCAGGCGAAACAGCTCCGCACCGGACCCGTCTCGCCGTGCAAGCCGGCGTCGGTGCCCGGATCAGTCAAACCAGCCGCTCGCCTCACGTGCCGCGATGATCAGGGCCTCCGCCTGCTCGCGCGACAGACCGACGATATCGTCGAGTTCATCGGCGGCCGCATCGGCCAGCATCTCCACGGACA
>Ga0307440_1000422_pt1 | contig 20675 bp, 19 predicted proteins | sample SalMarWE160410MG_FD_202150 | JGI IMG/M metagenome (GOLD analysis project Ga0307440, IMG submission 202150) | Salt marsh sediment microbial communities from the Plum Island Ecosystem LTER, Massachusetts, United States - WE1604-10 | ecosystem: Environmental > Aquatic > Marine > Intertidal zone >... | reverse complement strand
CGTTACCGGCGTGAGAGGCCGGCGTCCTAACCGCTAGACGATGGGACCTTAAAAAAATATATGATTATAGAAGACGGCGACCGATGTCAAACGTTATTTGTATGTTGCGCCCCCATGCACTTTTTTTTTACCTTTTCTGAACCCAAAAATCAGATAAACCATCCATCCGAAAAACGGAATCATGGCAACAAGTCCCCAGAGCGCTTTCTTTCCAATGGTTCCGAAATCTTTGCGCACGATGTCTACAATCGCCAACACCGTGAACAGGTAAAAAACAACGCTGATTTTTATCCAGACGATTGCAGTTGTTATATCCAATTTTATCCTTTTAATTAATTGAAGATTCCCTGCAGCAAACTGCAGGGAATCTTCCCGGTAAGGTATTTTGCTTTTTTAGATTCGCTCGCTAACCCCGTAACAAGTTACGTGGAATGCGCTCGCTGATGCCGATTCACGTTTTCGATTTTAAAATCGCCGATACTTTCAATACCGTATTTACATACTGGGGACTGTGGTTGTAATGATAAATAACATGGTAAGCCTTTTCCCTGTCGATTCCGGGATGCCATCCGTAATGTTTTAGATAGTTGCCGATACTGCTTATGGCATCTGCATGATCAAAAAGATTCGTCGTTCCGTTGTTGTCGCCGTCTTTTGCAAAAACGAGAATGTTGCTCGGCATGAACTGGGCAATCCCCATGGCCCCTGAATAAGATCCGCGGATATCAAGTGGATCCATGTGTTCCTCGTTTGTATACACTAAAAAAGCTTTGAGTTCTTTGTAAGCCCATGCCGATTTTCTTTGAACCCATCGATCGAATTGTTTCCGCGTAAGCCGGATTGATTTTGAGACGTTATCCCAAAACATTTCCCGGACATGGGTATCTGCGAGCGCAGCGGTTGAAGATAGTGTATTCAATACCAACGGTCTTCCGACAAAGGTACCCAACCGGGTCTCTACCAGAAGGATTGCTGTAATGACCTCTTTGTCGACGCCATAAGTCTTTTCAGTCTTTTCCAGCGCTTTTTTGTGATGCGCCATATATTTTATCGCCTCACGAATCGATTTTTTACTGGAAAATTGATCGTAATTCAATTCAGCCTCACGGTGGACCAAAAACCGGGAAACCCCTTTTATTTCAAAATATACTTCAGGCTTTTTGTAAAGCGCTAAGATTCTGTCTTTATCAAAACCGTCTTTAATCAACCGATCCTGTAATGATTCAAAATATCTGCCGCTCTTTTTGGTTCCGGCTGCATTTTGTGTTAAGAGAAAAAGGTTGAGCACAAAAAAACAGGTCAAAAAGATGATATATTTAACTCGAGTTGTTCTATGGTAAAACATGTATCTTCTTTTTCCAGTCCTTTATTTGAACCTCGGCGCGTTGCCGCTTTCTGAAAATTGCCAATTGCCTGTATCCGGTTGAAAGCAGGATCGGCAGCACCCGCTCGTAATGTCGGCCCACATTCGCCGGACGATGCGCATCTGATCCCATAGTGATCGATATCCCTTTCTTATAACATTTTTTAAGTATCTTCAAAGAAGGGTAAATGTCTCTGACTGGATGATCATATCCGCTGGTATTGACCTCGATGGTTTTGCCCTTGTCTTTTATGATTTCCAATATGTTATCATATTCTATTTCAAAAGATCTCTTGGGTTTTCGACCGAACTTTTTTATCAGGTCTATATGACATATCACATCAAAATAGTCATATTCCAGCATTTTTTGGAGCTGCTCGAAGTACAGCGCATAAACCTCATCTGCATCATTTTCGCCATATCGCCATCCTGAACGGTGAGTGACAATGTCAAAACCATTGGGAAAATGCAGCGAGGCGGCAATGACATCAAATGCATAGGTGTCGACAATCTTTTGATATAAGTCGGTATGATTCGTGTTAAAATCAACCTCGAGGCCGGCTTTAATGCTGATCTTGCTTTTATAGTTTTTTTTTAAAATCTGGACGGCATAAAAATAATGCGGAATCTCTTCCGGTGTCATGGAAAGGCCGGATGCCGCTCTCCTTCCCGCTCGTGCTTCGCAGTGGCAGGCCGGCCGGATGGTCAGATGATCCAAAAAACATATCTCCCGAAACCCCAAATCCACGGCATTTTGGACATAGCGCTCCATACCGCCGGTGGCATGGTTGCAAAACAGTGTGTGGAGATGATAATCGATCATAAATCTTGGTTCAATTTTTGTGACATAAGATTTAGCCTAAAGACACTTATTGATCGGAATTAAATGACATGTTATGAATCAAAAAGCAAGGGAGTTTGCCCCGAAACAAATGGTTTCGATTTCGGCTAACGGTTTAAGCCTTTGAAACCAATCGATTACAATCATTGACGATTTTAGATTGAAAATTGAAGTTTTGTTGATTGAACTGCGCAGAGCGATATCACAAATCCTCGATTTGCAACAGTGAAGCGCCGGTGCCGTGAAAAAAACGTCTAAAACAATATTTTCATGCCAGGCTTGTGGATATCAGACCCCGAAATGGATGGGCAAATGCCCGGACTGCGGCCGATGGCAAACTTTTGTGGAAGAGATACAAACCGCCAAATCCGCCCGGGAAGCGGTACGGCTTTTGGGTTCCTCACAAGCGAAACCGGTCTCGATCATTGATATTTCCCTCGACCATGAAGATCGTCTATTAACCGGAATCAAAGAATTTGACCGTGTTCTGGGTGGCGGTCTTGTTTCCGGTACACTTGTTCTGATCGGCGGAGACCCCGGCATCGGAAAATCAACCCTCATGCTTCAGGCGCTCTATGGTCTTGCTGAAAAGGATTCAAAAGTATTGTACGTCTCCGGAGAAGAATCGATCCGCCAGATGCGGATACGCAGCCAAAGGCTATCCGCGGTGTCTTCGGGCTTGATGGTTGTTTCGGAGAATGATATGGAACAAATCCTGTTGATGGCCGAATCTGTTCAGCCGAAGGTCCTGGTCATCGATTCCATACAGACCATGTTCAGTCCGGATTTGACTTCTGCTCCCGGAAGTATTTCCCAGGTGCGCGAATCGACCTTGAAACTCATGCTGATGGCCAAGAAGACCGGGACACCCGTATTTTTGGTCGGTCATGTGACCAAAGACGGCGCTATTGCAGGACCCAGGCTTTTAGAGCATATGGTCGATACCGTGCTTTATTTTGAGGGTGATCAAAATCACGTATTCAGGATTCTAAGAGCGGTAAAGAATCGATTCGGGTCGACCAATGAAATCGGCGTATTTGAAATGAACGAAAACGGACTCAATGAGGTGGACAACCCATCGGCCGTATTTCTTTCCGAACGCCCCGTTAATGTGCCGGGTTCCGTTGTCACGGCCAGCATGGAAGGTACAAGGCCGATTCTCGTTGAACTTCAAGCGCTTGCAAGCAGTTCGAGTTTTGGAAATCCGCGAAGAACGATTCTGGGAATCGATCACAACCGGGTGGCACTGCTCGTGGCGGTAATGGAAAAAAAATTGGGCATGCATTTGATGGGGCACGATATTTTTATCAATGTCGCCGGTGGCATCAAAATAGACGAACCCGGCGTTGATATGGGAATCGTGGGTGCTGTTGCTTCGAGCTTTTTGGACCGGCCGGTTCGACATGGGACCATCATATTGGGCGAAATCGGATTGACCGGTGAAGTCCGGGCCATAGGCCATATCGAAACCAGGATTGCCGAAGCAAAAAAGATGGGCTTTAATCGATGTGTGCTGCCGCAAAGCAACCTGAAACGGACCGCCGGGATGAAAGGTATCAAGCTTGTCGGCGTGAACAATGTTTCCGAAGCCATGGAAGAACTATTTTAGGGTTCGTAATTTGCATTCTATATTGATGAATTGATGAAACGATATCCAAAAACGATTAACCGCTGGCAAGATCATTACACGCGAAAGGCAAAAAAGGAACAATTTCCGGCGAGATCTGTCTACAAGCTTGAAGAAATACAAAAAAAACATAACGTTATCAAAAAGGGAGCTGCTGTTCTGGACCTGGGATGTGCACCCGGATCATGGCTTCTTTATGCGGCCGGCGTGACCGGGAACACGGGTCGGGTGGTCGGCATCGATCAGGTGCCGGTCACAATAAACGTCCCTTCCCAAGTAGAGCTCTATACCGGGGACATCTTTATGATGGATGACGATTTTTTTAAATCCCTTGGAAGCGGTTTCAATGTCGTCATCAGCGATATGGCACCATCCACAACAGGGAATAAGTTCGTGGACAATACCCGATCTTTTGATCTTTGTTGCAGAGCGCTATCCATCGCGCAGACAACATTGACCATCGACGGATCGTTCGTCTGCAAGATATTTCAGGGAGAAGATTTCAAGACATTTGTTGACTCGGTTCGGTCCGTCTTTAAAATCCACAGGATCTTTAAGCCGAGAAGCAGCCGAAAAGCCAGCAAAGAAATTTATGTAATCGGATTACGGAAAAAATAGGAGGGAAAAATGTCAGGACACAGCAAGTGGTCCAGCATTAAACACAAAAAAGGCGTCACAGATGCCAGGCGGGGAAAGATTTTTACCAAACTCATCAAAGAAATCACCGTGGCTGCCCGTATGGGCGGCGGGGACATCAATTCAAACCCAAGGCTGCGAACCGCGGTCCAGGCGGCAAAAAGTGAAAATATGCCCAAAGATAATATCGAACGGGCCGTCAAAAAGGGGACCGGAGAACTGGAAGGGGTTTTTTATGAAGAGTGCATTTACGAAGGTTACGGGCCCGGGGGTGCAGCGGTTTACATAGAGTCGGTCACTGATAACAAAAATAGGGCCGTGGCCGATATCCGCCATATTTTAAACAAGGCCGGCGGGAACCTTGGCTCCAATGGATGTGTTGCCTGGATGTTCGAAAAAAAGGGGTATATTGTTGTTGAAGACCAATCCGTTGACGAGGATGCTTTGATGGAAGTCGCCGTTGACGCCGGCGCCGAAGATGTCAGAGAAGATAACGGCAATTACGAGATCATCACGGCCCCCAAGGATTTCGAGGCGGTGAAAACAGCCGTCGATAATGCGTCGATCCCTTATATCGTCGCAGAAATCACCATGTTCCCTCAATCCACCGTAAACCTTCAGGGCAAGGAAGCAGAGCAAATGCTTAATTTGATGGAAATTCTCGAAGACTGTGATGATGTTCAGAAAGTTTACACCAATGCCGACATTCCGGAAGAACTGGTCGGATGATTCATCATTTTGCAAGAGACAAATCGACCATCCTTTGAACCGCTTGAAAGGCCGGCCTGCGAATATTTTCGGGGACCTTGACCTCTCCCTCCATCAATTCCAGGCTTCTCGCAACATCTTCAAGGGAGATCTTTTTCATATTTTTACACACCATCTTGCTGGAAGCCGGATAGAATTTTTTCCCGGGATTTGCTTTTTTTAATGGATGAATCAGCCCGATCTCCGTCCCGACGATAAACGAGGTGCTTTTTGATTCCCTTGCATACCGGATCATGCCGGAAGTGCTGCGAATCACATCTGCCAGATTTAAAACTTCAGGACGACACTCCGGATGGGCCATAAAGACTGCTTCCGGATGGGCCTTCCTGGCGTTATGCACATCTTCGGGATGGAGCCTGTCATGGGTCGGACAATATCCGTCCCAGGTGTGAACTTTCTTTTTTGTCTGTGAGGCGGTATATAATGCCAGATTCCGGTCAGGGGTCATGATCACCTCATCGGCATCCAGGCTGCCGACAATATCGACGGCGTTGGCCGAAGTACAGCATATGGTGGAAAGCGCTTTAACCGCCGCCGTTGAATTGACATAGGTCACCACGGGCATCAGGGGAAGCCTGTCAATCATAACTTGAAGCCCCTCCGGTTCAATCATATCGGCCATCAGACATCCGGCATCTTTTCGAGGCAGAAGAACGGTCTTGTCCGGAGACAATATTGAAGCGGTTTCCGCCATAAAATGAACCCCGCAAAAGACGATGACCTCCGCATCGGTCTGGGAGGCCTTAATGCTCAATTCCAAGGAATCACCGCAAAGATCCGCCAGATCCTGAATTTCCGGAGGCTGGTAATTATGGGAAAGCATGACGGCGTTTCTTTTTTTCAGCAAACGTTTTATCTTTTCTTTCATTTTGCAGGTCCTATTCTATTTTCTTAAGAGCCTCCCTGTTCATCCAGATGCAGCACCTCCACATCTTTGGGGATATTAAAGTGAAACAATGAATCATCGATCTTTTTTTTAAACTGAATATTGCTAAAGACAAACCGTGTTTGGTCACCGTATGAATTATACGTCACGATCTCGACAACATCAAACGTCGCTTTTGAAATCGTGAGAAGGATTTTTACAATATCGACTGTCTTTTCTTTGGGTAAAAGCTTTAGAACAAAAAAACCTTCCGGGCCCTCTTTTTCGAGACTCATTTTGAATTTTTGTCTTATCTCCTTCATATCGGACAGGAAACTGAATCCTTTGCCGCCTTTAAAAAAAGAAGGGGCCTTTCCAATCATGACCTGGTTGTCATCGGGTCTGTAGACCCACAGCGTGTTGCCGTCCGTAATGATCGTTTGCCGTTCGGGAGTTTCATACTCCCATCTCATTTTCCCCGGACGCTTAAAATAGGCTGTCCCCGATGCGGTATCCGTAATGTCCATCGCTTTTATTGTCGATGTCTGGGAAAATTGTGCTGAAAAGCCTGCCACTGAATAACGTTTTTCAACGTGCGTTATGATCTCATCAAGAGATAACGACAAATCATCCGGCATTGGCGCCGTCTTAGACGACAATTGATATGCAGACACGATCTGTCCGAAAAAAAACAGAAAAAGAAGCAGAAACAAAATTTTGTAAAACCGCATCAATGAAACACCTTAATCTGAAAAAAAACCAAAATTAAAATATACCCCCCACTAGTCCATCACGCCGTATTTTTTGAGTTTTTGATGAAGGGTCTTTCGCGTAATCCCCAGCCGTCTCGCGGCTTCGCTTTTATTGCCGGCAACAGAATCCAGCATACGCAATATCGCAGCTTTTTCCACTGCCTCAAGAGGCATATGGTCGACATAAGAAGATGTTTCTGAAGGTTGCTGCGCCGTCGTCTGTATCATGGCAAAATCCTGATCGTCAAGATATTCCGTCCGGGCCAAAACAACCGCTCTTTCCACGGCGTTCATCAACTCCCGCACATTTCCGGGCCAATTATAGCGAATCAGCCGGTCCATGGCACCGGGTGTGAGCCCTTTGATCTCTTTGTTATTTTTGGATATAAACATATCCAGAAAGTGCCGGGCCAGCAGCGGAATATCCTCTCTTCTCTCCCTGAGCGGCGGAATCTCCAAGCGGACGACGTTGAGGCGATAATACAAATCTTCGCGGAAAGCGCCCTCATTTTTCAGATCGTCCAAATCTTTGTTGGTGGCGGCAATCACCCGGACATCCACGGGTATGACCTTTTCGCCGCCGACACGCGTCAGTTCTCTTTCCTGCAATACACGCAAAAGTTTCACCTGCATGGAAAGCGGCATCTCGCTGACTTCATCAAGAAACAGGCTCCCCTTGTTCGCCTGGTAAAAACGCCCTTCTTTTCTTCGATCAGCACCTGTAAACGATCCTTTCTCATGCCCAAAAAGTTCGGATTCTAAAAGCGTCTCGGTAATTGCCGCGCAATTGATCTTTACCAGTGGACCGTCTTTCCTCGGGCTGTTATAATGAATCACCCCGGCAATCAATTCTTTGCCGGTTCCGGATTCGCCGGTAATCATTACGGTTGCTTCTGACATCGCCACATGCGCCACTGTTTCCAGAAGACTTAACATGGCCCGGCTGCGGCCGATAATATTTTGCATATCAAAATGTTTACCCAGGTTTTCCTTGAGCATACGGTTCTCCTCTTTCAGGCGAACATGCTCCATCGCCCTCTCAAGGGTTAACCGCAACTTGTCAAAATCAAGGGGCTTGGTGAGATAATCATAAGCGCCTTTTTTCAAAGCCTCAACAGCCGTTTCAACGGAAGAATACGCTGTCATGATGGTAATCGGAATAGCGGGATTAAACGCTTTTATTCGCTCAAGTGCTTCAAGGCCTGAAACTTTCAACATTCTAACATCCATCAAGATGAGATCAAATGGGCGTTCTTCGACCTTCGCAATGGCGGCCGAACCGTCATCCGCCTCCTCGACATCATATCCCCAACCTCCGACAAGGGTTCTCAACATCGTGCGATGGGTGTCGTCATCGTCAACGACCAATACCGTCTTTTTTTGTGTCATTTTTCAACTCTTGTTTCAACAGCGGGCAGGAATATGGTAACCCCTGTTCCCTGTCCCAGACGGCTTTCGATTTTGATGTCGCCGCCATGGGCTTCCATGATATTATGAACAATGGCCAACCCAAGGCCGGTACCCGATGGTTTGGTGGTAAAATAAGGATCAAAGATATGACCCAGATCATTGTCCGAAATCCCGGCGCCGGTATCTGTAATTTTGATCTCTGCCCCATTTTTTGTCTTATTTCCGGAAAGCGTGACCGTCAAACATCCGCCGATATCCATCGCGTCAATGGCATTAAGATATAGATTTAAAAGAACCTGGTTGATCCTGTCCGGATCAACCAACACTTCTGTTAACTCGTGATCAATCTCGGTCTTAATGGTGATGTTTGATTCTGATGCCTGTCTTTCAACCATCTTCAGCGAGCTCTCTAAAAGCGATTTAATTTGAACCGGTTTTTTGGAAACGGTGATGGGCCTGGCAAACTCGTGGAGCTCGCCAACCACCCTGTTCAGCCGATCGACCTCTTGGATCATGAGATTTGAAATCTGTTGATTTTCAGGTACATTATGATATCTTTCTTTAAAATAAGTTGCAAACCCTTTAAGCGAACTTAAAGGATTCCGGATTTCGTGTGAAACACCGGCCGCCAACCTCCCCACCGATGCAAGGCGCTGACTCCTGGCAATCTCTTTTCTTAAGGAACGAACCTCACTGAGATCTTTGAACAAAACCACATGACCGAGAAACGTTCCGTCTTCATCATGGAGCAATGTGGCGCTGACTTCCAAGGGGATCACGTTTCCTTCCTTCACGGTACAGTCAATTTCTTTTTCCACCACCCCGTTTTCAGCATTCAGATTCTCCATCAAATGCCACAACTCGGCCGGAAGTGATTTTTCAGCATCTTCTCCAATCACTTGCTCCGGCAAACGATTTAAAATAGATGCCGCCGTATTATTTAAGGAGGTGATTCTTTGCCGGCTGTCCATCGCCACAAGACCGATGGGCATATTTTCCACAAGATTGTCTGAAAATGCCTTGATTCTTGAAAGAGACAAGCGGGCGGCCCGGTAACTCTGAGCCAAAAAAAGAAGGATAATACCGGAAAATCCGATCAAAAGGAGAATAATTCCCATGATAATGGTATGCCGGGTATCCGAGCGGATGGCGTCTTCAACCGACGTCATGTCAAGCCCCACAAAAATGATCGGTTTCAAAGGCGGAACACCCATCCTTTCATTCATTCCCCGTTGAAACCACCTGTGCATCATCATGTGATTGCGTCCCATGCCCATACCTTCCTCAATGGGAGAAAATTCACTGAAAACTTCAAATATTTTCTTGCCGTCTTTGTCCCGAACGATCCGCCAATGCACCGTTTTACTTTGTGAAATGTTTTTGAGGTTTAATCCCTTCCCGTGTTTTCGGCCGATATCGTCGGGGTTATCATGCGCAAGAATGGTTCCATTTTCATCCGTGACCATAAGATAGCGAATATCGGACTGCTGGGCGGTTTCGGTTAGAAGTTTCTGCAATTGGAATTCATTCCAACTCATTCCCATTCCTGTGCGTGTACCGGCTTCAAAAGACCGGATCAGGGCCGCTCCTTTTTCGAGCAACAGCCGTGTCATGTTCTGATTCTGACGGTGTATGTTCTGTATCGTCATAATGGCAAAAATCGGGAACAAGACGACAACCGCGCCGATAAATATCCACGGCGGGACCCCTGTCCAGAATCTGCCGTTTCTCATTTTATCTTTCATAAATAGATGTCTCGTATACTTTATACCCCAATTAGCGTAAACAAAAGAAAGTCACCTTTCTAAAGCGGCTTTTAAAACAGCGACATTTGATAGTCTTTTTTCTTTTTCCAGCCTTTGATCGGCCCTTTTCGAATCTTTTCAAAAGCACCTGGCGCAAGATTCGTATGGCGGGCCCAATTCAGCATAATTTTGGCGAGGGTTTCCGAAGTGCTTTGTTCCCAGCTCGCCCCCAGTCTCTCGCAAAGTTCACGCCCCAGTTCCGAAAGGGTGCCGCCCATGGTCTGTTTGGCGTTAAGGATTTCGATAAACTCTGAAAACGGCCTCAATTGCAGCGCACCTTCTGCAAATAGCAGCGGACGCTGATCCGGATGGGCAAAAAAGGTTTTTGCTCTTGGCAATACCTTGATCAATGATGTCTTTCTTTCAATGAATCCCAAATCCTCCAGAGCGGCCAGCGCGCCAAAGATGGTATGTTTTGAAAACCCTGCCCAATCCATTATTCCGTCTCCCTGAAGGGCTTGAACAAGACGTATGGCAATGTTTTCAACAGGCGCATACGGAATCCTAGGGGTTTTGCCCCCACGCCGACGGGGCAAAAAAAGGTCTCGTTCGCGAATTTCAGATTCCGGATCAAAGTATATCAGCTTTTTGTTTATTTTGTCCAACAGCGCCAAATCGGCGGCATCCAGCCATTGGCCAAGCATCTTTGCGTGGATCAACCAGGCGTGTTTCTTTATCTTTATCGAAGGGGTTAACGTCTCAAGCAGGGTGGAGATATCGATCATGGTCAGTGCATGGTTATTTTTGAGGTTTGTTAAGATCTTAGATACCGAATGGTTTTCGGATAACCGGCGCCTCAAAGAATTTCTCATTACGACGGCCAGATCCTGATCTTTGCCGGACATGTCGAGTCTCAAAGAAACCTTGCCCTGACTGAACGTCACCAGTCCTGCTAGATCCATGTCCCTTGCAAGACCGTAAAACGCACGGTCCGGCATTCCGGTCCGGATTTTGAACCCTAAAACATCAATTATGCCGCCGGCGTCATAAAGAATCTTCAGCGCATCGACCACCTGTCCAATGCGGGTGTTGAAAAGAAAATGATCACGAAAGGGCAATTCTCCGGTATTCAAATAGTGCCGTAAAATATTCCATGAAACATCTACGGCCTTACCAATGCTTTTGATCAATCCCCGGCGGGCCAGTCCTTGAATCACCTGATGATCTGTTGTTTCAAAAGATGCAGAAAATTGTCCGGGAATTGATTCGGCGATTTGATGCAAGAAATTGCGTTCGGCACCGGACAGATGTTGAAATTCCTGTTGAAAGAGTTCTTCGATGCCTAAAAGAATCTCCGGGACAGCCGGCTGAGGGATACCGGACTGCCGTGCGATTTTGACATGAAAGCAAAGTAACTTCAGCAGCCAGGGATATCCTTGTGAAAATTTATGTAGAAAAATCCGAAGCTCTTTTGTCAAAGGTTCATCCAATTCCTTGACAAGTCTTTTTAATAGCGCATCGATTTCAGACTTTGAAAAAGCGGACAAGATCATTTTTCGGCATTTTTCGGTAACCCCATCAAATCCTAGGTCGGAAAACACCCGGTTTGAAAAAATAACCCTTCTGTCCCACGAAAATCCCAAAACAATATTCGTTTGTCTGTCAATGATCTCAAGAAAAAGATCTTTAATCCTACGGAGCGCGTCCGGCAGAAAGAAAATATGCTCAAACTGATCAAAGAAGATAAACATGAGTTTGTTCCGGGATTCGAGCTTCTGACCGATATCCAGTATCCATTGGACGGGATCGCCAAATGTCAGCGTCGATTTTTTTTGACCTTCATGGCGGTTTCCTCCATCAAGATCTCCAAATTTCATAGCGGCATGGTCCAGGACACGGAGGACAAATGCGGATGACGATGCCGTTCGACAATCAACGGCAACGGCGAGGTGACCGTTCTTTTGCACATGTGCAACACTCGCCAGGACCATTGAACTTTTTCCCCAGCCTAAGGGTGCCTCTATCACCACACCCCGGTCCTTTGTCTGATGATAAAGGACTTGACGGGTGAGTGTATCGAGAATGTTGAAAATGGATTTTCTTCCTACAAAATGTTTTGGTGAAGCAGGGAGCGGATACTCGAAGCATTTGGTACTGCCGCTGACGTCTACAACCGGATCGGTGTCCTGAAACAAACCGGGTTGAAGCAATACCGTCTTATCCATCAGAATGTGGTTAAAATCGGCCAGCGGGGGGTACAGCTTCACGAGAAAGTCAATGACGGCTCGATCCGATATTGACGCACCCCTGTCGTCAAATAAGACGAACTTATTCGGCGTGTTTTTCCCGTGAGATGTAATAAACCAGATCCAATACATGCCTTTTTCCGTATAAAGCAATATATTTTCACCGATTTCACCCTTTTCCGGGGGTATTCGATCGGCAATCTGGCCCGGACCGACATGCCCCGGCATCTCTGAAATCGTTTTCAAGACGTCGTTTTCTTCGTACAAAAAGGTGGTAACATGTTCATTATTCTTGATGTGTTGACGATAAAATTTCCCGGCCCTTTCGTCAAAACCGGGCAAGACAAGGAAAAAACCGTGACATTGATTGTCTTCAAGCCATTTTATCATGTATCTGCCGTAAAAAGCCTGAAGGTCGCGCTCTGACACGGCTGTTTCTGAATACCTGCAGACAGCATAAAGCGGAGAACCGGTTTCAAGGTGTTTTCCCTCGATGTCCAGTTCCATTTGATGAGGATCTATGGGACGAATGCCGTCGACACGGTATCCATCCTTGCTTAAAATTTTGATAATAATGGATTCAAGCAGTTCCCGTCTTGCCTGATTCACAGCGGACTCAGTGCTGCCTGATACCAGTATTTTCAATCTTCCCATATCGATAATTTCTCTTAAAGCTACACTACAAGACCCAATTTTTTACGCTTGTCATTCACATGCGCCAGGATGGTGTCCGCTGTTTTATTGGGATCGGGGCGTTTTCCTTTGTCGGTGGCCGATAAATGCGCTTTTTCGGACAAAATCCCCGACGCTTCATTTAAATGGATAAATTCAATGAATTACAGGACCAAGATACTAGTATAATGGGAATTAATATGTGTCAAGGATGGATGGCTTCTAATGAAAGATTTAAAACTACCTACTGGAGAACGTTCAAGCTGTCCGCCCAGTTCAGTGACGCCAAGTAATGGCGGGGAAGATCGTCTTCATGGACCCCGATATTGTCTACGATTTTCTGGATTTGATTCCAATCTCCCTTTTCATAGGATTCAATCAATACTAGAAAGTTACCCAACTCACCGTCTTTGGAAATGAGAACATCCTTGATGTCCTCGGACAGGGGAATTTGAGACATAAGGTTTTCCATGGAATCATCCATGATCGCATCGATTAGAGAAAACAAGCCCAGGGTGAATAGCTCTGATGGATCCGTTCTGCTGCCAATATGGCTTCCAAGATGTTCACAGAATTTTGCCCGGATCAGCGAGACCTTTATCAATTCATCTGGTTTGCCGGAGGCCAATCCTGCCATGGCGATCAATGACAAAAAACGGCGGACTCCTGTTTCGCCGATCATAACAATGGCTTGCCGAATGGAAGAAATTTCCTTGGCCCGCTTGTAAAATGCGGAATTGATCAATCGCATCAGTTTATAGGATATGGACGCATCTCGAACGATCATCTTTTCCAGCTTGTCAAATTTAAAATCCTCTTTATTGACCTCGGCCATAATTTCCAAAAGATGCATCTGGGATGTGGAAATCTCCTTGCTTTTCAAAACCTCCGGTTTGCTGAAAAAGAATCCCTGAAAATAACGAAATCCCATGTCAAGGGCTTGTCTGAATTCATCGTGGGTTTCCACTTTTTCAGCCAAAAGATCGACACCCTTTACCGTCATTTTTTTGACAACATCACCGACCTCCTCCAAAGGAGTGGCTTGAACGTCTATTTTTATGATGTCCGCGACTTCAATCAGCGGCTCAAGCGCAGGTTTATAAAAAAAATCATCCAGCACAACGATATATCCATTCAGTGCAATCTCCTGGCAGGCTTCAATCACGTCTGCCAAAGGTTCGACATCTTCCAGAATTTCCACCACCAGCTTGTCCTGGGAAAACATCAGGGGAACCTGCTTGATCAGCAATTCCTGGGGGAAATTGATAAAAGCCAGATTGGAACCGGCAATTTTTTCAATCCCGATGTTAAAAAAGCTGTTGGAAAGAAGCTTCGATGTCGCTAAATTTTCCTCAATTTCCGGGAAAAAATTGTTCATATCCGACCTGAAAAGCAGTTCATAGCCGAATATGCATTTTTTGATGTCGAATATAGGTTGTCTGGCGACATATATGTCCATGCGAATTCACCTTTCTATTTGAAAAGGATTTTGACCGAAATCAAACACATGCAACAATCGTGCCTCTTTCCTGTTCAGATCGTTCACGCGGCGCAAGCGCCTGCGCTGCGCGTGGTTCGTTGAGATCGTCAAGTGCTCTTAACAATTCCACGATCCTAACCATTAACAGGGTATAGATAGAGATATTCGGATTTTGTCTGAACTTGACTTTCCGTTAGGGCATCATTTAAGAACCGGACATGAACTAGAATCTTGACCGACGATAACAATTTTGATATCCACCCGTAGCATACGGATTCACTGAAAGGATGAAGTATGCTGATCACAGAGATACTCGCCCGCAATGCACGCGTATATGGGGCTGAAACGGCACTCGTCGAAAGGGAGCCGGGAAAAAATCGACGCCGGGAAATCACTTGGAAAGTATTCGACGGCCAGTCCAATCAGCTGGCCCAGGCGCTTATCGCCCGGGGAATCAAGAAAAGGGACCGCGTTGTCCATTTGATGACCAACTGCATTGAATGGCTCCCCATCTATTTCGGTATCCTCCGTACCGGTGCCTGGGCCGTTCCCCTTAACTTTCGTTTTGTGGCAAAAACCATTGAACGATGTGTGCAAATCGCCGAAGCCAAAGCCTTTATTTTCGGTGAGGAATTTACTGACCGTATTGCCGACGTTAAAGAAAGTCTGGATCGTTTTGTTGAAACTTACATATTTGCCGGCCCCAAAGAACTCAAACCCGACTTTGCTGAATCTTATGAAGAGATTCTTAAAGACCTCCATTCACTGGATCCCAAAATCAACATCGACATTACCGATGAAGCCGCGCTGTACTTTACTTCCGGAACCACAGGCACCCCAAAAGCAACGCTTTTAACCCATCGGAATCTTGAATTTTCCTGCTTTTTGGAAAATATGCACCACAAGCAAACCCATGAGGACAACTTCCTTTGTATCCCGCCCTTGTATCATACCGGCGCCAAGATGCACTGGTTCGGGAACTTCATTGTCGGCGCCAAAAGCGTCATCCTCAAAGGAATTAAACCCAGATGGATCATGGAAGCCGTTTCCGAAGAAAAAGCGACGGTAGTATGGTTGCTGGTCCCCTGGGCCCTCGATATCCTCTTCGCGATCCAAAGCGGGGAAATCAAGCTCAAAGACTTTCACCTGAACCAGTGGCGCCTGATGCATATCGGAGCCCAGCCCGTCCCATCCTCTTTGATTAAGGAATGGAAAAGAATTTTTCCCAATCACCAGTACGATACCAATTATGGTTTGACCGAATGCACCGGACCGGGATGTGTCCATTTGGGGATGGAAAATATCCACAAGGTCGGTGCCATCGGGCTGCCGGGTTTTGACTGGGAAGTCCGGATTGTCGATGATCGGTTGAATTCGGTTGTCCCGGGACTCCCCGGGGAACTCATCGTAAAAGGGCCCGGTGTCATGAAAGAATATTATAAGAATCCGGAAGCCACCCGCCAAACGCTGATTGACGGCTGGCTGCTCACGGGAGATGTGGCCAGAGAAGACGAAGACGGTTTTATATGGCTGGTGGATCGAAAAAAAGATGTCGTTATCACCGGCGGGGAAAACATCTATCCGGTTGAAATTGAGGATTTTCTGCAGACACATCCCAAAATTCACGACGTGGCGGTAATCGGCCTTCCCAGCCTCCGCCTGGGAGAAATCGCCGCTGCTATTATTCAAATAAAGGCCGGACAAAAACTCACTGCTGAAGAGGTCGATGCATTTTGCCGGGCGCTGCCAAGATACAAGAGACCTCGAAGGATCATTTTCGATGATGTTCCACGCAACCCCACCGGAAAGATAGAAAAGCCCAAACTTCGTAAAAAATTTGCGGGCATGACCGAAAGCTTTAAGATTTAAGGAAAAAGACCATGATATTAGAATTTAAAGGCATTGCACCGATCATCGGGAAAAATGTCTTTATCGCGCCCACGGCGGTGATCATTGGAAACGTTGAAATTAAAGACAACGCCAGCGTCTGGTACGGTACGGTGGTCAGAGGAGACATGGAGCGGATCACCATCGGTGAAAGCACCAATATCCAGGACAATTGCACCATTCATACGGATCATGGCAAACCGACAGTGATCGGAAATCATGTAACGGTGGGGCATAATGCAGTGGTTCACGGATGTATTGTGGAAGACGACTGCCTGATCGGCATTAATGCTGTTGTGCTCGGCGGCGCACGGATCAAAACCGGTACTGTCGTGGCTGCCGGATCGGTGGTGAAACACGGGCAGATTGTCGGACCGTACCATTTGGTCGCCGGCACCCCTTGTGAATTGAAAAAAGTACTTCCCGAAACCAGCGTCGAAAAACGTAAGGAAACCGCAGATCACTATCTGGAACTTGTACGAGAACACAGGTCCATAAAAAAAGCCGGTGATTAGCCCGGCTTTTTTTCTTTTAAATTTAAATCGGCAACAATTTTAATCAGAGCTCATACTTTCCTTCCATTTCGAGAATAAATTCACCGGGTTGATCCGCCGATGTGACTTTAAAGGTGCCTTTGCCTTTGATGTTGTCCAGCTTGCCTGTCCCCTTATAGGTCTCCCATGTACCGTTGGTGAGTTTGCTTTTTCCGTCGCGGTGGCCTTCGAACTTGCTGTAAACCGAGCCGTATTGGAAATTGGTCACGGCATAACCCTGCATATGTCCGCTGCCGGCAATGCGGTCATGGAAATTGACACTGCGGCGGGAGACAAATTCCCCGGCAACACCCACTTCATAGTGAAGGGGGACGCCTTCCAGCTCGACAAGCTGGAGTTGGTGGTCAAAATCATCGTGAACATAAAGAGACTCCCTTCGGGCCACACGCAGTTTATAGGTCGCTTTTCTTAACATGCCTTTCTCCTTTCGCCGATGAAGGTTAAATCCAAACAGCCAGGTTCCGGGTTCCCCGTTCAAAGTTCATGGGGTATGCGATAGGGATAGAAAATCGGTTTTTAAGACTCTCCAATCTTCTAACATTCTGACCCTATTAGGTTCTTAAATAAATCTCAAACCAGGAACAGTGGACCCCAAACCTTTGAACCTCTGAGCCCTGAACCTCTAAGCCGTCTATTCTGAATTGAACAAGCTTGCCGATAAAAATAAAATTGATTTTAACCATCCCACCTCGAATTGTCAACATTGAGCCCAAATTTGTTAGTAATTACTTGGATCTCAATAACTCCCCAGAATCTTCAGATAGTCGGTTTTTTGGGTCAATTGATCGAATACCGGCCGGAACGCTTCCGATTCGGAATCCGTCTCGATATCGACATAAAACATATATTCCCACGGTTTTCCATGAATGGGGCGTGATTCCAGTTTCACCATGTTGATGCTGTTTTCGGCAAATATCTTCAAAACCTCGAAAAGCGCGCCCGGCTGATGCCCGGTGGAAAAGATCAGCGACGACTTGCCTCGGGGCCCTTTAACGAATGGTTGAGCGCCGATGATAACAAAACGGGTAAAATTTCGTGGATTGGTTTCGATCCCTTCCTCAATCACCGTCATGCCATGAATATCGGCGGCTTCCTGGCTTGCAATGGCGGCATCGCCCGGATTTTTTGTTTTGCTGATTTCCTTTACTGCGCTGGCGGAATCCTTTACCGGAATCAGCTCCCAGTCCGGATGCTGGTCGAGAAACTGGCGGCATTGCTGAAAAATCAGCGGGGGCGAAAAAACCCGCTTGATGTCGCCCAGCCCGGCGCCGCGATGGCCGACCAGATGATGGATGATGCGGAGTTTGATTTCGCCGATAATTTTAAAATCGTATTCCAACAGAAAGTCATAATTCTCATGAATGCTTCCGGAAAGAGAATTTTCCACAGGCACCACGCCGAAATCGACCTCGCCGGTCTTTACCGCCTCAAAGATCGCTTTAAACGACGGTGCGGGCACACCGGCGACTTGGGTGCCGAAATACTGCATACATGCCTTGTGGCTGAAAGTTCCCATTTCTCCTAAAAATGCAGCCTTTTGGACGCCTGTACCATTGGTCCGGCTCAAACGATCAACGGCTCTGGCCTTATCCAGATAGTCAAAATCGACCTGTTTTCCCACAACCGGTGCGATGACATATAGATCGCGCGTCAATTGGCCGAATTGTTTCGGATAAAGACTCTGGGGACCATCCGAAAGGGCATGGTCCGGGTCGTGATGCACCTCGATCATCAATCCGTCGGCACCGGCGGCAATGGCGGCCCGTGCCATGGGGCTGACTTTCTCCCGAATGCCGGTGGCATGACTGGGATCGATGATCACCGGCAGATGGGTAAGCGTTTTGAGCACGGGAATAGCGGACAGATCAAGGGTATTGCGCGTATACGGTTCAAACGTTCGTATGCCCCGCTCACACAGGATAACATTGTCGTTTCCTTCCGACAGGATATATTCGGCCGACATGAGCCACTCCTCGATGGTAGAAGACAGCCCCCTTTTAAGCACCACGGGTTTTCCGATGCGGCCGACGCACTTTAACAGCTCAAAATTCTGCATGTTCCGTGCGCCGACCTGGACCACATCGACATACTTCATCATCATGTCCGCCTGGGCCGGGGAAGTAATTTCGGTCACAACGCCAAGGCCGGTGATTTCTCGAACCTCGGCCAGGATTTTAAGTCCTTCTTCCTGGAGGCCCTGAAACGAATAAGGCGACGTCCTGGGTTTGAACGCCCCGCCCCGGAACAAAACAGCGCCGTATCTTTTGACCTCCCGGGCGATGGTCAACGCCTGCTCTCTGCTCTCCACCGCACACGGACCCGCGATGACGGTGATCCGCTCACCGCCCACCACCACATTTCCCACCTTGACCCGGGTGTCTTCGGTATGCATCTGCCGACTGACCAGCTTGAAAGATGTCGAAATCGGTATCACCCTGGCAACACCCGGAAGCGATTCAAAAAAATCGGTTTTTTTATCCCCTTCCCCCACGGCGCCGATAATGTTCTGTCCGGCCTCGGACATTTCACGAACAATATACCCTTCCCTGAACAGCATGCTTCGAATATTGCTCTTCTGATCCTGGGTGATCTCCTTTTCAAGTACAAGAATCATGATACGCCTCCTTTCAACGAATTCACAAAAAAAGCCCCGAGAATCACTTCCCGGGGCTTTAAAAAAATAAACCCCGGACAGACCGGTGTTGGTCCATCCGGGGTGTTTTAAACGATAGCGTTATCGATCCGGATGGACGCTTCTAAAGATAAAAAAGAAGCGCCCAAAGGCATTACAGCAGCTAAAAATACATTGTCGGTTCATCTATGGTCTTCCTTATCCGATTATTTATCGTCTCGGATTTTTACGCTATTATTTTATATCTGTCAAGAACTCTTTTTCCCCAAACCGGTCTCGTTTATTGTTGCCCTTTTTATGTATTCTGGTAATAAAATAAAATCATTTAACGATTTTATAAAAGGAGCTTTGGATGAAAACCTTTGAAATTCACGGCAGCACCGGTGATTCCTTCATCCATGTGGGCGAAACCTTCAGGAATCTGGAAAGATATGTTCCGTCGGGGAAAGTGGTTTTAATTACCGACACAAATGTAAAAAAATATCATGAAAATCAGTTCCCTTCCCATCCACTCATAACGCTTAAAACCGGCGAAGCGATAAAAACCCTCGACACGGTTCACCATATTTACGAAGAACTTTTAAAATTTGAGGCGGATCGATCCGCGTTCATTGTCGGGATCGGCGGCGGCATTGTCTGTGACATCACAGGATTTGCGGCATCGACTTATCTTCGCGGCGTGAGATTCGGATTTGTCTCTACTACGCTTTTGTCTCAGGTGGATGCCAGCGTGGGCGGCAAAAACGGCGTTAATTTCCAAGGATACAAAAATTTGATCGGCGTTTTCAACCAGCCTGAGTTCGTTATCTGCGATCCAGGGCTTTTGAACACGCTGCCGGAAAAAGAAATCTTAAACGGCATGGCGGAAATCGTCAAACATGCCGTCATCGAAGATGCAAATCTTTTTGCATATCTCGAAAAACATTCTCAGAAAGCATTGACCCTGGACATCGACGTCATTGAAAAACTGGTTTATGATTCCATCGTCATCAAGTCGGGCATCGTCAACCAGGATGAACTGGAAAAAGGAGCGCGCCGAAAACTGAATTTCGGACACACCTTCGGACATGCATTTGAAAAGACCGCCGGTGTTCCCCATGGCGAAGCCGTCAGCGCGGGCATGGCTACAGCTGCGGCGCTATCCGTAAAAAGAGGCCGTCTTTCGAACGAAGATGCCGCGAGAATCAAAACATTGCT
>Ga0307440_1000421_pt1 | contig 20695 bp, 19 predicted proteins | sample SalMarWE160410MG_FD_202150 | JGI IMG/M metagenome (GOLD analysis project Ga0307440, IMG submission 202150) | Salt marsh sediment microbial communities from the Plum Island Ecosystem LTER, Massachusetts, United States - WE1604-10 | ecosystem: Environmental > Aquatic > Marine > Intertidal zone >... | reverse complement strand
TGAGATACCGAAGAGCCAACGGCGTCCGCAGGCCAAGACTTTGGCGCACTACGAGCGCAGAGCAGGGAGCCGTGATGCGGCGATCATCGAAGCTTACGACAGCGGCGGCTATACGCTTAACGAAATAGGGGAGCATTTTGGATTGCATTACTCATGGGTTAGTCGGATTGTTGCAAAGGCAAAAAGAAAGACCTGACCCCGATTGCGATTGACAGCATATGCTCAAATCATAGACCAGGCGTGTCCACTAGAGCCGGGGTAGTCCAACCTGACCCCGATTCTTCCCGGGTGACATCAATCAGGTTTCGATTTCTACCTGATAGTCCTGGCCTTGCCATTTCCTGGAATCGTGCCAGCGGAATGTGAATTCCACCGTGTCGCCCGGCTTCAAGTCGCTGGTCGCAAGTTCCGCGAGCCAGTAGGGGCCGAGGCCCGTCTCGCGGGTTTCGGTATCGGTCACGTCCTGCCAGCCATTCACGCCCCAATGCACGATGGCGGGGGCGGGCACGGCGATGCGGAGCGCCACCCCTGCGGGAATGCTGCGCGGGTGAAGGTGCAGCGTCCATCCGCGCCAGCTGATCTCGGGCCGCTTCCCCTGGTAACGCGCCCACACCATGGGAGGTCGGTCGACGATCGAGCGGCGGGCCCGGCTTACTGCAAGTTTGATGAATTCCGAATGGGCCCATACCAGCGGCATCGCCGAGCCGGTCGGCCGGCCGGGGAAGAGATCGCGTTCCGGCATCGGGGCCGTGTCCCACACCTGTTCGGGAATCATGCCGCCGGGGCCTGCCATCCTGGCCATCGCCTCGAGGTAGGGCAGCGGGTCCTCGCCTGCGGCCAGGGCATAGTGCCCGCGTTCGCCGGTGAGCAGGGGCCATCCCCGCCCGCGGCCCGCGCCGTCGAATGGCCGCCCGTCACTGTGCTCGCCATAGCCGTCATTGTTGTAGCGGTGCCATACGGGTCCCGCCGGCGTTTCGCTGCGCAGCAGCGCGTCCATGGCACGCAGGCTTGAGAGTATGCACGGGTCGTCTGGGCTGCGCAGGCCGTAGCGGACGAGCTGCAGGAAATCCGTTGCGATGACTTCGTTGGCCGGTAGGTCGTTGTCGAAGGTTCGGTTCTTGATCTGAACGTGCCGGGTCTTGGCCTCTTTCCGTACCAGCACGGCGCTGGGTGCGGTGCGCAGGTAATAGCCGCGTACGCCGAGCCGCTCGGCAAGGGGCGTGCCCTGTACCCAGGTCCAGTCCTCGAGCCGCGCGTTCCAGGTATCGGCAAGCATCAGTGCTGCCGTGCGTCCCGGGTCGGGCAGGAACTGTGATCCCTCGACCAGCGCGGCGATGCAGATCGCGAGCGTGAAGGTGTTGATGCCGGCGTTTTCTTCCCAGCGGTCCTGGGGTGTCGCGGGGCCATGGCGGGCCAGGAACCGGAGTGCGCGCCGCACCATGTCGGTAACCGGGATGGCGCCCAGTTCGCCGGCATCGGCGAGCATCCCCGCGAGCAGTACCGGGAAGGCGGTCTCGTCGAGTTGCACGCCCTCCCAGAACGGTTTCCCGCCGAGCCATTGGTTTTGCAGCCAGTGGCCGTCTTCCTGCTGGGTGGCGATGAGGTAGCGGAGCACGTCGCGGGCATCGTCGAAGGCGCCGATCGCAATCAGGGCGCCGGCGGTTTCGCACAGGTCGCGTGGCCACACGAGGTGGTAGCCGCCGCGACTGACGTTGGTTTCGCCCCATGGCACCGCGAGGCTGGCGACTACGGCGCCCCGGTAGGTGCGGTCGCCGTGCGCCTTGAGCACCATCGCCGAGCGCGCGAACGTTTTCATGAGCGATGCAGGCATGCGGGGTTCGCGTATGGTTTCGGACCACTTCGCCCAGCTCTCGGTGTGGCAGGCCCAGAGGTCGTCGAAGCGGGCGCACAGGCTTTCGGCGGCGAGCGTTGCCGCCGATTCCTTGCTGGCAGCGAAACCGAGTGCCAGCGTGGCTTGCCGCGGAAGTTCGCCCATGAGCCCTATCTCCGCGGGTCCCGCGTGATCGTATTCCCAGCTCATGCGCCCATTGCGATCGAAGTCCTGCCAGCCGTCGCTGGCGCCTGTGCAGCCGGCCGAGATTCGGTCAAACACGTCGGGTGTGTCACCCGACGCCGCGAGGAGGGCGACGCCGAAAGGCCCTTGCTCGGCCCACAGTACTTGCCGGCCGTGGTGGCGGGTTGCCTCGCCCACGGTGGCCGTCGTCTCGCCACCGGGTCGGGGAGAAAACAGCACGTACGGCCGCAGCACGGGGTCCCCGCTGAGTTCGTATTCGACCAGCAGGACATCCCTGTCCTGGTCCGGGCAAATCCGCAGTTTCAGGTCAAACCGGTCGTGCCGGTGGATGACGGTGATGGCCGGCGCATAATCGTGCGCGACCTGAATGGTGTAATTGCCGTGCTTGCGGACCTCGACCCAGAAGTTGTCGTCGTCTGCGACGATGAAGCCGAGGTCGCGGATCTGCGGGATATCGATGCGCGGGTAATAGCATTCGGTCACGATGCCTTGCGCCAGCGTGAACCAAACGCGCGCCGATCCGAGGCTGGCGCCGACGATGTCTTTCCGGGCCGGCGCCCAGGTCGCCCAGGAGGTGCTTGCCTTGGGTGCTTCCATACTGGCCTCCCAGGTACAGGCGACAGGACCAATGGCACAGGCATCATACGAGGCGCTGCTTCCTCTGCGCAATACCATGGTGGAAGCGCTTCCACTTGAGGGGCTATCCCGTATTGATATGCGGTGAATTACTCGACAGGACGAGTACGAGGGCGATGGGCTGACCGACTTTGACACTGGCACGGAAAGCGTTACCATCAAAGCCACAACCCGCGGTGGAAGTTCAAGGGGCGGTGGCGCCACGAATTGGACCGTGCTTCAGGTGTTCGGCCTTCTATCGCCCATCAGCAAAGTCGTGCGTCGAGAGCGTAGCCGCGCATCACGCACTCGACAGGGGGTAAGCCCGATGACTATTAAGACGATTTCCCGGCGCGAACCACCGGCATTCGTGGCCCTGGTCGTCTTTGCGGCGTTTATCGTGACAGCAGCCGTTGCCAGGGCCGGCGACGTCGCAGGATCGCATGACAATCCGCTGGTTGGCCGTTTCCAGGGCTCGACCATCATCCGCTATCAGCAGCGGGCATTCGACCAATATAAGTTGATTACGAAAAAAGTCACCCACTATGGGGGGCTGGGCAAGAATCCCGACGTTGCGCAAACGCTGGAGGGCAAGGTGACACGGATAACGTACGCGGTGCCCGCCGGCCACAGCACGTTCGAAGTGCAGAGCGCGTATGAAACGGCATTGAAGAACAACGGATTCAAAGTCCTCTTCCAATGCTCTGATGCCGCTTGTGGCGGGCGCGACTTTAACAACGTCGTTGTTCCTTACAACTCGCAATTCGGAGACAACTACGAAGATCAGCGCTACATCGCCGCGCGTTTGAGTCGCTCGCAAGGCGATGTCTACGCATCGATCTATACCGCACGGAACACGACTGGCGGCGGCAGCGATCACAACGCCATATACACCCAGGTGAATGTCATTGAGATCAAGCCGCAGACCAGCAAGGTCGTTGTGGTCAAGGCGGCACAGATGGCGCAGCGCATTACGGCTTCAGGCCGTGTCGCGCTTTACGGAGTGTATTTCGATTCCGGAAAAGCCGTATTAAAACCGACCTCCAAGCCCACGCTCAATCAGATCGCAAAGCTGCTGCGGGAACATTCGGATTGGAAGATCCTGGTCGTCGGTCACACGGATAACCAGGGTGGATTCGAGTACAACATCAAGCTGTCAAAACGGCGTGCCGAGGCGGTGGTCAACGCATTGGTCAAGCACTACGGCATTGCCCGTGATTGCCTCAAACCCTGGGGCGACGGCTACACGGCCCCCACGGCGCCTAATGATTCCGCCGCCGATCGTGCAAAAAATCGGCGCGTTGAATTGGTAAGGGAGCAATGAAGCACTGAACCGGTTATGGGGCTGAGTCCTCGCTGGAGATGTGCAGCAGGGCACTGGAGTTGTGTTTACTGAAATAAAAACGCCGCATCGGTGAAGATGCGGCGTTTGAAGCATAACCAGTTATACGGAGATAGCTGAGCTATTAGCTTTTCTTATGGTGTCCCTTGCTTGCTGTTGAGGAGGGCTTTGCCTTTGCGTGTTTTTTGCTCATTTTATGTGTGGTCATATGGTGCATGCTTTTTTCATTGGACTTGCTGTGATGGTGCCAATGCTTGTGATGCATCGATTCTGACATGCCTTTTTTCGAGTGCATTTGCCCCTTTGCGGCATGGGCCTTTTTCATATGGTCGGTTTTGGCCGTACTGGCTGTGGCCGCCAATGCCGGTATCGCGCACGCAAGAATCAAAGTTGAAAGAACAACACGTACTTTCATTGTTGCTACTCCTTTGGGTTTTTACCCGGATGGTTAAGCGCAACTGCGCATAAATAGCGGGCTAATAGTAGCAGTAATTTATTGATTTTGGGTAGGAATTATCTGTCCTGATTTTGGTTGCGTCAATGCGTCTGATTTCTGGGGTGATAGCAAAACAGGACTAAAAGAGTTCCTTTTCGCGCTGAAGTTTCTCGGGACGAAGGCATAAAAAAACGCCACCCGCAGGTGGCGTTTGGGCGTGATTGCTTGCGGTATCAATCCGGCAGTGTCATGCCGACCGTATGGTAGCCGGCATCGACGTAAAGTGTTTCTCCGGTGATGCCGCGTGCCAGGTCCGAGCACAGGAACGCGGCGGCGTCGCCCACTTCTCCGGCATCGACGCTGCGGCCGAGCGGGGCGGTCTGCGCCACGTGTTCCAGCATCTTGCGGAAACCGGCGATGCCGGCCGCGGCCAGGGTCTTGATCGGGCCCGCTGAAATGGCATTCACGCGAATGCCCTCGTGTCCGAGATCCTGGGCCAGGAAGCGGACTGCCGATTCCAGACTGGCTTTGGCCGGGCCCATGACGTTGTAATTAGGTAGGGCGCGTACCGCACCGAGGTAGCTCAGCGTGAGCACGCTGCCGCCGCCGGCGGCGAGATGGGGGCGGGCGGCGCGCGTCAGCGCCACGAGGCTGTAGGCGCTGATGTCCTGGGCGATGCGCCAGGCGTCGCGTGTAGTGGATTCGGTAAAACCGCCGGCCAGCGCTTCGCGGGGCGCAAACCCGACCGAGTGCACGAGTATGTCGATGCCACCCAGGGCCTTGGCGGTATCGGCGATCAGTTTGTCGATGGCGGCATCATCGGCGACGTCGCATTCGAAGACGGCATCCGTGCCAAGTTCCTTGCCCATGTCCTTCGCGCGTCCTTCCAGTTTTTCGCCCTGGTAGCTGAAAGCGAGCTGTGCACCTTCGCGATGCATGGCTTTGGCGATACCCCAGGCAATGGAGCGGTTGCTGGCGAGGCCGACGATCAGGGCGCGTTTGCCTTGAAGAAAACTCATGAAAACAAAATCCTTTTAGAACTGGTTGCGAACGTCAACGAACAGGGTCAGCCGCTGGCCGGGATGCAGAATGCTGGACATGGACAACTCGTTCCAGTGGGCCAGCTTGTGCAGTGACACGTTGAAGTGATCCGAGATGGAGGAGAGGGAGTCTCCGCGGTGGACCACGTAGCGGATGCGTCTCAGCGCGCTGACCGGGTAACGGCTGCTGGAGTGGCGTGCGCCCAGTGGCCGGCTGTTGCCGGATTGCCAGACGACCAGCTTCTGACCAACGTGAAGCGTATCGTGCGGCGCCATGCCGTTCCATTTGGCGAGGTTGGCCACATTGACGTGGTATAGCCGCGCCAGGCCCCAGAAAGTGTCGCCGTTCTGGACGTGGATTATGTCCTTGTGGGCGCCGTGTGCCTGGTGCTGGGTGCGTGCGACGCGCATCGGTTCGGAGAGCACATAGCGCGTGTAATGCTTGCTCGGAGAGGGCACCATCAGGATATGCCCGGCACGTATCAGGTTGTTATGCAATCCATTACGGCGTTTCAACTGGTCAATGGTGGTGTGGTAGCGATCCGCAATGACGCCGAGGCTTTCGCCGGAACGGATGCGATGTCCGACCCATTGCACCTCGATTTTTTTCTTCATATTGTCGAGTTTGCTCAGGAACGCGTCTTTGTTCTCGAGCGGCAATAACAAGGTAACCGAGTTGTCGGGCGGGGTTGCCCAGCGGTTATAGCCTGGATTCAGCAGATACATCTGTTTGAGGCTGATACCGATCATGTTCGCGGCTACGGCAAGATCGATCTGGCCATCCAACTTCACATGGGCCAGGTAGGGCGCATTGGCGACGGGCGGTAAGGTGATGCCGTATTTGTCGGCATTCTGAACGATATCGCGCACGGCCAGAAGCCTTGGCACGTAGGCTCGCGTCTGCGCGGGCAGGTTCAGGTGCCAGAAATCGGTGGGGCGATGATGGCGCCGGTTATGCGCAATGGCGTATTCAATGGTGCCTGCGCCCGAGTTATAGGCTGCCAGTGCCAGTAACCAACTGTTGAACTGCTTATGCAGTTGTTTCAGGTAGTCAAGTGCGGCATTGGTTGAGCTGACTACATCCCTTCGCCCGTCGTACCACCAATTCTGGTGCAGTCCATAGAGGCGACCGGTGGAGGGAATGAATTGCCAGAGGCCTGCGGCGCGTCCGTTGGAATAGGCGAAGGGATCGTAAGCGGATTCGACGATCGGCAACAAAGCCAGGTCCAGCGGCATATTGCGCTTCTTCAGCTGCTGCACGATGTAATAGAGATAGGGTTGCGCACGTGTTGCGGTGCGAAGCATGTAGCCGGGATGTCTGCGGTACCAGTTGAGTTGCACCTGAACGCGGTGTTCGTTGCCGTCCGGGAGGGTGAATCCACGGCGCATGCAAACCCAGAGGCTTTCCGGCGGGATGGGTGGCTGAATGATCGGCTGGAAAGTGACTACCGGTGAGGTGTCGGTTGCTTCCGGCGGCGCGGGTTCCGCCGCGGCGACGCTACCGGCCGCTGTGGCAGTAACCGGAGCCGTAGTCGATGTCGCCGCTGCCATAGCCATGGTGTTTGCATCGGGAGTCTTGCCCGACCACGCGGCGCAACCGCCGAGCATGGCGAGAGCGACAAGGCTTACAACGGTAATTACTCCCCGGGATCGGTGTGTCTTCATCCTGCTACCTGATCTCATCCAATTAAAATTCGTCTTTCCAATGCCGTAACTCAGCCAGTACGGCAACACCCGTTTTGAGCTCCCTGCCGGTGCGTGCCTCGGCTGCAGCTCTGACTGCCGGATCTTCCGTACGCAGGAAAACGTTGATTTCCCGTTCCTTCGCTACGGAAGAAGGCAGCGTCGGTTTCACATTCTCCCTTATTTTCAAGGCGTTTGCCAAGGCTTTCTCGATTTTTTCATCCTGCGGCAAAACCGAGCGGGCAAATTTGAGGTTGGCGACCGTGTATTCATGGGCGGGATAGACCCGCGTTTCGCCCGGTAACGCGGCGAATTTGGACAGAGATTGGTGTAATTGTCCGGCATCTCCTTCGAATAGGCGGCCACAACCCGCCGAAAAGAGCGTATCTCCGCAAAATAGGAGTCCAGGAGCGTAGTACGCGATGTGATCGAGGGTGTGGCCCGGCACTTCAAAAACCTCGAATTCCGGGAAACCGGGCGCAGGCACAATCCGGTCGCCGTCCGCGACTGAGCGGTCGATTCCGCGTATGTGGCTGCCGGCCGGCCCCACGACCGGGACCTGGTAGCGTTGTTTGAGTTCCGGCATGCCGCCGATATGGTCGCCATGATGATGAGTGATCAGGATGGCGGCGAGCTGCAACCCCTCGTCCTGGAGCCAGCCTGTAACCGGGGCAGCCACACCCGGATCCACCACCACGGCTTGTCCGCCGGCCTGCATGGCCCAGATGTAGTTGTCCCGCAGAGCGGGTATGGGAGTTACTGTCATCATGATTGCAATGCTAACCGCAAGTTAGCTATTTTCTCCAGGGCCTGGCGCTGATGGCAAGGGTGTGCCCCGGTTTCTGTTATGCCTAATTCGGCGTCCGAATTCACCGCTGTGCGGGCTAAAATGCATGTCATGTGACGTGCTCAGGCAACCGGAATGTGGGCTTTCAAAGCTGTCAACGACCCGCAGGCAAAGGAGCTCGAAGCGAAAGCCGTGCGTGACTGGCTTTCCGGGCGGGCAGGCTGCACGGCGGTACAGGTTGGCGGTTGTGGCTACCCATGTATTCCGGAGGGGCGATTTCTGGAGACCTACTGTCTGGATACGCATGGGCAGGGCGTCGATGTGTGTTCCGAACTGGCCGCGTTGCCGCTGATGAGCGAGAAGGTAGACTTGTTGGTCATGATGCATTCGATGGATCGCCATGGCGAGCGCAATGACTGGATATCTGAAGCCGTACGAGTCCTGCGGCCGGAGGGCTTGTTGATCGTGATAGGCCGTTATCTCTGGCCCAGTGAATGGTTGCCGCCGGGCAAGGCGCCGCTCGGTGCCTGGGCATTGCGCGGGCTGGTTTTGCGCCATGGTCTGCAGTGGGAAGGCATACAACGCTTGCAGCCGGTAAGTGGCGTCTATGTCGCATCGGCCAGGCGGCGTATGTTCGGTATGCGTCCGTTGACTCCGCGTTGGCGGCGCGAGCGCACAGCAAACCGTTCTTTGGAGGTGCCGGGTGCCGGACGTGCAGGTTGAGATCTATACCGACGGGGCCTGTCTGGGCAACCCGGGGCCGGGGGGCTGGGCCGCGATACTGGAGTCTGGCAAGCGCCGGCGGGAGCTGAGCGGCGCTGAGGCGGCGACCACGAATAATCGCATGGAGCTTTCTGCCGCCATAGAGGGACTGAAGGCTTTGCGCAAAAGCTGTGACGTGGTGCTCTTCACCGATTCACGCTATGTCATGCAGGGCATGACCGAGTGGCTGCCAGGGTGGCGAAGAAAAGGTTGGCGTACGGCGTCCGGAAAGCCCGTGGAAAACCGTGACCTGTGGGAACAACTGGTGGCGGCGGCAGAGCCGCACCGGGTTGATTGGAAATGGGTGCGTGGGCACAACGGCGTACCCGGTAATGAACGCGCCGACCAGTTGGCACGTGCCGCGGCTGAAAAGATTGCAGGCCGAACGAAGGCGGGTTGATATGAGGCAGGTTGTACTCGATACGGAAACCACGGGTCTGAACGCGGATGCGGGCCACCGCATCATCGAAGTCGGTTGCGTGGAGCTGGACGAGCGGGTCTACACGGGGCGTACCCTGCATCGCTACATCAATCCCGAGCGCGAGATCGAGGCCGGAGCCCAGGATGTGCACGGCATTTCCAACGAGCAGCTCGCCGATGCGCCGCTTTTCGCCGACATTGCCGAAGAGCTGAAGGAATTCATTGCCGATGCGGAACTGATCATTCACAACGCGCCGTTCGATATCGGCTTTCTCGATGCCGAGTATCGGCTCCTGGATCCTGAGCACGGGTCCGTAGCCGAGTGGGGCAAGGTGCTAGACACACTGGTGCTCGCGCGGGAGCGCTATCCCGGGCAGGCAAACAGCCTGGATGCTTTGTGCCGCCGCTTGGAGGTCGACAACAGCGGCCGCGAGCATCATGGCGCCTTGTTGGATGCCCAATTGCTTGCCGAGGTCTATCTTTCGATGACCGGCGGGCAGGTATCGCTGGGGCTGCAATCCCATGCTTCAAGTGCCCGCAAAGCAGGGGCCGCAAGCTTTGCGCCCAGAACCGGCGTGTTGCCCTCGGTCAGCGTCAGCGAGCAGGAGCGCGAGGCGCACGAGGCGCGGCTGGCTTCCATCCGGGAGAAGGCCGGCCAATGCCTCTGGGATAGAATCACCGACGTTTGACCCTGGAATCAGATCGCGGGAATTGCCGAACCGCAGCTTCCCGCCCAGTAAATCCATAAGGAGTCCCCATGCATAACGTTTCGGAGTTGCGAGCTGAGCACATATTGCTGGCCGCAGGCATCATCCTCGCCGTCGGATCGGTATTGGGCTATGTCGCCCGCCTTTTGCGAGTTCCCGACATTGTGCTTTTCCTACTTGCCGGTATTGCTTTGGGGCCCGAACTGCTGGGCTGGCTGAATATCCCGGCTACTTCGACCTTGTCCTGGGCCATCATCATCTTTACGGCCAGTTATATCCTCTTCGATGGGGGCGCAACACTGCACCTGAAGGTATTGAGCAAGGTCTGGATTTCACTGCTTCTCATTGTCACGATCGGCGTATTGTTGACGGCTTTCATCACCGGCTTTGCCGCGCACTGGATTATCGGCATCCCGGTTACCATCGGTTTGCTGCTGGGTGCCGCTTTGTGTGCCACCGATCCGGCGACCCTGGTGCCCGTGTTCAAGCAGGTCCATGTCCGTGACAAGGTGGCGCAGTTCGTGGTCAGCGAATCGGCCTTGAACGATCCGATGGGCGCAATCCTGACTTTCGTGATGCTGGCGCTCGTGGTCGGCGGCGGTGCAGGGGTCGATCACCTCAATGTCGGCAAGGATTTGATCGATCTGTTGGTCGAGGCCGGCATCGGTATCGGCATCGGACTGGTACTGGGCTACCTCGGCTCCCTGTTCGTCGCCCACGAGCGTTACGGATTCCTGATGGAATATCTGCCGCTGGTGACCTTGATTGCGGTAATCGGCGGCTACCTGGGTGCCAAGGGATTGCATGCCAGCGGGTTCATGGCCGCCTTTATCGCGGGTCTCGTGATGGGCAACATGGGTTACTTCGGCTTGAGCATGCAACCGGGCGACGAAAGCCGGTTTGAGGATTTCGTGGGTACGACCTCATTGATTTCCCGGATGTTTATATTCATTTTATTGGGCTCCCAGGTAAAGCTGCACTTGATTGCCGAGTACTGGTGGGAAGGTTTGCTGGTCGTCGCGGTATTGATGTTCATTGCCCGGCCTTTGACGGTGTTGATCAGTACGCTTCCGGACCGGCGCTCCCGCTGGAATTGGAAGGAGCTGACCTTTATTGCCTGGACACGTGAAACGGGCGTGATCCCGGGTGCCATGGCGAGCATCCTGGTCGGCGCTCATGCCCCGCATGCCGATGTACTGGCCGCGGTGATCTTCATGGCGATTCTGATCACGATCATTCTCCAGGCGACAACCGCCAAATGGGTGGCCGGACGCCTTGGATTGCTGGTGGACGACAAGCATCCACACACCGCGCATGAATAGGTCAGAGGTTCCTTAAATGCTGAGGGCACTGGGGCGGAGTTTTCTGGGTAACACCCCCGCGGCATACAAGCTGGCGTTGCTGTCCGCCCTGGTGCTCAACCCGGTGCTCTACCTGCTGGTCGGCCCGTTCTGGGCCGGCTGGGCTTTGGTTGCGGAATTCCTCGGTGTCCTGGCAATGTCACTCGCCTGCTATCCGCTGGCGCCGGGTGGTTTGCTCGCGATCGAGGCCGTGCTCATGGGGCTGGCCAGTCCGGTCGGGGTCTACCACGAGGTCAGTTCCAACTTCCCGGTGCTGTTGCTGTTGATGTTCATGGTGGCAGGCATCTATTTCCTGCGGGATCTGATCGAACGTGGTTTCCTGGCGCTGGTGCTGGGGGTGCGCAGCCGGGTTTTGCTGGCCTTGTCGTTTCTTCTGGCCGGTGCCGTGCTATCGGCGTTTCTAGATGCATTGACGGTCATGGCGGTGGTCATCACCGTTGCGCTCAATCTGCACAACACCCTCAAAGCCCGGCTTGCGGAGCTGAGTCTCGAGGAGCGCGAACAATTCGAGCGCTGGCTTGGCGGCCTGGTCATGCAGGCGGCGATCGGCACTGCGTTGGGTGGCGTGACCACCCTGGTTGGTGAACCGCAGAATCTGTTGATTGCAAAATCCGGTGGTTGGCATTTCATCGAATTTTTTCTGCGCATGGCGCCGGTGACGATGCCGGCATTGGTGGTCGGGGTGCTTTGTTGCCTGCTGGTCGAACGCATGGGCTGGTTCGGTTATGGGGTGGCGCTGTCCGATCACGCTCGTGTCGAACTGGAAATACAGCGTCGTTCGACACCGCGTATCGATGATAGAACTCGCGTGAAGCTGCTGGCACAGGCCGCGGTAGCGATTCTGCTCGTTCTGGGCCTGGCCTTTCATGTGGCCGAGATCGGTTTGATTGGTCTCGGGGTCATTGTTGTGGCGGGTGCCTTCACGGGTGCCCGTAGCGAACATGATTACGCACCGGCTTTTCTCGAGGCGCTGCCGTTTGCCGCTTTGCTAGTGGTGTTCTTCGCGATCGTTGCGGTGATCGAAACGCAGCATCTATTCACCCCGATAGCCGGTGCCGTGCTGTCGATAAAGGGGGGACTTTTAGCGCCCACCTTTTATCTGGTGAACGGCGGCCTGTCCGCCATCAGTGACAATGTCTTCGTCGCCAGCGTGTTTTTGCATCAGGCGGAGAACGCGGTCGCCAGTGGGCATGTGTCCCGCGCCGTTTTCCAGCAGTTGGTGGTGGCCATCAACGCCGGTACCAATATTCCCAGCATCGCAACGCCCAACGGTCAGGCGGCCTTTCTCTTCCTCCTGGCTTCGCCCCTGGCACCGCTCTTGCGGCTTTCCTATGGGCGCATGATGTGGATGGCGTTACCATATACGGTATTGCTGGTCGCCACCGGTTTAGTCGGCGTCTGGTTTCTTATCTGAGATCGAGGTTCAAGCAGGAGTTGAGCATGAAAGCAGGTATTGCCGCCTTGGGCGTGCTGGTAGCGAGTCTGGGCCTGGCTTCCGTGGCACACGCCGCAAACGCCATGCCTGTCAATCCCGCCGGTGTCGGCGATTACTCCTACATCCAGGTTCAGCGGATGCAGATGGGTAATTCCAGCTATTTCGGCGATTCCGCGAAAGGCAACGGCTTCAAAGCGTCCTACCAGTTCGGACAGAATGCCTACGTCTTCGGCGATTACGGACGCTTGGGTTTCGACAAGGGCGGCTATTTGTACCATTCCGGCGTGGGCATCGGCTACGCGCAGACGCAGGGCAAGGTTTCGGCTTATCTGCAAGGCGGCTATTTCCGCGACATGGTGGGCAACAGCCGCAGTTACTACTGGGAGTTTGCTTACGGCTTACGGGGTGCGATCAACTCCTGGTTCGGCCTCGAGGGGCAGCTCTACACGGAGCTTCATCCCGAATTCGCGAGTGTGCCCTGGGGCGTCAAGTTCGGCGCCAATGTTGCCTTTGGCCCCTTATCCTTTCGCGTTATGGCGAACCATAACAAGGATGTGAACGGCGTGACGGCCGCATTGCGCTTTGCGTTCTGATTGTTGCCTTCGCTGTTGAACTAAAGGACGAGTTAGTGAAAATCAGTATTTTCGGTTCTGGCTATGTGGGCCTTGTTACCGGTGCCTGCCTCGCCAATGTGGGCAATCATGTGGTGTCCGCCGATGTCGACGAACAAAAGGTCGCCCGGCTCAATGCCGGCGAGGTGCCCATTTTCGAGCCCGGGCTGGACGACATCATCGAGCGCAACCGCACGGATGGTCGTCTGGTCTTCACCACGGATGCGGCCAGGGCCATCGAACACGGCGAGGTAATTTTCATCGCCGTCGGCACGCCGCCGGACGAGGATGGGTCGGCGGACCTCAGGCATGTGCTTTCCGTGGCGCGTACCATCGGTGAACATCTCGAGCACCCCGCCGTCGTGGTGAACAAGTCGACGGTCCCCGTGGGAACCGCAGACAAGGTTCGCTCGGTCATTGCCGGCCAGCTCGAAAAGCGCGGCAAACACATCGACTTCGACGTGGTGTCGAATCCGGAATTCCTCAAGGAAGGGGCGGCCATCGACGATTTCAATCGCCCGGATCGCATCATTATCGGCACCGAGAACGAGGAATCCGTCGCGTTGATGCGGGCGCTCTACGCGCCGTTCAACCGCAACCATGACCGCCTGCTGGAACTGGATACCCGCTCGGCCGAGTTGGCGAAATATGCCGCCAATTCGCTGCTGGCGACCAAGATCAGCTTCATGAACGAGATCGCGGCCGTTGCCGAGCGCGTGGGCGCGGACATCGAATCCGTCCGCCGGGGCATTGGCTCCGACCCGCGCATCGGCTGGCATTTCATCTATGCCGGTGCGGGTTACGGCGGTTCCTGTTTCCCCAAGGATGTTCGAGCTCTGGCAGCGACCGCCAGGGATGCGGGGTTCGAGCCCGAGCTTCTCGGTGCGGTGGAAGCGGTCAACGACCGCCAGAAGCAGGTTCTTTTCGAGAAGATCAGCAAACATTACGGCGGCAATCTCAAGGGCCGCCATTTCGCACTCTGGGGCCTGTCCTTCAAGCCGCAGACCGATGACATGCGCGAAGCGCCCAGCCGGGTGCTGCTGGAATCCCTATGGGAGGCCGGGGCTACCGTGTCGGCTTACGATCCGGCTGCTATGGACGTGACAGAGCAGATCTATGGCTCACGTGCAGACCTTAAATTCGAAAAGCGGCCGGAGGATGTGTTGCAAGGCGCCGATGCTCTCATCGTGGTGACGGAGTGGCGTGTGTTCCGTAGTCCCGATTTTTCCGAAATCCGCGAAAAGCTCTCGGCCCCCGTGATTTTTGATGGGCGCAATATCTACGATCCGGACTATCTAGAGCGGCTCGGCTTCACCTATTACGGCATCGGTCGGGGAGAATCCACCCAGCAACCTGCACCTTGAGGCCGAGGCGAGACCCGTAAACCGGCCAGAGTAATCTTCCGGCCTTACCGGGCTGCACCTGGCAATTCTCGCAACGGCGCGACGGCGCAACGAAAAACATGGGGAACGCATAGATCTGGCTGTGGGGGCGATTTTAGCCGCGATAGCCAAAAGCGTTTCCAGGTCTGATTGCAGCTCAAGCCGGTCCTACCAAAGAGGTCGTTCCCGGGGAGGGCAATCGCGGCGGGGACCGCCGCTCCCATAACGGACATTTCATCAACCGTGGCGTCGTCGTGCCGTTGCGAGAGTTTTCCAAAGCGGAGGATGCTTGCTAATGGGTGCGAAACCATCCCGTAATAGCAAGCCGCGGCGAGGTTGCGTAAGGTGCGACGCAGCTTACGCTATGTAAAACTGGAACCTCGAACAGGGATAGGTGGTTGTAGCGGGGCAGCCAGCTTTCGATGACATTGTCGTCTTCATCCAGGAACTGCAGCTGCCCGCCCCAATCGGCTTGCCAGTTGCGGGTGAGATTGAAAACATAGGCAGCTCGGCGAAAATCTGTGGGCGTTTTCTGCCCGTAGTCGGTGTGACGCTTCAGATAATGTCCGGGCAGATATCGTGTAGCCTGTGCGTCAGCCTTCATGATGTCATTGTGACCGGTTACCCGGCGAGCGAACTCGATTACGGGTGGGCTGTTCAGGAATTCGAAGAAGCGATGCAGAAACAGGTGTGGATCGCGTCCCTCCTTCCAGGCGGTTACAACCTGATAGGTGTTGAAAAGAAACTGATAACCTTGCCGCGCGGTGTTCTGAACCTCCGTCATCAATGTCCGCCATGATTCGGGTGTCATTGCGCGCAATTCTTCGGCATCAAGCGCATGCCCTGTGCCGTTTTTCATATAAGCAAGCTCCCACGGCACTTCGTTACGCAGGCAGTTTTCCAGTTTGGTGGCTGTATCGGGTGCGAGGATGCCTGGGATCTGCAGGCGTCTATTGATGGCAAAGTCGGAAGCGATCTGATCGATATCGAGTTCGGGATTGAGCATGAGAGGCGCACCTGTTGTTAGATCAAGGTTTCCAGGGGACGAAGACAAGATCATAGCGAATTTTGATCTTGTCCTTGACGCGCAAGGCGCCGAGCATAACGGAATAGGGCGTAATTCCAAACTCGGTTTGCTTGATCGAAAAGCCGCCCGTGACTGTCCATGCCTGTGCCGGATGGGCAAGAGTCGTGTTCAGGCTTAATGTCTTTTGTTGGCCATGCAGCTGAATGATCGCCTTGATAGGTTCGGAGCCGGCGCGCGTTTGTGCAATGCTTAGCTTCAAGCTCACCCAGGGGTAGCGGTCGGCGTCCAGCACGCTTTTGCCCAACATGTGGTTGCGCGTCCCTTTTATGTCGGCAGCGCTGGGCTTTTCGTCGATGCCGAAACGCAGCATGGCCTTGGGACGGTCTACCTCAAGAGACGCGACTGGAAATCTCACATCCGCATGGGTGGCGTCACCTGAAACCACTGTTGCAAATCCCAGCAGGTGGCCGACCTTGATGACATGACGATGTCCGAACGAAGCGAGCGGTCCCGCTTTGTCGACCAGGATCCAGACTTTGGATTTGGCGTTGTCCAGCCGGTAGACCGACTTTCCGGCCCGAGCTTGCGCGGCATAGGGGGCCGTCAATGGGGGAGGTGCCGATACGGTCTTCGACCGTCCGGCAGGCGGCTTCGAGGCACAGGCGCCGAGCAGGCCCAACCCTGCAATCAAGCCGGCATTGAGCAGTGCGAGTCCGGCGGCCCGGTTACGGTTGGCCCGCATGGTCCTTTGTCAGGGTGATCGAAAACTTCACTTCGACCTTGAGCGCAATCGTTTTTCCGCTGCTCCATTGGCCGCTTCCGATGCCGAAATCATTCCGCTGCAACGTGAAGTGTCCCTTGAGGATTATGTGGCCGTCTTGCTGTGCCATCGTAAGAGGGAAATTCAACGTTTGCTCGTGGCCTTTCAAGTGCAGCTTGCCTTTGACCTCAAGGTCACCGTTTTTTGGGGCGATTTGGCCGGTGTAGCGTGCTTGAGGATGTTTGTTGATATCAAACCATTCGGCGCCCTGCAAGGCCTGGGTGATGTCAGGGCTTTGCGAGGTGACGCTGTTCGTATCGAGCGTCATGGACAAGTCGGCACCCACTGGTTTGGACGGGTCCAGTCCGCCGGCCTTGATCGTGAATTTCCCGAATCTGCCTTTTACCGGATTCCCTTGCCAGTTGGCGACCCAGGCAATCGAACTGGAGCCGTCAATCGAATGCCAGTTGCTTCCGCTTGCAAGAGCAGGAGACGCAAGCAGGAAAAGTAACGCAGGCAGTAAGCGTATATAGGTCATGCATCCTCTCTCTCATTCGATACGAAAGGCAGCATGCGCCGCAAAATGGAATTGTGCAACAGGAAATGATGCCGCAGGGCGGCGCCGATATGCCCGAGCAGCACGGCCGCAAGCACCCAGAAGAGAACGAGATGGAACGACTCGAAAATATGTTCGAGCTGAGTGGAGACCGGGGAAATCGCGGGCAGCGGCAGGACCCAGAAAATCTTGAACGGGATGCCGGAAGCCGAGTTGATCAACCAGCCGCTGACCGGCATCAGAATGATCAGCAGATAGAGGAACGCATGGGTAGCATGGGCCATGATCGGTTCCCAGCGCGGCAGGCCTGCCGGCAAGGGCGGGGCGGGGTTGCCGGCCCGCCAACCCAATCTCACCAGCACCAGGGCCAGCACCAGCATGCCCAATGACTTGTGCCAGTAGAACAGAGTCAGCTTCCCCGGTGACAGAGGCGTCAATTCGGCGATCCAACCCAGCGCCATCAGCGCGAAAATCAGGCCGGCCACGCTCCAGTGCAGCAACTGGGCCATGTGTCCCCATCGGTTATGGGTATTGCGCCACGGCATGAGTTCCCTTGCGGTAAAGCTCCAGCATAGCGCATGCATCCCCGCGATCGGTACAATAGCCTTATCTGGAGGACTGGAATCGGTAAATGCCGCGTTTTACACTGTTTTTTGCTGCTCTGCTCGCGAGTTCGAGCGCCTTGGCTGCCGTCCCGGTGCCTGCTGCACCGCCCGTGGACGCAGCCTCTTATGTTCTGATGGACTTTCAGACCGGCCGTATTCTGGCCGCTAAAAACGATACAACCCCACGCGCACCGGCCAGCACGACCAAGCTGATGACCGCCTATGTGGTATTCCAGGACCTTGCCTCGGGGCAGCTCACTCTGGATACCAAACTGGGCGTGAGCAAAAAAGCCTGGAAACAGATCGGTTCGCGCATGTTCCTCAAGCCGGGCAGCCGGGTTAGCGTCAAGGAACTGTTACAGGGCATGTTGATTCCCTCGGGCAACGATGCCGCCATGACGCTGGCGGAAGGTGTTGCCGGCACAGAGGCCGGTTTCGTCAATATGATGAATGCCGATGCCAAGGCGCTTGGGCTGACCGATACCCATTATTACGATCCGACGGGCCTGGATAACCGGGACCGGACTTCGGCCCGTGACCTGGCGAAACTGTCGCGCGCGATTATTCGTGAATTTCCGCAGTACTACCATTACTTCTCCGAAAAAGAGTTCACCTGGAACAAGATCCATCAATACAACTGGAACAAGTTGTTGTGGCTTAACCCCAGTTCCGATGGGTTGAAGACGGGCTATACGGAGCATGCCGGCTACTGTCTTGCCGCTTCGGCGAAACAGGGCGACCAGCGTATGATCGCGGTGGTCATGGGGGTCTCACAGGTTTCCAAGAAGAGCAGTGCCGATATGGCCAACTACCGTCACCTGGCGCAGGTGTCGGAATCCCTGCTCGATTACGGTTTCCGTTTCTTCGTGACTCATAAGCTTTATGCCGGCGGCAAAGTCCTTGGCAAGGTGCGGGTGTGGAAAGGCGCACAAAAATATGTGTCCGTGGGGCCGGCGGAACCCTTCTACGTTACTGCGGCTCGTGGCCATTTCAGCGAGCTGAAGATCAATACCCAGATCAAGAGCAAGGCTCCGGCGCCGATCAAGGCCGGACAGGCTCTGGGCAAGGTGACCGTGACCAATCCCGAAGGAAAGCTGATTGCCGAAACCCCGGTGGTTGCCCAGGCAAAAGTCGCCGAAGGCGGTTTCTGGGCAAAGCTGCGCGATACGATCCTCGGCTGGTTTTAAAGCCCCGCTTACGGAATTGCTTATGCTTCGCCTTCGGGCGATGATTCCTTTAACTCCTTCTCCCCTGTAGGGGAGAAGGTTGGGATGAGGGGTGCATCGCGTAGCGGTGCTGCCTGCATCCGCCTCACGCTAATTTTCGTACCTGCGCACGGAGTGGATGAATTTCCGGTAGACCGTGTGGTCGATCGGCTGCTGATGCCCGTGGGCTACATGACTCCTTCCGGTCGACTGTTCGGCATGCAGTTTTTGCTACAGGGCCAGCTGGTGGCTTTTCAGCGTGTGCGGCAAATGGGCAAGCTTGTCGAGCGTGGCCTCGTCCAATTCGCCTTCGACATCGGTCAAGACGTAACCCACCGATTCCAGCGTGGCGAGGTGCTGTGCCGTGACGTTCAGGTTGCATTCCGCGAGAACGCTGTTGATGGCGGCCAGCATGCCGGGCACGTTTTCATGCAAATGCGCCAGCCGATTCTCGCCGGTACCGTGTGCGGGCGCGAGTTCCGGGAGGTTCACGCTGCCGGTCGATATGCCCTGACCTGAGTAAGCGACCAGACGCCCGCTGACGTATTCGGCGATATCGAGCTGGGCTTCCTCGGTGCTGCCGCCAATGTGAGGTGTCAGGATCACGTTCTTTTTTCCGGTCATGACACTGGAAAAGGGAGCATCTTTCGCGGCCGGTTCTTCGGGATAGACGTCGAGTGCGGCACCCAGTAGCCGGCCGTCATCCAGGGCCTGGGCCAGGGCGTCGATATCCACGACATGTCCACGGCTCAGGTTCAATAGAATGCTGCCCTCTTTCATATGCGAAAGAGCGCGTGCATCGATCATGTTTCGGTTATCAGGCCGGCCGTCGACGTGCAGGCTGATGACATCGCAGCGTTTCAGCAGGGCCTCCAGCGAGCTCATGGAAATGGCATTGCCGAGGGCGAGCTTGTGTTCCCGATCGTAATAGTAAACCTGCATTCCCAGCGCCTCGGCCAGCACCGAAAGTTGCATGCCGATCTTGCCGTAACCGATGATACCCAGGGACTTTCCTCGTACCTCGTGGCTTTGGGAGGCGGACTTGAGCCAACGGCCATCATGCAGGGCACGCATCTTGTCCGGCAGATTGCGCAGAAGCAAGGTGATTTCCGCCAGTGCCAGCTCGGCGACCGAGCGGGTATTGCTGAAGGGGGCGTTGAAAACGCCTACCCCATGCCGGGTGCAGGCCGGCAGGTCGATTTGATTGGTGCCGATGCAAAAGGCCCCGATAGCCCCGAGGTCGGGGGCCCGCTCGAGCAATTCGGGGGTGATATGGGTCTTGGAGCGAATGCCGATGATTTCGACCTCCGGCATGCGCTCGATCAATTCGCCAGGGGCAGGGCTGTAAGACAACAGCTCAACCTCGTATCCCGCGGCTTCCAGCTCGTTGCGCGCTACCGGGTGGATGCCTTCCAGCAACAAGGCCTTTTTCACTGCTCGATCTCCCTATTCCTTATAAACTCGACAACGGCGTCGAAGCTCGCGGCCTGATGTGAGGCCCGAGACGAAACTTCCAGACGATTGACGGTTTCAGTGTACGCAAAAAACACGTCACACACACCGGCAAGTTGCAGTTCCAGATCGCTGATGCCGTCTCCAACCGCAATAGCCGTGCCTTCGAGGCCCAGATCGCGCACGGCCACCACCTTGCCGCCATCCTGCGCCAGGGGGCACTCAGGGTCGAAACCGAGGGCCCCGTCCGGCATAGTGACAAACCGGTTGGCGAGCACATGCTCCGGGGCGATGCCATAGTCTTGTACGACGGACTCGATGTATTCATGAAAACCCGCACTGATGATGTAAATTCGCTCGGCGTGTTCGCGGATGAAATCTTCGTGGCGCTGGAAAGACGGCGATACCCGGCTCTTGAGGGCACTCACCAGTTCCGGCACTTGTTCGAACCGCAGTTCGAGAAGCGCTAAACGC
>Ga0307440_1000420_pt1 | contig 20708 bp, 19 predicted proteins | sample SalMarWE160410MG_FD_202150 | JGI IMG/M metagenome (GOLD analysis project Ga0307440, IMG submission 202150) | Salt marsh sediment microbial communities from the Plum Island Ecosystem LTER, Massachusetts, United States - WE1604-10 | ecosystem: Environmental > Aquatic > Marine > Intertidal zone >... | reverse complement strand
TAGTTTGTGTTGAAGAGATTCTCGATGCGGCCCTGAAGACGCCATGCCTTGCTCAGGGCATATTCTACCCGCAGACCCACCAGGGAGTATGGATTGAGGCGGATGGTATTCGCCGGGTCGTCAAAGCGCCGCCCGGCCACATACAGACTGCCCCCCACCTGGAACCTGCCGAAGGCTCGGTAGACATCCAGGCGGTATGACTGCTGCGCCCGCCGCGGGAGCAGGTTGCCGTTTTCGGGTCCGGCCGACTCGTTCACCGGGTCCAGGATCGTCAGGTCGTTGTCCACATTCCAGCCTGCGATCCGGACGGACACAATGGCCTCTAGCCCGCGGATGCGCGCCTTGTCGAAGTTGACGGGGATGTAGTCCGGCGGGAGGGCCACGATGAGGTCGCTGATCTTGGTTTCGTAAGCGTTCAGGGACCAGTGGCCCCATTGCTGGTTGCGGGAGAGGCCCACTTCGTAGCTCCTGGACTGCTCGGGCTCGAGGTCCGGATTGCCATACAGGGGGTAATACAGGTCATTGAAGGTCGGGGCCTTGAAGGCGGTCCCGTAGGAACCGATGATGCGCAGCCCATTCCCGAAGGTGTGGCCCCAGGCCGCATTTCCCGTGGTGTGGTCCCCGAATTGCTGATTGTTGTCCCGGCGCAGGCTGACGCGGAGGTCCTGGCCCGCGAAGGTCGCCTGGTACTCTCCAAACACCCCCCAGTCTGTCCGCGAGTCCACGGTATAGTCTGTGGTGCCCCCCACCTGATCCCGCTGATAGTCCACGCCGGCGGTGAATGTTTGTCTCTTCCCGATGTACACGTTGTTCTGGAGGGAGAAGACGTCGCGGCTCGTATCGAAGCTGTCTACGAAGTGTCCGTTCTTCAGGTCATCCTCGTTATTGATGCTGTGTCCAGCGGACAGGTTGACATCCCAGGCTTGCAAGGGCTTGAGCAGCAGCTTGGCCCCAACCACCTGTTGGACAGTGTTGCTCTGGTTTGCGAACGCTCCGTCGAAATCCGTGTGGGCCTTTGTCCCGAACCATGTCAGGTCGACCTCGGTGCCGTTGGAAAAGCGGTACCCGGCGCGGGCACTCCCGCCGAGATTGTCGTAACCGTCTCTGTCCGGCTCCACCACACCGCAGCCGAGGGGATTATGGCAGGCGTTGAAGCCGGCGCTGTTTCGGTAGCTGCCGTACAGGCTGAACCACCCATGATCGCCCCCACCGGTGACGCCCCCCGCCGCATCGTATGTGCCATAGGACCCACCGCCGACAGACAGGTGCGGGGTGAGAGGGCCGCCTCCCTTGCGGGTGAAGATTTGAATCACACCGCCCATGGCTTCGGACCCGTAAAGACTCGAGAGCGGCCCGCGCACCACCTCGATCCGCTCGATCTGCGACAGTGGAATGTCCTGGAACGGCACGGCGCCCGTGGTCGCAGAGCCGACCTTGATCCCATCTATCAGTACCAGGGTCTGGTTGAAGTTGGTGCCGCGGAGGAACAGGGACGTCTGCTCACCAGGTCCCCCGTTGTTGGAGAACTCCATGCCAGCCGTCCCGCGCAGCAGGTCTTCCACGGTCTGGGCCTGCCTTCGATCGATCTGGGCCCGGTCGATGACCGTGACGGAGGCAAGCGAATCGTCGGCAGCTTGCGGCGTTCGGGTGGCGGTGACCACCACCGGCGCAAGCTCGGTCTGCTGATCATCGGCTTGGGAGACGGCGGCGCCCGCCAACAACAGCGCCGCCGAGAATAACTGCCTTCTCATACCCCCCACCATTCCGTGCACCCCCGCACGGGACTCGTGTCCAACGCCCGGCGAATGGGGAGAGGTCGATGTGGCGACGCGGATCGGGAGGTTGCCCAAAGCCGCCGCTACCGCCCTCCGCGATGCCGGCCCGCATCTTCAGGCCGGTCTCCGGACTCGCGGGTGGGGAGGGTCCTCCCCGGAACAGCGCCTTCCCGTGCCTGCGCACAGTGGCCTCATGCTGTCCCTTGGCCCGCTTACCGTTGCGGGGGCAGTGCCGGCTTTGCCGCAGGCATTCATCCGACGGCGCACCGGCTTCCCGTTTCAGCCCTCGGGCGAAAGCCCTCGGGTCACCTGAAGCAAAAAGCGACAGTATGTTATGGGCTCTTCCGCCTGATCGTCAAACGGGAGGTGCCAGGGCCCGGGCGAGGGTCGGGTGCATCAGGGATCAAGTCTCCTGGGCTTTCCCCGCCTCGCCCTGGTAATCGAAGGTGATCTCCTCGCCGGGGGCGATGGGTTGGCGTGCGTACAGGTCGAACCCGCGGAACGCGGCGTTACCGGGCTGTTGGTGATTCAGATAGCGCAGGAGGTTGCGCCCGCTGCGCCCGATCGCCGGCCGTCCCTCCTCGCAGATCCACAGTACATAGGTACCGTCGCGCTTGGCCTCCGGGCCCGCGTAGCTGCCGATTTGGTCCCCGCGGGCAAAGTGGACCTTTGCGAACACCCCTGTGCCGTGGATCGGAGACGGGGCCTTGTAGATTCGGTCCCGCAACCGACCAGGCCGGTCCCTCATCGGACGCCCATCACCTCCGGCTCTTGCTCGCCTTGGCGAAGGCGGCAGCCATGGCGCCTCCGGGTGCGGGCTGCTGAGGCGGGCTGGACCGCTGTGCGTCGCGTTTCCCTGGGGCTCGCTGTCCCTTCTGGGCGCCGGCGCGGACTTGCGGCTCCGGCTTGTCCTGCAGGCGCATGCTGAGCGCGACCCGCCGCCGCCCAAGGTCGACGTCGAGCACCTTGACCTTGACCAGGTCGCCGGACTTGACGACCTCGTGGGGGTCCTTGACGAAGCGGTCGGCGAGGGCGGAGATGTGCACGAGGCCGTCCTGGTGGACGCCAATGTCCACGAAAGCGCCGAAGTTGGTGACGTTGGTGACCGTCCCCTCCAGGACCATGCCGGGCTTCAGATCGGCGAGAGTCTCGACGCCTTCGAGGAATTCAGCCGCCTGGAGCTCGGGCCGCGGGTCGCGTCCCGGCTTTTCCAGCTCGGCGAGGATGTCCTTGACCGTCGGGAGGCCGAATTGGTCGTCGGTGAAGTCGCCCGGGTGGAGGCCACCCAGGGTGGATGTGTCCCCGATGAGCTCGCCGATGCCCTTCCCTGCCCTGGTCAGAATGCGGCGGACGACCGGATAGGCCTCCGGGTGGACCGCGGAGCTGTCCAGGGGCTCGTCGCCGTCCAGCACCCGCAGAAAGCCGGCGCATTGCTGGAAGGTCTTATCCCCCAGGCGCGGGACCTTTTTGAGCTGTGCGCGGTTCGCGAACGCGCCGTTGTCCTCCCGGTGGCGCACGATGTTCTCTGCGGTCATCCGGCTGAGGCCGGAGACCCGGGCCAGCAGGGGCACCGAGGCCGTGTTCAGGTCGACGCCGACGGCATTCACGCAGTCCTCCACCACGGTGTCGAGGGTGCGGGCGAGCTGGGTCTGATTGACGTCGTGCTGGTACTGCCCGACGCCGATCGATTTTGGCTCGATCTTGACCAGCTCCGCCAACGGGTCCTGCAGGCGCCGCGCGATGGACGCTGCCCCGCGCAGGGATACGTCCAGGTGCGGGAGCTCCTGGGAGGCGTATTCGGATGCGGAGTAGACCGAGGCCCCTGCCTCGTTCACCATCAGGGAGCGGAGGGCAAGCTCGGGGTGTTTGCGGATCAGCTCGCGGGTCAGGCGGTCGGTCTCGCGGGAGGCGGTGCCGTTGCCGATGCTGACGAGCTTCACTCCATGCTCCTTGGCGAGGGCGGCCAAGCGGGCGATGGAGGCATCCCACTGGTTGCGCGGCGGGTGGGGATAGATGGTGTCTGTCGCCGCGACGCGCCCGGTGTCGTCGATGACGGCCACCTTGACACCGGTCCGCAGCCCCGGGTCGAGCCCGATGGTTGGCAGGCGACCGGCGGGCGCGGCCAGCAGCAGGGCCTCGAGATTCCTGGCGAAGACGCGGATTGCCTCCGCCTCGGCAGCCTCCAGCAGGCGCGATTTGATGTCGAGATCCAGCCGGACCATGAGCTTGACCCGCCAGGCCTTGCGCACCGTCTCCTGCAGCCAGGCATCCGCGGGCCGGCCGAGATTCCGGACGCCGAAGCGCTTCGCGATCAGGTGCCGGCAGGGGGCATCCGGGTCCTCGCCCTCCCCCGCCACCAGATCGAGGGACAGCACCCCCTGGTTGCGCCCGCGGAAGAGGGCGAGCGCGCGGTGGGAGGGGATCTTGCGGACCAACTCTTGGAAATCGAAGTAGTCGGAGAACTTGTTGCCCTCCTGGTCCTTGCCCTGCAACACCTTCGACACCAGGATGCCGTGCTCCCACAGGTGATCCCGCAGCCGGCCGGTGAGCTCCGGGTCCTCGGCGAAGTGCTCCATGAGGATCTGGCGCGCCCCCTCGAGGGCGCTCTCGATGTCCGCCACGCCTTTGGCGGCGTCGACGAGGCCGGCGGCAAGCTGCTCCGGGAGCAGCGTCGGGTCTTCAAGCAGCCCCAGGGCCAGAGGCTCCAGGCCGGCCTCGCGGGCGATCTGGGCCTTGGTCCGGCGCTTGGGCTTGTACGGCAGGTAGAGGTCTTCCAGGCGCTGCTTGGTGTCTGCACCCTCGATGTCCGCCCGCAGCTGGTCGGTGAGCTTCCCCTGCTCTTCGATGCTGCGAAGCACGGTCGCGCGCCGGTCTCCCAGCTCCCGCAGATAGCCGAGCCGCTGCTCCAGGGTGCGCAGCTGGGCGTCGTCCAGCCCGCCGGTGACCTCTTTGCGGTAGCGAGCGATGAAGGGTACGGTCGCCCCTTCGTCCAGCAGCCGCACCGCCGCGTCGACCTGCTCCACCCGAACCTGAAGCGCGTCACTGATGAGTTGCGAAATCTTGGTCATGGAACCTTCTCGAATGACAAAAGAACCAACCCCCGACGGATCTCCTCGGACCGGACGTGACGTCGGTGTGGGAGTCAGGTCGGCTAGAATTCAACCCGTGGTGCAGCGGCCGGCATAGACCGCCATGACCTGCTGGAGCTCATGCAGCAGCCATCGACGTTCGTCCGCGGAGAGGCCCCTGGTCTCCGCCAACTCTTCACCCCGCTCCAGGGCTTCGATGTCGTGCCAGACGTGCCGGCAACCCTTTTCGCACAGGGCCTCGAGCCGCGCTTCCAGCAGATATCTATCGGAAACGCCCACCTGAGCTACCTCGCCGATCGCCGATTTGATTATATACCCACTCGGTCTGGCCTTAAGGTAAGGCGATTGCCGGAAAATCAGCCACTAGATCCGCCGGATTTTCGTTTGCCTTCAAGGAACGGTGGCAGGAGCATAGCAGGGCTATGCGACTGCCGGCGTGACGCCGAAGGCGGTCGCAAAGATCAGCAAGCTGGTATTGGATTTGACAGAGATCGCCTACGTACTTCCTCGAGGCTTGTCGACCGAGCGCTCCGACCGTTCGTGGCCTGACATGGTGGGATTTGCCGAAATTCATGCCCTCAAATGGGATAAGGTGCACCGTGCGCCGACACTGCGTCCCGGGGATTTGCACCTTTGGAAGATTGCGACGGCCGGCCAAGGCGTTCCGCCTGTCGATGACCTGTGGTCTCTGTTGTCTGACGCAGAACGGGAACGGGCGTCAAGACTTCGGCTCACCCTGCACCGCGAACGCTACTTGCGCGCCCAGAGCGGACTGCGGAGAATCCTGGCCAGCTACATGGACTGTCAACCCGAAGCCCTGGTCTTTCTGCGCGGCAGCGCGGGAAAGCCCTATCTCAAGGACATGCCCCTGTACTTCAATCTGAGCACCAGCGGGGATCTCGCCTTACTTGGTGTCTCCCTCCAGGAGGCGGTGGGCGTGGATTGCGAGCGCGTGCGCGGCCGCGGCGAGCTCGATGGCGTCGCGCGGCGGATGTTTCCGCCTGCGTTAGCCGCGCTGGTGATCGCGGCGCCCTACCCGGAGCGGCTAGGCCACTTCTATCGCGCCTGGACCGCTCTGGAGGCTGACGTGAAATCCGACGGACGGGGGCTGTTCGGACATAAGGACGACCCCGGGGGGGGGGATGCCCTGGAGATTGACCACTGCATACCGGAGCCAGGCTTCATTGCAGCCGTCGCCCGCGTCCGGCTTCCGTCCGTGCAGCACTGGCGCGCGCTGATGCTGGAGGGCACGTGAGGCGAGACGGTTTGTCCCGCGCGTTCTCAGGGGCGGCCTAGTCCAACGGCATGGTCACCCTGCGTTCACTCCCTCCCGAGTCGCCGGAAGCGTCGGACGCTCCGCAGCTGGAGATTCGGCGTCAGTCGGACAACGCGCTTACGCTCTACCTGTCGGGGCCTTGGCTGCTGAGGGAGGCAGTGCCCTCTGTCACCCTCGTCAAGGAGGCACTTGAAGCAGGTGGGCGAGTCCGTCGCATCCTGATCGATGCCGGAGGCGTTACGGGGTGGGACACCGCGCTTCCGGTCTTTCTCCGGGCGGTCGTGGCGCTTGCCGCCGAGGGGGGCGCCCATATCGACGGTTCGAGGCTGGACGAGGGGGTCCGCAAGCTGCTTCAGCTCGCCGCTGCGGTACCGCCTCGTCAGGCGGCGACCCCGCGGGCGCGGCCTGGGCTCCGTATACGGACCGGCGAGGCGGCCATCCGGGCCTGGAAGAGGACCGCCGCTTTCGTCGTCTTCCTCGGAGAGGTCGTGCTTTCCGTCGGCGCGCTCCTGAGCGGGCGGGCCGCCTACCGGCCGGTGGACTTTGGCCTGGTGCTTCAGGAGACGGGGCCGCGTGCGCTTGGCATCGTGTCCCTCATCAGCTTCCTCGTCGGCCTGATACTGGCCTTTGTGGGGGCGATCCAGCTTGCCCGCTTCGGGGCCCAGATCTACATCGCGGATCTGGTGGGCTTGGCCATGGCGCGGGAGATGGGTCCCATGATGGCAGGCATCGTCATGGCTGGTCGCACCGGGGCCGCCTTCGCGGCCCAGCTGGGTACCATGCAGGTGAATCAGGAGATCGACGCCCTGAAGACCCTCGGGATCTCCCCCGTCGAGTTCCTGGTGCTTCCGCGGATCATGGCCCTGGTCCTGATGATGCCGCTGCTGACGCTCTATGCGGACCTGGTCGGGATCGGTGGCGGGCTCACCGTCTCGGTAAGCCTGTTCGACCTCACCCTGCCCCAGTACTGGCAAGAGACCGTCGCCGCCCTGACCCTCACCCAGTTCGTGATCGGTCTGGGCAAGAGCGTCGTCTACGGGGCCATCGTCGCGGTTGCCGGGTGCGCGGCTGGGATACGGGCGAGCGGCAGTGCGTCGGCGGTGGGAGAGGCAGCGACCTCGGCGGTAGTCTCCGGGATCGTGGCCATCATCGTGGCTGACGGGATTTTCGCGGTCGTGCTCAATGCCCTCGATCTCTGACGCTCAGAACCCGGCCCAGGGATGCTGGATCGTCCCGTCCACCAGTGCCGACGAGGTGCATGTTCAGGTTGACGGGCTGACCATGGCGTACGGCGACTTTGTGGTCATGCGGGACCTCAACTTCGTCGTACGACGCGGTGACATCTTCATCATCATGGGGGGCAGCGGTTGCGGCAAGAGCACGTTGATGCGCCACCTGATCGGTCTCAAACGACCGGCGGCGGGGAAGGTCCTGATCGGTGGAGCCAGCCTCTGGGAGACGGAGGGCGAGGAGCGCGATGCCCTGCTCAGGCGGCTGGGTGTCATGTACCAGAGCGGGGCGCTCTGGAGCTCCCTTACGCTGGCCGAGAATATCGGTCTTCCGCTCGAGCAGTTCACGGATTTGAGCGCGGCTGCGATCCGCGAGGTAGCCGCCTACAAGCTGGCCTTGGTCGGCTTGGCGGGGTTCGAGGACTACTATCCTTCCGAGATCAGCGGCGGCATGCAGAAGCGGGCGGGCGTAGCGCGCGCGATGGCGCTTGATCCAGAGATTCTGTTCTTCGACGAGCCATCGGCCGGGCTGGACCCGGTCAGCGCGCGCCGACTGGACGATCTCATCCTCGAGCTGCGCGAGAGCCTGCGGACCACCATGATCGTTGTCACCCATGAGCTCGCGAGCCTGATGGGGATTGGAACCAATTCTGTCTATCTCGATGTCGAGACCCGGACTCAGATCGCACTGGGCCGGCCTCGGGGCCTTCTCGAGGGTTGCCGGGACGCCAAGGTCCAGGCGTTTCTGACGCGCGGCGGCCAGGCGGCGCCAGCCGGCCCAACGGAGAGAGCGAATGGCGAAGCGGGCTAGTCCCAGCCTGATTGGATCGTTCGTCCTAGGGGCTGTCGCCCTGGCGATATTACTGGTTGTGTTCCTGGGGAGCTGGAACCTGTTTGCTCAGCCCCGTCATTTCGTGGTGGTCTTCACAAGCTCCCTCCACGGACTTTCGGTCGGCGCCCCCGTGGCGCTGCGCGGCGTGACCATCGGGCGGGTCACGGGCATAAGTCCGCTCGTCGTCGTGACGAAAGGGCAGCCCACAGGCGTGGACATCCTGGTGACCATTGAGATCAACCGCGGCCAGTTCCGCACCAGCCAGGGCTCGCCCGCCGCCTTCCAGGAAATGACCGATGCCGAGCTTGCGAAGGTATTCGATAAGGAGGGCGTGCGAGCACAGCTGGCGATGCAGAGCTTCGTCACGGGTCAGCTCTACGTGAACTTGGACTTCTATCCCGGTAGCGCGGCAAGCATCGCCGATATAGAGACGCTCTACCCCCAGATCGGCACCATGCAGACCGGTCTGGAGAAGCTGGGCAAGACCATCGAGACCCTCCCATTGGATCAGCTCGCGGCGAAGACGGTGTCTGTCCTCGAGGGGTTGGAGAAGACGATCAACTCGCCCACGATTCCCAAGATCCTGGATTCCTTGCAGGAGACGGCCGACAATACGAAGGCCATTACGGCGAAGGTCAATGCCAGCTTGGAATCGCTGGTGGGACAGCTGGGGGATGCGGCGAAGGCCACCGCCGCCGCAATGAATCAGGCGCGTGAGACGATTGCCTTGAGACAGGGGCCGGCGGCGGCCCTTATTGCCCGTCTCGATCGCGTCGCCGACGCCGCGGACCAGACCCTGGCCACAGCGAAGGGCACGCTGGGAGAGGCACAAGCGATGTTGAGCGACCGCTCGACGACCCGCCAGAATCTGGAGGACATGCTGACGGAGTTCTCCCAGGCGGCCAGGGCCATCCGCTCGCTGGCAGACTACCTCGACCGCCACCCCGAAGCCCTGCTTCAGGGTCGGCGCTAGGACAACTCCGTGGCGATCGTTTGTACCGGTGACACGCACCCATCGATCAAGCCCGCTCTATTCGCCAATTGCTTCGCAGTGCGATGTTCCTTTTGCGTAAGCGCGGCCAGCTCCAGGCTTCCCGAGGAGATTCGGATGACGCATCGAATGGCTCGGTTCTTGGCATCTGCACTTCTGCTGGCAACCGGCTTGTGCGCCTGTGCCACAAGCCCGCCCTCCAAGTTCTATGTACTGACGCCACTCCCCGCCGCAGATTCCCCGAGTGCCACCGAAGGTCGAAGAAATCACCCGGCACTGGGGATCGGGCCGATCAAGCTGCCGGCCTATCTCGACCGCTCGGAGGTCGTCACCCGTTCCGGTAGCAACTCCCTGAAGCTCGCCAACTTCAATCGTTGGGGTGAGCCGGTGACAGACAACTTCACGCGGATTCTAGCCATGGACCTGGGGCTGATTGTCAACACGAATCAGGTCAGTCTCGCCCCCTGGCCACGGTACGTCCCGGTCGACTACCAGGTGGTCGTGGAGGCCGACCGTTTCGACGTCGGTGCCGATGACAAGGCGGTGCTGGTCGCCCGTTGGCACATCCTCAGCGGCGAGGAAGGCAAAGTGGTGCGCTCCGGTAGCGCCGTGATCACCGAGCCCGCCTCCCCGGGGGATTACGCGGACATTGCCGCAGCCATGAGTCGCGCCGTTGCCCAGCTGGCCCGGGAGATTGCCGTCGACCTGAACAAGTTGCCCGCCCGCCCCGCCGTGATGAAGCCGACCTGAGATCGCTGGCCTAGGATTTTGCAGGCCGCTGGGCGATGAGCATGGCTACGTCCCGGGTGCCGCGGTCGGTATCGCCGAGACGGCCCTCTTCCCGATAGAAGCGGACCACGAGCTCGTCGACCAGCCTCAGCAGCTCATTGGTCTCGAGTCGGAAGGCAGGGTTGGAGGGGCCGCACTCCGTGACCGCTTCCCGGGTGAAAGTTTGATAGAAGAGGACACCCCCTGGACGCAGGGCCGCCGCAATTGCGGGCATGAGCTTGCGATCGAGGAAGTGGGAGACCACGACCACGTCGAATCCGTCTGGGGCCGGTGGATGCAGCTGCACGTCCCTGACAGCCGTCTCAACGTGCAGGCCGCAGGCCTTCGCCCGCTCCTGAAGCCGCTCGATCGCAACGGGCGACAGATCCCAGGCCGCTGTTTCCAAGCCCTGCTCAGCCAGGAGCAAGGCGTTGGCGCCAAGTCCGCACGCCAGGTCGAGCGCTTTGCCCGCGGGCGGCAGCAGATGCAGGTTGTTCGCCAGTATCGGCGCCGGCGACGCCACCCGGTCGGACTGGGTGTAACGCTCGTCCCACTTCGCGCGCACGGACTCCTGCCCCACCCTTCCCCCGTCACTCACTACCCTGCAAGGCCGAGTGACAGGTCCGCCTGGATATCGGCCAGGTCTTCGAGCCCCACCGCGATGCGGATCAGGCCCTCCGAGATCCCCATCGCCGCCCGCTCGTCAGGGCTGAGGCGACCATGGGTGGTGGTGGCCGGATGGGTGATGGTACTCTTGGTATCCCCGAGATTGGCGGTGATGGAGAGCATGCGTGCCGCGTCGATCACCCGCCATGCTGTCTCCCTGCCGCCAGCGACCTCGAACGACACGATGCCTCCGCCCAGCTCCTGCTGGCCACCGAGGAGGTGGTGCTGGGGATGGGAGTCAAGGCCGGGGTAGTAGATGCGGATGACCTGTGGCTGACCCTGCAGCCAGCGGGCAAGCGCCAGTGCGCTGTGGCTCTGGGCCTGCATGCGAAGCCTCAGGGTCTCCAGCCCCTTCAGAAAGATCCAGGCATTGAAGGGGCTCATCGAGGGACCGGCGGTGCGCAGCACGCCGAACACCTCCTCCCCCACCAGCTTGCGGTCGCCGACCACCGCGCCCCCCACGCAACGGCCCTGTCCGTCCAGGTATTTTGTGGCGGAGTGGACCACCAGGTCGGCGCCGAGGGCCAGGGGCCGCTGCAGGGCGGGTGTGGCGAAGCAATTGTCGACGGCGAGCAGGCAGCCGCGCTGGTGGGCGAGATCCGCCAGGGCGCGGATGTCCGTCATCTCCGTGAGCGGATTCGACGGGGTCTCGACGAACAGGAGTCTGGTCTCCGGGCGAACAGCAGCGGCCCATTGGTCCGGCTCCGAGAGAGAGACATAGCTCGTCGCGATCCCGAACCGGGTCAGGTACTTGTTGAACAGCATGGTGGTGCTGCCGAAGATGCTGCGGGACGAGACGATATGATCGCCAGCCTTTAGTAGCCCAACGCAGAGGGCGAGGATGGCCGACATGCCGGAGGCGGTGGCCACGGCGCACTCTCCCCCCTCCATGGCGGCGAGACGCTCTTCGAAGGCGCGCACCGTGGGGTTCGTGAAACGGGAGTAGATGTTTCCTGAGGCTTCTCCGGCGAAGCGGGCGGCCGCCTCTGCGGCGCTTGCGAAGACATAGCTGGAGGTGGCGAAGATGGCTTCGCTGTGCTCTCCCTCCGCGGTGCGGGCGTGGCCGGTACGAATGGCCAGGGTCGAGAATCCGGGGACGGTCTTTCGCCTCATCGATGCAGGGTCGCTAGGAGATTCGCGGCAGCTCGCTCAGGCAGAGTTGTACAGGTCGATCACCGACTCGGCGAAGCCGGACTGAAACTCCTTGGCCGTATCGTTGCGATGCTCCTCGAGCTGATGGAGATAGGTCTCGGTCACGTCGCCGGTGACGTACTCGCCGTTGAAGACCGAGGAATCGAAACGATCGACGTAGCTCTTGCCCTTCTTCTGCACAGCGTCGATCAGGTCGTCGAGGTCCTGATACAGCATCCGGTCGGCCCCGACCAAACGGCAGACCTCCTCTTCGCTTCGGCCGTGGGCGATCAGCTCGCTCGCGCAAGGCATGTCGATGCCGTAGACGTCCGGGTAACGCACGGGAGGGGCGGCGGAGGCCAGAAACACCCGACTTGCGCCGGCGTCGCGGGCCATCTGGATGATCTGCTGGGAGGTGGTGCCGCGCACGATCGAGTCGTCAACCAAGAGCACGTTCTTCTTGCGGAACTCCAGATCAATGGCATTCAGCTTCTGGCGCACGGACTTCTTGCGGACCTTTTGCCCGGGCATGATGAAGGTGCGCCCGATATAGCGGTTCTTGATGAATCCCTCCGCGTAGGCGATGCCCAGGGCGTTGGCGAGCTGCAGCGCCGCGGTTCGGCTGGTATCGGGAACCGGGATCACGACGTCGATGTCGCCCGCGGACCACTCCCGCTTCAGCTTCGCCGCCAGCTTCTTGCCCATGCGGGAGCGCGCCTTGTGGACCGAGATGTTGTCGATGATCGAGTCGGGTCGGGCGAAGTAGACGAACTCGAAGATAGAGGGTGAGAGCACCGGCTGGTCGGCACACTGCTGGGTGGAGAGGTTTCCCTTCACGTCGATGAATACCGCCTCGCCGGGGGCGATGTCGGCCATGAGTCTGAACCCGAGGGTATCGAGGGCGACGCTCTCGGACGCGACCATGTATTCGGTCCCCTCGTCCGTCTCCCGCTTGCCGTAAACGATCGGGCGAATCCCGTTGGGGTCGCGAAAGCCGAAGATACCGAATCCGGGAATCATGGCCACCGCTGCGTAGCCTCCCCGGCAGCGGCGATGGACCCCGGCGACGGCCCGGAAGATGTCGTGCTGGTCGATGCGAAGCTTTCCCTGACTCTGCAGCTCGTGTGCGAAGATGTTCAGCAGGATCTCGGAGTCGGACTCGGTGTTGATGTGGCGGAGATCCTCGACGAACAGGTCCCGTTTCAGCGCGTCGGCGTTGGTCAAATTGCCGTTGTGCGCCAGCACGATGCCGTAAGGGGAGTTGACGTAGAAGGGTTGCGCCTCCGCGGAGCTTGACATCCCGGCGGTAGGGTAGCGCACGTGGCCGATTCCCATGCTTCCTTGCAGCTGCAGCATGTGGCGGGTGCGGAAGACGTCGCGTACCAGTCCCGCGTCCTTGCGCAGGTGCAGCTTCTCGCCCTCGCAGGTGACTATGCCCGCGGCGTCTTGCCCCCTGTGCTGCAGAACCAAGAGCGCGTCGTAGAGCGACTGGTTGACCGGACCCTTACCAACGATTCCGACGATGCCGCACATGGAGCACCTCGAGACATGGGGTCAAAATGCCAGCAAGTGCATGCGAGGGACCGGAAAGCCCGGACCGTTCGGGCGTGCTGGGGCGATAGGACTCGGGGAAACACTGACCAAAGCCCCTTGCGGACCAGGATTGTCTTGCACGGCGTGGATTGAGTTGGATGCGCTCTGACGGCCTGCGATCGCTTCAGTGACTTCCGAGCGCAGGGAGGAAAGCGATAACGATAAACCAACGCGGACTTGGCGAGCAACCGCGTCAGCTCTTTGGCAAGGCCTCCAGGTTCTTCAGCTTGTTCACGGTCTCAGAGGGTATTTGCCCGAGAAGTTGCTCCGCGAGCACCTGGAAGCGGCCCACCAGAGCGGACTGCTTCCACCAGGGATCTTGCTGCAAAGGAGTGAGCGCGGCGAGGAAGACCAGCATCGCGACCAGGATAACCCCTCGCCCGGCGCCGAAGACGGCGCCCAGCAGCCGGTCAGTACCCGTGAGACCCGTCCTTTCAACCAAGGCACTCAGCAGGTAGCCGATGATGGCGCCTCCGAGGAGGACAGCCAGGACGATGATGAGAAAGCCCGCCCCAATGCGCACAGATGGGGTCGAGATCCATGGCGTGAGCTGGTCGGCGACGCTATGGTAGTGCGTCCAGGCGAGATAGATGGCGGCAATCCAGATCACGAGGGACGCCACCTCACGGATCAGACCCCGGGCCAAGCCGATCAGGGCGGACAAGGCGATGATACCGATAATCACGTAGTCGACCCAGATCATAGCTTCTCCTGAGGTTCCCCGCCGCCATTGCACGCCCAGGCGCCCCTCTGGGGGAGGTGCGACCCACGGGAGAGCGCGCCCCGACTCCCCTTCGTCACGGATAGCGCTGAATCTGCACCGATAAGCCGGTCGTCGCCTTGATGGATGCGGCCATTGCCTCGATCCGTTTGCGGTCCGCCTCCGGACCCACCCGGACGCGGTGGAAGGTCCGCTGGTCCACCCGTGCATCCTGGATGAAGGCCCGGAAGCCTTTCGCCCGCAGGTCCCTTTCCAGTTTTTTGGCCCGCTGTGGCTCGGTCAGGCTGGCCACCTGGATCACCCAGGAGGACACGCCGGGCGGCGCCGGGGGCGGGCGGCGTTCTGTCCGCGCCCGCGGGGTCGGGGCTGGAGGACGCTCCGCGGCTCGGGTGGCGGGCTCCGGGCCGCGCGGAGGCGCAGACACTGGCGTCCTCACGGAGGGTCGCGTCTCCGGTTCGGACTCGGCCGGTGGCGATTCCACCCTGGCGGCTGGCGGCTGGGAAACAGGCGGAATCGGCAGCTCCCTTGGAGTCGGGGCGGCCGCCGACCCCTCCGGCGACGAGGGCATCTCGGCTCCGGTACTCGGCTGGATTGCGGGCCGCGTAGGAATCTGCGTGTCCCCCTCCGGCAGCGGCTCTGACGGCTCCTGATTCAATAGCATGGGCACGAAGATCACCAGCAGCAAGACAACCACCGCCGTGCCAACCAAACGCCGCTTTGCCCCTTCCTCCATGTGCTCCCTCTCTGCGAGATCGCTTTGACCTTCAGGGTGCCCTAGGCGGACGCCCCGCACCGTGGCGCGGCATTATAACAGGTGCCCCTCAGCCCTTTCGGGTCCGCCGCAACGCGACCTCCACCGTCGTGAACGACCCGAAGATCAGGATACAGTCACCCGGGCGTGCCGCCTGCACGGCGCCTTCCAGTGCCTCCTCGATCGTCGCGTATTGGTGCAGCTCAGGACCGAGGTCGATTGTGCTCAAGGCGGCGCGCAGGGCCCCGGTCGGCAGCGCACGCGAATCGGAGGATTGCCCAAGGTACCAGCTTTGGACACAGGAGACGAGCGGGCGAACGATCGCGGCTGGCTCCTTGTCGCTCAGGACACCGAATACCGCATGCACGCGGCCGGCGCAGCGAAACGCGGTAAGATTGGATGCGAGAGCCTCTCCGGCCTGGGCGTTATGGGCGACGTCCAGGATCCACGGCACCTCCCCCGGGAGCACCTGGAAGCGGCCCGGGATACGCGCCTGCTGCAGCCCTAGGCGGATGTCCGCTGTCGCCACTGGCAGCCGACGGGCAAGACAGGAGACGGCCATCATCGCCGCACTTGCATTGTCGTACTGGAACCGCCCACGCAGGGCTGGCGGCGGGAGGCTCAGGTTTGTCAGCCCGCACCCCCTCCAGCGCCAGTTTGGGCCGTCCCGATCCCAGTCGAAGTCCCTTCCCAACAGATAGAGGTCGCAGCCGAGGGACGCGGCGCGCCCGAGGAGGGATTGATGGGGGCTGCGATGACCGACCACCACGGGACTCCCGGGGCGAAAGATTCCGGCTTTTTCAAAGGCGATCTGCTCGAGGCTCTCCCCAAGCCAGGCGGTGTGATCCCTGGCGATGGTCGTGACGAGGGCGACGTCGGGATCGATCAGGTTCACCGCGTCCAGCCGTCCGCCCAGACCCACCTCCAGGATCACCACTTCCAGGTCGACGCCGGCGAAGATCGTAAGCGCCGCAAGGGTCCCAAACTCGAAATAGGTGAGAGGCGTATTGCCGCGCGCCGATTCGACCCGGTCAAAGGCCGCACACAAGGTGGCTTCGTCCGCCTCGCGTCCGTCAATCCTGACGCGCTCCGTGTAGCGGAGGAGGTGTGGCGAACTGTACCAGGCGGTGCGAAAGCCTGCGGCGCGGTAGACCGCCTCGAGCATCGCACCGCAGGAGCCCTTGCCATTGGTGCCGGCGATCGTGACAACCGGAGGGGAAAGCGGAGGCGCTTTCAAGCGGGACCAGACGGCACCAACGCGCTCCAGGCCGAAATCGACCGCCCTCGGATGCAGCCTTTGCTGCCAATCGAGCCAGGCGTCGAGGGAGGTGGGGCGCACGCTCTATTCCTGAACCGGCGTGCGAGCAGCCCATGGCCCCCATCTCGTCCCGTGTCTATTCGCGAGTGTTGGGCGGCTTCGGGTGACTGAGACCGGAAAGGACGCGGTCACGGCCGCGGGCGATGCGTAAGGATTGCGATCAGGTCGGCGACCTGGTCGCGCATCTGCCTGCGGTCGATGATCATATCGAGCGCGCCGTGCTCGAGCAGGAACTCGCTTCGCTGGAATCCCTCCGGCAGCTTCTCCCGCACTGTCTGCTCGATGACGCGGGGGCCGGCGAAGCCGATCAGGGCACCGGGCTCAGCCACATTGACATCCCCGAGCATTGACAGGCTAGCGGATACGCCGCCCATGGTGGGATCCGTCATTACGGAGATGAACGGCAGAGCCCGCTCCCGCAAGCGGCCCAGCGCGGCGCTGGTCTTGGCCATCTGCATCAGGGAGAAGAGGGACTCCTGCATCCGTGCGCCGCCGCTGGCAGCAAAGCAAACCAGCGCGGTTGTCTTTTCGATGGCGGAGTTGACGGCCCGCACGAAACGCTCGCCAACCACCGATCCCATGGAGCCGCCCATGAATTCAAACTCGAATGCGGCGGCTACCAGCTCCACCCCCTTGACCTGCCCTTGCATCACGAGGAGCGCGTCCGTCTCCCCAGTCTGCTTCTGCGCCTGGACCAGACGGTCCTTGTATTTCTTCAGGTCCTTGAATCTGAGCGGGTCCACCGACTCCATGCTGCTCGCAATCTCCTCCCGCGGCTCCGGGTCCAGGAAGGCGTCCAGACGCCGGCGGGCGGAGAGTCGGTTGTGATAGCCGCACTTGGGACAGACCTCCAAGTTGCGCTCCAGCTCGGCCTTATAGAGGACAGCGTGGCAGCCCGGGCATTTGGCCCATAGTCCCTCGGGCACCGCCCTCTTGCTCGCACCATCGGTACGGATGCTGCTCGGGATCAGCTTTTCGAACCAGCTCATGGGGTCTCTTTGGGCCACTTGGCCGCGTTGCAAGATGCTGTTGGTGCTCTGGCTCAGTGCCTTCCGGCACCGTCGATCGCCCCGCGCAGCTCGCCCAGAAAGGTCGCCACGGTCTCGGGGATCTGCCGCGGTGTGGCCGCGAGCTTCTCGATGCGTTGGACGATGGCGCTGCCCACGATGACGGCATCTGCCACCCGTGCGACCCGGGCTGCAGTCTCCGCGTCCTTGATGCCGAAGCCGACGCCTACGGGCAGATGGATGTGCCGCCTGATGTGCTCCAGCTTGTCGGCTACCTCCCCGGCATCGAGGTGCCCTGCCCCGGTTACGCCCTTCACCGATACGTAATACACGAAGCCGCTCGCGACCGCGGCGATCTTGGAAATTCGGTCGTCCGTCGAGGTAGGCGCCAACAGGTAGACGAGGTCCAGGGAGGCATTGCGCAGCGTAAGCACCAGCTCATGGCTCTCTTCCGGCGGGACGTCCACGATCAGGACGCCGTCCACCCCGGCCGCCTGGGCCTGCCGGGCAAACTCGCTGTGGCCCATCACCTCGATGGGATTGAGATAGCCCATGAGCACGACGGGCGTCTCCGGGTCCTCCTGCCGAAACCGGCGCACGATGGCGAGGACGTCGTGCAGGCTCACGTGATGCGCGAGCGCACGCTCGCTAGCCCGCTGAATGACCGGTCCGTCGGCGATCGGGTCCGAAAAGGGCACGCCCAGCTCGATCAGGTCCGCCCCCGCGCCCGCCATGGCGTGCATGAGGGGCACGGTGAGGGTCGGGTCCGGATCGCCCGCTGTCACAAAGGGGACCAGTGCGGTCCGCCCTTGTCGCCGGAGCGCAGCGAAGCGGGCCGCGATCCGGCTCACAGGTTGATGCCCTGTAGGGCGGCCACCGTATGCATGTCCTTGTCGCCGCGCCCGGAGAGATTGATCAGGATCATCTGGTCCTTGCTCATCGCGGGTGCCAACTTGGCCGCGAAGGCGAGCGCGTGGCTCGACTCCAGCGCCGGGATGATACCCTCAATCTGGGTCAGTGCGTGAAAGGCCGCCAGGGCCTCGTCGTCGCGGACCGCGTGATAGCCGGCACGACCGCTGTCCTTGAGCCACGCATGCTCGGGACCGACCCCGGGGTAGTCGAGGCCGGCGGAAATCGAGTGGGTCTCGATGATCTGCCCGTCCTTGTCCTCCATGAGATAAGTCCGGTTGCCGTGCAGCACGCCCGGGGTTCCTGCGCAAAGGGGCGCGGCGTGGCGGCCCGTCTCGAGACCGTCGCCCGCCGCCTCGACCCCGTAGATCGCCACCTCCCGGTCATCCACGAAAGCATGGAACAGCCCGATCGCGTTCGAGCCCCCGCCCACGCAGGCGACCAGGGCGTCCGGCAGGCGTCCGCTGCGCTCGAGCATCTGCGCGCGGGCCTCCCGACCTATGACCGACTGGAAGTCCCGTACCATGGCGGGATAGGGATGCGGCCCCGCCACCGTGCCGATGATGTAGAAGGTGTCGTCCACGTTGGTGACCCAGTCGCGCATCGCCTCGTTCAGCGCGTCCTTGAGGGTGCGCGAGCCCGACTTCACCGAGACCACCTCCGCGCCGAGGAGTCGCATGCGGTAGACATTCGCCTCCTGACGGGCTGCATCCACCTCTCCCATGTAGACGACGCAGCGAAGGCCCAGGCGGGCCGCGACGGTCGCGGTCGCCACCCCGTGCTGCCCGGCCCCCGTCTCGGCGATGATGCGGCGCTTGCGCATCCGCCGCGCGAGGAGGGCTTGCCCGACGGTGTTGTTCACCTTGTGGGCGCCGGTGTGGTTCAGGTCCTCCCGCTTCAGGAAGATCTGGGCGCCGCCGAGCTCGCGGCTCCAGCGCTCGGCATGGTAGATGGGGGATGGGCGACCGACATAGTCCCGCAGATCGGCGTCGAGCTCTGCGAGGAAGGTTTCGTCGGCCAAGTAGCGCTCGTAGGCAATGCGCAGCTCCTCCAGCGGATGCATGAGTGTCTCCGGGACGAACATGCCGCCGTAGGGGCCGAAATGCCCGTTGGCGTCGGGCCAGTGGTAGGTCTCACCGCAAGTCATCGCCATCTCTTACCCTTTCGATGAAGGCCGCTATCTTGCTGCGGTCTTTGACACCCTTGGCTGATTCGACCCCGCCGCTGACGTCGACACCGTAAGGCCGCACCCGCTGCACGGCATCCGCTACGTTCTCCGGGTTGAGTCCGCCCGCAAGGATGATGCGGCCCGCCATGGACGCGGGGATCAGGTCCCAATCGAAAGCCCGCCCGCTCCCCCCCGCGACCGTGGGATCGAAGGCATCGAGAACCAGTGCCGCCGCCCCGCTATACCGCCGCGCGACCAAGGGCAGGTCTGTCCCCGGTCGCATCCGCACCGCCTTCAGCCAGGGTCTCTGGAACGAGCCGCAGTACTCCGGCGGCTCCTCCCCGTGAAACTGGAGCATATGCAGCGGGAGCTCCGCCAGCACCCGACGGACGAAGGAGACCTCGGCATTCACGAAGAGGCCCACGCTGGTCACGAAGGGCGGTAGGGCCGCTAGTAGCTGCCCAGCCTGGTCAATCCCCACAGCCCGAGGACTGTGCTCGTAGAACACCAGGCCGACAGCATCTGCCCCCAGCTCCCCCGCTGCCGTCATGTCGGCCGCTCGAGTCAAGCCACAAATCTTAGCCCGGGTGCGCCTCGCCCCAGAACCAGTTACAGGGTTGTCGATAACGGTATCGCCTCCCGCTGCGGCAGATGGAAACGAGCCGGATAGTCGGCCCGAACCAGGTACAGGCCCTGGGGCGGGGCCGTAATTCCCCCCTCTGTCCGATCGCGGATCTCCAGGAGGTCCAGCACCCAGTCTGCGGGTGCCTGCCCCCGCCCGATGGTCATCAGCACCCCCGCGATATTCCGCACCATGTGGTGAAGGAAGCCGTTAGCACCGATGGTCAGCTCGATGAGGCCCCGCTGCTCCGACAGGTCGAGATAGTGGATACGTCTAATCGGACTCTTCGCCTGGCAGCCAAGGGCGCGGAAGCTGGAGAAATCGTGCTCTCCAACAAGATATTGGGCCGCGCACCGCATGAGATCAAGCCGCAGGGGATAATGGTTCCAGACGGCGCGCCGGCGCAGGAGCGCCGAGCGGGTGGGCTGGGACAGGATCAAGTAACGGTAGTGGCGGCCGAGGGCGCTGAAGCGGGCGTGGAAGTCGCGCTCTACTGGCCGCACCCAGAGGACGTTCACGTCTTCCGGCAAATTGGCATTCGTCCCCAAGAGCCAGGAGCGGTCGGTGCGGCGCGCCGGAGTGTCAAAATGGACAACCTGTTCCAGAGCATGGACGCCCGCGTCGGTGCGGCCGGCGCAACGGAGCCCAACCTGGTGATCAGCAACGGCGGAGAGGGCCTGCTCCAGGGCCTCCTGCACCGTGCGCACCCCAATCTGACGCTGCCAGCCGTGAAACGCGCTCCCGTCGTACTCGACGCCCATGGCGAAGCGCGTCGCCTCTGCTTCCCCCATCTAGGGGCGCACTGATTTGTCCGGAGGATGGCCGAACATAGAAAACGAGATTAATGCATCGTACGAGAACC
>Ga0307440_1000419_pt1 | contig 20740 bp, 15 predicted proteins | sample SalMarWE160410MG_FD_202150 | JGI IMG/M metagenome (GOLD analysis project Ga0307440, IMG submission 202150) | Salt marsh sediment microbial communities from the Plum Island Ecosystem LTER, Massachusetts, United States - WE1604-10 | ecosystem: Environmental > Aquatic > Marine > Intertidal zone >... | reverse complement strand
AAAAGCTTTATGGAGGGCCTGGACGGCGGTCTGCAGGGCGGATTCGGAGATGATGGCAGAGATGCGGGTTTCGTTGGCGACAAGGACACGGACTGTGACCTGGGCTTCGTCGAGAGTGTCTAGAACCTTAGCCAATAATTTTGCGTTGGAACGCAGGCCGCGGCCGATGACCGAGACCTTGGCGACGCTGGCGTCCTCGATCAGGCGTTCCGCGCCGAGGCGGCCCGCCTCGGCGGCGAGCAATGAACGGGCGCGTTCGAGGTCCTTGTGCGGGACGGTGAAGCTGACGTCGCTCTTGCCCTGCCGCGCTTCGTTTTGTACCAACGCGTCGATGGCAACACCGGCGGCGGCAAGCGGGGCAATCAATTTTGCGGCGAGCCCGGGACGCGCGGGCAGGCCGATGACGGCGAGTTCGGCTTCGGCGGCGCTGGAGGCAATGCCCACGACGGGCGGCGCGCCTTCCAGCGGCGTATGCTGCACCATCGTGCCGGCGTCGGGTTCGAAGGTGGAACAGACGCGCAGCGGCACTTCGTGCGCGGCGGCGTAGTCCACCGCCTCGATCGCCAATACCTTGGAGCCCAACCCGGCGAGTTCGAGCATTTCCTCGCAGTGCACGCGGTCGAGGCGCCGCGCCTCGGGCTCGATGCGCGGATCGGCGCTGTAGACGCCGGCGACGTCGGTGTAGATGCAGCACTCTTCTGCGCCGAGTGCGGCGGCCAATGCCACGGCGGTGGTATCGGAGCCGCCGCGGCCCAGCGTGGTGACGGCGCCGTCCTCGCTCATGCCCTGGAAGCCGGTCACGATGGCGACGCGTCCGGCCGCGAGCGCCTTATTTACGCGACTCACGTCCACGCCGAGGATGCGGGCTCGGCCCGCGTTGCCATCGGTGATGATTCCTGCCCCCACGCCGGTGAACCCGACGGAGGCGATGCCTCGCTTCGCGAGCGCCAGTACCAGGCGAGCGACACTGTTCTGTTCGCCGGTAGCCAATAAAAGATCGAGGGCCGCGCCGTCCTCGCCCAGGGCGGCGGCCTCGGCGAGCAGGCGATCGGTGTCGCCGGCTGCGGCCGAGACCACGACGACGAGGCCGTGGCCGCCGTGGGACTCGCTGGCCACCTGGTCGGCGACGCGGTCGAGCACGCTCATGGAGGTGCCCCCGAACTTCAGTACCCGCACGGGTTTCGGCGGGGGCGTCGTGGAGCCGGGGGCCCGGTTCATGGCATCAGGGCCCTAAAGAGTGGGAGCGGTCGTCTCGACCGCGATTTACCGGACTGGATTCCGGATCGAGTCCGGAATGACGAAGGTGGTTGCTCTCCCGCCAGAGCGTCGTCCCGGCGCAGGCCGGGACCCAGTCCAAGGGAGTATCCCGCCTGCAACGCGGGATTCGTTGCCTTACTGGATTCCGGCCTGCGCCGGAATGACGTCGGAATGACGACCGTTTTGTGCATCCACTGTGTTGGAACGGCCGCGCAGTTCACGGTGGTTTATTGCTTTAATTGGGTCGCGACCCAGTCGCGTACGCTTTCGAGCGCGGCGTCGAGCTTGTCGGGCTCGCTGCCGCCGGCCTGGGCGAAGTCGGGGCGTCCGCCTCCGCGGCCGCCGACCTGTTCTGCGACGCTGTTTACCAGCTTGCCGGCGGGGACTTTCTTGCTGACGTCCTTGGTGGCGCCGGCGGCGAGGCGCACCTTGCCACCATCCACCGAGCCGAGCACCACGACGCCGGAACCGAGCTTGTTCTTGAGCTGGTCCACGGCATCGCGCAACGCGCCGGCATCGGCGCCGTCCACGCGTGCGGCGATGACCTTGAGGCCCTCAACTTCGACCGCCTGGGAGGCCAGGTCGCTGCCCTGCCCGCTTGCGAGCTTCGCGCGCAACGCGCTGAGTTCTTTTTCCAGTTCGCGGGTGCGGGCGACGAGCTGCTGCGTGCGGATGACGGCGTCGTCACGTCCGGTCTTGAGCACGGCGGCCACGGCATCCAGTTTTTCCTGTTCCTCGCGCACGTATTGGAGCGCGCCGTCGCCGGTGACCGCCTCGATGCGGCGGATGCCGGCGGCGACGCCGGATTCGCTGACGATCCGGAACAGGCCGATGTCGCCGGTGCGCGAGACGTGCGTGCCGCCGCACAGTTCGGTGGAGAAGTCGCCGAACTTCATCACGCGCACGGTGTCGCCGTACTTCTCTCCAAACAGCGCCATGGCGCCGAAGTCGATGGCTTCGTCGTAGCTCATCTGGCGTACGTCGGCATGGACGTTGCGGCGAATTTCCTTATTCACCATGTCCTCGATCCACGTCAGCTCTTCGTGCGTGACCGGCTGGTTGTGCGAGAAGTCGAAACGTAAACGGTCGGGCGCAACAAGCGAACCCTTCTGCGTGACGTGGTCACCGAGCACCTTGCGTAGCGCGGCGTGCAGCAGGTGCGTAGCGGAATGGTTGCCGACGATCGCCGCGCGGCGCTCGGCGTCGATCTTCGCCTCGACGGCATCGCCCACCTTCAGCGTGCCTTCTTCGAGTTTTCCGATGTGCAGGTGCGCGGCACCACGCTTCTGCGTATCGGCGACGACGAAGCGCACGCCCTTGGCTTCCAGCACGCCGGTGTCCCCCACCTGGCCGCCGGACTCGCCGTAGAACGGCGTATTGTCGAGGACGACTATGCCTTCTTCGCCCGCCTTCAGTTTCTTGACCGGCTCATCGCCGCAGAATAGCGCCGTGACGTTCGCGCTCTGGGCGATGTAGTCGTAACCGGAAAACTCCGTAGCCTCGTCCACTTCCAGCTTGCGGCTGTAATCGGCGCCGAACTTGCTCGCCGCCCGCGCGCGTTCGCGCTGCTTTTCCATCTCGCGCTCGAAGCCGGGCATGTCCACCGTGAGCCCGCGCTCGCGCGCGAGGTCTGCAGTGAGATCGGCGGGGAAGCCGTACGTGTCGTAGAGCTGGAATACCACTTTCCCGCTCAACGGCAAATCTAAAGAGTCCTTTGCCATTGCTTTAAGCTGAATATCAGCAGAAACATCTGCGGCCACTTTATTTAGCTGTGACTCTACTTTCCTAACGTCAATATTTGGTGCGAGCACCACATAGTGGTTGTCCGTCTGTCGGCGCTCTGAATCATGAGCTGCCAATGCATGAAGATGTTTTCGAAAATCTTTGTCAACAGAGCTTAGCGCGATATTTGCCGTCTTATACGCTTTTATAAACAAGTAAGTTGCACGATTTCCGCCTTCAGATATATAACGCGCGGACTCCCAGTCACTTCCGGGGAAACTCAGATCCTCAAACTTTGTATTTTCTATACTCTCAGAAAAGTCTCTGAGAAAACGGCGCCTAGCACCCAGCTCTTCCTCCAAAATAATCATGCCGCGACTTAAGGTTTCGGCGAAGCGCTCTTCCTCGTGCAGGATCGCGCTTTCGATGTCATTCTCGCCCTTGGCGAGTTCGGGATAGGCGTCGCCCATCTCCGCGACCAGCGGCCTCACCAGCTTGTAGAAGAATGGCTTGTCCTGACCGAGCTGGTAGCCGTGGCGGATGGCGCGGCGCATGATGCGGCGCAGCACGTAGCCGCGGCCTTCGTTGGAAGGCAGCACGCCGTCGGCGATCAGAAATGAGGTGGCGCGGATGTGATCGGCAATCACTCTCAGTGAATTCGCCTTGACGTCTTTCGTACCGACGGCCTCGGCAGCGGCATTTATCAAGCGCTGGAACAGGTCAATCTCGTAATTGGAATGCACGCCCTGCAGCACGGCGGCGATGCGCTCCAGGCCCATGCCGGTGTCCACGCACGGCGCCGGCAGCGGCGTCATGTGGCCCTCGGCGTCGCGGTCGTACTGCATGAACACGAGGTTCCATATCTCGATGTAGCGGTCGCCGTCCTCGTCGGGCGAACCGGGCGGGCCGCCTGCCACGTCCGGACCGTGGTCGTAGAAGATTTCCGTGCACGGGCCGCAGGGACCGGTGTCGGCCATCTGCCAGAAGTTGTCGCTCGCGTATTTCGCGCCCTTGTTGTCGCCGATGCGCACGATGCGCTCCGCCGGCACGCCGACCTCGTCCTTCCAGATGGCGTAGGCCTCGTCGTCGGTCTCGTAGACGGTGACCCAAAGCTTTTCGGCGGGCAGCTTGAAGACATCGACCAGCAGCTCCCACGACCAGACGATGGCATCGCGCTTGAAGTAGTCGCCGAAGGACCAGTTGCCGAGCATCTCGAAGAAGGTGTGGTGGCGCGCGGTGTAACCGACGTTTTCCAGGTCGTTGTGCTTGCCACCGGCACGCAGGCAGCGCTGCACGTCGACGATGCGCGGCGCGGCCGGCTTCTCGAGGCCGAGGAAGGCGTTCTTGAACTGCACCATGCCGGAATTGGTGAACAGCAGCGTCGGATCGTTCGCGGGCACCAGCGAGCTGGAGGGCACGACCTTGTGGCCGCGCTCGGCGAAGAAATCGAGAAAAGCCTGGCGAATGTCCTTGGTATCCATTTAAGCGTCGATCGAGAAAGAATGGTTTGTGACTCTATTATCCATGGCTTGCCTACTGGTCGGCCGCGAGACACGCAATTGCGTATGCCTTCATTGCGGGGTCGGCGCTCACCAACTCCAGCGCTTCCATTTTGCACTGTGCGACCAGCATCCGGTCGAAGGGATCGCGATGGTGCAACGGCAACGCGCCCGCCTGTTCGCCGTGCCCGAACCGGATCGGCAGATGCACGAAGCCTTCCTGCTCCACCGCTGCATCCAGGCCGTCCGGCGCTTGCAGTTTGCCAAGCATCCGCTTGATCGCAATTTCCCAGCCGGTAACGGCGCTCACGAAAACCCGATTAGTAGGGTCCGCAATGGCGTCCCGGGCCCCGGGGCCCAGCTTCTCGTCATCGGCCAGCCACCAGAGGAAAGCGTGCGTATCGAGGAGCAGCCGCCTCACCGGCCGCCCTCGAAGTCGGCGATGACTTCGGGCGGTGTCTCGTCGAAATCCGCGGCCATGACGATCTTCCCGGCAAAGCGTCCCGGCTTGCGTGGCGAGATTCTTTCCCGGTGAGGCAGCAAATCAAGGTAGGGCTGGCCGGCCCGCGCAATAACAATGCGCTTGCCCTGCCACGCCAAGGCGCCCAGTTTCGATAACTGGGATTTCGCATCATGCATATTGACCTGGATCTCGTCTTCGTTGCCGGTTTTCACGTCTTTCAGCCAATTTAGCTAAACTAAGCTAAGCTTAGCTTGTTGCGCTAAACATAGCAAGCCGGATCAACCTTCGTCGATGTCGCCGCGCAATACGCGGGCGATGTGCGCCGCGGAAAAGCCGCGCCGCTCGAGAAAGCGCGCCTGGCGCGCCCGTTCAGCATACTCAGTCGGCAACTCGTCACCGAAGCGGCGGCGGCGCGTTTCCTCGGCCCGGGCCGTCCAATGCGCGTCGTCGTTGGTCTCTTCCGCGGCCGCCAACTGGGCATCGAACGCCTCGGCGTCCACGCCGCGCTGAGACAGTTCGCGGCGGATGCGCGCGGGGCCGTAGCCCTGGCGCAAGCGCATGCTGATGAACTGTTCGGCGAAACGCGCTTCGTCGAGCGCGCCCATGTCCTGCAAGCGGTCAAGGGCGCGTTCGACGTCCGCGGCTTCGAAACCGCGGGCGGCGAGCTTAACGCTCAGTTCCGCGCGGCTGTGCTCGCGGCGGCCGAGCAGGCGCAGGCCCGTTTCGACCGGGTCCTGCTCCGCCGGCTCATTCCCCGGTTTCGGCAACCGGCTCCGCCTCGGAATCCTTGCTCGCGGCCGCCTTCGGCAGCAGCTTCTCGCGCAGGGCCTGCTCGATCTCCTGCGCCATTTTCGGGTTGTCCTTGAGGAACTGGCGCGCGTTGTCCTTGCCCTGCCCGATGCGCTCTTTCTGGTAGCTGTACCAGGCGCCGGACTTGTCGACGAGCCCCTGCTCGACGCCCATGTCGATCAACTCGCCTTCGCGCGAGCTGCCCTCGCCGTAGAGGATGTCGAACTCGGCCTTCTTGAACGGCGGGGCCACCTTGTTCTTGACCACTTTCACGCGGGTCTGGTTGCCGATGACTTCGTCGCCCTTCTTGATCGCGCCGATGCGGCGGATGTCGAGGCGCACCGAGGAGTAGAACTTGAGCGCATTGCCGCCCGTGGTGGTCTCGGGATTGCCGAACATTACGCCGATCTTCATGCGGATCTGGTTGATGAAGATGACCATGGTGTTGGAACGCTTGATGTTGCCGGTGAGTTTCCTCAGCGCCTGGCTCATGAGACGCGCCTGCAGGCCGACGTGCGAATCGCCCATCTCACCCTCGATTTCGGCGCGCGGCGTGAGCGCAGCGACCGAGTCCACGACAACGATGTCCACGGCGCTCGAGCGCACCAGCATGTCGGTGATTTCCAGCGCCTGCTCGCCCGTATCGGGCTGCGAGACCAGCAGGTCCTCGGTGTTCACACCGAGCTTTTCGGCGTAGGTCGGGTCGAGCGCGTGCTCAGCGTCTACAAAGGCTGCGGTGCCGCCCAGTTTCTGTGCCTCGGCGATCACCTGCAAAGTCAGTGTTGTCTTGCCCGAGGATTCCGGTCCGTAAATTTCCACCACACGGCCACGCGGCAACCCCCCCACACCCAGGGCCAAATCCAGGCCCAGCGAACCGGTAGATATAACTTCCACGTCACGCACCGCGCCGCCGTCGCCGAGACGCATGACCGAGCCCTTGCCGTACTGCTTCTCGATCTGCCCGAGTGCCGCCGCCAGCGCTTTCTTCCGATTTTCATCCATACCTGATTCGTCCCCAAAACAACGTGTATCTCGCGCCCATTATTTCATATGGCGGGGTCAGGAACATGGCCGGTTTTAGCCCGGAAATTTCATGAATTCGCGCGATGATCACGCAGCATAGTGGTTTCACAAGGGATTTTGTGAAGGCGTGCCGTATCGGTGATTACGGCCAACTGAACAAAATTCCTTGTGGGATCAATAGGCAAGCGAGGGCGTGCGCATTCATGAAATTTCCGGGTTAAAGCACCCGGTAGCGCGATTGCGCCCGCTCGCTCACGACCAGCGAGAACCCGTGGTAGTGCCACAGCACCGGGTTCGGCATGGTCACGGACGGCTCGCTGCGTATGCGCCGGGCCAGGGTCATGTGGGCCCGGAAGCGCTCGGTGCCCCGGCGCCATTCGACCCCTTCCGTACGCAACGCACGCCGCAGCTCGCGCACGCAGCGGGTCAGCGACTGCGGGGTGTGCCGCGGACCCAGCCACAGCACCCCGGCCTTCCCGAACGTGCCGAAACAATCCAACCGGAGCAGGCCCGCGGGCGGCTCCACCGCCGCCATGGCCCGCTGGATGCTCGGCAGGCCCTCGCGCGGCTGGTCGCCCAGGAACACCAGGGTCAGATGGTAGTTGTCGCGCGGCACCGGCCGCCCACCGGAGGCTTCGACGGCGGCATGCGAGGCGGCGCGCACTGCCCGGCGCACGCCCTCGCCGGGCCACAGCGCGACAAACAGCCTCAACCGTCTCGGACTGTCGTCGTCAGTCGTCACGCAGTACGCCCCGCAGCGCGCAAAGGACCGTGGCGCGGCGCACCGCCTCACGGTCGCCGGGAAATTGAAACTGCTGGGCTAAAGTCCCGTCGGCAAGATCGGCCCAGGCGATCCATACCGTGCCCACCGGCTTCTCCACGCTGCCTCCCGCGGGCCCCGCAACGCCGGTCACCGCCACAGCGCAATCGCCGCCGAGTCGCTCGAGCGCGCCCTCGGCCATGGCGTGGGCCACCGCCTCGCTCACCGCGCCATGCGTATTAAGCACGTGCGGGTCGACACCCAGCAGCCGGTTCTTCAGTACATTGGAATAACTGACGACGCCACCGCGGTACCAGTCGGAGCTCCCGGCGATATCGGTGAGGCATTTGCCGATCCACCCGCCGGTACACGATTCGGCCGTCACCAGCGTGTAGCCACGGCTGCGGCAGCGGCTCTCGACACCGCGGGCAGCGCGGTACAGTGCCGGATCGTCATGCGTATTGCTTTGCGCATTCATGATTGTCCTCCCGCCGCGGCGGGTCTAGTAACATGACCCGCCAAGCTGTTCGGCAAAGAAATTGTAGATGGCTTCCGCCTTTAGTGTAGTGTTTCGTAATTCCTGGTACTTTCAGCGAGCCGCTGCAGGTTGGATGCAAGGCGCGTGCGCGCAGGAAGGGTTATTCCCTTTCAAGCGTGCGCAACGCCGCAGCCGGCCTGCAGCGACTCGCCCGGAGGGAGCCCTCCACAAGCGCCAGCTCTGCGTTGCAGCGCTTGCCAAGGGCGCCGACCATTGCCGGCGCTCTGCGCCTTGATCTGACGCTTGTGGAGGGCTCTGAAAGTGCCAGGAATTACGAAACACCACACTAGCGCACATACCCCCATGATCGAGCAGTACCTCGGCATCAAGGCCGAGCACCCCGAAGAGCTGCTGTTCTACCGGATGGGCGATTTTTACGAGCTGTTCTATGACGACGCGCGCCGCGCGGCGGACCTGTTGGACATTACCCTGACCACGCGGGGCGAGTCCGCCGGCGCGCCGATCCCGATGGCCGGCGTGCCCGTGCACTCGGTGGACGGTTATCTCGCGCGCCTGCTCAAGCAGGGCGAACGCGTGGTCATCGCCGAGCAGATCGGCGAGCCCGGCGGCAAAGGGCCGATGCGCCGCGAGGTCACGCGCGTGCTCACGCCTGGCACCGTGATCGAGGAAGGCCTGCTCGACGAGCAGCGCGCGGCCGTGGCCGCCGCGGTGCACGAGCGCGACGGCACCTGGGGCCTGGCCCTGCTGGACCTGGCCGCCGGCGAGTTGCGCGTGGCCGAGTTCGACAGGCGCGATGCCTGCCTGTCCACGCTGGCCGCGGCCACTCCCGCCGAAGTGCTCTACTCCGAAGACCGCACCCTGCCGCCGCTGAACGGCATGACGCGCAGGCGTCCGCCGTGGCACTTCGACATCGATTCGGGCCGCAAGGCCGTGCTGCGCCAGTTCGGCGTCCGCGACCTGGCCGGACTCGACGCCGAAGACCTGGGCATTGCGCTGGGCGCGGCGGGTGCCCTGCTCGTCTACGCGGGCGACACCGGCCGCCGGAGCCTGCCGCAGCTCGACCGCCTGATCCGCCAGCGTAGTGGCGAAGGCCTGCTGCTTGACGAGACCACGCGGCGCAACCTGGAACTCGAGGACAATCTCGCCGATGCGCGGGGCCCGACGCTGCTCGGCGTCATCGACGCAACGTTCACGCCCATGGGCGCGCGCCGGCTGCGCACCTGGCTCCGCGAACCGCTGCGCAACCGTGATGTTCTGGAAGCCCGCTTCGACGCGATCGATCAGCTTGGAGACAGCGGTGCGATCGCACCGCTGCGGGAAAGGCTGCGAGGCCTGGGAGACGTGGAGCGCATCCTCACACGCGTCGCCCTGAACACGGCGAACCCGCGCGACCTGGGCCGCCTGCGCGAAGCCTTGCGGCGCATCCCGGAATTGCAATCGGCGCTACCGTCCGAGCCGGCGGGACGACTGGCCGCCCTGCAGGGCGAGCTGGAGCCGCATGCGGAATTACACGCCGAACTCGACCGTGCGTTGACCGAGGAGCCACCGGCGCTTCTCAAGGACGGCGCCGTGATCGCCAGCGGCTACGACGCCGAATTGGATGAAGCGCGCTCGCTCGACGCCGACGCCGGCGCGGAAATGCTCGCGCTGGAGCAGCGTGAGCGCGAACGCTCGGGGCTGAACAATCTCAAGGTCGGCTACAACCGCGTGCATGGCTACTACATCGAACTGTCGCGGCGCGACGCCGATAAAGCACCGGAGGAGTACACCCGGCGCCAGACGCTGAAGAACGCCGAACGCTATGTGACCCCCGAGCTCAAGCGCTTCGAGAATGCCGTACTCAGCGCGCGCGAGCGTGCACGCAGCCTCGAGCGTGCCTTGTTCGCGGGACTCTGCGAAAAGATTGTCGGGGAGCTTGCATCGCTGCGCCGGCTGGCGCTCGCCCTGGCGGAGCTGGATGTGCTCGCGGCACTGGCCGAACGGGCCCGCGTGCTGAACTGGACGCGCCCCGCGTTCAGCGACGAGCCGGGCATTCACATCGAAGGCGGCCGGCACCCTGTCGTCGAGCAGGCACTGGATGGGCCGTTCATCCCGAACGACCTCGCGCTCGACGACGAGCAACGCATGCTCATCATCACCGGCCCCAACATGGGCGGCAAATCCACCTACATGCGCCAGAACGCACTCATCGTGCTGCTGGCCCACATCGGCAGTTTCGTCCCGGCGAGTGCCGCACGCATCGGCCCCGTGGATCGCATCGCCACGCGCATCGGCGCCGCCGACGATCTCGCCCGTGCGCGTTCGACTTTCATGGTGGAGATGGTGGAAACCGCGCGCATCCTGCACACGGCCACACCGCAGACGCTGGTGATCATGGATGAAATCGGACGCGGCACGGGGACCTACGACGGCATCTCGCTGGCGCGTGCCGTCGCCGAATCGCTCGCCGTCCGGCAGGCAATGACCCTGTTCGCGACGCATTACTTCGAATTGACCGATCTGCCGGAAAGCCTGCCCAGCGTCGCTAATGCGCACGTTGAAGCACGCGAACACGAGGGCGGACTGGCCTTTCTCTACGGCGTGCGCTCCGGGCCCGCGCGCCAGAGCTACGGCCTGGAGGTGGCAAAACTCGCCGGTGTGCCCGAACGCGTGATCGAACGCGCCCGCATCTATCTTCGCGAACTGGAATCCCGCCGCCACGCTCCCGAGCCCCAGGCGGATCTGTTTGCCGAAGAACCGGCGCCGCCCGCGCCCGCCATCGATCCACTGCGGGAGCGGCTGGATGCGATCAACCCTGACGATCTCAGCCCGCGCGAAGCGCTGGATCTGGTTTACGAGTTGCTCAAGCTTCTGCGCGAATGAAGCGCACGACACGATCGATGACGCGCCGGTTATAGACCAGCCCCAGGTGGATGGTGTCGTAACGCAGCCTTTCGGCGGCCCCTTCCAGTCCCGTCTCATCCAGGGACACGATGCCGTCGCCGGCCTCCAATTCGGGTGACAGAAAGCGGCCAATGCCGATATTGCGGGTCCCGACAATGACGGCCACCCGCCCCGGCGGAACGACCGGGCCTTCCAGCCCACGGGTCAGCCAGTCAGCGGCCTTGCCCAGGACGAATTCTCCACCCGGCAACTGCAGCGTGCGCCGGGCCACGCCGCTCCCACGCAGAGGCGAGCCCAGAAGCACGGCACGCCCCTGCCACTCCGGGGCTCGCGCAATCGCAGCCAGGGCCAGCAGCCCGCCAAAACTGTGCGCAACAATATGCAGGTCGGGCATGGTTCTCAAGCGCCCGGCCAACCGTTCAGCGACCGCTTCCGGCTCTTCGGTGCGACTGTAGTAACGGAAGCGGCGCAGGCGGATGGAATGGCGGGCCATACCCAATGCGAGACCGAATGCTTCATGCCCGCGCAGGAACATGCCGTGTACGAACAAAGCCTCGAGCGGTTTGCCACCCGACTCAAATGCCGTACCATCATCACTGCTGCGTCCCTCATATGACTGCATTGGCTGTACCGTCGTCACAATCGCTCTCCATTATCGAACTCTGTCTTTCACCGGGCCGCGGAGGCCTGGAAGGCTACGCTGCCAGTCTAGTTAACGATCTCGAATCCCGCGGCCACCATGTCCGGGTGGTGAGCCGCCCGGACAGCGAATTCGCTCTCCGCAGCAATCGTACCCCGGCACTGACGCTGACCGGCTCCCGTTATTATCCGCTGGCGGGTGCGCGCAAGCTTGCACGGCTCGCAAAAGACGCCGATGTCATCCACATTCACCGCAGCGCGGACTTGCCGCTCGCAGCCATGGCCAAGCTGCTGAGCCGCAATCACCCGGCCCTGGTCTACAGCCGCCACATGGCGATCACCCGCAATCGGCGCAAGAGCCTGATGCATAGACTCATGTTCCGGCAGGTCGACATGCTGCTGGCGATCACCGCGCAAGTTGCTGCCGCGGCTCGTGTGCGCCTGCCCCTGCCGGCAGCTCGTATCCGCCACCTCGCTCCGGGCGTGGATCTCTCAACAGAGCGTACCGACTGCGACAGCTTGCGCCCCACCGACGTCGATTTCGTCGTCGGCTGTTTTTCGCGACTGGAACCTGCGAAGGGGCAACATGAATTGATCGAAGCGCTCGGTACACTCAAGCGTCAGGGAGTCGATATCGGCGCCATCATTGCCGGTCCGGCCATGAATCAGGCCTATGCCGAGCGGTTGCGCGAACAAGTTGCCGAGGCCGGACTGGAATCGCAGGTGCACTTCGTGGGCGCACTGAAAGACGCGCGACCGGCCATGGCCTGCTGCGATGCGGTCGTCATGCCATCGCAGGCCGAAACCCTGGGCTTGGTCCTGATTGAGGCCATGCTGCAGGGGGTGCCCGTGGTCGCCACGGCGGCCGGCGGTGTGCTGGAAGTGATCAACAACGGGGAAACCGGCCTGACCTACCCGGTCGGGGACACCAGCGCCCTGGCCCGGTGCCTGGGACGGCTGGCCGGAGACCCGGAATACAGGGCGGGGCTTGCGCGTGCCGGCCAGACTATGGCCCGCGAGAAGCATGACCGTAATCACCATCTGGCGCAACTCGAGCAAATACTGCAATCGTTGAAAAGACCCGACAATGCAAGTGCCAATTGACCGTAACGCGCTGAATCCGCGCCTTCACTATAATTGCAGCTTGAACTGCAGGCTCAATCATTGAACTCAGACAACGCCGCCTCTTCGACCCAACAACCGCTTACCGTTCTAGAGTTGTGCCTATCCAGTGGCCGCGGTGGATTGGAGCATTACGCGGCCGGGCTCGTACCCGCGCTACAAAACAGGGGTCATCGGGTGCTGGTGGTCTCCAAGCCTCGTAGCGAATTCGAGCGGCGCACAGGCCAGACGCCCGACATGACATTGCATCCACACCGCTACCTGCGTTGGCTGGGCGCGCACAAACTGGCCCGGCTGGCACGCACGGCGGATGTCATCCACATTCACCGCAGCGCAGACCTCGCACTGGCCGTGCGTGCCAAGGCACTTGCCGGTAACCGGCCCGCCCTTGTCTACACGCGGCACATGCTGATCACACGCAACAGATTGAACAGCCTGGCACACCGCTACATGTTCAAGCACGTAGACCGCCTGCTGACTATCACGGAAGAGATTTCCAACCAAGCACACGCCTGCCTGCCGATCAATGCTTCTCGTATACAGATGTTGCCGCTTGGCGTATCTTCCACCGCCGCCCGGCACGACTGCGAGTCACTACGCGGCGCCGGCTACGATTTTGTGGCCGGCTGCTTTTCACGCATAGAACCCGCCAAGGGCCAACATGAACTGATCCAGGCCGTTGCGTGTCTGCGCAAAATGGACGTGGCTGCCAGTTGTGTTATCGCTGGGCCCGTGACGGACAAACGCTACGCTGCCCGCCTTCATCAACAGGTCGAAAACTTGAGACTGGGGAATGCGGTGCGCTTCCTCGGCACGCTGGAAGATGTTCGCCCCGTGATGGCCTGTTGCGATGTCGTGGTTATGCCCTCAACCGGCGAGGCACTGGGGCTTGTCCTGATCGAGGCCATGATGATGAAAGTCCCCGTGATAGGTTCAGCATCCGGTGGGGTACTGGAATTCATTACCGACGGTGAGACCGGGCTTACTTACCCGGTCGGTGACGTAGAATCTCTTACACAGAGACTTCTTCGGCTGGCTGGCGACTCCAACCTGGCAGCACACATCGCAACTCAAGGCTATCGCACCGCCAGTGAACGCTTTGACCGCGATCAACATCTGCAGCGGCTGGAGTGCATTTTCTCCAGCACCATTCAAGGACAAACCCCAGAACTGGCAACCACCTAATTGCCCGCACACTTGTCGCCAAGCACGTAACGCTCGATGGCCAGCCGGTTACTCCACGAAGCCACCACCTCGCACGCGGCAGCTGCGGGCATCCAACGCGCGCGCCGATGTTCCTGACTCAGGCGAGCGTGCACCGGAGTGTCAAGCCAAAGCAGAAACCAATGCTCCCGGTTTTCTCGCACATCGGGAGCGAAACGAGCACGCCACTCGGGACGGATAGAAAAACGCGCGCCAATCCGAAGATCTTCCAGGGGAGCCGCAGCAATGCCGGTTTCCTCGTAGAGTTCCCGTTGCGCAGCGGCAACGGCGGATTCGCTCCACTCGAGCGACCCGGTCACGGATTGCCAGAACCCTGGTGGCTGCCGACGTTCCAGGAGAAGCACTTCGCGCGCGCGAGTGGCGACGACCACCAGGACTGATTCCGGACGCTTGTATGTGGCGCCCGGCATCCAGTCAACCGCGTATTGCCATCAGTCGTTTACGGTGGGAGGCGAACAAACCCAGCATCCCGAGCAATATCAGGACCGGCCATTCAATCGCGCCTCCGCCCGACGAACTTTTGGCATTTATCGTCGTCGAGTGCGTGATATTGTAATTCGACGCTGGCGTCAACGCATCCGTAGAAGTCGCGGTAATCAAGCTATCCACGCTCCCTGCCTTCTTCGCATTGACGCTCAGACTCATCGTTGCCATCCCCCCGTTAGCCGGAACAGTTCCCAGATTGCAGTCCACGAATTGGTTCTGTTCGGTGCATGTTCCTTGCGAGGAAGTGGCACTCACATAAACGAGTTGACCTGTCGACGTGACACTGTTGAGCGACTCTTCAATATGCACACCGCCCGCAGCGTTTGACGCGCTGTCATTGGTCACGGTGACCGTTATGGTGAAGTTCTGGCTGACATTGACCGTACTGGGTCCGCTGGCCGACACATTCAGGGTTACTTCGGGACTTTGAAGGTCGGGGGAAATGATTGCAGCAAAGGCGTCACCTGAACCGGTAGCTGCCGGTTGCGCCGCCCCGCTGGTGGCCGGAAGGTTTGCCGAAGTGGTGCCGCCACCGACGATGACATCACCCGAATAGGTACTTGTAGCCGGCGCCAGGCTGACGCCCGTGACATTATCCGTGCCGGCACCTCCCATATAGGAGGCCTGCGTAAAGCTCGAGAGACCGGCACCGAGGAGCGCCACGAAACCACTGCTGGTGCCGCCAAATTTATAGATCGCGCCTGCATGCTGCTGTGCGCAGGCACCACCCGCCGGGTCGGGGCCCGTCGGCGAAGTGCAGGGGAAGTTCGACGAGGAAGTCGTACCTGCAACATAGAGATTACTGCCCGCAAAGGCCAAGGCCTGAACATTGTCGTTGCTGGTGCCGCCCAGGTAAGTTGCGCTTCCAAGACTGGTCAGATCGGGGGACAATCGGGCCACAAAACCATCCGCATCATTATTGCCGTCCAAGCTCGGCTGAGCGCTGCCGGCGACGCCGGGGAAATCGATCGAGTACGTTGAGCCGCCTACAAAAATCTGGCCCGCCTGCCCGGTGCTGTTCGGTGCGACACGGATCACGTCCGCACTCTCGACGTCCGTGCCGCCTAGATAGGTAGACTGCAACAGCTGGGTCAATCCGGAATTCAATTCCGCTGCGAAAGCATCGAACGCCCCCCCGGACGAGGCTTGTGCCCCGCTGCCCGCACTGCTTGCGCATGCTCCGCCTGCCGGGGCCGGACCGCCGGCATTCGCACAGGGAAAATCGGTGGAACTGGTATTGCCGGCGACATAAACCAGCCCCGATGTCGCCGGGGAGGGCGCGACGGTAACGGCATAGGCCCCGTTAACTCCACTGCCGCCGAGATAGCTGGCCTGGCTGACGCTGGTCAAACCGGGATTGAAAACCGCGACGAAACCCTGGTAATTCGTCGCGGAAGCAGTCTGCGGCTGTGCTCCACCTGTCACGAACGGAAAATCGGTTGAAAGTGTCCGCCCGACCAGATAAACATCGCCAGAGGTGGGCGCACTGGATGGTGCAATTGCAAGCGCCTCGCCATTATCAAAGCTGGTGCCGCCCAGGTAGCTGGACTGGATCAAGGACTTCAGATCGGAGGACAATACGGCAATAAAGGCATCCCCGGTGTTCGAGCACACCGTAGAGCCGCCTGCACAACCGGGCTGAGCCCCACCGGAGGTGCCCGGGAAATTATTCGACTGCGTCGTACCGGCAACATATATGTCTCCCGCCATCGGCGTGCCGGCCGGGGCGATCGCAAGCGCAGTCCCGGAGTCATCGTTGCTGCCTCCGAGATAAGTCGCCTGGACAAGCTGGGACAGATCAGCACTCAACTCCGCCACAAAGGCATCCTTCGAGCCGGCAAGCGTAGGCTGAGCACCGCCGCTGGTCCCCGGGAAGGAGGGGCTGGTCGTCGTGCCCGCCAGATAAACATTGCCGTTGGAAGACTGTACCTGCATCGCCGCAGCGTCACTGGTGCCATTGGGTCCGCCCAGGTATGTGGTGCGAATCATGGGATCGATCACGACCGACCGGCTGTGATCGTAGTCGCCCAATCTGAACCCGTAATCGTGTGCGGAGACGGTATAACTCACCTGGACCGGCAGGCGCTTGCCGCCGATGCGTTGCCAAGCCCGGGGCCGGGACAAAGTTACCGGCCCCCGTTGGGTTTCTGCCACCAACCGGCCGTCATGCACACGCAGTCCATTCACGCCCTTGACCTGCATGTGAATCGCGCTGACCACTGCCCCGGGTTGCACCGTGAACAAGCGCTCGACGTTATTGCCATGCGCACGCAGGGAGTAATCAACGCCAGGCCAGACTTCACCCAGTCCGATCGCGGCGTAGGTCTTCATATTATTCAGCCAAAGGCTGCGGTGACCGCCCTGGAAGATGCTCACGCGGGTCGCGGTGGACTGCACGCCACGCACCACGGGGGTATGACCACCGCGCGGTGTTTCGACTAGCGTCCAGCCGCCCGTCTTGCCTTTTCCGGGGTGGCCGGGCAAGGCCAGCACCAGCGCACCGGTGCGCGTTACGAAAGCGGTGCCGGCAAACGTGGGGGCGTAAAAAGCCACTCGATTACTCAATTGACCTTGGTTCTCGATGAACGGCATGGCCAGATTCGCGAGGCGCGCCTGTTCGCCAACGGACAGGCGCTTGGCCGCCGCCGCAGAACGGTGCAACGGTCCGTTGCCGATCCAGATGGCTGCCGCCGCGGCAGCAACGAACGGCACGGCAAAAGCCGTGACCGCAGTTCGCGCAGGTATACGCTTCATCGAGTCTCTCCGAATGAGTGAGTCATCAATCCCATGGCGTTTACGACCATGCCAGCGATGGGAGGTTCAGTAGTATGGCAGACATCGGCCACGCACCCCAGGCGGCACAGCCTGGTAAAGGCGGGAGAAGAAACTGTGCGGATGCCGGTCACCCGGGCTCTAAGCCGGGCTTGAGTCGAATCGACAAATCGCTCAGCTGACGGACATCGACAGCGCCCGGCGCACCGGTCATCGGGTCCGATGCCGTCTGCGTCTTGGGGAACGCGATCACTTCGCGAATGTTGGGCGCCCCGGTCATGAGCATCACCAGGCGGTCCAGGCCGAAAGCGATACCGCCATGTGGCGGAGCCCCGTAGTGCAGTGCCTCGAGCAGAAATCCGAACTTCTCCTGTGCCTCGTCCTCATGAATACCAAGCGTCTCGAACACGGCACTCTGCAGTTCGGGGCGGTGGATACGGATGGATCCGCCGCCAATCTCGTAACCGTTGAGCACGACGTCATAGGCTCGCGACAGGGCCTCGCCAGGCGCTTTCTTAAGAGCCTCAGGCGAGTCCACGCTGGGGGCAGTAAACGGATGATGCAGCGCCTGCCAGCGTCCTTCGTCCTCGTCCCACTCGAACATGGGGAAATCCACCACCCAGACCGGCTTCCAACCGGCCTCGACCAGCCCCTGGTCCTCGCCCAGGCGCACACGCAGCGCACCGAGGGACTCGCTGACGACCTTGGCAGCCCCCGCCCCGAAGAACAGGATGTCGCCCGTTTCCGCGCCGCAAGCCTTCAGGATGCCCTCGAGTTCCTCATCCGAAAGGAACTTGACGATGGGCGACTGCAAACCGTCGCGACCACCGTTGCGGTCCGTGACCTTGATCCAGGCGAGACCCTTGGCCTTGTAGCGCCCGACAAAATCCGTATAGGCGTCGATCTGCCCGCGTGTGAGCGACGCGCCGTCAGGCAGGCGCAGCACCGCGACACGGCCGCCCGGGTCGACGGCAGGCGCGGCAAAGACCTTGAAGTCGGCGTCCTTGACGATCTCGGCGATCTCCACCAGCTCCAGCGGGTTACGCAGATCAGGGCGGTCGATGCCGAATCGACGCACGGCCTCAGCGTAAGTCAGACGCGGGAATTCACCCAAATCGACATCCAGCTCCTTCTGGAACAGCTCACGGAGCATGCGCTCCATGAGCCCCATGATCGTCTCCTCATCGAGGAAAGTGGTCTCGATATCGAGCTGGGTGAACTCGGGCTGGCGGTCCGCGCGCAGATCCTCGTCGCGGAAGCAGCGCGCGATCTGGTAATAGCGTTCCATGCCGCTCATCATCAGGAGCTGTTTGAATAGCTGCGGCGACTGCGGCAGGGCGAAGAAACGCCCCGGGTGCGTGCGGCTGGGAACGAGGTAGTCGCGCGCGCCCTCGGGCGTGGCCTTGGTCAGGCAGGGGGTCTCGATCTCGCAGAAGCCCTGATCGTCCAGGTAGGCGCGCAGATTGCGTACGATGCGATGGCGCGCCATCAGGCGCTGCTGCATCACGGGCCGGCGCAAGTCCAGATAGCGGTAACGCAGGCGCAGGTCCTCGTTGACCTCGTCCTCCTCGGGCGTGAACGGCGGCGTCTGCGCCACGGCGTGAACGTGCAGCTCGGCGGCCAGCAGCTCGACCTCGCCGCTCGCGAGGTTGGGGTTCACAGTGCCCTCGGGCCGGTGGCGTACACGGCCCTCGACCTCGATGACCCATTCACTGCGCAGCCGTTCGGCCTGGGCGAAGGCCGCCTCGGCGTCGGGGTCGAATACCACCTGCAGCAGACCGGAACGGTCGCGCAGGTCGACGAAGATCACCCCGCCATGGTCGCGCCGGCGATGGACCCAACCGGAGACCGTTACGGTTTCATCGACCAGTCGGGTATCGACTTCGCCACAGGAATGCGTGCGCACGTATTTGCTCCGTTTTTATCTGGCTGATGGCCCCCGCAATGGACCGGAGGCTGTGGAACAGGCATCGGCGGCAGCCCGTGGAAGCGCCGCACGATTGCGAACGTGGCAGTTTACCGGTCTCCCCGGCCGACGGCAAGAGCGTACAAGACCCCAAGCCGCCTTTCAGGCCGCTTCGCCGCCGGAAGCGTTCTTCTTCTTTTCGGCGGCCGGCGCTTTGGCCTTTTTCTCGCCCTTATCCGCCTTCGTGGTGTCCGCAGCCGGCTTGCTTTCGCCGTCCGCGGCAACGTTGCGGCGATTCTTGCCCTTGAAATCGGTTTCGTACCAACCGCCGCCTTTGAGCCGGAAAGCGGCGGCCGAGATCAGCCGCGAAACGCCACCGGCCTCCCCGCATTCCGGGCAGACCTCGGGATCGGGATCGGACATTTTTTGCAGACTTTCGAACTCGTGGCCGCACTTGGCACAGCGGAATTCATAAATAGGCATCGTGATGTTCCACGGAATTTTTCCATAGTGTGTGTCCATGCCGCACATTTCTCAAGTCCGGGCCAGCCATGAAGACGTTTGAACACCACCGCCCCCCGGCCTCTGATTAGCCAAGCCCGGACAAGTACTCTAAAATGAACTGTTCATATCTTTTTCGAGACATCGCCCCATGACCGATGCCTACCTGTTCACCTCGGAATCGGTATCCGAGGGTCATCCCGACAAGGTCGCGGACCAGGTTTCCGACGCCGTACTCGACGCCATCCTCGAGCAGGACACGGCGGCGCGCGTCGCCTGCGAAACGCTGGTCAAGACCGGCATGGTCATCGTCGCGGGCGAGATTACCACGAATGCCTGGGTGGATCTCGAGCACCTCGTGCGCGAGGTCATCAAGGACATCGGCTACACCGCCTCGATGGGCTTCGACTGGGAAACCTGCGCCGTGCTCAACGCCATCGGCAAGCAGTCGGTCGATATTGCCCAGGGCGTGGACCGCAAGAGCCCCGAGGAGCAGGGCGCCGGCGACCAGGGACTGATGTTCGGTTACGCATCGAACGAAACCGACGTGCTGATGCCGGCCCCGATTACTTACGCGCACCGGCTGGTCAAGCGCCAGTCCGAGCTGCGCCGCTCGGGCACCCTACCCTGGCTGCGCCCCGATGCCAAGAGCCAGGTGACGTTCCGCTATGAAGGCGGCAAGCCCGTGGGCGTAGACGCCATCGTGCTCTCCACGCAGCACGACGATAGCGTCGACAACAAGACGCTGCGCGAAGCGGTGATGGAGGAGATCATCAAGCCGACCCTGCCCGCGGAATGGCTGGGCAGTGACGCCAAGATTCATATCAACCCGACGGACCGGTTCGTGATCGGCGGCCCGGTGGGCGACGCCGGCCTCACGGGCCGCAAGATCATCGTCGACACCTACGGCGGCATGGCCCGCCACGGCGGCGGCGCCTTCTCGGGCAAGGATCCGTCCAAGGTGGACCGCTCGGCGGCCTACGCCTGCCGCTACGTGGCCAAGAACATCGTCGCGGCCGGCCTGGCCGATCGCTGCGAGATCCAGGTGAGTTATGCCATCGGCGTGGCCGAGCCGACCTCGATTACCGTCGAGACCTTCGGCACGGGCCGCGTCAGCGACGCGGAGCTCACGCGCCTAGTGCGCGAGCACTTCGACCTGCGCCCCTACGGCATCCTCCAGATGCTCGACCTGGTG
>Ga0307440_1000418_pt1 | contig 20763 bp, 24 predicted proteins | sample SalMarWE160410MG_FD_202150 | JGI IMG/M metagenome (GOLD analysis project Ga0307440, IMG submission 202150) | Salt marsh sediment microbial communities from the Plum Island Ecosystem LTER, Massachusetts, United States - WE1604-10 | ecosystem: Environmental > Aquatic > Marine > Intertidal zone >... | reverse complement strand
CGAGTAAGAATACGTATACCCTTTGATTCCAAATGCTCCTGAACCATCTTTGCCATATCAGCATCCAACAACTGGGGCAAAATCTGCGGCAACAACTCAACAATAGTAACAGTCAAACCCCGCTCCATCAAGCCAACGCCAACTTCTAAACCGATCAGGCCAGCACCCATAATTACAGCAGACTTTGCACCTGCCTTAACAGCAGCATCAATCTTCTCGCCATCTTCAATGCCGCGCAACGAAAGAATACCTGGTTTTTCTCTACCTTTGATAGGCGGCATAAACGAATCCGCACCAGTAGCAATAACAAGAGCATCATACGCCAACGTCTCAACAGCGGCACCATCAGTCTGCACATTCACAGTCTTTTCGTTAGTGTTAATTGCCAAAGCCTTGGTTTCAGTTCGCAAATTCAGCTTTAGCATCTGAAAATAAGCAGGCGGATAAACAATCAAATCTTTAAAAGCAGATATGGTTCCGCCGATAACAAAAGGCAAACCACAACGAGAGTAACCCGCATTTGCTTCTTGAGTGATTAGGGTTATTTCTGCAGTGCGGTCTTTTTTGCGGGCAGCAGAGGCGGCTTCAACACCTGACGCGTTAGCGCCTATGATGATTATGCGTCTAGCCATCTAAGTCGCCCTGGTCAGCATTTTGCAGCTGCTTGAGCTTTATGCCACTCGACTGCATTGTCAAAGTCCATTATGTTAGCAAGCTCTGTTTGCAGATTGGAAGGCTTAACAACAAGCAACCAACCTTTCCCAAACGGATCTTCGTTTAAAGTTTCAGGCTTAGACTGAACCTCATCGTTAACTTCCAGAATCGTTCCGCTCACCGGCGCAACTAGATCAGAAACAGCCTTCACAGACTCCAAAGTGCCGTACGGTTCATCTTGCTTAACATCCGAATTAACACTTGGCAACTCCGCGTAGACGATCTCTCGCAAAGACTTCTGCGCGTAATCGGTGATGCCGATTCGAACCTTGTCGCCTTCAATTTTTACCCATTCAAAATCCTTGGAAAAATAAAGACCTTCAGGGACTTCGTATGCTTCAACTTTTACCATAACAATAACCTTCTAACGTTACTGAATTACCAACAAAAATCTAAAATAAAAGGTTTCATGAAGAAAAAAGAATTTTAACGTTCACGCTTACCCGCAATCCAATCTTCAGTCAACTGCCGAGCCTGAGAATCAGGAATCTGGACGGGCGGATGCTTAAACGCATAAGAGGGCATACTCAAAAGGGCACCAGCAATCTTTCGATCCAAAGCAATTTTCGCAGCACGAATAAGATCAATGACTACTCCTGCGCTGTTGGGGGAGTCTTCAACCTCAAGTTTTACACTGATGTTTATGGGGCGATCGCCGAATTTGCGTCCTTTAAGCGAGATGTAACAAATCTTCTTGTTCTTAAGAAACGGCACAAAATCGCTGGGACCAATACGAGTAGGCAAAGGATACGGCACAAGGCTAGTTACAGCTTCCGTCTTGCTTATGCGCTTAGACTTAAGTCGGTTCTCAACAGTCATGTTCTGAAAATCAGTATCGCCGCCAAGGTTTAGCTGATACGTCTCATCAACAATCACTCCGCGGTCAAGACAAAGACGCACAAGCTGCCGATGAAGAATAGTCGCGCCAACTTGGCTCTTAATATCATCGCCCAAAACAGGCAAACCCGCCTTCTCAAACTTTTCAGGCCACTCTTTAGATGCATCTGAACCGATAAACTCTGGCATACAGTTTACAAAAGCACAACCAGCATCGATGGCGCACTGCGCATAATACCGCACGGCATCATGGCTTCCCACAGGCAAATAGTTAACCAAAACCTCAGCTTTTGACTCTTTTAGTATATTTACAACAATATCTTTGGAAGTCGCAGAATCATCATAAACATTGAAGGTTTCCCGCATATGAGGCGCAACACCATCAAGGATGGGAGCTGCAGAAACCGTAACGCCAAGGTTTGGAACATCAGCAAACTTTTCACAACAATTCGGCTTAACCCAAATAACTTCACTTAGGTCTTTTCCTATTTTATCCTTGTTAACTTCAAAAGCTGCAACAAAACGTATGTCACGAATGTGGTAGCCGCCGTAATTGACGTGCATTAAGCCGGGCACAGACTCGTCTTCTTTTGCGTTCTTATAGTATTGGGTTCCCTGAACGAGGGCTGATGCGCTGTTACCAACGCCTACGATTGCTACGCGAATTTCAGGCATGAAACATATCATCCAAACAGCTGATTTAGTTATGGCTTAATGACCACGTACGCTATAACTTTTTCTAAAAAACCAACCGCAACGCAGCTCCGTTTCGAGTAACTTTGCAATCAACCATGAGAATCGAGGAGAGGCTTAGCAGCTTCAAGCAAACAACCAAACCCAAAAAACCACAGTCTATTGTGAAACCTTAAAGCGCCACACCCACACAAAGAATAGAATCACGCATATTGTTCCGCAGATTATTTGTAGGTCGCTAAACTAATCTCTATAGAACAGGCCCACTCACAATATAGAACATGAATGTGGAAATAATGGCTGAAAAAAAGAACTACTACGAAATTCTAAACATTCCAAAAGACGCATCCAAAGACGCGATAAAAAACGCCTACAGAAAACTAGCCATGCAATACCATCCCGACAGAAACAAATCCCCTGGAGCCGAAGAGAAGTTCAAGGAAATATCCGAAGCATATGCAGTGCTGTCGGATGACGAGAAACGTCAACAATACGACAATTTAGGGAGCACCGGTTTCGACCAAAGATATACTCGAGAGGACATATTCCGAGGCGCCGATTTTGACTCCATATTCCGCGACATGGGCGTCAGCTCAGGCTTTGGTGATCTCTTCAGCGTCTTCTTTGGCGACCAAGACTTTGTAGAAACACAAAGAGCCATCCGCGGCCGAGATTTAGGCTACGAAGTCTACATAACCCTCGAAGAAGCAGCACGCGGCGCCGAAAAAGAAATCCAAGTCCCCAGAATCGAGAAATGCCCAGTCTGCAGCGGCTCAGGAGCAGCTCCAGGATCTTCGATACAAACTTGCCGAGTATGCAAAGGATCAGGAAAAGTCCAAAACATAAAAAGAAGAGGCCCCAACGCATTCGTGCAAATCGTGGAGTGCTCAGCCTGCAGCGGCACAGGTCAAACGATCACTAACCCATGCAGAACCTGCAACAGACAGGGACTCGTAAAAAGAGAACGAAAAATAACAGTAAAGATCCCAGTCGGCATACCAGAAGGATATCAACTCAGACTCGAAGGACAAGGAGACGCAGCCCCGGACAAAGGCTCCCCAGGAGATCTATACATAATGATCCATATGATCCCTCATCGATACTTCAAAAGAGAAGGCGATGACCTCCTATACGACCTGCATATCAGCATGACTCAAGCAGCATTAGGGGCAGAAGTCACCCTGCCGGCAATTGAAGGAAAAGCAGAACTGAGAATTCATCCTGGAACACAACCAGGACAGATTCTAAGGGTCAAAGGCAGAGGTATGCCAAAAATGGGTAGATACGGCAGAGGCGATCTACGAGTCCGTGTAAATGTGTCGGTTCCTAAAGTGCTAACTCAACACCAAAGAGCACTTCTAGAAGAGCTATCCAGAGACCTGGATAAAAAAATCCGATAAAACTATTAGATCGATCTCCTCACTGATGCAATTTGAAACTTAGGCAACAACAAAACAATGATGTCTATCAGTAAGAATAGTCTTCTTTCATACTCGTAATCCTTCCGGAGAAAATCTGATTTTGAATCAATAAAGAAAGGCGTTTTACGGTAGTAGTTTTTCTCTACGAATCAGGCGGCTCAAACGTCAACAAAAAATAAACCCTCAGACACCAGCCAAAGTTTCTCATACAAAGCAACGACGGTTCCCAGCAACCCCAACTCCCTCCACAGAAAATCTTATGAAACCCCCGACAAACACTATCACTATGAACACTATTTCTTCTAACTTCAAAAAAGAGCAAACACCCCAACAACGCGAAGAAACACTCAACGCATTAAAAGCACGTTTTAACAAAAACATGAACCGTCATCAAAATCTTGAATGGTCCAAAGTACACGCAAAACTGAACGCTAAGCCTGAAAAACTGTTGTCACTTAATGAAATGGAGCGAACTGGCGGTGAACCAGACGTTGTAGGTTTTGACAAAAAAACAGATGAATACATTTTTTACGATTGTTCAGAGGAGAGCCCAAAAGGCCGCAGAAATGTTTGCTACGACCATGAAGGACAGCAAGAGAGAGAAAAGAAAGGAATCCATCCAGAAGGCAACACAGTTGACATGGCAGCCTCCATGGGCATTGAGCTTTTTGGAGAAGAACAATATCGAGAGTTGCAGAAAATCGGCGAATTCGATACAAAAACTCAGAGCTGGATAAAAACACCTTCCGACATCAGAAAACTCGGCGGCGCCCTATTTGCCGATCGCCGCTACGGCCATGTCTTCGTGTACCATAACAGCGCACCCTCTTTCTACAGCGGTAGAGGCTTCCGTGGCTCACTAAAAGTCTAAATTCCCACTCTTACTTCCGCCATAACCACCTCAGAAATGAATACATTCCTACCATCCAGAACACATACAAACCAGCTTCAAATCCCAACATCCCACCTCTACAACCAAAAAAATAAAAGCAAATTACCTTCTAATTGTCTTTAAACACAATGCCAAATACAAACTTCTACTCTCCACTAAAAATCGGGTTGCTTATCACCGCCGCAGCCTGCTTTCTTTTTACATTCCACGCAATGTTTACTCTTTCTTGGGTTGGCGAATGGGAATCTTTCAACGGCTCCCTGCGATCTATCATCTTTGCCGAGGACATTTCTGCAGCCATCGGAGTTGCCTTCAGGCTTTCAGCCAGCGCAATCGCCTTAGGAGGAGCGATTATCTACTTTGTAAAGAAAGGTCTTCCAACAAGAACGATAAAGAAGCTGATTAGGCTGGTTTTGTTTGGGGAAGCAATTTACTGGCTAGGACTGTTAACCACAGCAGTTCTGACCTTAACATCTACGTTTGGTTTTACCATATGGCGCGCTAATGGCCATATCTCAACTCTCCCCATCTTTGTTTCCCTACTAATTTATGAAGTACCCCTACTCGTAGAATCCATCATTATTCCCGTTGTCTTGCTCAAGTTATCCCATGAATTGAGTTCGAACAAACCTGTGAAGGGAGCAATAAAATGGGCTTTGATTGCGGGCACGGTTTACGTCTTAGTGTTCTGGCTCACAAGTACAGCCATATGGATATCAACCATATTGCGACAAGGAATCCAATATTTGACCTCCTACCCAGAAAATCTGCTCAGTTTCACTTTAACCTCATTCGGACTACTCGCGCTGACAATTTTTACGGCGAATTTCGCAAAAAAAACTATTAGAACACAAAACGTGAAAAAACTTGAGGTTCAAAAAATCGGCGCAATCATCACTATGTTGGGCTTGTTCTGGCTTTGGAATTACCTCTCATGGGTCTTTTTTGGAAAACCTGAAACGTGGAGCTACTGGTACCTATGGTTCCTGGGAAACCTTAACTTGTGGCTACTTTCAATTCCAATGGTGGGGTTGCCGCTGCTCTTCAAACACAAGCAACCTCCGAAGCAAAATCAAACTGATTAAACAATCGACGTAACCATATGCTGCACGCTATCCTGTGCTTTAAGAAAAAGTGAAAAGAAGCTGATTAATTTGAAACCTCAGACTGCTGCACATTACAGTGAGGGTGTTTGAGCGTGTTTCTCCGAATGCAACACTCCACCCGTTGCCCAATTGCTTTTTGGCTCTTCATATATTACTATATGGACTGCTTCTCTAGGTACACCAATATCTTCAAAAACTTTAGTTATTCCTTCGACGGCTTTCTTCTTGTTTTCAGAAGTTATTCCTTCCCAGACAGAAACTTGAACAATCGGCATACATTCTACCTCAAATAACTTTGACATACCTCTGATAAATAGGTTCTCAAAGAGCGTTCGGCGGATATTGGCTCTAATGATTGTAGATTTTGAATTCGGAGCAGAACTGGAAAACCTGAAACTAGCTACCGCAAACAAGAATTTGCTCAAGCCTCATAAAGCTAAAGATTCACTAAAGAAGATAGAGAAAAATAGTACATAATTATTAGGGCAAGATTTTAGCGCAGAAGCAATGACTTAGAAAACAGAACTTACCCCATGTAGAGCGTCAAGGACAAAACTTTTGACGGCATCAATATCTAATGACTGCGGATCTAACGCTTCACCCACTAAACCTTTTTCCTGCACAGATCTACTGAACGGCAACACCCCGATGACCTTTTCCTTCCCAACTTTAACTAAAATTCTGTCTGCAAGGTTGCTATCGGCTCTGTTTAGGATAAAGCGTATTGGTTTTTTGCTTTCTCTTGCCATATCCGAGATTTTTTCAGACAACATAATAGACTCATAAGAGGGATCTATGACTCCGAGGATAAGATCCACCGCTCCAGCTACGCCTCGCCCTAAATGCTCAACTCCAGCTTCAGTATCAATGATAGCAACATCCTTTGGACCCAACGTTAAATGATTAAGGAAATCTTTCGATAACACACCCATAGGACAAGCGCAGCCCTCACCGTAATGCTTGACCTTTCCAATCTGCACCAAGTATAAGTTGTCTTTTTTTGAAACAACCTCAGACGGAATATCCTCGATGCCCCACAATTCAGCAAAAACAGGCGCTTTATGACCATCACCTAGCACTCTACCCATTTTACCCTGCACAGCCTTTTTCCCGCCGATCTGCTCCATCAACTCCCTAGGCGCTACAAGACCCAGCTGAACACTAAGACCATAATTTGACTCATCAGCGTCTACAACAAGTGCACGATAGCCTTCACTCTGCAAACTTTTGGCTAAAACAGCCGCAACCGTACTTTTTCCACTACCGCCTTTACCACATATCAAGATCTTCAATTCATTTTACTCCATCATTGACTTTTGTTTTGATCCCTTATGAATTTAACAGTAGATTTAACAGATTTGAGAAGATATCTTCTTCATTATCAAGAGCTTAACTGAGAACGAAAAGGTCTTCTAATACGGTTGCTTTTAAAGATGAAAAAAACAATATAGCAACTGGAACTCTATCAAATGAGTGAAGCAACCAAGAAAAAAGCATTATTCATCATCTTAGCGGCCGGCACCTTAACTGTTATGGCCGGGGCAATCATTTCCCCAGTCATAAGTTTGATGCAGGGAAACCTGCAGGGAGCTGATGAAAATAACATCCGGTTTGTTATAACCACGCACGCCCTATTTATCGCAATTTTTAGTCCCATTTTCGGAACCGTTATCGACAAAATAGGCGCCAAAAAACCCTTCGCGTTTGGACTAATACTTTACGGTATCGCTGGCACTTCAGGCCTTTTCGTTACAGACATAACAACCATGATAATTGGCCGAGCTCTTCTTGGCATTGCTGTAGCTGCGATAGCAAATCCACTTATAATATTGATTCTGAACGCCTTCAAAGGCGAAGAATGCAGTAAAATCATGGGCTGGCAAGCTAGTACAGCTTCAATTGGAGGAATAATTTGGCCGCTTTTAGGAGGCGCATTGGGGGTATTAGCTTGGAATTTACCATTCGGAATCTATTTGACAGGGATCCCAATAGGTCTACTTGCATGGCTCATCATACCAGACGTCTCTGACAAAAGAAAACTCGAAACCCAAACCAAAGATAACATTTCAGTGATCCAGACAGTTAAACAGAGACCATTCATCTTTGCAGTTTATGGTTTGGGTTTATGGATGATGGTCTTACTATACACCAATGTAACATTCATCCCTCAGCTTTTAGCTAGGACCTTTGCTATCAACAATAGTTTAATCATAAGCTTATTTATTGGCGTCATGGGACTTGCCGCAGCAATAAGCGCTCTTATGTATAAAAAAATAAAATCCAAATTCTCATATAACGTTATTGCATTTGTTGGGCTCGCCATATGGACTTTTGGTTTGATCCTGCTATCTCAAGATATTAGCATATTAATCGTGTTAGTCATGATGGTGCTATTTGGGGTAGGTCAAGGAATGGTTATGCCTACCCTAAATCTTTGGGTGGGTGAACTAACCAAAATATGTGTCCGAGGCAGAATGATATCCTACCTTACAACATTCCTTTTTATTGGCCAGTTTTTGCCGCCCATCATTTTTAACCCAATATTCTCGGCGCTTAGCTTCAATGGGGTATTCTTAATCGCGGGAATAACAAGTGCAACCTTGACAGTATTATTCCTTACAAACTGGAGAAAAAATACAACAAAAAGATGACCACCAATGGTCTAAGTCCAGAAGTACTCAAAGACTCAATTAACTATCTATAGAAACTTCACGTTTTCAGTTCAAATTCAAGTAATAGGTACCTTGAGAAACAAAATTCTAATATTAATCAATGTTGTCTCTTATCAAACACCCGTGGGCCGGTCGTCTAGCCTGGTTAGGACGTTGGCTTTACGAGCCAAAGGTCGCCGGTTCAAGTCCGGCTCGGCCCACTTCCTAATGCTAATTTGGCATCTAAGAGTTATTTTTCCCATTTTACATCATTCCACAAGATTTTCACCATAACACAAATAGGCAAAACTGCAACATAACTTGTAAAGAAGGTGGAAACATCTTGTCAAACTTGGCAAATAGCTGTGAATATTTAACAAGCGATAAATTATGTCTAGCTGTTTCTGAGAGCGAAAAAGCAAAGGCTGCTAGGCAAGTTCGATGCAAAAATAGCGAGAAAGCAACATGTTGCTACCTTTGTATGTTAGTGTTCGATTGCCCTAATCCCTGCCAATTTCTAGGAAATGTTAACAATGAATCCCAACAAGTTGCCAATGAAAAAGTTGAAATCAAAAGCGCATCTGCCAGAAATGAAAAAACCGAAGGAGATCAAGGCAAAAATTCCACGGTTGCTTTTTGTACTCTATGCAATATGGAGATGTCTCAGGCTAGAACCAAATTTAGAATCGATGGATGGGAAGGACCCAATCAAAAACTATCTGACGATGACACAAAAAAACTAGGTGAGGAAGTATTGTCTGCAATCGTTTTTCTTTGCCCAAAATGTGGGAAAATAGAATTTAGATCCGATGGAAAACGAGGCGAGTGATAAAAATTAACATGCTTGTTTAGCAGGATTACATTGCATTGCGGGTATCTAAATAAATTGAACTTCAAATGGCTTGTATTAATAGTGGATTGATTTTCGCATAGTAGATGAGGAGATAGCAATGGAACATCATATTGGTCATCATGTTGACCGTGTCAAGTTCTTAATGTCCGAAGAAAGACAACAATGGCATAGTCCCGAAACCGTTCTAAAAGAGATAGAAATTACTAAAGGAATGACCATAGCAGATCTGGGTTCAGGACCTGGCTTCTTTACTATACCAATAGCTCAAATAACAGGAGAAAAAGGCCTCGTATATGCCGTTGACAGCAACCAGAAGATGCTAAATGGTTTAAAAGAAAATATCGCCAAGTCAGATTTAAACCCCAAAATCATAAAAATAGTAAAGAACGATGTGTGCCATACAGAAATTTCTAAAGAATCTGTCGATATTATCCTATTCGCCAACGTCCTACATGAGGTCGAGGACAAAAAAGCGTTCTTCCGAGAAGTTAGACGCATATCTAAACCCACATCTTACATTGTCGATGTAGACTGGAAGAAGATCCAAACAGAATATGGGCCACCATTCAAAGGCCGCCTCTCAGAAGATGAAGCCACCCGGGTTCTTGCAGAAAACGGCTTCTCTGTAATTAAGCAAGTTGAAGCAGGACCATATCATTATGAGTTGATCTGTATTCCAACAGTTAACTGTCAAAAGATTTAGCCTCAAATTTGAACAACAGCTTCAATCTAGCCGGTACTGAGTGCTTTTCATTGAAGAAACCGCAGAATTCCCCATTACAACATAAGTATGATAGAGATGGTGGGGTGAAGAAACCTTATATTCGATCCGTTGCAATAGGCTCGCATGGCAAACGAAAAAACCGGTCGACCAATTTTTTTTCCCAAGAAATTGGTTCTATATGGCAATGTAGCTCTTGCAGTTTGGATTGTTCTTGACGCAGCCGCTTTTCTTCTATATGACTTAATGATTGGTATAGTTTTTCTTATAGTTGAGCTAATCGCAATCTATGGTGTACTGCACCTTATTGGGTGCCTGCGTCCATGTTACAACTGCATTAAATGCACTCACGGCATGGGTCGCTTAGCAGCTTTATACTTTGGCAAACGCATTCTCAAAGACTACAAATACAGCTACAAACTGCCCACTGCAATATTCTTCACACTGTTTATCGGGGCATTTCCAGCCGCATTCGCCTTTTACTCTGCAGCCCAAGATTTCACAATCATCAAAGCAGCGCTTTTTGTGGTTCTTTTGGCACTCACAATATTCAGTGGATTAACGTGGCGAACCAAAAAACGGTGAACCTCTGATTTATTATTCCAGACGAAAACCTAAAACAAACCTGATTCACATTCTGAGTCCCTTCTTTTAATAAAATTAATCATTCAAAAAACGAAAATTCGAAAAGCCTATGAACTTCAAAAACAAATTAGACTTAGAAGGAAACATCATTGATAACGAAAATTCTTGTGCCAGTAGACGGGTCCAAGCCTTCAGAAAAAGCCCTAGATTACGCTCTTGAAATTGCTGAAAAGTTTTCTGCATCTATTCTAATCCTCAACGTTTTTCAACGCCCCCCTGAATACGACTATCAACCAAACATGTTTTTCCCAGTTACAGCGGCTGGCTATCCTCAAGAACCGATGGGAAACCAACCAAATGCTGCATCCTTTGTCAACGACCTTCGAAAAACACACGAAACAATTCTATCCAACGCAGCTAAGAGAGCTCTTAAGCTAAAACCTGATCTCAAAATCTACACGGAACTTAAAGACGGAAAAATATCTTCTCAGATACTTGAAACTGCAACAGACGGCAAATTTGATCTAATAGTTGTGGGTCACAGAGGAGATGGTGCAATTAACGAATTCTTTCTCGGTAGCTCAAGCGAAAGAATCGCCCATCAAGCAAAATGCGCTGTGTTAATCGTCAAATAAACTGGTGCCTTAACTTTTTGTAACAGCCGAAATCAAAAAATTCTTCTTTTTACCTGAAGATCTGCTACTAGAAACTGCTTTAAGGTGCAATCCTCCTACTTTCTAACTGGTGTAGTTGTTTTGAAGAAATACGATTTAATTGTCATTGGAACAGGTTCAGGTATGGAGCTAGCCAACGCTTTTTTACAAGGTAATCATAATGCGAAAATCGCAGTAGTCGACAAAGACGAACCTGGAGGAATCTGCCTAACCAAAGGCTGCATCCCATCAAAACTACTAATTTACCCTGCTGATGTAGTTAGAATCATTCAGAAAGCCAAAGAATTCGGAATCCATGTCGAGATCAAAAAGGTAGACTCAGAATATGTCTTAGAAAGAATGCGATCTCTTATAAACAAAGACATAAACATGATCAGAAACGGGCTAAATCAAACTGAAAACGTAGATTACTACAATACAACAGCTGAATTCGTCTCCCCCTATACTCTAAAAGTTGGTCATGAAACCATAACCTCTAAAATGTTTTTCCTTTCAATAGGTTCACGACCATCAATCCCGAACATGGAAGGATTGGAGGAGACCGGCTACCTGACAAGCGACAACATACTCAAACTAAAACACCTTCCAAACAGCATCATTATAATAGGAGGGGGTTACATTGCAGCCGAATACGGACATTTCTTATCTGGAATGGGTTGCCAAGTCACAATAATTGGAAGAAACAAACAATTTATCCCGGAAGAAGAACCAGAAATTTCCTCACTGGTTAAAAGAGAACTTCAAAAAAGGGTAACCATACTAACTGGTCACGATGTACGAAAAACCCAAAAGACCTCCGACGGTAGAAAGAAGATAACCGCAATAAACACAGAAAACAAGAAAGAGACCGAAATAGTTGCAGACGAGCTTTTCATAGCCGTGGGACGCAAATCAAATGCAGATCTTTTGCATCCTGATAAAGCAGGAATCAAAACCGATGAAAAAGGTTTCATTATTGTGAATGAATTTCTCGAAACTACCCAGCCAAATATCTGGGCTATGGGTGATGCAAACGGAAAATATATGTTCAAACACGTTGCAAACTATGAATCACAAATAGTATACTACAATGCCATCCTCAAGAACAAAACATCAATTGACTATCACGCTGTTCCACATGCTGTCTTTACCGAACCGGAAATCGCCAGTGTAGGTTTTAAACAGTCCGAGGCTATCGAAAAATACGGAAAAGATAATGTATTAATCGGCCTCCACAAGTATGCAGATACTGCTAAAGGCGAAGCAATGGCGTTAAAAGACGAGTTCGTAAAAGTTCTTTTAGAAAGAAACACAGGAAAAATCCTCGGTGCACACATCATTGGTCCTCAAGCTTCAGTGTTAATTCAAGAGATAATTAATTTAATGTATACAACTAACCAGAGTTCAGAACCGCTCAACAATGCGATGCACATTCACCCCTCATTAAGCGAGGTTGTTTCAAATGCATTCCATTCCCTGATGACCACAGAACAATACCACCACGTACTTCAAGAACACATGAACCTATAGGCTAAGCAAGTTAAATCAGCAATTCTAACTTACTTACCAAAACATCCAGCATAATCTATTGCTTCTTTTATCATTTTAAAATCCAGACTTCTACTCAGAAGTTGAAACTTGCAAGTGTGAAAAAACCACTTGCCTCTTTTTAAGAAACAGACTTCCAGAAAATGAAAAAGGTTACGAAATATTTGGGTTTTTATTCTTGCCTATGCCATACCAGAAGAACACTTTAACAACAACTACTGTGAGAACGGCAGCAATTATGCGTGCTAAAACAGTCAGGGCAAATCCAACTGTGCCAGTTACCACATTTGCCGTAGACATTTGGAATATGGTAAAGAGTACCACGCCTCCAATTGAGGCAGATACAACGCCGGAAATTAACAATCTTCTGAAGTTGTCTGACCGCTTGTTCAATGCACCAGCCATGTAGCCGATTAACATTGGGCTAAGTATATACGCCATCAAAACTGTACCAGAACCTGAGATTCCGTGGAAACTGTTCGCCCAGTACAATGCGTAGAATGTACCCATTAGGAAGCCTGAAGACCCGCCTGCCCATTGGTTCCACAGCAAGCCAAGGGCTAAAGGAACACCGACTATGACTACAAGTTCCAGTATTTCCATCGTTAGTCCAAAAACGATTCCAACGCCTCCACCGACAATCGACTGAAGTTTTGAAATTAATACAATCACGAAAACTGCTACTACGGGGAGAATTATTCCAAAGATAATGTCGTTCTTTGTCCATTTTTTCCAATCGAGACTCATTACAGACACCTGTCAAAACCAAATTTTACATCGATTTCTCGATAGTCGCCTTTAATGGCTGAAACTTTTACGCTTACAATGGTGTTGGCTGCTTTTTTAACTTCATCTTCTGTCATTTTTGCCATTTTAATAGCTTCTTTCAATGTAGATTCACTTATTATGTATTCAAGCGGGTAAGTTTTTTCTTCTAATACTTTAATTTCGCTAAATCCTGCTTTTCGGATTAACTCGAGGTATTTGTCTTTAAGCACGGCTCCAGATATGCATCCAGCGTAGGCTTCAACATTATTTTGAATAGATGTAGGCAACGCATTCAAGAGAACAATATCCGAAACCATCAATCGCCCCTTTGGAGCAAGAACTCTGAAAGCTTCTTCAAAAACTCGCTTCTTATTCGGTGCCAAGTTGATCACACAGTTTGAGATTATGACATCAACCGAGTTGTCAGCTGCAGGCAGATTTTCGATTTCTCCAAGTCGAAACTCAACGTTTGCAAACTTTCCTTTTTTAGCATTAGCTCTAGCTTTGTCGAGCATTTCAGGTGTCATATCTACGCCTATTATTTTGCCTTTTTCGCCAACTTTCTTAGCAGCTAAGAAACAATCAAACCCTGCTCCTGAACCCAAATCAAGAACTCTCTCACCCTCTTTCAAAGACGCCAAAGCAGTAGGATTACCACAACCCAAGCCAAGATTGGACCCTTCCGGCACGGCATTGATCTCTTCTTGGCTATAACCGATCATTTTACTAACTTGCTCGCTTGAAGATGCTGAGCAACAGCTCATACTTGAAGCGCAGCAAGAACCATTGGTCTTTGCAACTTTCGCGTAGCGGTTTCTAACAAGTTTTTTAACTTTATCTTCTTTCATAACTTACTTCTCCTGTTTTGTTACTGCATTAAGCAATGGACCAAGTGTCTCGGTAACGGCGCTCTGCAATTTTTCAGCTTTTAACATCATTATGCAGCAGATTTCCCCTTCTTTTTCGCAAGTCACAACTGCTATTTTATCGTTTGGCTTAAAGTTTGCTTTTTCACGTAAATCCTTGGGAAGAACAATTTGCCCTTTCGCATCCATCGATATAACTGCATCAATTTTGCAGGTATCGCCAACACAACTACTCACGTTATCGCCTTAATTCTTGGATGGGGCTCTTAATACTTAAACTTTGCTGATTTATCAGAAAAATCTGAATTAACATAAATATCTTAAATTATTGCCATGTCACCGAATTAACCAACTGAACTCACCAAACTATAGTATATCAGAAGATGTAATTGGTCATCAATGTATGAGAATTCGAGCTACTCGGTTTCCTACAGCAATCTAATAAGGCAAAAGAGCGCATCATAGTTTAGAACAAATATGTTTAAAGTTCTATTTATTGAACCGCCTAAAGAAATATGGTTCGTGATGGGTGAATATCTCCCTCCACCATATGGAATAATACAGCTCGCCGCATACTTGGAAAAACAGGTTGCAGATGTGCAGGTGGAAGTCTTGGATTGTAACGCTGAAAAGGTGGATTGGGCACAGATGGAACAACGCATTGCATCATCCAATCCTGATATTGTTTGTTCAAGCTCTTTGGCAACCTGCAACACCTATTCAGTGGCTAAAACTCTCGAAACAGCTAAGCGAGTAGATCCAAACATACTAACTGTAACAGGTGGTCAACACTTTACTGCCACAGCAAAGGAAAGCTTAGAAAATTACCCGGAAATAGACATGATAGTTAGAGGTGAAGGGGAGCAAACTCTAACCGAACTAGTGAAGTGCTCAATTGCAAAAAAGCCTTTTTTGGAAATCATGGGTCTATCTCTTAGAAAAAACGGGCAAGTCGTTCACAATTCACCAAGACCTTTGATTGAAAACTTGGATGATCTTCCTTTTCCCGGTTATCATTTGGTTAAGGATTTAATGAGTAAATATCATTTTTCAGCCATGGCTGCCGACAACTCGCCCTATGCCCTAGTTGAAGGTTCCCGCGGTTGTTCTCATGAGTGTACCTTTTGTACTCAATGGAGACATTGGCAAGCATGTTGGAGAGTAAAATCTTCCGAAAGAATCGCAGACGAGATAAAATACTGCAATGAAACATTTGGCAGCAAATTCATCTGGCTCACAGATGACAACTTTGGTGCCGGCAATCGACCAAAAGAGATAGCTGAAGCGATCCTCAAGCGGGAGTTACCTAATGATGTAGCTTGGTTTGTTCAAGCTAGATGCGATGACATTATTCGAAACAAGGAGGTTTTGCCAAAACTAAAAGATTCAGGGCTTAGTTGGGTTCTTCTCGGAGTTGAAAACTCGAACCCTTCAACGCTTGACGCGTTCAAAAAGGGCATTACTCCACAGGATGCCAAGACAGCTGTTAAACTCTTGAAAGATAATGGCATTTTTGCTCATGCAATGATGATAATTGGTCAACGAAAAGACACCCGCGAATCAATCGGGCATTTAAAAGAGTATGCCAACGAGTTGGATCCGGATTTTATAATGTTTGGGATATTAACACCTTTTCCGGGAACAGAAATCTACGAAGAAGCTAACCGTAATGGCTGGATAATGGACAAGAATTGGTCACACTATGACATGATTCACGCGATTATGCCAACGGAAACTCTGTCAGTTAATGAAGTTCAAGAACAGCTCTATGGCTGCTACCGTGACTTCTACGGATCATGGAGCAGACGGTTCGGGGGAATCTTATCCAAAAACGTGCTAAAACGAAAAGTCTTTTGGCAAATGCTCCGAAGCGGTGTGATGGGCAAGGTGAAATCCTTATAGACGACAAGATGAACCAAAATAACTTTTGGGCGTTTTTCCCATCTTTGTTTTTTGTACTCTCACTTGTTGGTCTTGCCATAGTTCCTCTTCTAATTATGGACCCTAACCTAAATCAGATTCAGTTCGTAGGACAACGCAGCCTAATCGGTGCATTGTTCTGCACAATATGCGTCGCGGGAGTTGTTGCCGTATTTTATCCACGTAAATGCAGAGGACTGTTTCAACATGCCCCAAATCCGCCTGCCAAAACTGGTGCCCTCTCAAATCATTTGCGGATTGAAGGCCATCACCCTGATTGCCAGAACTTCTCAAAGAATAGGATAAAAGTTAGAGGGAAAAATTTTTGTGCGGCATGCACCGGTTTACTTATTGGAACTATAATCTCTCTGCTCGGAGCTATCTTCTACTTTTTTGGTGGTTTGAATATTGTCTCAGGAGGTATTTGGATAGTACTGTTGGGAGAGATTGGGCTGGGATTAGGGCTAATCCAGACTAAGGTCGCTGGATCCGTCAAGGCATTTCTGAATGCTGTTTTTGTTATCAGCTCATTTGCAACTCTAGCAATGGTTGATGAAATGGGAAAAAATCTTTTTTTAGATCTCTATGTTCTAGGTTTAATCTTGTATCTTCTGTGGTTTAGGATTTCGCTTTCTGAATGGAATAACACGCGGACTTGTCGCAACTGCCAGAGGTGCTTTCAGTAACGGCGGGGTCTTCTTCGTCTTCCAAAGAGCGCGCCTAAGAGAATAAGCACGCCAAAGATGATTATGATAAGCGGCCAAATGTAAGACCAAAAGTTGCCAAGGTCGAAAAGCAAAGATAAGCCTACAAATATTATTATTATTCCGAAGATTAAGCCGACTATCATGCCGCCGTTGGGCAAGCCAAAGCATTCGTTTTCTACTCGTTTATAGTGTTCCCTGTCGCTTCCAGGATACTGTTGACCCACTGTGTATAATGGAGCGCCACAGTTAGAGCATATCTTTTCCGTGTCTGGGTTTTGAGTGCCACATCTACTGCAATAGACCATGTAATAATCTCTCGAATTAATTTAATCATGATTAAGTTTTAAGATTTGCGGTCGTTTAGTAATTGAAAATATAATTATCAGTTTTTAACATGACTTTCTTACAACACAGATTCATTTTTTCCCTATTATTCCATATACCTTCGTTTTTGTCAAGGACTTTGTCGTTTCGGGAGAAAGAGCGCAACTGGAAAGGAAGGAGAAGCAGAAAAAGTTAAGAAAATCAAAAATGAGATTTTAATTCATGCAACATTATTAATATCAGAAAAGGCTTACTTTTATTGTGTGAGCACCTTGCTCTTTGGACATAAAAACAGACTCCAAATAGACTTAGGCGATTTACAGACTGAAAAAGAACGCTTGTCCGGCTTTCTGCATTCAAACTTAACTGTTTCCGTTGACTCAGGCAGAGACAAGCTTGTTGTGGATTCAGAGGAGGAGCTGTCTGTGTTGGAATTGCAGCGGGTTGTCGCAAAATATGTTCGCCGCCATAACTTAAGCAGAACTCACTGGGTCTCAGTCGAAGATAAAACCGTAAAGATCAATCGGTTCAAGGGCTCTGAGAAGAAAAAAGAGAAACATAACAAAAGCAAACCTCATCAAAACATCGCTCAAAGCTGGGGACTCTAAGGCAAATTCTCAGATACATTCAGTTAATAGTTGGTCAAAAACAAAGATGGTTAGTGTATTGATATTTTTGAGATTATAGTTCAAATATGACCCTGTCACACCTGTGAGGATAAAAAAGAAAATTTTTAACTATTTAGCGATGTCTTCTCAAGACCATTGCAGCAACCGCAATTATAACCAGCAATACGACAACCGCGATTATGTAGTAAGTTATACTAGGTATTCCTTCGTTGGTGTTTCCGCCACTATTTCCTCCAATTGCATAGAAGATGCCGTCGTAATCGCCGAAGTATACCACGCCGTCAGCGACTGCGGGTGAACTGTAAATGTTGCCATTAGTTTGGAAGCTCCAAATCAAGTTGCCTGTATCCGCGGTTAGAGCGTAGGTGGTGTTGCCTAAGGTCGACGTGACGTAAACGGTGTTGCCGATAATTGCTGGACCCGTAGTTAAACCCTCATCCATAGTATAGGTCCACTTTTCTGCACCTGTATTAGCTTCAAGTGCATAGACTTTTTTGTCAAATGCGCCGCCAGTGTAAACAATGCCATTAGCATATGCAGGGGAAGCTTGGACACATTGGTCATAGCCCGTATAGACTTTCCAGACTAATGCTCCTGTATCAGCGGTTAGAGCATAAGTGTTGTTATCAAAGCTGCCGACATAGACATTTCCATCTGCAACAACTGGGCAAGATGCAACTACACTATCAGTGGTGTAATTCCATTTCAAAGCACCCGTCATAGCGTCAAGCGCGTAGATATTGTGATCATATGATCCAAAATAGACAACTCCGTTGCTAACTGCTGGACCAGACGTTACGTAACCACCCGTAGAATAGTTCCAAATCGGCATTCCAAGAGCATCGTCGAAAGCATATAATTTGCCATCGTTTGAACCAGCGTACAATATACCGTTTGAGACAGTTGGGATTCCTTCAGCTTGGTCATCTGTTATACATTTCCAAATGTAAGCGCCGTTGGTAGCATTCAAAGCATATATTGCGTGGTCATCAGAGCCGAAAAACACCATGCCGTCGGCAACTGCCGGAGAAGTGTAAATTTTAGCGTTAACTGAATAATTCCAGATTTTTGAGCCGTCTGCCGCATTTACCGCGATAATGTTATTGTTCGAGACATCGAAATAACCTGCATCTGACGAAGTAAAGTAAACTACGCTGTTCACAATTGCTGGAGATGAAAGTACCCATCCGTTTGTATCATAAGTCCATAGAGTCTGATTTGTGATTGGACCATCTGCATTGACGTAACCTGTATGTGCTGGGTCCCGGTGAAACATAGGCCAGGAATCAGCATCTTGAGCGCTAACCGTAATAGAAACTGCTGCAATTGAAGAGATAAAAAGCAAAGCTAAAACTATTGATCCATAAAATTTCTTCACAATAATCTACCTTATTGTCTAGTAACAAAACTGCTTTTTTTTACTTAACTGTTTCCCCTAACCTCTAAGGGCTTCTGAGGAATTGTTCTAAAAATTAGACAAACTGTTCGAAGGCTTGGTGCTAAATATCAAATAACACTCTACCTTTACCAACGAAAAAGATGAGTAAAATGAGAAAAACAAACTCAATAATAACTCTAATAATATTATCATCAGTTCTTCTAAGCGGGGTTTGCTTCTCATTAATTGCAGCACAAGATGACCAAACAGTTCCAGAGTTTCCAACTGCTCCTAACCAGACTCAAATCAATCTCCCAGGAGAAGATTCAGAATTGATTGGCTATGAAATCACCTTTGAAAGCAATCTGCCTCTTGTGGCGGCTTCAATAGTTCTAGCAATAATTGTCGGAGTTCTGAGCGTAATTGTTTGTTTTATCAAATTCAATGATAGCCGAAAATAACTTCATCCTTTTTTAGTTGTTGGCAGCTAGCAGTCACATATTTTTAATAACGATCCCAACGGCATCATATCAATAGCAGCCAATTTTGATTTGGAGGTGAAATATGTGTCTAAAAGTGACGAATTTAACCTTAAAAGAACTGCGCCGCGAGTTACTGTTCCAGAACCTGAAATGACTAGTGACAAGAAGTACAGGTGCCCACTAGATCAAGAAGTGTATGATAACCGCGAAGACTATAACGCTCACTGTCGAGAAGAACACGACGTCTTATAAGATATTAATTGTTCCGCTTGTGGCGAGTTGTTGTTGCTTCGACTTCTAATGCTCCCATAAGCCGTATCATACAATATTTTTTCTTTCTCTTTTTGCTTTAACATCTATAGAGTTAAAAATTCAGCACTTCTCTTAGCATTAAAAACAGTAAATACAGAATACCGCATGTACCTGCCCATTACAGGAATCAATCCCGCAGCTTGAGTTCCAAGTTTACAAGTTAACGCTTGAACAAACAAACCTAACTCCTCTACATTAATGACGTCCCGATTCAACCTAGTCCGCTCCAGAACTAACGCAACACTTTCTTTCGAAGCGCCCAAAATTACAAGTCTATCCAATAGTGACATCTGCCATCTACCAAGCCTCTCAGCCTCACCCGCTGACAATTCAGCTTCCACAAACTCTTCTCCGATGTTTGATTGGATCAATTGCACCCCAATGGGCAAACCTTCAACCAAGCTAAAGACTTCCGCGATTCTCTTCAAATCCGCAATTTTGTTGTGCAAAAGTTGGGCTTGAAGTTTCACGACAGGTATGGTTGCTTGAATAACTCTTGGCTCAAAAACACCAATATCAACTTTAAGTTCCTGTTTGTTTGAGTCAACTTTAGAAATGTACCCTGTTAGAACACCTTGGTTTTTTGCGTTTTCAAGACTGACGGGGCATGTGCCGATTTTTTTGTTAATGTAACTTGTGGCTATAACTTCATCTTCGCCAGACAACTCGACTTGAACCCAGCGATTTCCAGTGTTTCCTAAAA
>Ga0307440_1000417_pt1 | contig 20767 bp, 22 predicted proteins | sample SalMarWE160410MG_FD_202150 | JGI IMG/M metagenome (GOLD analysis project Ga0307440, IMG submission 202150) | Salt marsh sediment microbial communities from the Plum Island Ecosystem LTER, Massachusetts, United States - WE1604-10 | ecosystem: Environmental > Aquatic > Marine > Intertidal zone >... | reverse complement strand
TGCAAAAATTTTTATAAAAAGACGTCGATTTAATGTTTTATCCGGCATTTATTATTCCAATTGGGACTGAACTTTAAGTTCTTTTTGCAGTCAAACAAGTATTTACTTCTATTGTTTGATCTTCTTTTCCCTGTATTGCAGATAAGAGTTTCGTATTGCCACGTAGGGATCAATGGACGCTTCTTTCAGCGCCTCATATTCGCCGATATGAAAAGAGGTTTGATTGACGAGGTCAACCCCTCTTATGCTCAGCTCCGCTGCCGCAGGTGTAACATAATTGACCGGGTATAGAAATGCGTCCCCGAACATACCAACGAAGTCCCGCAGCGTGGATGGTCCCAAAAGCGGCCACACGATGTAAAATCCATTGCCGATGCCGTATTTGGCAAATGTCTGTCCGAGATCCTCCTCATCAGGAACAGCAAGCTCAGGATATTGGCGGGCCGGATTTCCGAGCCCAAGAATTCCGATGGTGGTGTTGATAAAAAATTTGGTAAGTTCGGAAGCGGCTTCATTTCCTTTTCCTTGTAGGAGGCAGTTGACGAATCGAATCGGCGTCGTCAGATTATGAAAAAAATTTCTCACGCCGTTTCTGAAAATAACCGGTGCAATCGCTCGATACCCTTTGGACAGAGGTTCGAGCAACCAGAGATAAAGCTTGTCATTGATATGGTACACCCCCTTGTTCCAGATATATAAGGGATCCGCCACCTGTACACGCTGCGTCTCAAACTCTTCTTCAAAAAATTCATCTTGTTTGTTATCTGCCTCACCCGGTGGTGAAACGAGGCTATCTTTTTTTTCCGGCGCTGTCTTTGCCGCTTGGTCCATTGTAACATCATTAGATGTCTCATTTAAAGGACGCATTGGCTTGTGCGCACATCCGGCGAACAACAGCATTAAAAGAAAAAGAATCGGCAGCAGATAAAGAAACTGTTTTTTCATCATGTCACTGAGCATCCATTGGATCTACTTTCACTTCGGGACCAAACGGTTTGAATACGACCAACAGTTCGGGCAACAGCGTCAGCGCTGCGATCAAGGCAATCAGCATTGCCAATCCCGTCAACAACCCGAAATAGATGCTGGGTATGAAATTGGACAACACCAGGATTGAAAAACCGATGATAATGGTTACCGACGTATAAAACATGGCATGGCCGATGCTTCCATGGCACCGGTGCAATGTTTTGATATAATCCCGATCCAAACGAAACTCATTGCCGAACCGGTGTATGTAGTGAATGGTATCATCCACGGCAATACCGACACTGATGGACGCAATGGTAATGGTCATCATATCAAGGGGAATATCCAGCCAGCCCATGACGCCAAGAACCACGCCGATGGATAGCAGATTGGGGAAAATGGCGATGAGAGCGATTTTCAACGATCTGAACAAAATCGTAAACATGACCATGAGGGCCAGAATCACAACGCCCAGGGTTTGAATCTGTGACCTGAAAAGGCTTTGCAGCATGTTGTTGTATAATACCATCATTCCGGCTAAATGAACCTGGTTTTTACTCAACCCGAATTTACTTACCAGATCTTTACGGATCTTTTCCAGCAGTTGATTCCTTTTCAATGTCTTTTCTGAATCCTTGATCCGGATCGAAAAACGGACCTCATTGTGATCGAGGGACACGTACGGCGATAAAACCATGCGTTTAAACCGCTCGGGGAGTTCTCTGTAAAGCAATGCCAGCTCGAAATTGTCAAGGGGTTTATTGTGATTGAGTTGTTCTGTAATTTTCAAAAGCGTCCCCAGTGAAAGTACTTTACCGGTTTGTGGCAACTGGCTAAGATAATTATGAATTTTCATTACAAGATCCATTTTTTCCGACGTAAACCAGTACTTTTTTTCTGTCGACGCTTTATCGAATTCGCTAAACATATCGAATTCATTGCCCTTGTTTTTAGCAGGTGCCGGAGCAGGGAGTGGTTTTGTTGCCCCGGGTGTTTTAAAATCGACAATTACGTCCAAAGGAGTGGTACCGCCCAGGTTTTGATCAATGGTTTTCATGCCCTGATAAATCTCGGTGGTATGTTTAAAGTAATCGATAAAACTGTTTTCAACCGTTAGTCTCGATATACCGACGGCGCTCAGAACAAGAGCGGCACCGCTGATTACCAATATGAGTACACCGTGGGCTTCGGTAAACCTACCCAAAAAAGGCGTCAATGAAAAGTGCGATGTTCTTCCGGTGGGCGGCGTTTCTTTACGCATCAGGACCAATATGCAAGGAAAAAGGAGAAATGTCATGACCAGGGATACCACAATGCCGGCGCTCATCATCCATCCGAAAGTAATCACCGGAAGAATATTGCAAAGCAGCAGCGAACCAAACCCGGCAATTGTGGTCAAACTGGCATACAAGCAGGGTTTGCCCATCAAACTGACCGTGTCGAGGACCAGGTCCCGCTGTGACGCCTCGGGATTTTTAATACATAGTTCACGATAACGCACAATCAGATGAAGGGTAATCGCCAAGGTAATGATAAGCTGCAATGAAATAAAATTAGACGATATAACCGTAACTTCCCAGTCGAACATCCCCAGCAACCCTATCATGGAGACCACTGAAAAGGCGCAGCAAATTATCGGCAATACGATCCATCGAATTTTTCTGAAGATGATGCCCAAGGTAAGGATCATAAAAAACAACACGCCGAAGCCGAATACTTTGAGATCATTTCTGATAAATCCGATCAAATCGTCCGCAATCATACTGACGCCTCCGAGAAAGAGCCTGGCGTCACCACGATAGTGATCCATAATCCGGTGTATTGAAGCGATGTCTTGATGCCGGATCTTTTTCATCAGGTCCCGATGATTTTTAAATTCCTCAACAACTTTTTTGAATTCAAGCGTTTCCTTTGGCGTGAGAGTTCCTGCAGCTTTCTTCTGCCTGAGAGTGTCGCGGGTATCCAGAAGATCCTGGTAAACTTTATCAATGGGGAAGTAGATGAGCAGTGCGGTGGTCTTGAGATCCGGGCTTACCAGAAGATTTCGATACAGCGGACTTTTCTTAAGTTCGATCTTCGCCAGCTTTTTGTCAACCTTTGGGGATTCCAGCGTGGGAAGATCGCCGGTCAATTCTTTGATCGGAATCGGCGGGCTTTCCAAAAGCGGGGCATCCAGTATCGAAAACACCTTCGAAACATGTTTCAGTTTCTTTAGGTCATCGTTCAGACGAGAAAAGTTTCTAAGGGTGGCATCGTCTAAGAGATCCCCTTCCTTCGGGGCATAGGTGATCACCAAATAATCCTGAAGTCCGTACCGGGAATCAATGAGTCGTGAATACTGAAGGGCCTTGTCATTCTCGAGCAGCAGGGTTTCCGCCGATGCATCGAGTCTAAAGTTTTTTGCTTCGTATCCTAAAAAGGAAACCAGCACGACAAGGCAGACAATCACAGTTTTGGGCCGCGTCAAGATAAACTTATCAAAAAACTGTTTGAACGACGAAGACGATGTATTCATATAAAATGTTGAAACAGACGCGTTCGTTTAACGCCAGTTTAAAGCCTGATTATTTATTTTCCGGTTTTTCAAGTTTCAAAAGAAGGTCGTCAATGGTGCCTTTGCTGAGTATGTCGTAGAACTGAGACCGGTATGTTGAAATAAGGCTGACGCCTTCGATCTCGATATCGTAAATTTTATACCCTTTCGGCGACTTGTAAAGCTTATACAACATGCTGTAATTTTTGCTTTTAGATATTACTTTGGTTGGTATCTGTATTTTTCTTCCATTTTGGACGGGTGATCCATAGATTACCCGCTCATTGGTATAAAGGGATAATTTGTCAACGTACGTCGCCTTTAACCGCGCGACAAAAAGATCAACAAATTTTTCCCTGTTTTTTTCCGAAAGTTCCGGCCAGTACTTTCTTCCCAACGCGAGTTTTGCCATGAGATTGAAGTCGAACAGCGGCTCTACGATGGCGGTAACCTGCTTATTTTTCTCCTGTTGAACGAGATCTTTTCTCTGCAATGTGGAAAGTGCGGATTCAATATTCGTTACCAGCAATTCTTTTGCCGCATTTCTGTCATCCGACCAGCCGACCTGGCTGATGAGCAACATCACTACAGCGATACATAAAATTCTTCTCATCGTCATGCCTCTGGTTATCATAATTCTCCCCATTTTCAAACCGATGTTGCGAGATCGCGCAAACTGACTTCGGTGCGTGTGATTGCACTGACTGCACGAATCATGCCACGGATTTAGCTGAAACTCGCCTCAACAAAATATATTCTATGTTTTTAATTGGTTGACCCAATTTTAGATACAACTGCGGTTTTACAATTGAAAGGAAAATCAACTTTTGTCAATATTTTGACAACTTATCAATTGAAAACCGGCTCCGGACATAATTTTCCGGAGTGACCCGATAATTAGGATTATTTCATAAATTCCATATAATCCTGAAAATTTCAAGATTTCTATAATATTCTGTTATGCAGCGATGTCAAGCCTCTCGTAAAAAAGGCCGCTGTTTTGACTCCTTACGAGATCATCAGGTTTTATGCTGCCATTTTTAAAAAGATTTGGCGATGGGGGTGTCTTCATCAAACTTCTCCGGAACAAGGCGGGAGTGTCCGGCGGCACCGATCCTGCTAATCGGGCATTTCGACAAGCTGCAGGATATGCGTTCGCTGTATGGGCTCAATTACCGGCTGTATTTCCCCATTAACTGTACCTGGCCGACAATATGATTTTCCATCGCGTTGAGGAGCTGTTTTTTTGTGGCACCTGGAGGCAGGTTCAGTAAGGTGTCAAGGGCGTATAATTTGAAATAATATCGATGGGTACCTCCTGGCGGGCAGGGACCGCCGTAACCGATCCGTCGAAAATCATTGATCCCCTGAATCCCGCCGATTTCCGGGCGATCATTGGCGCCGATATTTTCAGGGACGCCCTGTGCCGCTGACGGAATATCATAATAGACCCAGTGCACCCATGTGCCCATTGGTGCATCCGGATCGTCACAGATGAGCGCAAGGCTCTTTGTTTCTTCCGGTATCGAGTCCCATTTTAAAGGTGGGGACAGATCGGTTCCGTCGCAGGTGTATTTTTCAGGGATCATTCCGCCTTCATCAAATGCCGGGCTTGTCAGTTTCATGATTCCTCCTTCTGCGTTTGCATAAGAAAAGGTTAAAAAAATAATACCAATGAAGAATAACAACCAGGAAATTAAAGTGATTTTATCTCTCATCGTTTGATCCTCCAAGTTTCGCATCATGGGGAAAGCAAATCAAGCGTTTTTAGTGACGAACGCCGCAATTTGTTTTTCATGCCAATATTCACCGCTCGATCTGAAATCGATAAAACCCACATGCCCCCCGTGTCTCGGCATTTCAAAATAAAGGTGGCGGCTGTTCTTTGCTTCTTCAACGGGATAACACTGCCTACCTAAAAAGGGGTCATCCCGAGCACTGATCAACAGCACCGGAATATTGATTCCGGGAAGAAATTGCCGGCAACTGCATCGGGTCCAGTAATCCTTCGCACTTGAAAATCCGTGAATGGGCGCCGTATATCTGTCGTCAAAATCTTTGAACGTTCGAATCAAATGATAGTTTGCGTCATCAATGTCATTGGGCATCAGACGCATCTTTATGCGTATCTTGTCATGAAACATCATTAAAAAACGCTTCATATAGAGGATATTGGATGGCTGCGCAAGTTTATTGGCACAGGATTCCAGATCACAGGGCACTGAAACAGCCGCGGCGCATTTAATCAGCGAAGATATCGGGTATTTTTTCTCTCCCAGATACATCAGGGTTAAATTGCCCCCTACACTGAAACCGACCAATGAAATACGAGCATAATGATAATGATCGATCACGTGATTGACAACGGTATGAAGATCCTCTGTTGCGCCGCAGTGATAGGACCTAAGAAGACGATTGGGCTGGCCGCTGCACCCGCGGAAGTTAAACGCGACGGCATCCCATCCTCTGCTGTTGAATGCGCGAATCATGCCGAGCATATATGAACGCCGGGAATGGCCCTCCAGACCGTGCAATACAATGCCCACTTTGTCTCCGCCAACCCGGGACCAGTCCAGATCAATAAAATCATGATCCGGGGTAGATATCCGTTCCCGAACATAGCTGATGTTTCTGACCTTTCTAAAAAGGGGCGGATAGATGGTCTGAATATGCGCGTTTTTGAATAACCTCCGAGGCTTGTAATCCGATGCTGAAATTAACGGCATTTTAAAAATACTCCGGCATGATGATTTCACATTGAATCTGTATTTTTGGCATGATAGGGAAAATTGATCAAGCAACTTTTGATGGCCGTGATTCCGTATGTGTTTTCCTGTTTCACGCTATACATGTGCCAATTGGAGATTATACAATGAAGAACGATAAACAAACCTGCCCCTGGCCAAAAGGAGATCCGCTTTTGATACAATATCATGATAAAGAATGGGGGGTTCCTTTGCATAACGACAAAAAACTCTTTGAATTTCTGATCCTCGAAGGATTCCAGGCAGGATTGAGCTGGCTGACGATTTTGAAAAAAAGAGAAAATTTCCGGAAGGCGTTTGACAATTTTGATTTCAATAAAATGGCAGCATATGATCGGCAAAAGAAAAATTCCCTGTTAAAGGACGGCGGCATCATCCGCAACAGATTAAAAATTGAAAGCGCGATTAGCAATGCAAAGGCGTTTATTGACGTCAGAAAAGAATTCGGGACCTTTAACAAATACATATGGAAATTTACCGACAACACGCCGATCCGAAATGGATTCGAATCCTTAAAAGAAATTCCCGCAAGAACAGAGCTGTCCGATCTTATCAGCAAGGATTTAAAAAAAAGGGGATTTAAGTTCGTCGGATCAACTATTGTCTATGCGCACATGCAGGCCACCGGGATGGTGAATGACCATATTAAAAGTTGCTTCAGGTACAAAGAGATTATCGAAAAGTTCTGAAATTAATTTTTTCATGCTTTTTTCCACATCCCGACATGATTCGCCGATATGGAATTCAAAAGGTCTTTTTGTGCAATATTCTATAATTATTAGATATATTCTGTCCGAAAGCGACAATAAAAATAGTTAGGCGGAAAAAAATTGCATCACCATCTCGTGAAACTCATCGGCGCATTCCAGATGAATGAGATGACCGGCATCGGCAAAAGACTTTACCACTGCGTCGGGAATTTGGTTCGAAAGCAAAAACCCGTTTTCGGGCGGCACCAGTTTGTCCTTTTCTGCCGTGAGGATCAAGGTGGGGACGTGTATCTTATGGATGCGGCCGCAGGCATCGAAGCCGGCGATGGCACCGAGCTGTCGTTTGAGGGCGTAATCCGGCTGAAAAGGCGCCCCCAGCTCCCGTTCCCTGTAACGGTCCAAGGCAGCCGATCCTTTTTTCAAAAACCGAGGCGTGGCCAACAGCAAAAGATTTTTGTCGAAGATCCCTTCCGGTGAAAGCCCTGCGTTATCGGCAAATTGTTTGATAAGATTCGGATCCGGCGGTATCCGCCGGCTGACGCCGCAGTGGGTGCTTCCAAGGACTAGGCGGCGGACCCGGGTCGAATGTCTCAAAGCCAATTCCTGGGCAATCATGCCGCCCATGGAAAGGCCCACGACACCGGCGTGTTTCACTCCGGCCGCATCCAGAACAGCCGCGGCATGATCCGCCATTTCCGCCATCGTGTAAGGACGGTCCGGCATGCTGGAACGGCCGGCGCCGATGTTGTCAAAGACAATGACACGAAAATAAGGAGACCATGCCGCGATACTCTCTTCCCAGGTCCACGTGCCGCCGCCGACCCCGCTGATCAACAGCAGCGGCTCTTTTTCCCCGTAACTTTCCCAATGGATCTTCAGGTCATTAAAAATTGTTTCGGACAATTTGCACCTCCTGATATTTTACTCCGCTTGACATGCAATAAACTGATATTAAATTAAGTATATCAAATTTTACATCATTGATCATATGAAAAAACTCCCTTCCCTTGCACCCCAAGTTATCATGAGGTTCGGAGAATACAAACCAAAAGGAGGATTTTATGGGAGACATCGTTCATACGTCACGCATCACCATTACCAGAGAGCACGGGCCCACCCGGAAAGCCGAAATCGAAGGGTTTAACGAACCGGTATATTACGGCATCCACGGCGGCATTAAAAATTTCTACAAAATCGAGCCGGAAAAGGAACACGCTGCGACCTTGGACCACATTGTCGGCGCCGTCGGCGGCTGAATGATGGGTACACTGGCCGCGGTGTTGGCCGGCAAAAAGATCAAAACCTTTAAAGATCTATACAAAGCCGTCGTAACCGGCGATATCGAAAATGTCGACGGTGTCTTGAAAATAAAACACATCAACGTTGAGTATCACCTGAAACTTCCCAGGGAAAAAAGACAAGATGCTTCGGAAGCACTGGAAAATTACATCACATCATGCCCTGCAGCCCAGAGCGTGATCGGCTGCATTGATATCACCCATGAACTTTTGATGGAGGATTTACCGGCATAATGGAGAATTTTCAGGTTATATACTCAAGTATGTCGAGGACTTGAGACGAGGGCTTAACGCCGATATCGGATGAAAAGACTTTTTTGAGATGGCTTCTAAATTTTTCTGCTGTCATAAGCCCAATTCAGTAAAGCCTGTCTCTGCTTCGGCCGGCAACTCACATCTTTCTCTTTGCAGTGCTTTCTGATCTGAGCAATATGACGTTTCATCGCTTTCCAACGCTTGACCTGGCGCGCATCATCCGGGCATCTTCTGCCCATGTAGTATCTGCAATACCATTGAAACCATCCCCTGGGATCTTCATGGTAGATCCAGCCTTTTTCCTGCCATACGGATAACGGCTGGGACGCATTGATGCCAAAGTAATTCAACTCGGGATCATGGCGTTCATGACACAGCTTTGCATCCGTATACCAGTCTTTGGGAAACTCATTTCTGCAATCGGTCATATACTTGCCGCCGAAAACCCCCATCTCAAGCATCTGCCCTGGCGTTACGTCAGGAGTGAAATCCAAGTGGAAGTTCTTTCCCACAGGCGCTGTCAAATAATACGTATAGTTTGTCTGCATCAGGTCGTTGACGATGACCTTCCGCCATTTCATCATTCACCTCCCCAATTCTCGACATCCGTTTTCTGACCTCGGACCTCCGGCCCTTCCACCAACCTTCCAACCTTCTTACCTTCTCACCTTCTGCCCTTAAGACCTCTGCTTGCCCGGCGTAGCTCGGAGAGCGAAGACGGGACCTCTGGCTTTTAGAGCGCCTTTTCCCCGGCCTTTAGTTTCTTTGCTATCTTTGCGACATGCTCTCCCTGGTAGCGGGCACCGGCAATTTCAGTTTCGCCGGGCATTCGGCTCCCATCGGCCCCGGCGATGGTCGACGCACCATAAGGCGAGCAACCACTGATTTCATTCATGGTCATTTGTCCCTGAAATGAATACGGCAGCCCGACAATGATCATACCCTGATGAAGCAGCGTGATATGAAAACTCAAAATCGTTGATTCCTGACCGCCGTGCTGGGTGTTTGAGCTCGACATAACGCTTCCTACCTTTCCGACCAACGATCCGTTCATCCACAACTGTCCGGTGGCATCGAGGAATTGTCTCATCTGCCCGCACATGTTTCCGAAACGGGTCGGCGTTCCAAAAATAACGGCGTCCGCTTCGGCAAGCTGATCCACGCTGCATACCGGCACATGAGACTGTTGTTTCTGAACGTCAATCGCTCCCATTTGCTCCAGCACGTCATTGGGGAGCGTCTCCGGAACCCTGCACAATTGAGCTTCCACGCCGGCTACCGCGCGTACACCTTCAGCGGCAGCTTCAGCGAGCTTGTATATGTGACCATACATTGAGTAATAAACGATCAATACATTTACTTTCATTTTGTCCTCCTTTCTTTCGTTATAGAGAACGAGAGATGAGTTGCATCCTTCGGTAGAGAAAATAAAACGAAGATCTTCCGCGTGGATTTCTAAAGATCATGACCGAATCTCTTCGGGGGAGCATACCCCCTGAACACATACGGATTGAACAACCTATCGCTATACCTCTTCCGACAAATCAATCCATTTCCCTTTCGTGAGCGCTTCCAAATCCATAGGTTCAAGCTTAAAAACCGCAAAAGGCGTGCCGGCCGCCGCCCAGATGACATCATATTTTTTAAGATCCGGATCCAATATGGTTTCCAGGGGTTCGATATGACCTGCCGGCGGCACGCCGCCGATGGCATATCCGACCCTTTCTTTCACATAGGTTCCGTCAGCTCTGCCAAGTTTTAAGCCCGTTGATTTTTGTATTTTCATGACATCGACTCGATTTGAGCCGGATGCGATGACGAGGACCGGACGGTCGGTTTCCATATCCTTAAACACCAGCGATTTTGCGATTTGAGACACCAAACATCCAATACTATCCGCAGCCTCTTTCGCGGTCCTTGTTGAACCGGGAAGCGCTTTAACTTCAAAGGAAAAGCCCCTGGCATGAAGAAAATCCTGTACCCGTTTTGCACTGCCGCTCAGTTCTGCTGTCATAAGTCTATTCCTTTTTCTAAGTTCTTAATATCCACAATAATACTTTATTTCATCTTTTCTACCGTGTTTCCGTATTTGCCGATGCCACTATCTAATAACATTATGTCGATATCTGATTTTTTCAAGGTTATTCTCAGCATTTTGCACGGGGTATACCGCCACAAAAATTTTATAATGGGGATAGTTCGCCATGCGTTCGAGGATGCGCTCAGCGTCTCGCAGAGAAAGAAACTTGTCCGTCATCCGAATCCGGTTGCGCATAGAGGCGGAGTATCTTTTAAAGATTTTCTCTGCAAACCGGTATATTCGGCGCTACAAGGACAATTCCTGAGGCACCCAGTATACCCCTTTACCAAGGAAGCCGACGGGCACGGTGTTGCCGATTCTCAGATTTGCAGATATGGCTTTGGCTTCTCGCCGTGAAAGATAGGTTTTCAGGTTTTTCCCGCCATTATGGGCGAGGGTCACCTCAACGATCCCGCTGCCGTTCATCAGGTAAACATCGGAAATGCTCAGGCTTCCCTGCCAAACATAATCCTGCGGATCTCCATCTGGAAAGAGTTCGATGCTCCAGCCCGGCAGGGTCAGACAGATCCGCTCGGGCAGATCGTCTTTGCCGGCGGAAAGCCGAGCCAGATCCACATCCCCCATCACCGTCACAAGCCGGTTATCCTCGACCGTTGCCGTGATCAGGTTCTCGATGCCCACCAGTTCGGCGACGCTGCGGCTGTTGGGATGTCTGCACACCTCTTCCAGTGCCCCATTCTGCAAGATCCGCCCGTCTTTCATTACGGCCAGTTGATCGGCCAGGAAAAAGGCTTCCGCGAGATCGTGCGTGATGTGAACAATCGTTACTCCGAGCTGGGTGTGAATCCTTTTCAATTCGTTTTGAATGCGGCTGCGGGTAACACGGTCAAGGGCGCTCAGCGGTTCATCGAGGAGCAGCACATAAGGCTCCATCACCAATGCCCGGGCCAGGGCCACACGCTGGCGCTCTCCTCCGGAAAGCCGGCTGGGCCGCCTTTTGAGCAAATGTCCGATTTCAAGAAAGTCTGCCATTTCTTCAACAACCCCTTTGATTTTGCGTTCCGGGGTACCTTTCAGATGCAGACCAAAGGCAATGTTCCGTAAAACCGTGAGATGCGGAAACAGGACATAATCCTGATATACGATTCCCAGATGCCTTTTTTCGGGTGCCAGTCGGGTGGCATCGAGGCCCTTGATATGGATGCGTCCGCTGGTGGGCTTGTGTACGCCGGCGATGGTTTCGAGGAGGACGGTTTTCCCCGTGCCCGTGGAGCCAAGAAGCGTCAGGTAGGTTCCGGCCTTGACATGGAGGGAGACATCACGGAGCTGAAATTCGCCCAGCCTGACATCAATCCCTTCAAGTCTGAGCATCTATACCTCCTTTTGTTCTCTTGCGAGCCAGCGCAATCCGGAGAAAATGAGAAGACAAAGGAGGATCAGAATCACTGCTACGGGGCTTGCATATTTGAGCCCGTAATTCTCCAATCGTTCCCAAATCAGAACCGGGGCGATCATCGGGTGGTACGCCAACACGATGACTGCTCCGAATTCGGCAATTCCCCGGGCCCACATCATAATCGCACCCGAGAGTATTGATCGCCAGCAAAGCGCCAGGCTGACCTTGAAAAACGCCTGCCACGGTGAAGCCCCGAGGGTCCGGGCGACGCGTTCCAGCCGGGGATCGACGCTCAGAAATCCATCCCGGGCCGCATTGACCAGAAATGGCAGCGATACGAATGCCATGGCAAGACTGATTCCCGGCACCGTACCCATAAAACTGATGCCAAGCAGACCAAAGGCCTTGCCCAGAAAAAATTCACGTCCATATACCATCAACAGGGCAATGCCGGCAGCGGTGTGGGGAATCATCACCGGCAGGTCGACGATGCCCTGGACAATGCTCTTTCCCGGAAAGCGCCAGCGGGCCAGGGCATAAGCCAGCGGAACGCCGAACAGAATACAACTCAGGGTTGCCCACAAGGCTGCCCGCAGGGTCAGCAGGATCGATTGGATGACCTCCGGATCGCTAATCGTGGACCGCAAGACCCCCGGTTCCGCGCTCACGACCATCCTGGCCAGAGGGATCACGATGATCAGAACCAAAATCCCGCTCAGTCCGGATATAACGATCTTAAAATTCTTCATTGAGTCAGCTGCTTTATGACGGGCGGCAGATGAGCCGCGTCTCCCGACAGTTTTGCCGGATAAATTGAATGCTGTCCGTTTTTCTCCATGACGTCACGTCCCTGGGGTCCCAGGACAAACGCCAGAAATTTGACTGCCCACGCTTTGTTCGGTGCATTGGAAGGGATCGTTATGCCGTAAACCATGGGCGCGCCTTTCTTTTCAATAAAGGTACCGGGTTTTTTACCCGAAATCTTGATGCTGGCCTGTTTGTAAAAGTCTGACCAGGCGAGCGACCCCAGGTTGATTTGATCCGGAAGCGTGACAAACGGCATATGATGCTGCTCACAGACGGACTTGTAGATAAACAGATAGTCGAGCTGGCCCGCTTCCACAAGAGGGATCAGATCCGTCTCTTTGGGTCGAACGTTCTGCAATGGGCAACCGGCGACCAGTTTTTTGTAAAGTCCCGGTACCTTATAGTATTTTTCGGCCAACTGCCAAACGAGCTGGCTTCTATACCCGGCCGGATCGGCGTTGGGATCGGAATGGCCGTATTCCACCCCTTTTTTCAGGAGGATTTCGTACCAGTTCTTGCCGTTGATCTTTTTGGCATATTTTGAATTCGGCCGATACATGATGGCCATCTCATTGGTGGCAAAGTGGATATCCCAGGATGCATAGTCAGGAATCAACAGAGAATCGATAACGGAATAATCAGCCGAGGCCATGATATCGCATTGTCTTTTCAGATCCGTGATCTTTCTGGCACAAATCCGGGACCCTGCCGCCTCCCTGAGCACCTGTACATTCGGGTATTTTTTGTTGAAGGCTTCTGCCATTTGTTTAAAGGGAATGGACAGAGAACCGGCGTGAAAAATAATCACTTTCCCCTGGTTTTGAGCCGAAGATGGAAAAGCAAAAAAGCCTGTGCAGACAAAACTGACCAACAGAAACAGCATCGATTTTTTTAAGAATCCTGTTTTCTTCATCATCTCTCCTTCATCAATTCCGATACATGTAAGAAAGACCATAGATTTGTGCGGAGCAGTTTCCATGCTCCCTAGCCCCAATACCTCGATGCGTTGTCTTTATTCCGACACTTTACCGTATGGTTCAGGGCAAACCGCGATCTGTTATATCAATCCAACCATAACAAACCCTACCCGGCCCCCGGCCGGTTGTCAAGAAAAGTTGTTTGCCCTCACAGGCCAAAGATAAAATTCTGATAACGGTTTGTGACCGACTCCGACGGCGCCGTCTATCATATATAAAACCCATGCATAATCCGTGTCATACATGCTTGTTGTCGAAGACCAATAAAAATCCTGCACGTCAACAAATTGATGATCAACCGGCAACGCCGGCGAATGCCGGCCCATATCAGTAAGACTTTCCAATTCGACAATATTTGGGACCCGCCAGTCATTGTAACCATATTTCCATTCTCTGTTCATCTGTAATACAATATCAAAAGCCGTGTTCCAATCCACCGTGTCGGTATAAACATTTGCGTTCTTCATCCAGGTTAAGTCTGTCGCATTGTCCACTATAAAATCCGCATTTTCTGTAAAACGATGCCTGTTGAAACACAAACCCGACTGAAATTCGCCATCTTGACCTGTGTTATGGCAATCGATGATACCACCACGTTCACTGAAACAATTCTGTTGTCCGGTCTGAAATATCCGGCTGTTGTTATGACTTTTTGAACTGCGGACTGGCCAAACCATATAAGAGCCGTATTTCATTCCTTTATACACCCTTGCTGCCCCTAAATGAATATACCAGGCCTGGTCCGGAAGTCTGGCACAACTGGTCGACGTCCAATAATAGCCGGTAAACACATTAACGAAAGGGTGGAAGGGCGGGAGGCTTGGATTAATTGTTTCATGGTGTATGATGCTATACAATTCTTTGCGATTGGGCAGTTTCCAGTCGCTGTAACCGTATAGCGCTGAATGATTCAAATCTTTAATAAAAGTCAATGCCTCATTCCATGTCATTGGAAAATCCGACAGAGAAGCATTTTTCGTCCACATTAGTTCTGTTTGTTCGTCTAATACAACCTGGTCCTGTTCTTCAAATCGACTCATATCGGCCTTTGAGAATGATAACATGAAGGGGTAACTTTAGTCCCTATGTCACTCAAATTTGCTTGAATGGCTGTCCCAAATTGTTCGCCGAAAACCCAGTGGTTAAGAATCCGACGCTGCTTTCTCCTGGGGCCTCTGCCTGCAAAGGAAAAGGTTTATGGCCTTCATGCTCATCACTACTTCGCGGTTTTGGTTTATCACTTCGATGAAGGAGCGGACCACACCACGATCCGGCTTGGAGCGCGAGCGTTTCCTTTCCAAAACAGTAACGCGGATGGATAGCGCGTCGCCGGGACGCACAGGTATTTTCCAGCGCAGCTCGTCGACACCGGGTGAACCCAGGCTTGCCACTTTCGAAAGATAGTGGTCGGCGAAAAGCCGCATCATCAAGCCGGCAGTGTGCCAACCGCTGGCGATCAAGCCGCCGTAGACGGTACTCTTCGCAAGTTCAGGGTCCGTGTGGAACACTTGCGGGTCGAACCGCCGGGCAAAAGCGATCACTTCATCCTGCTCCACTGCGATAGAACCGAACTCGTGGACCGAGTCAAGGACATAATCTTCAAAGTAGCGACTTTCAACGGGGACGGTAAAAGTAACGTTGCTCATAGCTCTCCTTATAAAAACATGGTTTTTAATCTCGGCTCAGTATAACCGATAGGCGCCAGTCATAGTGGGCTCACGTGGGCGTAGCCTGCTGAGGTAAAGCATAACGAATTGCCGGGCAGGTGTAGAAATTTGTTCAATTATGCGCCATCATGATCCTTAAATCTGATGGCGCTGTTTTAACTTGCCGGTTCTTTTATATATTCTTTGCCCCGTTTGGCCCTTGATTTCATTATTTTTTCATTTACGAAGATCAGGATTAGAAAAGAGCTGCCGATGAGCGCAAATATAAAACTGTGCCGGAAAGTATCTTGAAAAGCAAAGCTCAGGGCTTGTAAGTTCTGCACCTTGCCAAAGAAAACTTGGGCCTTCCCGACGGCGGCATCGTGGGTAAACATCGAGGAAAACCGCGGGATGATCGAATCTAAAAATCGACGGACATACCCATAGTTTTGCATGATGCCGATCCCTTCGAGATGTATCGCCAGGCTCTTTTCCAGTATGTTCGTCGCAACAGCCGTGCCAAGGGCTCCGCCCACAAACCGAAGATAATGCATCAGGCTTACCCCCAGTGCGGTCTTATCACCCAGACGTCCCAAGGCCATGGCGGAAAGCGGTGCAAAAAAACAACCCATGCCGATACCCAGCGGTATGGTGACAATGGCGGCCCTGACGGACGGGGTGTAGTAGTTCAACGAAGGAATGAAATACCAGCAGGTAAAGAGGAAAATCACGCAACTTAGCGCCAGGACAGGCTGTGGACCAAACCGGTCGCTCAGTATGCCGGCGCCTGGAGAAAAGATGGCGATAAACATGGCAAAGGCCAGCATGTGAAGTCCGGTGTCAAATGTCCCGAGATGCTTTAAATTTTCGTAAAAAAGAGGGAGAAGATATAAGAATTGATAGATGCACAGTCCCATGACGAAAAAATAAAACCCCATGGACAGCATGTATGTCCTGTTTTTTAAAATAGCCGGGTCGATGAGCCGGTTGTCGGCGGATATCTCCGAAATCATAAACAGCATCAAAGCCATGGCAGCGCCCAGGGCGAGCGAGCCGATGGTGGTTGACTGCAGCCAGCCGAGCTGTTGTCCCTTTGACAGAACGATCAGGAGGAAAACCGTAAAGATCCCCATAAAAAGATAACTGATGAAATTAAATTTAGGGCGCCCTTGATGTGTCATCATCAGGGGTAAAAAGGAAAGGGCGGCAACAAAATTCAACGCACCCACCGGCAGGTTGATATAAAACACCCATCGCCAGCTCAAATTCTGGGTAATCCATCCGCCGACGGTCGGTCCCAGCGACGGTGCGAAACTCACGCCCATGGCATAGATGCCCATGGCCAGTCCCTGTTTTTCCGGAGGATAAATCGAAAATAAGATGGTTTGGGCCGATGCCATGATAAACGCTTCGCCGATCCCCTGCAGGCTGCGGGCAGCGATCATGTTCCCCAGGGTCCCGGCCATGCCGCAAAGGGTGCTCGAAAGGGTAAACAGAGCAAGCCCGGTCGCAAAAAGACGCTTGAGCCCGACCACATGGGTGAGATTGTGCGTCAGCAAAAGTGCAACCGCCGCGGCGGTCATGTAGGACGTGATGACCCATTGGATGCCGTAAAGGTCTGTGGAAAGCGGGCCGATCATTTTGGGAATCACGACGACCACAATGGTCGTGTCCAAAATGGCCATGAAGGCACCGGTCATGACGATGATCGTCAGAAAGGTCCGCCGGCCGCGAGAAATGGTGCGATATATCGGAAGATCTGTTGACGGTGCCTCCATCAAACCCCTTCCCGCCGGATTTCCACTTCCCCGCTCAAACCGACCTGCAGCACACTGATATCACCTTGGGTAATATCGATGCGAATCGGTATGCGCTGTGCCACCTTGGTGAATTCCCCCGCGGATATATCGCGGGGCGCAAGGGCAAATGTTGCAGCGGAGGCCGGAAGCACCTGCCGAACGACACCCTTGTATTTTTGATTCGGATAAGCATCGACCGTTATGTTGACGGTGTCGCCCGGGATGACGCCTTTGAGCTTGTTTTCTTCCAGCAGCGCAACCACATATAGACTTTTCGGATCCAGCACGGCATAAATCGCACTCGTCGGAGAAACAATATCGCCGGGGCTGACATACTGTTTTGCCACCCGGCCGTCAATGCTGCTTCTGAGCGAACATGCGGCAATATTTCTCTTTTCGTTGTCCAAGGCCGCAGAAAGTCCCTTTATCGATTCGGACAATGCCTGGATGGATTGCCGTACCTCCTCGATCTGCGTTTGTTTAGCTTCGGCCAGCAAAACATCGAGCCGGGCTGAATTTATCGATGCTTCAATTGCGGTGGCATTTTCTATGACCGCCTTTTTTTCGGCACCCTGGACGGAAAGCTGGGTGCTGATGTCTTCAGCCTTTTGTTTTGCAACGACTTTTGCCTTGTAAAGCGTCTCAAAACGCTTCCGATCCCGCGCCAGCTGATCAATGAGCGCCTGTATGCTCGCGGCTTTTGCATTCATGGCCTTTTTTTGTTTTTTGAGCTGATCCACCCTGGCAGCGGCGATTTTTATATTCAACGCAGTCTCTTTTTGAAGCCGCGTAAGCAGCAGCTTTTGTTCCTCCTGTTTTTTATGCGTTGCCAGAATTTCCGATTCCAGGCGCTTGGCTTCGAGACGATAGGGGACATCATCGATTCGCGCAATAATCTCATCCTTTTGAACCGGGTCGCCCTCTTTTTTCTCCATTTTGAGTATCCGGCCGCTGACCCGGTCAAATCCAAGGGTTGCCAGGGAATCGGTCTTGATAAAAACCGCATCTGAAACAGCGTAACGTAATCTGAAATGAATATACCACACCAGCAACACTACCAGAACAACAACGCCGGCCGTCAAAAGAACCACCGCAACGGTTTTTCCTTTTTGGCCGGCATTTGAGGATTGACTCATGTTGACTGCTCTCCTTGATGCATTTTAATGCCGGAAAAAACAAAAAATGAATATTGAACAAACGTTCGATTGGTTAATATGAAACACGTTCCGTTTCTGTCAAGGGCTTTTTTGAGTGAACCGCAACGGGTTCGAAAACTTTTCGCAGTATCTGTAAACGCACCCCTTTACGATTTCTTATGGGACTATGGACCGGAAACAGACCCGTCGGTTTGCAGCGTATATGCCCTCGTCGTGCCCCTGAAGGTAAACGTCGGATCTGTCAGTTGAATGACGTCTTTGTGATCAATGATCGTCGGATTACCGCTGACTTGGGAATTGGCACTGAGTTTACCCATGGCCTGGAGCTGGGCCCTGGAAATTCGGGTGGCGCTGGTCTGGTCGTCGGCAAAATAGGCCATCGCCGTATCCCAAAAGTTTTTGGCTGCGGCAATGGCTGCCGAATCCTGTCCCTTGGTCCGGTAGGATAAATATGCGGGAATGGCAATAGCAGCCAGAATACCGATAATCGCGATAACAATCATCACCTCAATCAGCGTAAAACCCTTTTGATCATTTCGTCTCAATTTCCGCAACATATTCCCCTCCCTTCCCTCTCGAATTTTCCGCAGGATTTACCCTTTTATCTCATTGATCCTGTCTGTCAGTTCGGGAATAAAATCAAGGATGTCATCCACAATGCCCACATCCGCGGCTTGGAAAATCGGTGCTTTCGGGTTTTTATTGACAGCGACGATAAACGGCGCGCCCTTGATGCCGCCAAGGTGCTGGAAGGCGCCGCTGATGCCCAGCGCCAGGTAGACTTTCGGCTTGACGGTTTGCCCCGATGTTCCGACCTGCCGGGATTTCTCCAGCCATTTTGCATCCACAATGGGTCTCGAACACGATACATCCGCACCCATGGCCTTGGCCAGATCGAATACGATTTCCAGGTTGTCCTGGTCTTCGATCCCTCTTCCCACGGATACCAGAACATCCGACTTGGCGATATCGACATCCCCGACCTCGGCCGCGACAACTTCCAGATATCGGCGGGCATTGCCCGGGACACCGCCCGCCAGGGCCTCGGCGCTTTTGTCGACGATTTGGGTATCCTTGGTTCGGTTCTCATCGGCTTTGAATGATCCCGGTCGAACGGTAATCACAACGCCGTTGGAAACATCGCAAAGGACACGGGTACTGACCTGGCCGAGAAATTCTTCACGAACTGCTTTGAGCTTCCCGTTTTCAATGCCTTCTAAACCAATGACATCCGGAAGATACGCGGCATCCAGTTTGACGGAAAGGCCCGGCGCCAGATCCATTCCAAAATGTTCGTGGGGGATCAGTATGATGCTTTCATTCGGCAAAATACGGACCAGCGCCGGCCGGAGCACCTCTGCATTGACATACGCCAAGGCTTCGCCGTCGATTTTCCAGACCTCGTCAAAACGCGGCGCCATATTCCGGCACACAGTATCGAGCTCGGCGCCGGAACCTGCAACAATGGCCGTAATCGAAGCATCCGGATTCAACGCTCCGGCAGCGGTAATCAATTCCAGGGCCGTATCATCCGCCGTCCCGTCTTTGTGAAGAATATATGCGAAAATCTGTTGAGCCATTATTTGATCCCTCCTTTGGCCTTTAAGAGTTCGATAAGTTTGTCGATGATTTCGTCGGTGCTTCCTTCCAGGATTTCCGCCCCCTCACCGGGTTCAGGCACAAAATAATCGATCCGCTTTGTTCGCGCCGCAGATGCGCCGACAGCATCCGCCCCAATGCCGAGATCTTTGGCGGTGTGAACCGGGATGTCAAGGGAGGCGACTTTTCGGATTCCGCGAATACCTACATACCGGGGTTCATTGATGCCGGTCTGAATCGAAAGGACACACGGCAGATCGATCTCATTCATCTCCTGATTTCCACCGGCGATTTCACGGCCGACTTTGATTGTTTTTTCATCCACAACTTCTATTAAATTGACCAGCGACGCATAGGGCCGGTCGAGCATTGCAGCCAGCATACCGCCAACCTGACCGGACCCGTCATCGGCCTGGGCTCCGGTCAGAATCAGATCATAGTTGCCCTTTTCAACTTCGGCCTTTAAAACAGCGGCGGTTCCCTTCCCGTCAGAGCCGGTGAACGCTTCGTCCGAAAGGAGGATACCGTGATCAGCGCCCATGGCCATCTCCCTTCGGACAACCTCCTCGCCTTCCTCGTCGCCGACGGTCACAACGGTAACGCTGCCGCCGACCTTGTCCCGAATCTGAATGGCCTCTTCGACCGCATAATTATCCCACTCGTTGACGGAATATACCAGGTCCTCCCGTTCGATATCCGTCCCGTCCCTGTTCACCTCTATTTCGTTTTCCGAAGTATCCGGAACCCGCTTGATGCATACCAAGATTTCCATAGTATCCCTCCAATATAAGTAGTTGCTTCTTAACCGAATTTGC
>Ga0307440_1000415_pt1 | contig 20844 bp, 23 predicted proteins | sample SalMarWE160410MG_FD_202150 | JGI IMG/M metagenome (GOLD analysis project Ga0307440, IMG submission 202150) | Salt marsh sediment microbial communities from the Plum Island Ecosystem LTER, Massachusetts, United States - WE1604-10 | ecosystem: Environmental > Aquatic > Marine > Intertidal zone >... | reverse complement strand
AGGAACGCAGCACACAGGTATTCAAATTGCTGAACAGGGATGTCTGACTCATCTTTTTTAATCAGGTTTTTATTCCTGAATGCTGACTGATCCGGGTTAAGCCTGGCAGTCCGTAATTCCTCAGATTCTTCCCGTATATCAGGATTATTCGTCAGGAAGATCATAAGCTCTTCTTCCTGTTCGCTGCTGAGGTTACCGTCGAGCCAGTCGATGATCCATATCTCGTAATTTGATCTGTCAATCTTCATGGCTATAGGACCGTTTCAATTTTACCTATATAACTCTTAAGGGCCAGTCGTCCCCTGTAAATATTGATCTTGACCTGCGCTTCACTTAGACCTGTTATCTCCCCGATCTCCCTGTAACTGTAGCCTTCATAATCACGCAGTAGAACAGGTGTCTTCTGATGTTCAGGAAGACGTTCCAGGGCCCTGTGCAATATTTCATTGAGGTCGCTGTATTGTGAGTCGGTGATCATATCAGATGCATTTGTCTCTTCTATACCCATAATCCTTTTCTCTTTCCTGATAATGTCTATCATAGTGTGATACGCCGTGGAAAAAAGCCACGATTTTACCACCCTGTATTCAATTTCGGCGACGCTTATCCATAACTTCTCAAAACTGTCCTGGACTATATCATTTGCACGGTCCTCATCCCTGAGACTCCCACGGATAAAGCGATACACGGCATCGGCATACTCTTCAACAGATCTGTTATATTCTTTTACGGTCATGTACTGTTATGATCGGAATACAATGCAAAGACGGATAATATTTCAAATAGTTACAGCTAAAGTAAAAAAATCGGGAGAAGAGCGGAAGACATATGGCGTAAGGTGTGGGGATTGACAGCCCTGCCACGTTCTGCGTGGGCAAGGAGTTGTATCTTATTTCGGCTGGTACACCCTTACCCAGTCTATCTCCATGGAGGTCATACCGCTGATAGGCTGATCGAGACCTCCGGCCAGGGAAACATACATGGGTTCATTCGGAACATTAGAGGTTTGGGTATGCACAACTTTGTTGTTGATCTTCCAGACCAGCCTGTCGGCAGTCCATTCAAGGGTATAGATAAAGAAATCATTTGCATACCGGGACCCCACGGAGGTTTTTGAACCATTGCCGCCGGAAGGGAAAAAATCAAACCATACCTTGCCTTTGGATGTTTTACAGATATCAACATGCGGCGTTATCCTGTCAGCAAGCATCCAGAAAGCACTTCTGGCCGCAGGATTGCCAAGCTTGATCTTGGCACTGAATATACCATACTGTTGCCGGAAACTTTTCCCTGTGTTAATCAGGCCGGAAGAATAGCTGAATTCCTTTGGGGTGAATCCGTTTGATGCAGACCATACCTTACCGTTTACTTTCTGCGGTTTTGTATTTATCTTCAGTACACTGTTCCTGATCTCAAAGTTGTCTTTTTCGGTATAAGCCTGAAGGTCAGACTCGACAGAATACCTGTCGTTCAGCAGCTTATCTCCCCAGTAGTAGTTGGTGAGCCACTTCGAGGCATCGAGTGAACTGCCCTCAAATTCTTCTGCGAAGGTCAAATCCCGACTCTTCAAAATATCGAACTTCGCAGAGTCTTTTACCTTGAAGTACCAGATAATATCGGGGTCTTTCTTCAGTTTTTCATACTCCTTCAGTTCCTTATACATCTCAGTCTTTTCAAACCTCTTCTTGTCGAGAAGATACTCTTTCTTTTCCCTGAATTCGGGTGTTGCCACATACTCCTTAAGTTCACTGTACCTGGCAAGTTTTGATGAATTGTTGATGTCAAGGTAGTTTGCGTATTCTTTGGAAGTCTTGAACTTAAAGAATTCCTTTATCTCTGAAGATTTTTTTAATCGCGTGTATTCCTGGTATTTTTTATATTCATCGGTGTCCTTGAAGGTGAACGGTTTCATTTTTTGTTTAGCCTGGAATTCAAGTGTCTTTACCAGCTTGTCCAACTCCTCATATCTGAGAATTGTATTCGACCTGCTGTTCCCTTCTTTCAGGCCTGCCTTAAGAAATGCCTTTATCTCAGGGTCCTTTCTCAGGGCCTTGTATTCACGAAGCTTCTGGTATTCATCAGTATCCTTGAATTTAACAGGCTTCATCTTCTTTTTTGCCTGGAACTCCGCAGTTTGAATGAATTTTTCCAGTTCTTCAAATCCTGTTATTTTTTCCGATCCTTCCATCTCCTGGAATTGCTTCAGGTAGGTATTGGATTTGGTCTTGAAATAAAGAGTGATGTCTTTCGCCTTTCGGAGGCTGTCATACTCCTTTTCCTTCTGGTATTCCTCAGAATCCTTATACCTGAGGGATTTTATCTCCTTCTGTTTGTTTTTGAAATCTGTCGAATTGACCCGCTCATTAAGCTCATTATATCTTGCCAGTTGTTCAGATTCCGAAAAGGTCTTTAGCTTCTCAAATTCAGCAAGCAGATCTTTTTCAGCTTGCTCAATTTTAGAAGTTGATGGGATCATTCCCAGTGAAAGCTTCAGACTTGCCATTGTAAAACAGGTTTATGTACAACTGATAAAGATAAAAAATCTTTCCAGAATATTTGTTTTTAGCTTTTCAAATATTCGTTTTTAAGGAAGCAGAAGTCTGCCAGCCAAGAAATGTAAATTTTTTTCTGGAAATTTTTGGAAAATTTAAAAAGCTGTTTTAATTTTGACCAACCGCTCAGTCAAAAAAATGACAGATAACCCTGCAGATTAATTAATACAATGACACCAAGGACAAAATCACAATTCAGGGAGATAAGAGAAGAAAGGAAGGCACATCTGATCGATACCGCGTTAAAGATGTTTGCGGATGAAGGGTATCATAGTACAACAATAAGCAAAATTGCCCGGGAGGCCGGTATATCAAAGGGTCTTATATATAATTATTTCGAAAGCAAGGAAGAACTGTTATCCGCAGTGATGAGCAGGTCAATGGAGGAGATATCAAGGTTTTTCGATCCCAACAAGGACGGATATCTTTCAGAAGAGGAGTTCGAATGGTTCATCAGGAAGATCTTTGCTGAGATAAAGGAGAAACTGTCTTTCTGGCGTCTCTTCTATCAGCTTCTGATGCAGAAGGAGGTAAGGGGTTTTTTGCTCCAGGTTAATGAGGGTCCGGTAAATTCTGTAAGGCAGATCTATAATGGCAGCGGACTGAAGTTCATGTCGGAACTAATGGAAATGATAACATCTTATTTCATAAGAAAAAAGGATAAAAAACCTGCAGATTATGATCCTATTCTCGACATGAATATGTTCATTTATACTATAGAGGGTTTCGCAATGCTCACAGTATATATGGATGAGGTGGATCCCGTTTACTATGAAAAAACCATAAACCGGATTATTGAATTATATAAATAGGTATATGATGAAAAAATATTATTACATTTTATTCTCAGTGTTGTTCACAGTGGCACCGGGTTGCATTTTAGCCCAGCAGCTGACGGCAAAAGAGATAGTAAAAAAAGCTGATGAAAAGTTCAATGGTGAAAAATCGAGTGTGATGGTCATGGCAATGACCATTATACGTCCTACATGGCAGCGGACCGTGGAATTTAAAAGCTGGACCATGGGGCGTGATTATGATCTGACCCTTATAACCTCTCCGGCAAAGGATGTGGGACAGACATTCCTAAAAAGAGGTAATGAGATGTGGAACTGGAACCCTGCTATCAGCAGGCTCATTAAACTACCCCCGTCTATGATGTCGCAGGGATGGATGGGATCGGACTATACGAATGATGATATTATGAAAGAGTCGTCGGTTGTAAATGATTATACCCATGAGATAACCGGCGATGCAACTATTGAGGGACGCGACTGCTGGGTGATCAAAATGATTGCCAAACCTGATGCTGCAGTGGTATGGGGACACCAGGTGAGGTGGATAGATAAAAAGGAATTCCTTTTGTTGAGAGCCGAATATTACGATGAGGATGGTACGCTTATGAGAACTGAGACGGGAAGTGACATAAAGATCATGGACGGAAGGACAATACCGACTAAACTGGTGCTTAAACCCATTGATGAACCCGGCAAAAGCACTGTTGTCATCATTAAGGATATTAAGTTCAATATACCTATACAGGAGAGCTTTTTCTCACAGCAGAATATGAAAAGAATCCATTAACCTGCAGGAACATGAAAAGTTATTTACTGGCGTGGAGAAACCTATGGAGAAATAGGAGAAGAACACTTATAACAGTTTCTTCTGTTCTGTTTGCTGTTTTCTTTGCGCTGCTTATGCGTTCCCTTCAGCTGGGATCCTATGCTCATATGTTCCGGAATGTGATCGAATCATATACCGGATATATCCAGGTACAAAACCAGGACTTCAAGGATAATTCCACTGTCGACAACTCTTTTGATTTCACCCCGAAGATCAGGAAGCTTCTTCTCAGCGATGCGAATGTCACAAACCTGGTGCCGCGTTTTGAGTCATTCGCACTGGCATCCACAGGTCCTCTTACCAAGGGTGTCCTGGTAATGGGTATCGATCCTGAAAAGGAAGCCATGCTATCCAATGTAAGGAACAGGCTCGTAAGATACAGGCTGACGGCAACCGCTATCGATACAATCAAAAAGATGGATATCCCGGATAAGGTCAAATCCAAACTGGATCTATTCAAGGGGGAAAGCTATGCTTCTTCATCGATATTGCAGCTTGACCTTGGTATAAAGGACAGGGATGCAAAGAAAATTATGCCTGAGATAGAAAAGGTTACCAGGATTAAAAATGGTTATCTTACAGCAGGTAAGCAGGAAGCTTTACTGGGCGACGATCTTGCAAGATATCTGAATCTCAATATAGGTGACACCCTTGTGATGATAGGCCAGGGTTACCATGGTACCACCGCTGCTGCAAAATTTAAAATAGTCGGTATTGTTAAACTGCCGACACCCGATATTGACAACAAGATCGTTTACCTGCCTGTTGGAGTCTGCCAGGATTTCTACAATGCCCCGGGAATGCTGACGTCTATGGCTCTTATCATAAAGAACAAGAGCGATAAGGCAATAAACAGGACCCTGAAGTCTCTTGGTAAAAAGCTGCCTCCCCCCCTGCGGCTGCTGGGCTGGAGAGAAATGAATGCGCTGCTTATCAACCAGATGGATGCAGATAACAAGAGCGGGGCTATAATGATCGGGATACTTTATCTTGTGATTGCCTTCGGTATTTTTGGAACAGTATTGATGATGACCACCGAACGCAGACGGGAATTTGGGGTCCTGGTGGCTATCGGTATGCAAAAATCGAAGCTTGCGGCCATTGTCTCCTTTGAGATGATCTATATAGGGCTGCTTGGGATACTGAGCGGAGTCGTGGCGGCACTTCCGGTCATTATTATAGGACAGTATCATCCCATAAGATTTTCAGGGGAATATGCTAAGGTATATGAGAGCTATGGCATGGAACCGATAATGCCGTTCATGAATGTGAATACATATTTTCTGTGGCAAACGTTTATTGTGGCAATAATAGTACTTATTGCCATAATATATCCGATAAGAAAGATATATAAAATGAAGCTGGTCAATTCTTTAAAAGCATAAATTAACCTTGTTATGATCTGGAAAACAGCATGGAAGAATGTGTGGCGTAACAGGGTGAGAAGCCTTGTGGTCATCTCTTCAGTTACTATAGGGATATTTGCAGGAGTATTTTCGGTGGCCCTGATGAACGGTATGATAGAACAGCGTGTGGATGATGCTCTTAACGAGGAGATCTCGGACATACAGATAACCGACAGGAATTTTCGCCTTAGTAATGATCCCAAGCTTATAATCAAAGAACCGTCAAAGGTTTTATCCATTGTACATTCAGTTAATGGTGTTGAAGCTACCGTTGAAAGAACGGTTATAACAGGAATGGCAAACACGGCCCTTAAAAGTACAGGGGTACAGATAACGGGCATTGATCCTCAAAAGGAGAAGAAAGTATTTACACTCTATAAAAAGATTATTCCAGGCACCGGGGGATATTTTGATGATGAATCCGAACATAATCCAATAATGATAGGAGAGGATCTTGCAAAAGAACTTGGAATAATAAGATATTATGTCGATACCGCCAAGATTAGAGTGTTACGACAGGAGGGGGTCCCGGGGGAGATAACAGACAAACTGAATCCCGTTCTGGGAATGCGTTTTACCGGGGAGAAACAGTTTGTACGTAAAATGAATTCCATTTATAGTGCGAAAGAATCAAAAAAATACGGTCAGCTTATTAAGAAAGCTGCCTGGACCTACAGAAAAAACAGCAGGATGACCCTGACCTTCCTTGACAGGAATAACAACCAGGTTGGGGCCATGTTCAGGATCACAGGTATTTATGATATAGCGAACAGTGTCTTTGAAAAAAGCATGGTATTTATCAGGAACAGTGATCTGCGGAGACTCACATCCCTGCCCGACAGTGCCTGCCACGAGATCATCGTAAAGATCACCGACATTGAACAGACCGTTCCAATGACAAATACACTGGCTTCAAAGTTGCCAGGAGAAGAAGTCCTGAGCTGGAAGAAACTGCAACCGGATCTTGCTATGATGACAGATATGGTACAGCAGTTTTACCTGATCTTCGGTATAATAATCCTTGCCGCACTTGCTTTTGGTATCGTTAATACCATGCTCATGGTGGTACTGGAAAGGACAAAGGAAATCGGCATGCTGACTGCCATTGGGATGAACAAGAAAAAGGTGTTCTCCATGATAATGCTTGAATCGGTCTTTCTATCCATCATAGGCGGTATAGCGGGAATGATTGTCAGTTATATTATTGTAAGACTGACGGCTCATACCGGTATCGATCTTTCGCGATATGCTGAAGGATTTGCCGCACTGGGTTATTCTGCTGATATCTATCCTACTATTACAGCCGGTTTCTTTGGTATCGTAACTGTACTTATCATAATTACAGGGATACTTTCATCCATATACCCTGCCATGAAAGCCCTTAAACTGAATCCTGTGGAAGCTATAAGAACGGAATAATAATATAATTCATAAAAAAAAGAAGTCATGAAAGTGCTTGATATTAAAAACGTATTTAAGATATATGACGAATCGGAGATAAAGGTCCATGCCGTTAACGGTGTAACCCTGGAATTCCAGGAGGCCGAATTTGCTGCCATCGTCGGACCGTCGGGTTCGGGAAAAACGACCCTTCTGAATCTAATTGGCGGACTGGACACCCCTACTTCCGGTGAGATCATTATTGACGGCACCAACCTGGCGAAGCTGAAATCGTCGGAGCTGATCGATTTCAGGCTGCGGAATATAGGTTTTGTTTTCCAGGCCTATAACCTGATTCCCGTTCTTACAGCAAAGGAAAATGTGGAGTTCATCATGTCTTTACAGAAATGGTCGAAGGAGGACAGGGACGAAAGGACTTTCGAATTACTGAAGTCAGTTGGCCTGGGAGAAAGGATTAACAGCAGGCCTTCAAAACTATCAGGCGGTCAGCAGCAAAGGGTAGCTGTGGCAAGGGCGCTGGCCTCCCGCCCCAAATTCGTCCTGGCAGATGAACCTACCGCAAACCTCGACTCCAGGTCATCCACAACACTTCTAGAGATAATGGAAAAACTGAACGTTGAGGAAAAGATCACATTCATCTTTTCAACCCATGATGCAAGAGTTGTAAAGATGGCCAGGCGTATTATCACACTTGAAGACGGGAAAGTTGTATCCGATGAACCCGGAAAATGATATAAGCCAGATGAAGATACCCAGACTTACGGTAATATTTCTATTATCCCTGATTACTGTGCTCTCCTCTTATGCGCAGGAAAAGAAGAAATTCCTTTCATTCAACGGATACCTTACCAACATGCAGTCGGCCATTTTTGATTCATTATCCGGTCCGTTCATAAATGATTATCTTATACACAACAGGCTGAATTTTAAAGGATATGTAAACGACAATATCACTTTTGCGGCAGAATTCCGCAACAGGCTTTTCACGGGCGATATGGTAAAGCTCGGACCTGCATACGCAAAATCTATATCGTCAGACAACGGGTGGGTCGATATGTCATGGAATATCCTGGATCAGCCTTCGTATTTTTTAAACATAAATATCGACAGGTTGTGGGTCGATTATACAAAGGGTAAATTTGAAGCTAAGATAGGAAGGCAAAGGATCAACTGGGGTCAGACCCTTGTATGGAATCCTAATGATATCTTCAATGCATATTCTTATTTTGATTTTGACTATGTGGAAAGACCGGGGAGTGATGCTGTTAGACTCCAGTATTATCCTTCCTTTTCTTCGACTGTTGAGCTGGCTGTAAAAGCTGATTACCAGAATAACATTACGACAGCTGCTCTTTTCAGGTTCAATAAATGGGGTTTTGATATCCAGTTTCTGGGGGGATATTTTAACAGTGTGGACCTGGTTGCAGGTACAGGCTGGTCAGGAGCCTTCGGATCCCTGTCGTTCCGTGGTGAGGCAACATGGTTTCAGCCGGCAAAAAGCAATACGGGCACATCAGGCACAGGTATCTTCACGGCTGGTCTTGACAGGTCTTTCAAGGATAATTCAATGGCACAGGTGCAACTGATGTATTGCAACAATCCGTTTAAAATAGGAAATTTCACATCTCTTTACAATACTACGATGACGACCAAAGACCTGGCATTTTCAGAGTTCACGGCTTTTGGTTCTTATTCTTACCCGGTAACCCCGCTGTTCACCCTTACCCTGTCTGCCATGTGGTTCCCCGACCTGAAGGGATATTTTGCCGGACCTTCCCTCGATTACAACATGGCTGAGAATGTGGATTTCTCAATTTTCTGGCAGCATTTCGACAGTAATATCAGCCAGAATCGTCAAATTATTAACCTGGCTTATATAAGGATCAAGTACAGTTTCTAGAATTTTCATACTTTTGCCACATCATTAAAATTGACTTAGATGGCCCTTGTACATGAATTTGAAAGAAGCGGTAACTGGTTGTTTAAAAGGAGAAGCTGGCTTCCTGTATTCCTGGTTGTGGCAGCTGTTTTCGTCATGTACATCGGGAACAGGCAGGCTATATTGTTTGATATGCGTGATGAGCTTATCTTTCTCGCGGTAAGCATTTTCGGTGAGATTATCAGAATCCTTACAGTGGGATTTGCTCCCAGGAACACTTCAGGGCGCAATACAGCTGCAGGACAGATTGCCGATGAGCTCAATGTCACCGGGATATATTCAATAGTCCGTCACCCGCTTTATGTAGGCAATTTCTTCATGTGGTTCGGGCCGGTCCTGTTTATACGGTCGATCTGGTTCACAATAGTATTCATTCTCATATACTGGCTGTATTATGAACGGATCATGTTCGCAGAGGAACAGTTCCTGAGAAGAAAGTTCGGTGAAGCTTATGATAAATGGTCAGAGAAAGTGGGATCCTTTATACCGTATTCCATAAATTATATACCTACAAAACTGGGTTTTTCGGTGAGGAATGTCCTTAAAAGGGAATACAACAGCTTCGTAAATATCTTTGTAATATTTGTTTTACTCGACCTGGCACGTAACTATTTTCTTTCAGGTAAGTTCTATCTCACCGAAATGTGGATCTATCTGGGAATACCTGCAGGCGTAATATGGCTTATCGTGAGGTCCATTCATAAATATACGCGCTGGCTCGAAGTCCGGGGCAGGTAATATTGCTGGCATGGATTACAAATCCATGCCAAATATTCATCTCCTGGAACCCATAAATATCATTATATAATACAACAGTGTTGCAAGTGAACCCAGAGCTGCTATTACATATGTATATGCGGCCCACCTGAGAGCATCTTCCGCTTTTGCATGATTTTCACTTGTCGTTATACCGGAGCCTGACAGCCATACAAGCGCTCTTTTGCTGGCATTTATCTCAACAGGCAAAGTTATAAAGCTGAAGAGGGTTGTCATTGCAAAAAGTATTATTCCGGCCAGCATGATTCCTGGGAAACGCTGTATAAGCAGGATACCTGCAAGAAGTATCCATGTTACCCATCTTGAAGAAAGACTCACTGCCGGCACCAGTTTTGATCTCAGTCCGAGCCATGCATAAGCTTTTGCATGCTGAACGGCATGACCGCACTCATGTGCAGCCACAGCTGCTGCTGCAATGTTCCTTCCGTTATATACATCCCGGCTGAGGTTGACTGTTTTATTGGCCGGATTATAATGATCTGTCAGCTTACCTTGAACACTTTCAACCTTCACATCATAGATCCCATTATCCTCCAGCATCTTTACCGCGACTTCCCTTCCCGACAACCCACTGGCGAGCGGGACCCTGGAATATTTTTTGAATTTCGACTGCAGAGTAAGGCTTACGATCATACTCAGAACCATAATGCCTATTAAAATTATCCATATACTCATGATTCTTTTTCCTCCATTTTTTTAAATAATCTCTGCAAAATTTCTGCCATACAGCTGTATGGCAGTTGCAAAAGGATCATTTTATTAATCTTACCCCTAAATCCCCTAAAGGGGCCTTTTGATTATCAGATATTTAGAATCCCCTATAGGGGGCAGGGGGTTAACAATAGGCCCTTGGAGACAGCGACTTACAAAAGGTCATTTTGTCATATAATCCGTTTATTGTTCATTATCCTATAAACCTCTTTCGTCGGCCATTTGTTATCTTTGCCTGATGATCCGGTTTATAAACAGAATATTATCCTTTCTATTATCGCTGCCGGTACTTTTTTACATGTATGCCATATCTCCTTTCCTGCGACCCTCATGCCGTCATGTACCTACCTGCTCGCAATACATGCTTGATGCCTTGAAAAGGTATGGACCGTTCACCGGCCTGGTAATGGGAACAGGCCGGATACTGAGATGCAGGCCGGGGGGAACTCATGGGTATGATCCCGTACCTGTTTACAGGTTCAGACGTTATCGTCATATTAATACTCTGACAGGAAAATGGAAAACAGAGAACCGCCTGAAGAGGTAGTCCGTTTCAGAAATTAAGTTCTTCCTTAAGCTGTTTGTATCCCGACCTGCTTACAGGCAGCTTGTCACCTGACTTAAGTATGGCAATATGGTTGTCCTTACCATAGGGTTCGATCTTATTGATCTCTTCGACACGGACAATATATGAGCGGTGAACCCTTACAAAATCCTCCCTGGGAAGATTCTTTTCATAGAATTTCATTGTCTGCTGCTTAAGAGCTTTTCCGTCGGAATGGTATATCATCACGTAATCGTCCTGTGCCTCAACAAACCTTATCTGGTCGACAGGAATAAGGTTAATGGCATTACCCTTTCGGACAACAATCCTGTTAACAGGGGGGGTATTATCGGGCTTTTTTTCAAGCAGCTGGCTGGCAGGCTTTTTATTTCCCAATCCTGCTCTTATCCTATCTACAGCTTTCCCGGTAGCCTCAGTGAATCTTCGTTTGGGAAATGGCTTCATCAGGTAATCCACAGCATTGAGCTCAAAGGCTTTAAGTGCAAACTGGTCATAAGCCGTGGTAAAGATGATCTCAGGTTTTTCAGTCATCACCTCAACCATCTCGATACCTGTAAGCCTGGGCATCTGTATATCAAGAAAAACAAGGTCAGGTTTCATTGTCGTGATGGTCTTCAGTCCGCTGAAGCCATCAGCGCATTCTGCAACGATCTCTATATCATCCATTTCTGACAGGTAATGCTTTATAAGCTCTCTGGCAGGAGTCTCATCATCAATTATAACTGTTCGTATCTTTTCCATAATACCTTTTTATTTTTCAACAGGGTGTACAGGCGGACCCGTTGTTGACCCACTAAAATTAAACATAAATTTTGAAATATGGATTAACTCTGCAGCTCGGGAATAGATAGTTTTACAGTAAAAATACTGTTTTCCTTTGTTGTTGTTATTGATGCATTTTTACCGTAGTAAAGCTCAAGACGCCTGCTTACATTCAGAAGGCCGGTACCTGTCCCTATCTTTAATCTTGGTGAGGCATCAAAATTATTGCTTATCGTTATTTCAAGGTAATTGGTTATTTTCCTGACCTCTGTCTTTATATGCACTGTCCCGGTGCTTTCATAAACACCGTACTTTACGGCATTTTCATAGAGAGGCTGCAGGAGCATGACAGGTATTTTAAATCCCAGACATTCTTTTTCAACTGACTCTTCTGTAATAAGTTTATCTCCGAATCTGACTTTTTCAATATCAAGGTAGAGCCTCAGGTTGTCCAGTTCATTTTCCAGGGTAACAGGTTGCTCATCTTTTCTCGACAGGGCATATCGCATGAACTCCGACAGCCTCACAACCATATCCCTGGCTTTCTCAGGATCGGTTATTGTAAGTGAACTTATAGAGTTGAGGCTGTTAAAGAGAAAATGGGGATTGATCTGCGACCTGAGCATCTTTATTTCGGTTTCCCTTACCAGGCTCTCAAGTTTTGCGGCCCTGGCATTTTTTTCCGTGAGCTTGGTAAGACTGATGAACAGGTAATATGTTAGGATAACAAGTCCGTAAAGAAATATTCCTTCTCCTGTCCTGTATGGAAGAGTAGCGGTCCAGTAAGCATTATAATTTAGACCTTCCTGCACAATGGTGCCTGTGATAAACCTGACCAGAAGAATCCAGAGGCTGACGGTGATGACACCAATAATAACAATGTTGGAAAGCTGTATTGTTGTCCGTGTTTCCCCTGAATTGAAATATTGAAACGGATACCATATTGAGAGAGCCAGTCCTGAGTATATCAGCATCGAGATAAGGCTTTCCACAATGCTTATTTTCATGAAACTGCCATACACGTAATAAAACAGTACGGACTGACCCAGTGCTACCAAGATCCAGGCCAGCCACCATATCAGCTGTCGCACACTGCTTTCAAATACAGGGTGTTTCATTCAGGATATCATTTATAGCTCTTTATTTCACCACCGCCGAATATCACTGCACCTGATATCACAAGCTGTTTTGTTGAATCCACAGAAGTGCCGGAGATCAGTTTTCGTGAGTCGTTAAAGCCTCCGAGTATAGGCGTTACTTCAATCTTAACGTTCCAGTCGTCGGGGACTATTATTGTAGCTCCCCCGAAGATACAGGCAAGCTCGATAGTGTTCCTTCCGGGTGCAAGAGCAGCTCTTGTAAGGTCTATTTCAGTACCACCGAATATTGCTGTTAGTTTACCTCCACGGAAGTTCTGGGATATTATCTGGCGTTCCCCTCCGCTGAAGATATGGACATAATCTATATAATCGTCACCTGCCACACCTTTTGAGAAAGCCGGTCCTCCCGTCTTTCTTCTTGAAACAATAAAAATCACACCTATAATTATAAATATTGATGGCCAGAACATATTATAATTATAGAAGGTCTCGCTGAATATTTTCGGTAACAGGAAAAAACCTCCTACCGCCATGACTATAATTCCTGCTGTCTTTTCCGAGGAGCCAAGTGTCATTATCAGGCCGATGGCTACCAGAAGCATAGGCCAGCTGAATATAATATGGTCGATAAATCCGGGAAAGAAACCTGTGTTTCTCAGGACAAGGAACAATCCCACAAGCACCAGGACAACTCCGACTATGGCCCGGTTACTCGATGGATAATGATGATTGTGTTCGTCCGGCATTTTGCCACCCGAAAAATTTTCATTTGTTTCCATAACTCTAAATTTATTTGATTGATACTTAATTAACTATTTGTTCTTCTTTTTTATTAATGCAGACAGGATAAAGGAAACTCCAATTACCCCTATCACTGCAGGCCAGTAATAGATCCTGAAAAATTCGTGCGGGAAAATGAAATAGTTATCCTGCAGGAACCATATGCCACCGGCAATGAGTAAAAAGCCTCCTGCGAACTTCAGGTTGAGGAGAAGCAGAGCACCGATAAATATCATCGCAGTCTCCCATGTGAAATACCTGTTCACGCTGCCAAGATGTAAAAGATCATTTGTAGCAATAAGCAGAGCCACACCAAGCAGAATGAAGAAAATGCCGACATTTAATCCGGGGCGGTGGTCTCTTACTCTTATCCTTTTATATTCTTTATGTGTCATGGTTTGAAACTTTAATTAAGTCAAATATATATTTTCCTCCAACAAACAGGTATAAAAAATCGGTAAGCAACGTTTTAATGCCGGTATTTGGTGTTTTATAGCACTAAATGTTACTTTTTTGTTGATAATTTTTTTAATTGGCGAAGGATTTATATTTTTGCAAACCAAAATTTAGAAGTGATGTACGGTACAAATATGATACCGTTAGGCGGTTTAAAAGAAGGACTCCACATATTTGATTTTGAGATTAATAAAGAGTTTTTTGAACAGTATGAAGAATCGGAGATAACGGAGGGTAGCCTTACAGCGCATATAGAGCTGGAAAGGCATAAAACCCATCTTGATCTGCTGATTACGATCCGGGGCTGGGTAAATTTAAGTTGCGACAGATGCCTGGATATGTTCCTGCAACCCGTTGAGAGTGAGAACAGGCTGCTGGTTAAGTTCGGGAGGGAAGAAGGGGATACAGATCCGGATATGTTGTACCTGGCAGCTGATGAACACGAGCTGGACATGAAACAGCATCTGTATGATTATATATCACTGTCGCTTCCGATAAAGAGGGTGCATCCGGATGATGCTGACGGAAAGAGCACATGTAACCCGGAAATGTTGAAGAAGCTGAAAGAGCATATGGTTGAAGAGGAGCCTGCAACGGATCCGCGATGGGAAGAATTGAAGAAATTAATGAATGATAATTAAACTGAATTAAAATGGCACATCCGAAACACAAACATTCCAAAACCAGGAGAGATAAGCGCAGGACACATTATAAAGCGACTTCTCCTACTGTTGCCACCTGTTCAAACTGCGGATCTTCAGTTATGTATCACAGGGTATGCCCTGAGTGTGGATATTACAGGGGGAAGTTAGCTATTGAGAAAAAAGCAACAGCCTGACGCTTTTAATTTAACAGGAAGGATATGAAAATAGGCCTTGATGTCATGGGTGGTGATTATGCACCTGATGCAGTCATTGAGGGCGCAGTAGATTCCCTGCAGCATTTTTCAGAAGGTGAAACACTTGTGCTGATAGGAGACGAACAGTCAATCCTTGACAAGCTTAGTGAAATGCAGGTGGAGCCATCCTTATTTGAAATAGTACATACAACACAGATTATTGAGATGGGAGACCATCCCGCAAAATCTTTTTCACAGAAGAAAAACTCAAGCATTGCAGTTGGTTACGGAATGTTGAAAAATGGATTTCTTAATGGCTTCTGCAGCGCCGGAAATACAGGAGCGATGCTGGTAGGAGCAAGTTATACGGTAAACGTGATCCCCGGCGTTCTGCGTCCCGCTCTGGCTACCTTACTTCCGTCTGTAGACAACAGGTATTCAGTTATTCTTGATGTGGGATTAAATCCCGACTGTAAACCTGAGGTGCTTTTACAGTACGGAATTCTTGGTTCAATTTATGCCAAATATGTTCTCGGGAAGGACAATCCTACAGTAGGCCTGATTAATATAGGTGAAGAGGAAACCAAAGGTACTCCTGCGATAAAAACGGCATATGAACTGATGAGAGATCATCCTACCCTTAATTTTGTAGGGAATGTTGAAGGTAATACTCTCTTCCGGGAGACGATGACTGATGTTATCGTATGCGATGGTTTTGTTGGGAATGTGATCCTTAAACAGGGGGAAGCCTTTCATCATATCTATAAAAGCAGAAACCTGAAAGATTCATTCTTTGACCGCCTCGATTATGAGAATATAGGCGGCACACCGATTATAGGGATAAATGCCAATGTGGTTATTGGTCATGGTGTCTCAAGGCGTAAAGCTATAATGAATATGATTCTTCAGACCAGGGATAGTGTTCATGCGAACCTGGCCCAGAAGATAAAAGAAGAAATATAAAAATGAAAAGAATGCGTGCAGCCATTACGGGTATTAATGCCTGGGTGCCGGAATACAGACTGACAAATCAGGAATTATCAACAATGGTGGAAACCTCCGACGAATGGATAATGCAAAGAGTCGGGATTAAGGAAAGAAGAATTCTTAAAGAAGAAGGCGCCGGAAGTTCAGACATGGGCGAACATGCTGTACGCGGCTTGCTGGAAAAAACAAATACCAATCCGGATGATGTGGATCTCCTGATCTGCACCACGGTAACACCTGATATGTTTTTCCCGGCTACGGCAAATATCATATCCGATAAATGCGGAATAAAAAACGCTTTCAGCTTTGATCTTAATGCTGCCTGTTCAGGTTTTATCTTTGCCCTGCAGACAGGTGCTACTTATGTTGAATCGGGCCAGTATAAAAAGGTCGTGATCGTGGGAACAGACAAAATGTCGTCCATTGTGGATTATACCGACCGCACCACCTGCCCTCTTTTCGGCGATGGTGCCGGAGCAATATTACTGGAGCCCACAACAGAGGACCTGGGTGTGATGGACCATATCTTCCATACAGACGGCTCCGGAAGGAAATTCCTGCATATTAAAGCCGGGGGGTCCATTAAACCAGCCTCATACGAGACAATTGACGCAAAGGAACATTATATATACCAGGAAGGACAGAGCGTATTCAAATTTGCCGTTTCCAACATGGCTGATGTGGCTGTTGAGATAATGGAACGTAATAACCTTAAATCTGAAGATATTGCATGGCTTGTTCCTCACCAGGCCAACCTCCGTATAATTGATGCCACAGGCAGAAGAATGGGACTGCCTCCGGAAAAGGTTATGATCAATATACAGAACTACGGCAATACCACAACAGCTACAATACCACTTGTTATGTGGGAAAATGAAAAGAATCTTAAAAAGGGTGATATATTGATACTGGCAGCCTTCGGAGGAGGCTTTACCTGGGGGTCCGTGTACCTTAAGTGGGCCTACGATCCTAAATAGTGATCACCTGATGGTTTTTATGCAATAGTTTTTATATTTGTAAGTTATTAAGCTTTATCATTAATAAACTTCAAAAAAATATGGCAAAAATCAATGAGGCAGAAAACCCGACCATAAATCTGATAAGTAACGGAACTGAAATAACAGGTGATGTTGTTTCCAATGGAGATATCAGGATAGACGGAGCTTTGAAGGGCAATCTCAATACAAAAGGGAAAGTTGTTATTGGAACAACAGGAAAAGTAAGCGGGGAAGTTTTTTGTAAGAATTCGGAAGTATCAGGTATTGTGGAGGGAAAGATCAATGTGAGTCAGCTGCTTACACTGAAAGCCTCATCCAGAATACTTGGTGACATAGCTACCTCAAAGCTGTCCATTGAACCGGGAGCCAGTTTTACGGGTAGCTGCAAAATGAGTGATACCGATTTCAATGGAGGAACCTCTCTCATCAAAGAAAAAGAATCCGAAAAAACAGGGAAATAAGGGTATCCATGACTTTGCCAGGTACTCAGGCCTTGCTTTCCAGATGGCCGGAATAATACTGGTCGCCGTCTGGGGAGGAACTAAACTTGATAAACTGGCAGGATTTCAAACCCCTGTTTTTACTATAGTACTTTCACTGTTAGGAGTATTTGCGGCAATCTATACAGCAGTGAAAGACTTCCTAAAGTGATCGTCTCTTGAAGAGGTTTTTGAATTATATATTAATCCTTCTGTTCCTTAATATCCTGTTGGTATTAACAGGATATCTCCTCGTAAAAATTGTAAAACTTGATCTTGATCCCGGCAGTATCGCCATTCTGTCATTACTTTTCTCCGTAATTGGAATAGCGACTTTCGCCGTTTTCATGAAAGGGCAATCAAAAAGTCTCCGGAGCCAGACATTTCACAGCCTGGTTGCACTCAGTCTTAAGTTCCTGCTTGAGATCGGATTGGCCCTTATTTGGTTCATTGTTGCTAAAAAAAACTCTTTGCAGTCGCTTTTAAGTTTTTTTGTTATATATTTAACACTCACTTTGTATTTGATATATACCATATCAAAAACTCTGAAACACAGATCTTTGTAAAACACATACCGGTTTGAAAACGAAATTTTTTATAGGTCTATTTTTATTTTTTCTGGTCGCGGGTACCACAATTTCAGCTTTTGGCCAGGAGAGCCACGATAAAGGAGAAGGTATTGAAAAATTTGATGCAAACACATTCATAATGGATCATATTGCCGATGCACATGAATGGCATCTTTACACGAAAAAGGATGGTGAGCCAGTGGCATTATACCTGCCTGTGATCGTATACTCGAAGGATAAGGGCCTGAACATCTTTTCTTCAAAAAGACTTGCCCACGGTCAGGAATACAGGGGATTCAGGCTTGAAGAAGATGGTGATCTGAGGGGAATAATAGTGGAAGTCGATGCCACAGGCCAGGCAGACGAGGAAAACCTGCCGCTTGATATCTCACTGACAAAAACCAATTTCGGAATGTTGGGCGCAGCTGTTATATGCCTTTTATTATTCCTGGCCCTGGCAAGGACATATAAAAAGACAGGCATCAGTGAACCCAAAGGACTGCAGAGTTTTCTTGAGCCTGTAATAATTTTTATACGTGATGATGTTGCAATACCAAATCTTGGTGATCATAAGTATGAAAAATACATGCCCTTTCTGCTTACCGTATTTTTCTTTATCCTGACCAACAACATTATGGGGCTGGTGCCGTTTCCTCCACCTTTCGGTGCTGTGGTTACAGGTAATATTGCAGTTACTTTAACCCTCGCACTTTTCTCTTTTGTTATTATCCAGTTCAGCGGTAATAAGAACTACTGGCGGCATATATTCGCAACACCCGGCGTTCCGTTATGGCTTCTGCCTATTATGATACCGGTGGAAATTATCGGCTTATTTGCCAAGCCTTTTGCACTCATGATCCGATTGTTCGCCAATATGCTGGCAGGACATATCGTTGCCCTCAGCCTTATTTCACTGATTTTTATTTTCGGAACCATTTGGCTAGCTCCGGTTTCTGTATTCTTCGTGGTTTTCATGGACTTTATGGAATTACTGGTGGCATTTTTACAGGCATATATATTTACACTTCTCTCGGCATTGTTCATAGGTATGGCAGTGCAGGAGAGTCATTAGCATTTTTTGTTTAACTAAATATTTTAATTATTATGACAGGTACATTTGCAGCATTGGGAGCAGGACTGGCGGCTATAGGTGCCGGTATTGGCATCGGCCGGATCGGAGGTCAGGCGATGGATGCAATAGCAAGACAACCGGAAGCCTATTCCAGGATTCAGCTTGCAATGATCATTTCAGCTGCCCTTATTGAAGGAGTTGCTTTGTTCGCAGTAGTAGTTTCCTTGTTGTCTTAACCAGGATTTATGAGGCCTGCAACGGTTGGTTGCAGGGCTTCATTTTTAAGTAATTTGTTAAAGGATTAATTATGATATTATTAGCTAACAGTCTTACTACCCCCGCATTCGGGACTCTTTTCTGGTCGGTTGTCATTTTCAGTATCTTCTTCTTCATTCTCGCAAAATTTGCATGGAAACCTATATTGAACGCAGTAAAAGCACGCGATGAGATGATACGAAGCTCTCTCGAATCGGCAGAAAAAGCCAAGGAGGAGATGCTTAAACTGCTGAGTGATAATGAGGTCATTCTGCGTAAGGCAAGGGAGGAACGAGAGAATATCCTTAAGGAAGCCAGGGAAGTAAGAGAGAAACTGATTTCCGAAGCAAAAGGCAAAGCAGCAGAAGAAGCCGAGAAACTTATAGAAAAAGCAAGAACAGGTATAGAAAGCGAGAAGCTTAAAGCCCTGTCGGAGATACGTGAACAGGTGGCCGTAATTTCAGTTGAGATTGCCTCGAAATTACTGGGACAGAAGCTCGAGCAAACAGGTGAGCAGGAGAAACTGATAGACAGATATCTTAAAGATATTGACTTTAAAAAGAATTAAAGAGGTATATCAACAATGAATGACAGTAAAATATCAGTCAGGTACTCAACCGCTTTGTTTGATTCGGCCCTTGAAAAGAACATACTTGAAAAAGTTAATGAGGACATGATCTTTGTCGCGGAGATATGTAAGAGTCCGGAGGCAAAGGAATTACTCCAGAGCCCGATCATCAATCCTTCCAAAAAATCAGAGGTGTTTCATGCCATTCTTAAAGATAACGTGGAAGACATTACCCTTTCACTTATCGACCTGGTGGTAAAGAACGGTCGCGAGAGTTTTATCCCCGCAATAGCAAGGAATTTCATTCATGATACAATGAAGTTTAAAGGTATAACCGAGTCTTCTCTGACTACTGCTGTTAAGGTGAATCCTTCTGTTACAAAGCAGATAACCGGCCTGATATCCGAGGTCTTCAAGACAAGAGTTAAGCTTGAAGAAATAGTCGACCCGGAGATTATCGGGGGCTTTATTCTGAAAGTGGACGATAACTATATTGATGCCAGTATCAGGAATAAACTGCGCAGGGTAAAAAAGGAACTTCTCGAAAGTTCAATGATTAAAGAATAACAATTCAATAAAATATTTAGGAATCTTAAGTTAATATAACATGGCAAATATTAAACCGGCGGAAGTTTCAAAGATCCTCAGGCAGCAACTGGAAGGCATTCAGACAGGCGTTGATCTGGAGGAAGTTGGAACTGTGCTTCAGGTTGGTGACGGAATTGCCCGCATTTACGGGCTGTCAAATGTGGAGTCAAACGAACTGATAGAGTTTGAAAATGGAATGGAAGCTATAGTCCTGAACCTCGAGGAAGATAATATCGGGGCAGTGTTGCTTGGACCCACAGAAGAGATTAATGAAGGAGATATTGTTAAACGTACAGGCCGTATAGCATCTATTGGTGTGGGTGAAGGACTGCTGGGGCGCGTAATAAACCCTACGGGACAGACTCTCGATGGCAAAGGTCCGGTGACAGGAGAGCTGTATGACATGCCTTTTGAAAGAAAG
>Ga0307440_1000414_pt1 | contig 20846 bp, 17 predicted proteins | sample SalMarWE160410MG_FD_202150 | JGI IMG/M metagenome (GOLD analysis project Ga0307440, IMG submission 202150) | Salt marsh sediment microbial communities from the Plum Island Ecosystem LTER, Massachusetts, United States - WE1604-10 | ecosystem: Environmental > Aquatic > Marine > Intertidal zone >... | reverse complement strand
ACCCCTTGCGCGGCGATCGAGTCCGCAAGCTCCCGCAGACTGTCCGGGTCGAACTCGCGCCGGGGCTGAAACCGGCCGCGTTGGATAAGATCCACCGGCAGGCTCGTCACTCGCGCCTCGGTGAGGCCGTCGGCAGTCTCCTCGTTGGCCTCTTCGAGCCCAACCTGCCCCTCGCGCATGCCCCCGAGGAGGGCATCCAACCCGCGGCCGAGACCTCGCTTCTTGACGGACATGGCGCTTCCCGGAGGCCTTTCCTAAGCGACCGCCTGCGGCCTGTGCTCATGGCGCCGTAGCACCTCGCTGGCCAAGGCCAGGTAGGACACGGCACCCCGGGAGCTCTTGTCGTAGAGGATGACAGGCACACCATGGCTAGGCGCCTCGGCCAGACGCACGTTGCGGGGAATGATGGTGCGGTAGACCTGCTCGCTGAAATGAGTCAGCAGCTGGTGAGAAACCTCGTTGGCGAGGTTATTCCGCGGGTCGTGCATGGTGCGGAGGATGCCCTCGATGCGCAACCCTGTATTCCGGCTGGTCCGGATCTGCTCGATAGTGTCCAGCAGAGCGGACAGCCCCTCCAACGCATAGTATTCGCACTGGATGGGGATCAGCACCCCATGGGCCGCCACCAGGGCATTGACCGTCAGCATGTTGAGGGAGGGCGGACAGTCGATGATCACGAGCTCATAGTCCTCCCCGACAGCCGTGAGCACATGCGCCAGGCGGCGCTCCCGATGGGGCGAGCTGATGAGCCCCACCTCCGCGGCGGTCAGGTCGCTGTTGGCGGGGATCAGATCGAAGCCGGGCACGGGCTGGTCGACCCGCCGCAGGCAATCCCCGAAAGGCATGTCCCCCAGCATCAGGTCGCAGGTGGAGCGCCCCAGATCGTGTTTGTCCACCCCGCATCCCATGGTTGCGTTGCCCTGGGGGTCCATATCCACCAGCAGGACCTTCCGCTTCATGGCGGCAAGAGAGGCGGCCAGGTTCACGGCGGTGGTGGTCTTCCCTACCCCGCCCTTTTGGTTGGCAATCGCGATAATTCGGACCATCGATGGTCTAGTCGAAGCGGATCTCGATAAGGTGTCGCTCCCCCTCCAGCAAAGGCACCCGCAGGGGATGCACCTCGACGGCGTCGGGAGGCGGGCTGAGGTCTTTCAGCTCGGCATCCGTCCCCCTTCCCTTCATGAGGAGGAGCCGAGCGGGCCGTGCGAGCAACCCCGCAACCGCGCCGAGGATCTCCGGGACGGTGGCCACCGCGCGGGAGACAATGGTAGCGAATTTTCTATCCGACTGATACGACTCGATGCGGGCCTGGACGACGGAGACATTCGTCAGGCCGAGCTCTATGACCGCCTGCCGGACGAAGCGGACCTTCTTACCGTTGCTGTCGAGCAGCACGAAGGCCCGCTCCGGGACCATGACCGCCAACGGCAGCCCCGGCAGCCCGGGACCTGTCCCCAGGTCTAGGACCGGCCCCTGACCGAGATAAGGGGCGACCGCCAGGCTGTCCAGGAGGTGTCGCGGGACCATCTCCCAGGGATCACGCACGGCGGTCAGGTTGTAAGCCCGGTTCCAGCGCGCGAGAAGACCCAGGAAGGCGAGCAGGCGTTTCCGCTGCGCCGGGTCCGGATTCAGGCCGAGCAAGGCGAGCCCCTGGTCCAGCCGCTCCCCAAGCACAGCTTCCCTGCGCTCAGGCACTGCGCTTCAAATGGATCAGCAGCAGTGAGATTGCCGCCGGGGTGACACCCGGGATGCGGCCCGCCTGCCCAATGGTCGCCGGACGCACCCGTTTGAGCTTCTCCCTCACCTCCGAGGAGAGCCCTCGCACCCGGTCGAAGTCGAAGTCCACAGGCAGACCCGCCGCCTCCTGTGCCCGCTGCCGGTCGATCTCGTCCTGTTGGCGGCCGATGTACCCCGCGTACTTCGCCTGGATCTCCACCTGCTCCGCGACCCGCGGGTCGCCAACCCCAGGCCCCAGCCCCGGAAGCTCCATCAGCGAACGGTAGTCGACCTCGGGCCGCGCCAAGAGATCGAGCGCCCGCGTCTCCCGCCGCAGGTCGTTTCCAAGCACCTCGCGTATGCGTGCGTTCCCGGGGTCGGGTCGGACGTAGGCGACACGCAGCCGCTCGCGCTCCCTCTCGATCGCCTCCCGCTTCTCCTCAAACAGCCGCCACTGGGCCTCGCCCACGATCCCCAGACGGCGGCCCGTCTCCGTCAGCCGCAGGTCCGCGTTGTCCTCCCGCAGCAGCAGGCGGTACTCGGCCCGGCTGGTGAACATGCGGTAGGGCTCGTTGGTCCCGCGGGTGACGAGATCGTCCACCAGCACCCCGAGATACGCCTCGTCGCGCCGCGGGCACCAGGGCTGCAGCCCCCGCGTGTAACGGGCTGCGTTGATCCCCGCGAGCAGGCCCTGGGCCGCAGCCTCCTCGTAGCCCGTGGTTCCGTTTATCTGACCCGCGAAGAAGAGTCCCTTGACGAAATGGGTCTCAAGGGAGGGCTTCAGGTCTCGGGGGTCAAAAAAATCGTACTCGATGGCATACCCGGGCCGCGTGATTTGGGCCTGCTCGAAACCGTGCATGGAGCGCACGAGCTCGTACTGAACGTCGAACGGCAGGCTGGTGGAGATGCCGTTGGGGTAGATCTCGGTGGTTTGGAGTCCCTCGGGCTCCACGAAGATCTGGTGGGACCCCTTCTCCGCGAAACGCACCACCTTGTCCTCGATAGAGGGGCAGTAACGGGGCCCAATCCCTTCGATGACCCCGGTATACATGGGAGAACGGGAGAGGCCCGACCGAATGATCTCATGGGTACGCTCGTTGGTGTGGGCAATATGGCAGCTCACCTGGGGGGGGTGGTCCTCAGCCCGGCCGAAGTAAGAGAAGACGGGCACGGGATCGTCCCCTGGCTGCTCCTCGAGCATCGAGTAGTCGATGGTGCGGCCATCGATCCGCGGCGGCGTCCCGGTTTTGAGACGCTCGACACGAAACGGGAGTGACCTGAGCCGCCTGGCGAGGGCGTTCGCAGGTGGATCACCCGCGCGCCCGCCCTCATAATTTGCCAGACCGATGTGGATACGCCCACCCAGGAAGGTACCCACGGTGAGCACGACCGCCTCGGCGCGGAAGCTCAGGCCCATTTGGGTCAAGACACCGGCGACGCGATCGTCCTCGACGAGCAGGTCGTCCACCGGTTGCTGGAACAGGTGGAGGTTCTCCTGCCGCTCGACGGCGCTCCGCACCGCGGCCTTGTACAAGACGCGGTCCGCCTGGGCGCGGGTCGCCCGCACGGCTGGCCCCTTGCGGGCGTTGAGGATCCTGAGCTGGATACCGGCGGCATCGGCGGCCCGGGCCATCAGGCCACCCAGTGCGTCGATCTCGCGGACGAGGTGACCCTTCCCGATTCCCCCGATCGCCGGGTTGCAGCTCATCTGACCAATGGTCTCGATGTTGTGGGTGAGGAGAAGGGTGCGCACCCCCGAACGGGCCGCCGCGAGGGCCGCCTCGGTGCCCGCGTGGCCGGCGCCGACCACGATGAGATCGTAATGGTCTCTTGCCAACATATCCGGTGAAGATCAGCCAGCGAGCCAAGATGTTATCCCATTCACGATCTCCCCAGGAGGACGGCCTGAAGGCGGCGAGCAACAGGGTCGTCCCGGGGCTGAGCGGGGACCGCCCGCTCCCCTTAAGAGGCTGACTGCCATGGATGAACCCATCGGCCGGCAGTCGCCGCCAGACCTTAACAGAGTCCTGGCCACGGCCGGCCAGGTGATCCTGGGCAAGGAGCGGGAGCTGCGGTTGGCCCTCGCCTGCCTGTTGGCCAAAGGGCACCTCCTGGTGGAGGACCTCCCGGGGGTCGGCAAGACGACCCTGGCCCACCTCCTGGCGAGGCTGGTGGGGCTGGACTACTCCCGGATCCAGTTCACCAGCGACCTGCTGCCGGCGGACATCATCGGCGTCTCCGTCTACGAGCGGCGAAGCGAAGACTTCCGCTTCCACCCCGGCCCCATCTTCGCCCAGCTGGTGCTTGCCGATGAGATCAACCGGGCCACCCCCAAGGCACAAAGCGCTTTGCTCGAGGCCATGGAGGAGCGGCAGGTGACCGTCGAGGGCCGCACTCGCCCCCTGCCCCAACCATTCTTCGTGATCGCCACCCAGAACCCGACCTACCAGATCGGGACCTTTCCACTCCCCGAGTCGCAGCTCGACCGATTTCTCATGCGGATCGAGCTCGGATATCCGGCGCCCGAGCAGGAGAAGACCCTGCTCGCCGGCGAGGACCGCCGGGCGCTGCTGTCCCGCCTGCAGGCGGCCCTGTCCAGCGCAGAGCTGCAGGAGCTGCAGGCGCGGGCGGAGCAGATCCACGCGTCGCGGGACGTCATCGAATATTGTTATCGCATCCTGGATTTCACCCGGCGCTCCCGCCGCTTTCTCCACGGCCTGTCCCCCAGGGCCGGCGTTGGACTCCTGCGCAGCGCCCGTGCCTGGGCTTTGCTCGCAGGGCGGGATTTCGTGGTCCCCGAGGATGTGCAGGCGGTGATCGCGGCCTGCATCGCCCACCGCCTCCTCAGCGAGGAGGACAACGGACCGACGGGGCACGCCGCCATTGCGGAGCACGTCCTGAACGGCGTCCCGGTGCCTTGAATCCGGCACACGCATCTGAACCGCCGAGGCGTCGAGACGCCCTCGGCCTGGGGAAGCTGAGACGACGGTTGACCCGGAGCCTGACGAGCCTCGCGCGCCGCGCCCCGCGGGACACGGATGGGTTCGCGCGGATCGGCCGCCGCCATATCTATATCCTGCCGACCGGGGCGGGGCTGGCCTTCGGCTCGGTCCTCGTGCTCATGCTGATCGGCTCCCTCAACTATCAAAACAACCTGGGGCTCCTGTTCACCTTTCTCATGGGGTCCGTCGCCCTCATCGCCATGCACCACAGCTGGTTCGACCTGTTTGGTCTCCAGGTGGCGGTCCGGGGCGGGGTCCCCGTGTTCGCGGGCCAAGACGCAGATTTCTCTGTTTGGCTGACGGACCATCGGAACCGCCTGCGAGGTGGTGTAGCCGTCCGGATCGGGCCGTCTGCGTCCCCGCCGGCGGACATACCCGCCGCAGGCGAGGTGGCGATTCGGGTCCCGGTGCCCACCAGGCGGCGGGGCCTCCAGACCGTCCAGCAGGTCCAGCTGGAGACCCGCTACCCCGTCGGTCTTTTCCGGGTCTGGTGCTACGTCCAGGCCGAGGCGCGCGTCACCGTCTATCCGCAGCCGGCCAGGCGGGCCCTGGATCCGCCCCTGGCCGCCGCCTACCGTCCCAACACCCGGGGCGACCGGGGCGTGGGGGCCGACGACTTCGTCGGCTTCCGCGACTATCGCCTCGGCGACTCCCTTCGGCATCTGGATTGGAAGGCCCTCGCGCGGGAACGGGGCCTGGTAGTCAAGCAGTTCGGGGGGGACCGCGCCGAGGAGGTGTGGCTCGACTGGGAGCGCCTACCACCCGCCGGCATCGAGGAGCGGGTAAGCCAGCTCTGCCGTCAGGTGCTGGACGCCGCGGAGAACGGCCTCTGCTACGGACTGCGGCTGCCGGGCACCACCATCGGCATGGGACATGGTGAGCTGCACAAGCATCACTGCCTGGCGGCATTGGCGACCTTTGACCATGGGTAGCGACCCCGCCTACCTGGACGGGCTCCGGCCGGATCAGGCCGCCGCGGCCACGGGCCTGGTGACCCTGGCCGATCTCCCCCTGGCAGCCCAGATGGAACCGAGGGTGACCGCATACATCGCGCTCCTCGTCGTCTGGCGCATCGTCTCCCTGCGCTGGCCCAAGGCACTCCCCAACCGCTGGGTCCTGCTGCCGGTGACCCTTGCGGGCATGGCTGCCGTTCTCGCCTCCTATCACACCCTGGTCGGCCAGGAGGGGGGGACCGCCTTCCTCGCCACCATGCTGGTTCTTAAGCTCCTGGAGATGCGCCGCCCCAGGGACGTCCGAGCGGTGACCGTCCTGTTCGGATTCCTGCTGGTTACCCAGTTCCTTTTCGACCAATCCGCCTGGCTCGCGCTCTATCTGGCGACCCTCCTGGTCGCCAACTTTGCGCTCATGGCCCATCTGACGGCCGCGGGGTCTCCCTCGGCCCGCCGTGCAACGGCCCTCGCGGGCCGGCTCGCGCTGCAAGCAGTCCCGCTGACGCTCGTCCTGTTCGTCCTGTTTCCGCGGCTGGACGCCCCCCTGTGGGAGCTGGGCAAGACCAGGTCCCACGCGCTGACCGGGATCAGCGACTCGCTGGAGCCCGGTTCCATCAGCGACCTGGTCCTGTCACGGGCGCTGGCCTTTCGCGCCCGATTCGAGGGTACCGTACCCCCCGCTGGCAAGCTTTACTGGCGCGGGCCCGTCGCCTGGACCACGGACGGGAGACGCTGGACCGGAGGAAGGCCCGCGTCCGAGCGGCGTTCGCCCCCTCCCCTCGTCCGGGCTCAGGACAAGGTCACATACCAGGTCCTGCTTGACCCCAGCCGGCAGCGCACTCTCTTCGTCCTGGACCTGCCGGTGGAGGTGCCGTCGGATGCGAGCGTGAGCGCCGACTTCCAGGTGCGGGTGGCCCGGGAGATCCAGGACGGCCGACGCTATCGCGCGGTGTCCGCCCTGACTTACGACACGGGGGAGATTCCGCCCGACGAGAGGACCGCGGGTCTCGAGCTGCCGCCAAACGTGACCCCCCGAATGCGGCGGCTGGTAGGGGACTGGCAGCACCAGGCGCAGAGTCCGCAAGAGGTGGTCGGGGCGGCGCTTCAGTACTTCAATCAAGAGCCCTTCTACTACACCCTGCAGCCGCCCCGGCTCGGCGCCAACCCGGCGGACGAGTTCCTGTTCGAGACGCGGCGGGGATTCTGTGAGCACTATGCCAGCAGCTTTGCCCTACTGATGCGGATTGCCGGGATTCCCTCCCGCATCGTGCTCGGCTATCTGGGGGGCGAGCTCAACCCCATCGGCAACTACCTCATCGTTCGACAGTCGGACGCCCACGCCTGGGTCGAGGTGTGGCTGCAGGGACAGGGCTGGGTCCGTGTGGACCCTACTGCGGCGGTGGCACCTCAGCGGGTGGAGCGCAGCGATTTCCTGACGGACCTGGCCGGCGGCGCACCCGCGCGCTTTCAGATCGGGGATCCCGGGGAGCTCTATCGATGGGCCCACAGGCTAAGGCTCCTGGCAGACGCGGTAGACGCCGGCTGGCAAAACTGGGTGCTGGACTATTCGCGCTCCCGCCAGCAAGGCCTGTTGAACAGCTTCGGACTGGGCTTCCTGCGGGAGTACGGCCTCGCCGCCGCCATGATCCTGGCGTCGGCCCTCATGCTGGGCCTGGTGGCGGCAGGCATCGGGCGCGAACGGGGCCCGCGGGATCCCCTGCAGAAGGTCTACGTCCGTTTCTGCCGCCGGCTCGCCACGCGCGGGCTCGAGAGACATCCGAGCGAAGGTCCCTTAGCGTTCGGGGCGAGGATCGCGGCGGCAAGGCCCGATCTGCGCCAGCCGGTTCAGTCGTTCCTATCCCTCTATCTCCCGCTGCGCTACGGAAGGCGCGCCCCCAGCCCGCAGAACATGCAGGAGCTGAGGCGCCGGCTCGCGCGGGTGAGCCGCGCGGCGCGTCCTTGGTAAGTTGGACTGCTCCTTAGGGTTCGCCGCCGCCCGACCCCGCGGGGTTGGATGACGTGGGGGACCCACCGCGGTCCCCCGCGGGCCGCATGAGGACAATGCCGATCTCGGTCCCGATCTTGGGGCCGTTCCAGGGCCAGGGGTGGGTACGGCCGGCCAGCCAATCCTCGAGCTGATCGGTGCGGTAGGGAGAGAAGCGATGCCCGGACTGGCCGAGGGGCAAGGTGCCGCGGGTCCCTTGCCAGTCCGTCGGCGTATAGACCACACGGCAGGAAGGCACGATCAGGACATCTTCGGGGTCCAGCGGCGATGCCTTCGCCACGTTGATGGTCTGGCTATCGCCGCCAAAGGGGATGGGGCCCACATCGAAGAACCGGCCGAGGCCGTGGATGCGGTCGAAGGCGTGGCGGAACACCAGGTGCCGGAGGCGGTCGAGACGCTGATCGCCCGGCCCCGGAATACGCCGGTCGAGCTCTGCGCGGGCACTGTGCAGGGCGCGCGCCCAGATCTGCGCCGGCCCCTCCCGCTCAGGTGTACCCACATCGTCCCAGAAGGTCGACCGGCCGGAGTACATGACCTCGTCCAGGGGGCTGTAGCGCTCGATCTCCATCGCCATGAGGGCGGGCAGGTCCTCTCCGAGCTCGTCGCCATACAGGGCCTTGTAGAGAGCCGGCTTGAGCAGGACAAAGAAGGCGGCGGCTCGGCTGTCCGGCTCGCAGCGTCCGTCCCAGCTGAGGAGAAGCTGGTCCGCGATGCGCCCCGCGTCCGAGTCAACGACGCGCAGCTGGGGTGCCAGCCGCTTCAGCGCGTCACGAAACCTCAGGGCCTCAATGCTGACACGGTCGAGCTGCATCCGGGCCAGGTACTCCGGCGAGAGGGGGTTACGGTCCGAGAGGAGCTGCTCGATGCGTTGGGCCCGATAGGGCGCGCTCCAGGAACGGCTGACCGAGACCGGATAGTCGAGAGGGATGGTGCGATTGTTGGCGGTCAGGAGGGCGTAGCCAGGGGGATTGGTAAGACCGGGATTCTGCTCGGGGGACACATACCCGGTCCATTTCCACGCGGCCTCCCAGCCCGGAACCGGAAAGGTTCCGGTGCCTCGCCGGCGCTGCGGCAGCAGGCCCGTGACCTGCCAGGCGATCCCACCGTCGCGATGAGCGAGCATCAGGTTCTGGGAGGCGTGCCTGAATTCCGCCGCCGCCTCCTTTGCTTGGGCCAGGGTGGCCGCCGTGTTGAGCCGATAGACTCCCGCCGCCGCCCGGTCCGGGACATCGAGGGTCGTGCGCAGGGCAAGCAGGTACGAGGTCTTGACGGCGGGCAGGTCCATCGGAGTGCCGGTGGCGGGTCCAAGCACATCGTTGATGATGACGCCGTTGCTGGTGGTACGCACAGTGAGCTCAACGGGTGCAGAGCGACCTTTGACGCGGATCGACTCCACCCGCGAGCCGATGGCCTCCGGCGCGGACCCGGCGCGCTCCACGTGCCGACCATCCGCCGTCAGCCGCTCCATGAAGATATCCTGGGTATCCGCCATGGTGGTGGTAAAGCCCCAGGCCAGATCTTCATTGTGACCGATCAGCACGAAGGGGACGCCCGGCAGGGCGACGCCGGCGGCGTGCAGATCCGGGGCGCGCAGCTCCAGCTCGTACCACAGACCGGGCATGGTGGCCGAGAGGTGCGGGTCATTGGCGAGGAGGGCCTCGCCTTGAGCCGTGCGCTCCCCGTTCACCGCCCACGCGTTGCTGGCCGCCCCCGGCACGGGCAGACCCCAGCGGGCGGGCATGGCGAGCAGGGTATCGAACGCCTTCAAATAGTCTGCCGTATAGGCGGGCAAGTCCCGGGCATAATCGGGCGCAGGTATTCCCTCGTCCGTAGGAAACAGCTCCAGCGCCCGCTTTGGACCGAGACGGGCGACCAGGCGCAGGTAGACCAGCTCGTCCCGGGCGTCGAAGGACAGCATCCATGCCATATACTCCCCGATGGCGAGGCTGTCCTGGGGCCGCCAGGGGGCGGGCTGGAAGCCGGCAAGGAGGTACTCCAGGGGTGGACGCCGGGCTGCGCCGGCCTGGTAGGCGTTGACACCGGCAGCGTAGGCCTCCAGATAGCGGCGGAAACGGGGCTGCAGGGCATCGAAGCTTGCCGCGGCGGCACGGGCGAGCCCAATGGTGCGGAAGAATCGGTCGGGGGCGAGGGCCTGCTCGCCCATGACCTCCGCCAACCGTCCGGTGGCCAGCCGGCGCAGGAGGTCCATTTGCCACATGCGCTCCGAGGCCAGGACATATCCCTGGGCAAACAGCAGGTCTTCGATGCTCTCGGCCTCGATACTGGGCACCGCATGAGGGCCGAAACGCACCAGCACCGGTTCATGAATGCGGTCCGAGATGAGGTCGCGGGAATAACGGGGCTCCGCGAGCTTCCCAACTACGAACACGACCACCAGCCCGGCGAGCGCAGCGCCGATCAGAAGGGCGACGGCAATAAGCAGGACGCGGGGGACCATCGGCAACTCCGGCGAGGACGAGGGCGCACCGCCAAAGAACCACGATCCGGCGGCCCTGTCCACCAGCCCCGTCGACCTGCCGCACGGATAGAGAGAAGCCAATCCCGCCCCGATTCAACTGCCCCCTGACCTCTTCTCCTACCGGCCCTATTGGGCGCAACGCTTCGGCACCGCGCCGGAGCTTCCCATGTCCCGCGGCGAGGTGGAAGCCCTGGGGTGGGACAGCTGCGACGTCATCATCATCACGGGTGACGCCTATGGGGACCACCCATCCTTCGGCATGGCAGTGGTCGGTCGGCTGCTGGAGGCCCAGGGCTTTCGCGTGGGAATCATCGCCCAGCCCGACTGGCGGACGGCGGACGCATTCCGGCGGCTCGAAGGCCCCAATCTCTTCTTCGGGGTCACCGCCCCACAGGCAAAGGGGGCGTCGCCGCTGAGACGGCCCCCTGCCTATCGATTACCGTAAGTCGCGCCTAGCGTCCTCCGATTCCCCTTCGCTCACCGGGAGAGGGCCAGGGTAATGGAACGGTCATGGTGACAGCGACTTCCAATGTCCGGGGTGGCGCTTGCGCCATGACCGTTAGTAATTCCTTACCCCACCAGGCGTCCTTCGCCATGGTAGATGTCCCGGTAGGCCGCGTAGACGGAGCCCGCAAATATGGGCATGACCACCAAGAGCCCTAAGCCGAACGGGATCGCACCCAGAACGAGGAGCACCAGGCCGACCAGCCCGTAGAGGAGAAACGGCACGATGTTCTTCAAGCATCCACTGAAGCTCAGCCGCATGGCGGTAGTCGCCGGAAGGCCGTCGAGCACCACCAGGGCGGGCGCGAAGAAATAGGCCATCATCAGCGGGATGAGGAAGAGGGCTCCCACCAGCATTGGAATCAGCATCGCAGGTCCCAGCAGCTCGAGCATGGCCGCGGGGTCCGCCGCCGGCATGGCTTCAGGCTGCAAGCTCGACAACAGCGGGCCTGCGGTCACCAGCATGCCTGCCGCGGTCAGGATCCCGATGGCCAGCGTGCCGGCCAAATAAAGACCGGCAATGAGCCCGAGCTGTCCTGAGTTGCTCGAAAAGCCCGCGAATAGGTGCTCGGCCCGAAACGGCCGCCCCTCATCCTGCTCGCGGACACCGAGCATGAGGCCCCCCGCGAACAGGGTCGCCAGCACACTGGAGACAAGCCCGCCGACGAACGGCACCAGGCCAATGACGACCGAGATGACCACGAGGGCCAGAACCGCCAGGATCCAGGCCCACGGATTGGCACCGAAATAACGGAATCCGTCCACAATCCAGTCCCATCCACGACGCCCAGGTACAGCGGATGGGCTCGGGGGTCCCGGGGGCGTGGGGTGCGGATGTGACCAGTCCGATGGAGGGGTCGGGACCAGCGGGGGAGGAGGGGGGGCATCTCCAGGCGCTCCGCTGACGTCCTGGGTACCGGACGTCGTCGCCACCGCACCGGGCTTGACTGTCGGGTGCGCGGGCTCCTCGATAGGCTCCAGGGTCCAGACCGGGCCGGGCCGCTCCATGGGCTCAATACGGGCGAGCAGGCCCGCCGCCTCAAGCTCGAGGCGGTAGCGCTCCGCGGTGCCCCGGTCGACGTCCTTCTTGAGAACATGACGCTGGCCCCCCAACACCAGCGTGCGGGCGTCGCCTTGGGACAGATTAAATGACGCGGCCAACCGATCGATAACCTCCGCCGCGCGTAGATCAGGTTTCATCTCACCGGAGTAGATGACCTTGAACAGATCAGTCATTAACCCCCCTTAACGAAAATTTGCTTGGACTTGGGTGGCGAACCGCCCGGCTGTTGAGGACTCGCGGCCGCAGCATGAGACCGCGAGTCCTCAACAGGATCCCCGACCTTGATCCGCGTGACCAGAGATTTCGCGTCCTCGTAACGCGGCCATGCCGATCCGCGTATCGCGACGGCTCGTACCCGAGCCTGCCGCAACAGGGGCGTTATCGCCCACCTTACAGAATGGCGCGGGGCGTGCCTACCGACACGCCCTAGGGAGACGGTGAAAAATGCGCTCCTTGGCATTTTTCAGCACCGCACGCAAGTGAAAAGTGCGATTTCCACTTTCCTTCATTTTCCATCGCTTACAGCGCTCGAAAATGGCGACACATCCCTGTGCCGCGGGAACCGTGAGTTGATCAGCGGTTCCCTAGTCCTATGCGGCGAGCGGAGCACTCGCCAAGTGCCCCACCCAGGCGGGACGGCGGTGTATCAGTAGCGGGGGCGCCGAGCGGGACGATCGGTCCTCGGCTTCGCTTGGTTGACGGTCATGTTGCGCCCCTTGAGGGCGGAGCCGTTCAATGCCTTGATGGCTGCGTCCGCCTCAGAGTTGTTCCCCATTTCGACGAAGCCGAAACCTTTCGACTGCCCCGAGAACTTATCCGTGATCACGTTGACCGCGTCGACCTTTCCATAAGGATTGAAGGCAGCCAGCAAATCTTCTTCGGTAACAGAGTAAGCCAAATTTCCAACGTAGATATTCATCTTTCAGCAGTTTCCCTTGGTGCATTGATGAGAAGAGCGCCGTCGACGAATCAATACACAACTTTGACGGCGGCGGGAGGCCTCCCGGCGGGCACAGCGGAAACGAAGCCGCGACCCGCAAGAAGACAGGAGATTTCCAGACGCGCGGACGAGGATCATTGACAGGCGGCCCTCGCGGGAACCGGGGCTCACGCACGCGCTCACGACGCAACTTCCAGCAGCTTGAGGTGGTTCCGACAGGTACTGCGCCCGAAGCTTCCGGTCAGCGGCATCCGTGCGTCACTGGCCCCGCCGCCGTTGTTGGCGGCGGGAGGTGCAAAGTGGGAGTCGACCTCAAGAGGATGGGCCGGCCTTGGGGATTCACCCCGTCGGTGCGGGGCGTTTCGGCCTGAGGGCCGAGGTGGTCTAAGGACACAAATGCTCCTGGCGTGGCTTTCCCGGGACGTCCGAGGCCGGTCTCGCCGAACTTCGGCTGCGTCCAAGGGGGCCCGTACGAGGCGCCAACCAGCTCGAAAGCGGGAGGCACCAGCGGAATGACGCGCGAGTATACCGAAAGCCCTTGGTGCGTAAAGCCGTAATTTTACTTACTCGGAAGAACGCCCATGCCCTGGTGGTCAACGACCCTGCCTTCCGTTGCCGAGGTCGTTGTTGTCAGCTACGGTTCCTTGGGAGCAACGATATGTAAGGAGCGAGGTCCCGGCGACTCTATGGCTACTCTGCTGGTGTGGCGGGATGTCTGGCTGTTGGGCATCGACGAGTTGGACGCGGACCACCGCGAAATGGTCCGGCTTCTTAACGAGTTATTCGGTTGTGAAGAGCCGTCCCCCGCCAATGCTGCTCCGGGTGCGGAAGGCGATACTGAGCAGGAGCGCCTGCGCGACCGGCTGGATGCCGTGCTGACCCACTTGCGTTCTCACTTCCAACGCGAGGAAGCCTTCCTGACGGCCATTGGCTACCCGCGACCTGAGCAGCACCGACGGGAGCACGCCCTTGAAATGGCGGAGCTCGTTGACCTGCGACGATCCATCACCGCCACGGACGCGCATTGCCTGAGCGAGTCTGCCGCGGAAGGCATAAAGCGCTGGTTCTTCAACCACGTCATTGCGGAGGACCGGACGTACGCAGATTTCTACCACCACGGCTTCCTTGGCTGAGTGGCTCAAGCTAACGGTCATGGCTCCAGCGCCACCCACGGAATGTAAGTCGCTGCCACCATAACCATTTCCATCATCCCAGCCCCCTCGTAGGGCGGTGCGTCCCTCCACCCCCGAGGCTTTCGCGGTGTGCGACAGCCTCGGGGGGCGAGGGAGAGTCAGAGCGCACTAGCAGAGACTTTCAAGATAAACTGACGTATAAGATCAGATTGCAGCCGGCATCGAGAAACGACAAATTCGGGGGTGCCGGCGGCCGCTGCAAGTAAGGGGAATCCTTGAGCGGCCGGGACGGGGGTCTCTTCACGCTCTCAACTGACCTTGTCAGACACCGCTCGCGGTGTCGGAGCTTCTCTCGATATCGCGTGCCGAGGCGGCGGTCGGTGGGGGTGTGAGAGGTAAGAACGACAAGAAGTCGGTCGCGAAGGGGCAAGAATGAAAATCTTCTTGAGGCAAATTCCGGCCAACGCATCCAAGGCAGACCTGTGGTCTACCGTGCAGCGGGCGATAGCACCTCGGTGGTACTTCCCCCTACGCCGAACGGGGGTCATTCAAGGGTGTCACGTCTTAAAGATTGTGGATCGCAGGAATAACAGGCTGGAGTTTCACGGGATCGTCGACGTGGAGCCGAAGCAGGCGGCCTTATCCGCAATCTTGAAGCTGAATGGAAGCAAGCTGCTGGGGAAGGTGGTGGAAGCCAGAGAGTGGCAGGAGCGGTCGGTCGACAGGGATCGCCGACAACGAATGACGGAGCGGTCCCGGCTCGCCTTTCCGGAGCTGCGGCGATGGGAGCGCCGGCGCAGCGACCTTCATATGGAAGTACTCTAGCTACGGCTGTCCGAGGACAAGCTCCCTCGAGTCAGCTTCGGGTGCCCCTCCGTAGCCGGTTCCAGACCGAGCAATGCGGTCTAGTCCGGTTCGGTGCTCAGTACCGAAAGATTCGAGACCAACATAAGCCCTGGGAGAATGCCCATGAATCTTGTCGACCGCGTCAAGAAGATCCTGATCGAGCCAAAAACCGAGTGGGAGGTGATCGCCACCGAGACCGACACCACCGCAGACCTCTACCGAGGCTACATCGCACCCCTGGCAGCGATCGGACCGATTGCGGCGTTCATCGGAATGTCCTTTGTGGGAATCAGCCTTCCGTTTGTCGGCACTTACCGGGTCCCTGTGCTCTCCGGTATCGGGACCGCCCTGCTTACCTACGGCTTTGCGCTCGCGGGGGTCTACATCATCGCCTTCATCGTCAATGCCCTCTCTCCCACCTTCGGGGGTCAGAAGGATCAGACGCAGGCGTTGAAGGTGGTGGCCTATGCTTCCACTCCCGGCTGGGTCGCAGCCATCCTACAGGTGCTGCCGGTGCTCGGGATACTAGCCCTGTTGGCGAGCCTGTATGGCATCTATCTGCTCTACCTCGGTTTGCCGCGGCTGATGAAGTCGGCTCCCGAGCGGGCAGGCGGCTACACCGCGGCCGTGGTGCTCTGCGTAATCGCCCTGTCCCTCCTGATCGGCTTTGTCAGCGGTCTCGGACGGCATGGGACGGTCGGCCAGCCGGGCAGTGCCGGGTCCCCTCAGTCGGCTACTCCCGGCAGCCCGGCAGCGGTCAGCCGGCTCGAAAGCCTGAGCCAGCGGCTCGATGCTGCGAACAAGAAGATGGAAGCCGCTCAGAAGTCCGCCGATGCCGGCGCCCAGGTGGAAGCCGCGACGGCCATGCTGGGGGCAATTCTCGGCGGCGGCAGCGCGGTCCAGCCGGTAGACCCAGCTCAGCTTAAAGCCCTCCTGCCAAATGCCGTCGCTGGTCTTCCACGCACCGCGATAGACGCAGAGAAGAACGGGATGGCCGGGATCAATGTGTCCAAAGCGGAGGGCACCTACCGTGCCGGGAAGGGTGAGACCCTGGATCTATCCATCACCGACATGGGAGGCATGCGGGGCATCGGTCTGCTGGCGAGTTGGGCAACCACCGAGCGGGACCGGGAGACGCAGGACGGTTACGAAAAGACCGGCAAGGTGGACGGGCGGCTCACGCACGAGAAGCTCGGCCGGAATGGCAAGAATGGAACCTATGAAGTCATCGTTGCCGACCGGTTTCTCGTGGAGGCAAACGGGCGGGACGTCGACATGAAGGACCTGAAGCAGGCCGTCAACGCGGTTGGCCTCAACAACCTGGAGGCCCTCAAGAACGAGGGTGTCTCCAAGTAGCAGGCTGATCACAATCAGCCAGCGGTGAGGGCGCCACCCACGCGTTAACGACACGCGGTCGCCGGCACCGTGGGTGGCACTCACCGCACTGGGCTCTCAGCCGGCGCTAACCCGCCGGATCATAAGCAACGCCCCAGGACATGCTGACGTGTTCGGCGAGTTGCCGAACTGGGGGCTCAGATGGCAGCGGATTGCAGGGCCATGGGGGCGCAAGCGGGGGATTGGCCGGTGTGCCTGGCCAGCTTACGACTCCAAGACCCACCCCGTTTAGAGTCGCCGAAGCCGCGGCCAGAGAAAGCCGGTGCGTCGCACGTAAGCGGTGTACTCCGGCAAGGTACGCAGGAACTTGCGTTCCTCGATCTTTGCACGGACGACCTGCATGACGACAGCAAAGGCGAAGAGATAGAGGCCAACCGGCGTCCCGGAGAGGATGGCGATCCCTAAGATATGGGTGATCTCACCCGCGTAGAGGGGATGGCGGACACGGCCGTAGGGCCCGCTGGTGACCAGCTGCCGCACCGCCGCGCGTAGCCCGAAGGACCGCTTGAGGTGGCTGATGGCCCAGATGCTGAACGAGGCCCCAACGAACCCGACGGCGAACCCGATGATGTTCAGGTAGAAGCCGTACATCGGGCTGATGTGTCTAAGCACTTCCAGGGTCCCGGGAGAATACCCGGGTACCAAGTGCCGCACTTGGGGGAGGAACAGCAAGGTAAAGCCGATGACCGGGACGAACACTGTTGCCAGTGGGAATATATTCTCCCAGAACCCTTGGGGACGACTCTTCGCAGCACCCCGCACGATGAAGCTGTAAAAGGTGAGCACGTCAAACGCCAGAGCAGTCACGAAGTACAAGAGATAGGACAGCTGGTTGGTCAGGTAAAACCCGGCCCCGTGGCCGTACTCCTGCAAGGCCCCAATGTTCTTGAGCATCCCCCAAAGCGCAGGGTTGCTGGTCAGATAGATCCACAGGGAGTAGATCTTGCCGCCGACGACCAACGCGAAAAACGCGATGGGCGGACCGTCGGTTCTCAGCTTCTCGGGGATTGTCATGCATGCACTCCGGCCAATAAGAATCTCATGGAGAAAGAGGTGGACTCGACCACGGGCCAAGCCTGGGCAGGGTGGCGGCTCCCGCTGACCCTGAGAGTTGCGCATGCTAACCTGAATTGGGCCTGTTATTCCTGTAACGACCGAAAGAGGCGAGCATGGGAGCAAACCCGCGCTTGGTATGGCTGGCACTCGGAATGGTCACACCTTGGGTCGTGGCCCTCCCCGCCGTCGCAGATCTGCCCAAGGGTCCCGGCGTCATCACCGTCGAAGTGAAGAAGAATATTCGGGTCGTCTACGACATCAAGACCGACGATATCGAGGCCGGCGTCGGCAAGGCCCTTTATTATTTGCGGGGTCTGTATGTGGCGTACGAGAGACAGGGTGTCGCGCCGGAGGAGGTCCATTTGAGCGCTGTGCTGCACGGCCCGACCGTCAAGTGGCTGCTCAACGACGAGGCTTATCAACGGCACGCCGGCGACCCGTTTGCAGTCAACCTGAACCACCAGGTAATCGAGGAGCTCATCCAACTCGGTGCCGGCATCGAGGCCTGCAACGCAACCATGAGGGCCCGCGGCTGGACCGCCAAAGACCTGCTGCCGGGGGTTCGGGTCGTGCACGACGCCTATACGCGGATGATCGACCTCCAGCAGCGGGGCTATGCGTACATCCGGTTCTGAGCGTCGGCACTGACTTGGCGCGGCCGGGAGCAGGCACAAGAATGCGGAGGGGCTCGCGCGCCTTCGTGATAAGCAGCCTTTCCGTTGGACAACGCGGCCACGCGTGCCGCGGCAGTCACTCACCCGGGCCGGTTACGTGCCAGTAACCGGCCCGGCCCTGTTAGCCAATTCCCTCCCGATACCCGCGCGGATCAACCGTTAGGAGGGACCACCGCCAGCAGTGCGGGGATTAGACGATCATCCACGTCAGCCGTCGAATGGAACAGGTGCGTCGAGATCCGCAGCGGTGAGGAGTAAGTCCCTGGGGCCGCGTTCTGAGTCGGATCGCTGCGCAGGCTGTGAGGCACGGAGTTGTTGCGGACCACGATGTTGTACTGGCTCTTTAGGGTCGAGACCGCGGCCGCGGAGGCATTGGCCTGGTCGGTTGACTGCTGCTCGGTCAGGTCGGCGTTGTAGTCGGAATTCGGCGAGAATGGGTTGAATGAGGTCAGGCCGGTGCGGGGTGCCATAGAGTTCTCGTCAGGATACGGGTAGAGCAGCGAAAGGGATTGGGGTCCCCAGTGATGTTTGATTTTAGCGCGCAGGTATTGGGCCAAGGACACGATGTAGTCCTCGATGTTCTGCCGCCCCCACTCGTCCCACATCTGGCAACACTCGGTCAGGGCGTCCTGGGACGGGCGGCTGCCGTTGCCTATAAACTGCAGGATAGCCGCGATGTTATCGTCCGGCCTGCGTATGCCTCCTTGCAGAATCGTAGTCTCACCTTCCCCGTAAACCAGCGTGTTCGTCGGAAAATAGGTGGGGAGTGGGCTGGTGTTCGTATAGCCGGGGACCGGAATGTCGACAGTGCTCACCGGCGGCACCCCGAATACAGCGTAGTCGTCGGTTGGCGCGGTCCGGACATAGTCGTGCGGATTGTAGCCATTGCGAATATATAGAAATCCGGTCTGCCCTGGGCCGCACTGCCACTTGTGGCCGGAGCCAGCGAAGAAGTCGCAGCCCATGTCGTGCAGGTTGATCGCATTCATGCCGGGCTGATGGGCGCCGTCCACGATGGAGACGACGTTATGCCTAGCGGCCAATTGGCACAAGGCCTTTTCAGGAAGGCGCCCGCCCGTAAGATAGATGGGGGAGGAGAACTGGATCGCCTTGATCTTATTGGAACGCTGTGCCCAGAGACGCCGGATCACCTCCTGGTCGCTATAGGCGTCGTTGGTCGGAATGTTGACGACCTTCCTCACCACCCTGAATCGGTCAACGAGCATGTTTACCGCGGAGCGCCCGGAGTCCTCCTCCATATTGGTGGTGATGATCTCGTCGCCTTCCTGGAACGGAATGCCCATCATGATGCGCCAGAGTCCGTCCGTGGTGTTGAAGCTCAAGACCAGCTCATAGGGATCGCAACCGAAGCCAGGGGCGATCGTATTGCGCATCTGCTGCTGGCCAAACAAATAGGCGGTCGGATTGCTGGCGATGTCTTGGTAATCCAGGTTGAAATCGCTGATGACCTGAATCGGCGACGAGCCGGTAGTGCCGATGTTCATGTAGAGCAGGTCCCCGGCGAACTGAAAGGCGCTTGCGTAGGGGCTGCCCGCGGGAGCGTTCATGGTGTTCGGGGAGTTCTTCTTGGAGCTGGCGTGGGCGACTGGGATCAATTCCGGCATCCCGTTCTTGCCAATCGACAGACCTCCCATCATCAAACCCGCTGCCCCATAGCCAAATAGCTTGACGAACTCTCGGCGGGCAATTTGTATCCGCTCAGCTGCCTCGTCGACTGCCTCCCGGGCCTTCTCGACGTCGGTCGAACTAGACGTAGTAGGAACGTACTTGGTCATCTTTGTTTCCCCAAACCCGATTTGGTTGGCCACAGCGCCGGTCCTGATTAGCAAATGGCCCGGCGATACGGAGTTGTTTTCATTTCCTCGGCACAAGTCCGCCCGTGCTCCCCGGCGAACGAGAAGCAGCCCAATCCTGGGACGCGGAAAAAGTGGAGCTAGTGGCGAGCTGAATCCTGAAACGGGTTACGGGAAGGCGCAAGCCCGGAGTGGCCAGTTAGTGATCCGGCGCACAATCTTCTGTCACTTCGACCCCAGAAACCGCACTCCCGGGAAAGAACGTTTCAATATGCCAACGGAATAATTGCGAAACTGTTAACAGATGCGACGCCGAATTGAACCTCCGCCTTAGGCCGGGTCCCCAGCGTTCAGGCACCGGCGACGGGTTATTAGGCGCCTACTTCTCAGACTGCCTCATAGGTCCCGCAGGTAGCGGGACCCCAACCGCCGCATCTGCAGGGCGATCCAGGCGGCGCGTCGCCGGACGTGACGGGAGGGCGCATCGAGCCGGTAGCGATCGGGATCCGGCAGCACAGCGGCCATCAGGGCGGCCTCGCGGGCGTTTACAGCGGCGGGAGGCCTATAAAAATAGCGCCAGCTCGCGGCCCCGATCCCAAAGGTGTCAGGGCTGAACTGGGCGACGTTCAGGTAGACCTCCAGGGTGCGCCGCTTGGACCAGGTGAGCTCGATCAGCGCGGTGAACCAGGCCTCGAGCCCCTTTCGGAACAGGCTGCGGCCGGACCAGAGAAACAGGTTCTTCGCGACCTGCTGGGAGATGGTGCTGGCGCCGCGCAGGTGACCCGTGCGGTCATAGTCGTCGATGGCGTTGCCGATCTCCGTGAAGTCGAAGCCCCAGTGGCGGGGAAACCGCTGATCCTCTGCTGCCACCACGGCGAGGGGCAGGACAGGCGCAATCGCTGACCAATCCACCCATTCGTGATAGAGGTAAGGCCGCTTACGCCCGTCATGCCAGGCCGCCACCCCATGCTGCACCATGAAGGATGTGGTCGGGGGATTGATCCAACGGAGAGGTACGACGAGGAGGATGGAGGCCAGCACAAATCCCGCAGACACCTTGGCCAAGAGGCCGCCAAGGCCCCGCCGCACCTTGCGAAAGCCGGACGAAACGCTGCGGGGCTTTGAAGGCTTGGCGGGCATATTCCCGAGGCGGGCTGCGGAGGCCGCGATTCTATCAAGGGAGAAGGGAATTCTGGATGAGGTTTACGAGAAAGCGGGTGGAGGCAGCAGACCGTGGCCCTGCCCAAAAAGACAGAGGCCGCCTCGGTG
>Ga0307440_1000412_pt1 | contig 20855 bp, 21 predicted proteins | sample SalMarWE160410MG_FD_202150 | JGI IMG/M metagenome (GOLD analysis project Ga0307440, IMG submission 202150) | Salt marsh sediment microbial communities from the Plum Island Ecosystem LTER, Massachusetts, United States - WE1604-10 | ecosystem: Environmental > Aquatic > Marine > Intertidal zone >... | reverse complement strand
CAAAGACCTCCAGGGAAAGGTACTCTTGGTTATCTTTTTTGCAACCTCATGCCCACCGTGCATGGCAGAGGTTCCAAGCCTTGTCGATCTGCAGCAGGAATTGTCACGGGATGGATTCTCAGTGATCGCATTTTCTTTGGATGAGCAGGGGGCCAGGAGTGTCGCCTGGAGGCTTGAAAAGCTGGGGGTCAATTATCCGGTGGTAATGGCCGATAGCAAAACGGTATTTGGCTTTGGAGGAATTAGAGCGATTCCGGCCTCCTTCCTGATCAACCAGAAAGGAGATATTGTAAAAAAATATACGGGTTATGTTCCGCATTCCGTTTTATCAAAGGATATTAAGGATGTTATGAAATGATAACCGGTGCCTACGGATTTTCAGCTCTCTTCCCACCGGAGGTGTTTGCCGGTTCCTTGTCGATTGACATGCAGAATGTTCGTGGGTATTGTAAAAAATCTGTGTTTGCGAATGACCAACCTTATGTGGTGTCCTTTCTCAACAGAACCCCTTAGTTCACAATAAAGCTTCAATCATGGAGAATCGGCGTTTTGCCGCTGTGGTACCTATGGATATCAGAAATTTACCTGAAGAAGAACGATGCATTTATAATCGGATTAAAAAGCAATACTCACTCACCTTTGATAAACTGAAGGTTGGGGAAAAAACTATCAGGCTCCTAAAGACTGCAGATCTTGAAGAAGTTTTGGCCGGCAGGGATCCCTTTGCCGATGTTGCCGAGTTTCCTTTTTGGATAAGGCTTTGGGAGGCAGCCATGGTACTTTCGTATCTGTTGAGTTCGCTGCCTCAAGCCAAAGAAAAGAAACAGACCCTGCTGGAGCTGGGAGCAGGGCTTGGTGCACCTGGTCTCGCCGCTGCTTCTGCAGGATTCGATGTTACTCTTAGTGACTATGAAGATATTATTCTTGATTTTGAGCGGGTAAGCAGTGCGGCGTCAGGATTGACAGGGGTCAAGACATTACTCTTGGACTGGCTCAACCCTCCTGATCTTCAGCCGTTCGATGTGATTGCCGGGGCCGAGATTTTATTCCGCGAAGAATTTTTGCAACCGATTCTCTCCTTGGTAAAGTCCTATTTGAAACCCGACGGTACACTTTATCTCGCCCATGATATCCGCCGAAAATCTCTGTCGAAATTCCTGGAACTTGCAAGAGAGGATTTCCGTATAGCGGTTGGCAAACAGGTAATGAACACCTCCCGCGGGCAGGTCACGATTCTTGTCAACAGCCTTAAATGGAAAAATTGAACATGACATTGTAAGTTATGCCTTTTTATCCTGTAAATCTCAAAGTACACGACCGTTTCTGCCTTATTATTGGAGGGGGGGAGGTCGCAGCCCGCAAGATTGAATCTCTTCTAGTCTGTGGGGCGAGGATTAGGGTCATCAGTCCGATGGCCTGTGATTTTATACGGGACCTTGCCCAAGGTGGGAAAATAGAATGGTGGCAGAGAGGGTTCCAAGCCGGCGATCTGCACGGGGCCTTCCTGGTTTTTGCGGCAACCAACGATCATGGGGTTCAGAAACAGGTGATCGACGAGGCCGGCTCCCATGATATCCTTTTAAACAGTGTCGATGTCCCCGAATCCTGTTCTTTCCAGGTGCCGGCTACGGTGCGACAGGGAGATCTGCTCATTACCGTATCCACAGGCGGTGGCAGCCCTGCGCTGTCTGCCTGGATAAGAAAAAAACTCGCCGGACAATACGATATTGAATATGGATTGCTGGTTGATCTGTTTAAAACGATCAGATCCATTGTCATAGGTGACGGTGGTTCGGTATGGTCCCATAAGCAGGTCTTTGAGAAGATACTGGAGGTCGACGTATTGACCTGCCTGCGTGAAAGGGACTGGCCGACGCTTCAGACGAAACTTATACCGATTCTTCCGAAAACAATAGATGTGGCAGCTCTTGTAGCCGATATTTCCACCAAAGAAATACCTCAAAGAGAGTCTCGTTGCAAAAGAGGCTTACAGGATGGTTGATCTCACCTCTTTTCAACCTGCAATCAAATATCCGATGAGTTGACCTCGAAGACCATGATAAGCGAAATAAGTTTTCTTCTTTTTCAGACTGTCCTGGCCGTAACTTTTTTGGCCTGTGCCGCCTATATCGTTTTTTTTATCACCAGGAAAAAAGAGGTCCGGACTATTGCCAGATGGATACTCATTGTCTCAGGAATCTTGCAGACCGCGTATCTTATTTCTCGATATATGTTGACAGGCTACGCGCCGGTGACATCTTTGCATGAGGCTGTTGCCTTTTTTGCCTGGGCCTCGACCTGGGCCTATCTTTCTTTTCGTTGGCGTTACACGGTCAAGAATTTCGGGACGTTCGTTTCCCTCCTGATCTTCATTCTTCTGGTGATTTCGGCTTCGGTTTCCCGAAAAACAGCGCCTATGGACGCGGCTCTCAAGAGTTTATGGCTGCCTGTTCATGCTGGTGTATCACTTATTTCCTATGGCTTTTTGGCCCTGGCGTTTTGCGGGGGGCTTATGTATCTGCTGCAGGAACGGGAGCTGAAAAGCAAACGCTTCGGCTACTTTTTCTCCCGCCTGCCGTCCCTGGAAGCACTGGATCAGCTGAACAGCCATTGCCTGACAGTGGGCTTTCTCTTTCTTACCTTTGGGATTGTGACCGGCATTATGTGGGCACATCAGGCCTGGGGAACCTATTGGCAATGGGACCCCAAGGAAAGCTGGTCCCTGATTACCTGGTTCATCTATCTCATTCAGGTGCATCAACGTATCACCGTTGGTTGGAGAGGGAAGAGGGCGGCGGTTATGGCTATCATCGGTTTTAGCGCCGTCCTTTTCACGCTCTGGGGTGTGACCTTTTTGTTGGGAGGAGTGCATATTTATGCCCGCTGAGAGAATTGTACTTGTCGGGGTCAATCATAAGTCGACTCCTCTTGCGGTTCGGGAAAAGATTGCACTAGCCGACGGGTATCAGGAACCGCTCAAAAGGATTTCCAAGATACCCGGCTGCCGGGAATATTATCTGTTGTCAACCTGCAATCGAGTTGAACTTCTGCTGGTCGCCGAATCGTATGACCGGTTGGAAGACGAGCTGATTGACTTTTTTTTCGGTGGTATGGTACCTGCGGAAAAGTGCCGGGACTATATCTACATTTACTATGATGAAAAAGCGGTACAGCATCTATTTATGGTTGCTTCAAGCCTTGATTCGATGATTATCGGTGAACCGCAGATAGTGGGTCAGTTGAAAGAGGCCTATCGGTATGCATCGGCGCAGCATACCACTGGCCCGCTCCTCAACAGATTGCTGCACAAGTCTTTTTCGGTGGCAAAACGGGTACGCAACGAGACCGGCATAGGTTCCTCGGCGGTCTCGATCAGCTATGCTGCGGTGCAGTTGGCAAAAAAGATTTTTGGCAGTCTTCAGGATAAAAAGGTCCTTCTGGTCGGGGCCGGGGAAATGGCGGAACTTGCCGCGGAGCACCTCGTCGGTCAGGGAGTGGGAGAGGTCGTGGTTGCAAACAGGACCTTGGCACGAGCAGTGGATCTGGCTCAGAAATTCAATGGTCTTGCCGTCTCTCTTGAAGAGCTGGTCCAGCAACTGGAACGAGTTGATATCCTGATCAGTTCCACCGGAGCCTCCGACATTATTCTGCAAAAGGATCAGGTTAAACCGGTGATGCGTACCCGGAGAAACAAGCCGCTTTTTTTTATTGATATCGCAGTGCCCCGCGACCTTGATCCATCCCTGAATGATCTGGAAAATATCTTTCTCTACGATATTGATGATTTGACCAATGTCGTGGAGTTGAATAAATCGGAACGGGAGAAGGAGGCCGTTAAGGCCGGTCGGATTGTAGATGAAGAGGTCTTGAAATTTTTGCGGTGGTATAGGGGAATGGCAATGACACCGACCATTGCCGCTTTGAGAAAAAAGGTGGATGCCATCTGCAGGGTCGAGCTTGAGAAAACCCTTCCCCGGCTAGGAAATCTATCGGAAAAAGAGCGACAGACCATCGAAAAGATGACCACCGCGATAGCCTCGAAAGTACTCTATGACCCCCTACAGTTTATAAAACAGAATTCCTGTAAACAAAACAGTAATGTAAAGACAGATATGCTGCGGACTATCTTTGGATTGAAAGATGAAGATGAATGATAGGCAGGTTGCACTGGAAAATGAATGGCTTGCGGTTCGTGATTCTGGTGAGCTTCCTGAAATCGCCTACCATTCTTCAATTTATTATCTCAGCGAGGATGAGGATGGCCCTCGTCTGCAGCTCAATGAGCAGGAGCGGAGGAAATTACTCGAGGCTGCTGAAAAACGTTATCGAGACATTATCCTTCGAGATATGCATCCGGAAAATAGAGGAAAATCGCTCTATCGTGGGCTCAGGCGTTCCATGGAAAATTGGCAGCGGTTCAAGCTCTTTAACCGTCGCCACCGGGTTGAGATTCTGTCTTGCCGACAGGAAGCTGCCCAGGCTCTAAAGCATTTTTTGACAACAGAGATCCGTGAAGGCGCTTTTCCGTCTGCTTCGGTGAACTGTTCGTTTCAGGAGCTCATATCCTTTGCCCTTGACCTGGGGCTTTCAAGACAGGAACTTCCGAAGGATTTGGAAAGGTATTTTCATGATCTATCTCCGAGCCGCATTTCGGCCTGAGTAAACAGTTTTCAAAACATCCTCCTCTATCCCCTTATAAGCAGGGAGATATCGCCATACTTCCATTATGTAAATCAAATTTAAAAATCCGGTATTTTTAATTGACAAGGGAAGAAACCAAGCCGGGTATCTAAAATAGCCTTTTTTAAAGCTCGTCTTCTTTTCGATGGTATTTGCCGTCCTCTTTTGTTATGTCTGTCAAGCAGAAATGCCGGACGGACATGATTTGTATGCCGATACAAAACACCTACTCATATAAAAAATCATGAAAAATTTCATCACACGTTCTACTACGGCCTTCCTGGTCGTCTTCCTTTTTACGGCCGGTTTTGTCGCCGCACAAGATATATCAAAGACCAAAAGCACGGATCGGAAGAGAAATCAGTTAATCGGTTATATGTTGGATAAACAGCTTCCGGCTATCCATTTCAGCGACAAAAAGATGGACAAAAAACAGTCTCTTGCAATTTTTCATCTTTATCTGAAACAGTTGGATTACCAAAAAAGGTTTCTTCTAAAACAGGATGTAACGACGCTGAACTCCTTTGCACCTCATATTGCGGAGAATCTGGAACATGGCACCATGGTTCTTCCTGATGCCGGTTATCAGATCATGAAGGAGCGAATTGATCAGGTCGTGAAAATGGTGGACCGGATTATGACCCATGGTTTTGATGTCAACCGTGAAGATACCCTTGAGACCGACCCGGAAAAGATTGATTATGCAAGTAATCTTAATGAACTGCATAATAGATGGCGAAAAATAATGAAGGCCAGGGTCATGTCCAAATATCTTGATCTGGTCGAGGACCAAAAGAAAGAGAAAACAAAGCAATCGGAGAAGGCCCTGTGGAAACAGGCATTGGAAAAGGTTGGCAAGGTAAATAAGGATTTCTTCTTCCGCCTGCATCAGGAGACGCTACAGGATCATTACGATCGCTTTTTCAACGCCGTGGCCAGGTCCTTTGACCCCCACACCAACTACCTTCCCCCGGATAAAAAAGAAGATTTTGATATTCATATGCGAGGGAGTCTGGAGGGGATAGGAGCGCTCTTAAGAGAAGATGACGGGTTTATCAAAGTAGTACGGATCATTCCGGGGAGTCCTGCCGCCAAGCAGGGGCATTTGAAGGCTGAGGACGTCATTATTCAGGTTGCGGAGGCCGGCAAGGAACCGGTGGAAATCACCGATATGCGTATCAGTGACGCCGTACGGCTGATCAGGGGCCCCAAGGGGACGGAAGTCCGGTTGACTGTAAAGAAACCCGATGGAACCAAGGAAGTCATTCCCATCGTCAGGGACGTGGTCCAGATCGAGGAGACCTTTGTCAAGGATACGGTAATGGATTCTCCCGACGGTGGAAAAATCGGCTATATTCTGATCCCAAGTTTTTATCGGGATTTTGAGAAATCAAAGAACGGTGACAATGCCCGGAACTCCACAGACGATATGCGTCGGGCAATCGATGATCTTAAAAAGACCCGTCTTGAAGGGATCATTTTAGATCTCAGAAATAATGGTGGAGGGTCACTTGTTGATGCAGTTGATATTGCGGGTCTTTTTATAAAATCCGGTCCGATCGTTCAGGTCAAGAACACCTATGGGACAACCAGAGTTCTGGATGACGATGATGATGGTATCGAATATGGGGGGCCTATGGTCGTCCTGGTAAACCGGTTTTCCGCCTCGGCATCCGAGATTGTGGCAGCAGCCTTGCAGGACTATAAACGGGCGGTGATTGTCGGTGGACCTCATACCCATGGAAAGGGAACAGTTCAGACCATAATTGACATGAATGAAAACATGCCCCTTCTTCAACTAAAAAAGATCTCTGATCTTGGGGCATTAAAGGTAACCATTCAAAAATTCTACAGGGTTACCGGCGGTTCGACCCAGTATAAAGGCGTTGTGCCTGATATTATACTGCCGAGCCTGTTTCAGCATTTGAAATCCGGTGAAAAATATCTCGATTATTCCCTTCCCTGGGATCAGGTGGGACCTGTGGACTTCACTCCTTTTGACGATAAAATACCGAATTTGGCGATGTTGAAGAAAAAAAGCATGGGAAGAGTCAAACACGACGAAGGGTTAAAGATGATAGCGGAAGAGGCCCAAAAAGCTATAGAGCGAAGAAAACATACGGTCATCTCCCTAAAGCTTACCGACATGCGAAAAAAGATGGACGAGGACCGCCGTGAGCGTGAAAAAATCGGCTCCCAATATCGGAAATACCAAGAAAGACTCGAAGGGAGTGACTCTTCCGATCTTAACGAAAAGAACGGGAAAAAAGATACGGTGTCGAATTGGAAAGAAGAGATCAAACAAGATCCGTATGTCAATGAGGCCAAAAACATAATTGTCAATATGGAACGGTAAGAGGGGATCTGAAAGCTTTTGGGAGCAGTGGATTTGCCATATCGGAGCGAAGAATTTTAAGGTTCGATATAGCCGGTCGTCCTGGTCCGATCCTATTGGTTACGTGATATTTTTGCCGACTTTCCTGGCAATCCATGGTCTTCAGGCCTACCACTTCGGACAAAAAAATGTTCTTGAAAAAGGGTGGGAAAGGTGCTAAATGTCATGGTTTGTGAATGGCCATTCATTATTATAGTTTGTAATTTTGGATGATTATTCAAAAAGAGCTTAATTCAAAAGAGGCGATTGGTTGATGGATCTTAGCGAAGCACTGAACAACCATAGAGGGAAGATCGTCAATAGATGGGTGGAATACACGCTGTCCTCCTATAAATCGTCTGAATTTTTTCTAAAAGAAAGTAACGCGTTTGCAAACCCGACGGGCGGTATTGTCCGTCTGTCCTTGAATAAGCTGTTTGGGTTTTTGGCAGAGAAAGCGGATTCCGTCAAGTTTCAGGAACCTCTGGGCGAGATAATGCGACTGCGTTCCGTACAAGAGTTTACAGCCGGTCAGGCGGTTGCGCCGATCAATGCCGTCAAACATATCGTGCGGGAAGTTCTTGCCGAGGATAAACAAAATTGTGATTTGGCAAACAACCTGTATGACTTTGACTTTGCGGTTGATTTAGCCATGCTGAGTGCCTTTGATATCTACATGCAATGCCGTGAACGGCTCTACGAGGTCAGGATAAAAGAAATAAAGTCCGGTGCTCATGTTCTAACAGACAGCCAATGCCCATCGGCATGGGCCAAAAATATCACAGAGGAAAGTTCTGATACGGTCAAAAACAAATAACTGGTTTCCGGATCGAATGAGTGTCGTGCCTCAGCGGTGTGGTCTCCAAAAAAATTCAGTTCAATTTGAAGCGAGGTAAGAAATGAAGTACGTCTTCTCATTTCTGGCGGTCATTGGTTTAATCGCGATCGCCGGGCTCGGATCCCTGATACCGGGTATGCAATCCGTTTTTGGCGTTGCACTCCCCTATCTGGCCATTTTGGTCTTTGCTGGTGGATTTATTTACAAGGTAATTGATTGGGCCAAGTCCCCCGTGCCCTTTCCCATCCAAACTAGCTGTGGCCAAGCGGTCTCCCTGGACTTCATCAAGCAGAACAGACTTGAATGTCCTCATACAACCCCCGAGGTTGTTGCCAGGATGATTCTTGAGATCTTCACGTTCAGATCGCTTTTCAGAAACACCAAAACTCAAATCTACAATGGACCGAAGATCACCTATGAGTCCTCCAAATGGCTCTGGGGATTTGCCCTGCTGTTTCATTACTCGTTCCTTGTGATTGTCCTGAGACATATGCGCCTTTTCTTGGATCCGGTACCTGCTTGGGTGAACTGGCTGGATTTCGGCGACGGCATCTTCCAGATCGGTGCGCCGAATGTCTATGTTACCGATGCAACCATATTGATTGCTTTGGGCTATCTCTTCGGCAGGAGAATTTGGAGTCGCCATGTACGTTACATAACCCTCATGAATGACGTGTTTCCACTTGTCCTTATCTTCGGTATAGCCTGTACCGGAATTCTGATGCGGTACTTTCTCAGGACCGATATCGATATCATTACCATCAAACGACTGGCGATAGGACTTGTTACCTTCTCTCCGGTTATTGCAACCAAGATCGGGGCAATTTTCTTTATCCATCTTTTCCTGGTATGCTCCCTGCTGATCTATTTTCCTTTCAGCAAACTCATGCATTTGGGTGGTGTCTTCCTGAGTCCGACCAGGAACATGAAAAACAACTCCCGTGCTGTTCGTCATATCAACCCCTGGAACGATCCCGAAATCAAGCCGCATTCCTATGCAGGCTATGAGGATGAATTCAGGGAATTCATGGTAGAAGCCGGAATCCCGGTTGAGAAAGAGTTGCCTGCTGAAAAAGGATGAGATTTTATACTGTTGACCCATACTAGCGTATAAGGATAAAAACGATGGCAGTTCCAAAACTAGAACAATTATCGAAAAGCGTAGTGCAGGGACCATCCTTGGCAACTGGAGCGATACCAACCAGGGACTGGATGGACATACCCGTTGTCTTCAAAGAGGGGAATTACGCCTATGTCGCCAAGAAGGATAAGGTGGAATATCTCAACAGCCAGAGTGGGCTGAATTTCCCCAATGCCAGGGAGTGGTCTCCGGAAGATGATGACTGGAAACTCCCCGAGAATTGGAAAGAAATTATCCTCTCAGGGTTGAAAGAACGACTCGAAAAATTCCGTTCCCTGAAGATCTTCATGGATTGTTGTGTCCGGTGCGGTGCCTGCGCCGACAAGTGCCACTTTTTTCTCGGCACCGGAGATCCGAAAAACATGCCGGTGCTCCGGGCCGAGTTACTGAGGTCGGTTTACCGTAACGATTTCACCCTTGGAGGAAAAATTCTCGGCAAGATGGCCGGGGCCCGTGAGATGACCGTTGGGGTGCTCAAGGAATGGTTCATGTACTCCTACCAGTGTACGGAGTGCAGGAGATGTTCCGTTTTCTGCCCCTACGGCATTGATACCGCTGAAGTAACCATGATGATTCGTGAGCTTCTCCATTTGGTCGGTATTGGTATTAACTGGATTCTCGAGCCGGTATCCAATTCCAACCGGACCGGTAACCATATGGGTCTGCAGCCACACACCTTCAAGGATAATGTCGATTTCTTAGCCGATGATGTCGAGAATCTGACCGGGATCAAGATCAATCATACCTTCAACAGGAAGGGAGCCGAGATCCTGTTCATCACTCCGTCGGCCGACGTTTTTGCCGAACCTGGTCTCTATACGGCCATGGGATATCTTCTCCTCTTTGAAGCTATAGGCCTGGATTATACCTGGTCGACCTACGCCTCGGAGGGCGGAAACTTCGGCCTCTTTACCAGTAATGAGACGATGAAAAAGCTCAATGCCAAAATGTATGCCGAGGCCAAACGTCTCGGGGTCAAATATATCATCGGCGGTGAATGTGGTCATATGTGGAGGGTTGTCCATCAATATATGGATACGATGAACGGTCCGGCGGATTTCCTGGAAATGCCAGTATCTCCGATTACCGGAACGGCATTTAAGAACGCGGCCTCAACCAAAATGGTTCATATCAGCGAGTTCACTGCCGACCTGATCAAGCACGGTAAGCTCAAGTTTGATAAGAGCCGGAACAGCCATGTCAAGGCAACCTTCCATGATTCATGCAACCCGGCAAGGGCCATGGGGCTTCTTGATGAGCCTCGTTATATCCTCGATCACGTCGTTGACTGGGTTGAAATGCCTGAAAATACTATCCGTGAACAGACTTTCTGCTGTGGTTCCGGCACCGGTCTCAACACCGATGAGATCATGGAACTGAGGATGCGGGCGGGTTTACCCAGAGCCAATGCGGTCAAATATGTCCATGAAAAGAAAGGCGTCAATATGTTGTCATGTGTTTGTGCCATTGACCGGGCAACTTTGACCTCCCTGATGAATTACTGGAATCCGGAAGTCGGAGTGTGCGGTGTTTCCGAACTCGTCGGTAATGCCTTGGTGGTCGAAGGCGAGACACGCGGCGAACTTGATGAAGGCCTGCGAACGATGGTTTAATTCCGACCGGGAATAAAGGAGTTACGATAATGTATAACAAAAAGACAATTATTCCGGGACTGATCATATTTGTCCTCATTCTGACGGCTCCCATCTGGTACAACGGACTGAAGGCACGGGCCATGCCTAAGCCTGAATTGCCGGCAGGGGAAAAACAATGTGTTCTCCCTTTGCAAGAGATCCGGGACACTCATATGCAATTGCTAAACCGATGGCGTGATGAGGTCGTACGGGAAAATAAACGTGAACCTATCACGGTGGATGGTAAAGTCTACGGGAAAGGGTTTCAGTTGGCCTGTCTGAAATGCCATCCCAGTAAAGTAAAATTCTGCGATAAATGCCATGAATATGCCGCAGTTCAGCCCTATTGCTGGGATTGCCATTATACAAAGGCACAGGCAGCTGAAATGATGAAGGAGACGCACTAATGGATAACGAAAGAAGAAAATTCCTGAAGATTGCGGGTTTTTCTGCACTTGCCGGAATAGGTGCCCCCGCAATCGTCAAGCTGACATCCACCGCCTCTTATGCCTCTGAACAGGCAGCGCACGGGGCGTCTGAAGGCAAAATGGCGGAAGGCGGCAGCCTCCAGGAGACGGGTGAAAAGACCAAACAATATGGCATGGTCATTGATATGCGAAAGTTCATGCAAAACCCGGAGCTTGAGGACATGGCCATAGAGGCATGCATCAATGCCCATAATATCCCGCAGTTCCCACCGGAAAAGAAAAAGGACGAGATCAAATGGATCTGGAAGACAGGTTTTGAAAATGCCTTCCAAGAGCATACAAACTATCATACATCGGAAGAGGTCGAGAAATCTCCCTTTCTCATACTGTGCAACCACTGCGAATTCCCTCCCTGTGTCAGGGTGTGCCCTACCAAGGCGACCTTCAAGATGAAGGAAACCGGTATTGTAACAATGGATTTTCACCGTTGTATAGGATGCCGCTTCTGCATGGCTGCCTGCCCCTATGGCTCAAGAAGCTTCAACTGGCAGGATCCGAGACCTTATATCAAGCATTTAGATCCTGATTTCCCAACCCGAATGCGCGGTGTTGTCGAAAAATGCAGCTTCTGCGAAGAACGCCTCGCAAAAGGTCTCGAACCAGCATGTGTGGCAGCAGTAAAGGACAGTGGAGCCTTGATCTTTGGTGACATCAATGATGAAAAATCAGAAATAAGGCAAGTCCTTCAGAAAGAATTTACTATCCAGCGGAAGCCATCCGCAGGGACAAAACCGTCAGTCTTTTATATAGTGTGAGGTCGTTATGTTTGAAAAATCACTCAAAGGTAAACCTGCGTACTGGATATGGCTGGCCTTTCTCGGCGTATTCATAGTAATAGGCGCTGTCTGTTATGTACGTCAATATCTCTTTGGACTGGGACTCACCGGCATGAGCCGGGACGTCTCGTGGGGTTTGTACATATCCCAGTTCACCTATCTGGTCGGGGTTGCGGCTGGAGGCCTCATGCTTGTCCTTCCTTACTACATTCACGACTACAAGGCGTTTGGGAAGATTACAATTCTTGGTGAGTTTCTGGCAATTTCTGCAGTCATCATGTGTTTGCTTTTTGTCATGGTTGACATCGGCCAACCGCTTCGGGCGATGAATATGATTCTGCATCCGACCCCCAATTCCATGCTTTTCTGGGATATGGTGGTATTGCTGGGCTATCTCTCACTCAATATCATTTGCGGTTGGGTCATCCTTACCGCCGAGAGAAAACAGGTCCCGCCGCCGAAATGGGTCTATATCTTCGTCTATATCTCAATTCCCTGGGCTGTTTCCATCCATACCGTTACCGCATTTCTGTATTCCGGTCTGCCCGGACGGCATTTCTGGTTGTCGGCAATTATAGCTCCGCGCTTTCTTGCCTCGGCATTTGCTGCCGGCCCCGCTCTTGTTGTTATTGCCTGTCTGATCATGAAGAGAGTCGCTGGTTTTGATGCCGGGAAGAAGGCTCTGGACAAAGTCGCGACCATCATAATGTATGCGGCGCTCATCAATACCTTCTTCGTATTGCTGGAGTTCTTTACCGCATACTATTCCAATGTTCCAGGGCATATCGAATCACTTCGTTATCTGTTCTTCGGGATTACCGAAAATGGACACACCTACAACAATCTGGTCCCCTTTATGTGGACGGGAGTTTTTCTCAACTTCCTTAGCCTTGGGATGTTTGCCTATCTGAAATTCAGAGAAGGTAACGATTGGATCCTCGGTGGAGCCTGTGCTGCCATATTCATCGCTTTGTGGATAGACAAAGGTCTGGGCTTCGTTCTCGGTGGTTTTGTGCCGAGTATGACTGGACATATTACCGAGTACTATCCGACTGCCAATGAGATAGGATTAACTGTTGGGATATGGGCAACAGGTTTCTTTGTGATGACGGTACTGTATAAAATTGCTATTGGTGTTGAACACGAAATAGAATAACAAAATATATTTCCTTATAGAATTTAAAGCCCTCGAGAGATCGAGGGCTTTTTTTTTGAAATATTCTACGGTATACTTCGACTCAATCGACGGTTCCAAACCTCAATCTGAGAGCGAATATCGTGAATAAACAACGAATTCTCATTGTGTTCTTTTCGTTGAGCAGCCAGACGAGAAATCTCCTCCAAGGATTGTGTGAGGGACTACAGGAATTTGATGTCGATCTTAAATGGCTCCAAGTTAAGACTCTGAAGGAGCTGCAATTTCCCCTTGGATCATATGCTGAAACCTTGAGGATGATGGTTATAACCCTTTTTCGAACACGGTTTCAAATCAAAGAGTTGAGTGCTGATTTATGCTCTCATTGGGATCTCGTAGTTCTTGCAGGGCCTACATGGTCATACAATCCGAGTGGCCCGATCCTGGCGTTGCTTGATAGGGACGGAGAAAGGCTCTTTAAAGGTAAGACAGTTCTCCCGTTTATATCCTGTCGAGGGTATTGGCGAACCCATAATTGGTATTTGAGGTCTCTTTTGAAACAAAAAGGAGCCCGTGTCCTTCATCCGATCGTCTTTACCCACCCTTTGGCAGAACCGTGGCGTACCATCGGGGTGTTTTTGAAACTTTCAGGAAAAATGCCGGAATCCGGCAAATCGTGGTTTCATCATTTTTATCCGAAATATGGCCATAACAGCCGACAGGTAAATGATGCCAAGGCCATAGGTCTGATACTTGGAACGTCTATAAAGGAGAAGAAGGATCTGATGGAACTTCGTTTTCCGACACCTGTTCCGTCTGAATGATTGGAGCCTGTGTCTTTTCCCCGGATCCGGGGTATGAAAATCTGCATATAGAGATAAAAGATGGTTAAAAAAATCAGGTGTGAACGAAGTTGATAATCAGGAGAAATAAAGAAAAAACAGACGAAAAATACTTTCACGAAAGAAAAGATAGGCAAGGGCTGCACAGGAGAGAAACGGTCCGAAAGGAATTCTGGTGTTTCCTCCCTTTTTTTGTTGTATCATTGCAATGATCCCTACAATGCTGCCGGTGACGGAGCTCATGAAAAGTATAAAGGGCAAGGACTGCCAACCAAGGAAAGCACCAAGCATCGCCAGGAGTTTGATGTCTCCACCCCCCATACCTTCTTGTTTTCGAAGGAGGTAATAGATAAGGGCGATCGCATAGAGAGTTCCTCCACCGACCAATAGACCGATAAGAGAAGCCTTCCAGTCAATGAAAGAGTTGAAAAAGGAAAAGAGAAAACCAGCAATTATTCCCGGTATACTAATGATATCCGGAATAATCTGTTGGTGAATGTCTATCCAAATGATGGACAATAAAGCTGCACAGAAGATAAAATATCCTGCCGCTGTAGCCGAAAGGCCGAATCGCATGACGACGGCAGCGGACAGCAGAGACATTAAAACTTCAACAACCGGATATTGCCAGGAAATCTTACCTTGGCAATGTCGACACTTTCCACGAAGGAGCAGAAAACTGAAAAGGGGAATGTTCTCAAACCAGGATAGACGGGTCATGCATTTAGGACAATGGGACGGTGGATAGACGAGTGAGCCGTCCTCTTCAGGCAAGCGGAGGATAACCACATTTAAAAAACTGCCGACCAAGGCACCGAAGATCAGTGAGGCGGTTAGAAGGAAAGGATCTCGTATCATAAAATACAAAAAAATGATAGCCATGCAAAAGTCAAGACTTTAGCATGGACAAAACGATAATTTAAAAGTTACGAAGCCTTGAAAAATAACACATAAAATTTATAACCATTGACGTTCATACTATGTCTCAATACCAGGAAAATGCAACCATTATTCGATTCGAACAGCTATCGAATTTCAATATACGACTGACCCTCCAAACGGAAGAAATAGCGGCTGCAGCCAGACCGGGTCAATTTGTCATGATCAGAGCCGGAAGAAGCAAGGACCCGTTACTCCGCCGTCCTTTTTCCATTCATCAGACAAGCAGCAGCGGCCGGATTCAGATACTTTTTAAGGTTACGGGGCGCGGAACAGGGCTTATGGCTCATTGTAAAGAGGGAGAAACACTCTCTGTATTCGGGCCACTGGGACGAGGTTTTCATATTGATACCGGGAAAGCCGCCTGTCTGGTTGGAGGTGGTCTCGGGATAGCGCCGATGCTTTTTCTTGCCAAAAGGATATGCCGGACCAAAAAGAGCACAATGACTGATATGATAATCCTTGGAGGTAAAAATAGAGCGGAGATTGAGCCGCTGTTTAATGATTTTCACTATCTGGATATTGGGGTGATGGTGTCAACGGATGATGGCTCCATGGGACTTCACGGGACGGCCACAGACGTATTGAAAACTCTTGATCTTCCTTCAGATTGCACGGTATATACCTGCGGTCCCGAGCCGATGATGAAAGAGGTCTTTCGTCAGTGCCACAAGAAGAAGTTAGAGTGTCAGGTCTCTATTGAAAGCTTTATGGCCTGTGGGATGGGTGCCTGCCTTGGATGTAATGTGGAAGCACGTGATGGTGGATATGTCCATGTATGTTCAGATGGTCCGGTCTTTAATGCGGAGGATCTTGCGTGGAATATATAGAGGATAAGGACCATTTGCCAGACCTGAGGGTCAGGATCGGGGCGCTCGAACTGAGAAATCCGGTTTTGACGGCATCGGGAACATTCGGCTATGCCCGTGAATTTGCAAATCTTGTTAATCTCCATCGCTTGGGGGGAGTAATTGTTAAGGGGATTTCCCTCCTGCCTCGTCATGGAAACCCACCGCCGCGGATTATAGAGACTGCCTGTGGGATGTTGAATGCCATTGGTTTGGAGAATGTCGGTGTCGATCGCTTTATCACGGAAAAGATGCCCTTTTTGGAAGGGATCAGCAGTCCGATTATAGTCAATATCCTTGGGGATTCCATAGAAGAATACAGGCAGCTTAGCGAGAAACTCGATGTGGTTCCGGGTATATCGGCCATTGAGGTGAATATATCCTGTCCAAACGTTAAGAAAGGCGGTGTTGCCTTCGGCAGCGATCCCCAAATGGCGGCCGCTGTCACGAAAGCGGTAAAAGAGAACACCAGCTTGCCGGTTATTGTTAAACTCTCTCCAAATGTATCTGATATCACTGAGATAGCCCGGGCAGTCGAACAGGCCGGGGCGGATTCCGTCTCCCTTATCAATACCCTGATCGGTATGGCGGTTAACCTCCGGACCAAACGTCCGCATCTTGCCAATGTTATAGGTGGACTTTCCGGTCCTGCAATCAAACCGATTGCCTTGCGTATGGTCTACCAAGTGGCTGGGGCCGTGTCGATTCCTATTATCGGTATCGGAGGGATCGAATCGACGGAAGATGCATTGGAGTTTATGCTGGCAGGGGCAACGGCGGTCCAGATAGGAACCGCCAATTTCGTTAACCCGAGGGCCAGTGAAGAGGTTGTCGAAGGTCTTCACGACTATGTGATAAGAGAAAACCTTTATTCCGTTCGGGATATGATCGGGGCCTTGGAAAGATCCTAGGCCAGTACCCACGGAATTTGGGAGAAATGATATGAGAATTTGTGTAGCTGTTGCCCAGAAGACGGTTTCTGATGCACTGATGACCGCGGAGCTCGTGGCACCACTTGCCGATGTGATCGAAATACGTCTCGATTATCTCCAGAAAGTTGACGTGGCAGCCTTTTCATTAGCCATCAAAAAACCGCTGCTGTTCACAAACAGGCCGGCCTGGGAAGGAGGACGGTGTCAAACCGATGAGGATGCCAGAATCACTCCTCTTCTTGAGGCCGTGGAGCAGAAGGCGGCCTATATTGATTTGGAGCTGATGGCGCCGGACGTCTCTCATAATCGACTGCAATCAGAGATTAGGAGCCGGGAGACGAACCTTATTTTGTCCTGGCACAATTTCAAGGAGACTCCCACGCGCACTGAGCTTGTAGATAACCTTACTATGATGCAGGATAAAGGGGCGGATGTCGGCAAGATCGTCACCATGGCCCATGATCATCACGATGTCCTGCGTGTCCTTGGTCTCCAGGAAGATGCAGCTCGGAAGAATTTTCCATTGATTGCATTTTGCATGGGAAAGCCTGGGGTGATCAGTCGGCTGGCAACTGCGGAGCTTGGGGGATACATGACCTATTGCTCGGTTGATGGTCGGGAGGGGACGGCGGCGGGACAGCTTACTGTTGGGACGCTACGGGAAATTTTGGCTCTTCTTTATAGAGAGTAAAGATCCTTCAGCACCTCATCTGTGCACCAACGCAAGGGTTCTCATAGCTTTACGACGACTTTCTTTAGAAGAATGTATACCCATGATCAACGGTAAAACAAAACTCTACGGTATTATCGGCAATCCGGTCGGCCATTCCTTAAGTCCGGCGATGCATAATGCCGCCTTTGCGGCCCTTGGTGAAAACAGGGTCTATCTTCCCTTTCCGGTGGAGGATGTCGAGGGAGCCCTGGTCGGTCTGAAGGCCCTGGAAATTTGCGGGGTCAGCGTAACCATACCCCACAAGCAGACGGTTATTCCCCTTTTGGACCGTATCGATGCCGTTGCCGAAAAAATCGGGGCGGTCAACACCATTGTGGTAAATGATGAGGAGGGGAACAAGGTCCTCTGCGGTTCCAATACCGACTGGGTCGGGGCCAATAGGGCCCTGGAGACTGAAATGAGCCTACGAGGAGCTACAGTAGTCCTCCTCGGTGCCGGTGGATCGGCAAGAGCCATCGGTTTTGGTCTCCAGGAGGCCGGAGTAGAACTGCTGCTCTGTAGCCGGACCGAGGCAAAGGGAAGGGGCCTGGCTGCAGAGCTTGATTGTCCCTGGTATCCTCTCTCTGAGATCGCCGGATTGCAGGGAGATGCTCTCGTCAACGCAACTTCTGTGGGCATGGCTCCCCGTGATGATGTTTCACTGGTCCCGGTCCATTCCTTGCAGTCTTTTAAGGTAGTGATGGATATTGTCTATTCGCCTTTGCAGACCAGATTGCTAAAAGAGGCACGGGCGGCAGGTTGTCGGACGGTCAACGGTCTGGAGATGCTGCTCCTGCAGGGAGTTGCCCAGTTCGAGATCTGGACCGGACTCAGGGCGCCTGTTGCGGTAATGAGAGAAGCCCTTTCAGGAGATAGGAAATAAAAGACCGGCTTATCCGGTTTTTGCGTAGTTTGGAAAAGTTGAAAGAATTACCCCAGGAGAGATCATCGCTTTCGGTCGCCGTCCTGCAGCCTTATCGCCTGGGAACCACGGCTGACAGACAGGCCGTCCCTGGCCTGCTGTCAGTTGCGGACGTCCTATCCGCAACCCTCCGGGCCTGATATGCTTCCCAGGCGGGCCTCCGTGATGCGCCCGCAAACGACGATCTCAACCTCCTTGGGTTATAGAAAAGTACGCTTGAGTCGGATGAACCAAAAGACCAGAGGGGGCTGAATTTTTTCGCGTCATTTCATGAAAATCATTTACTCCCCGGTTTTGTAACAATAATCTCATCCCCGATGCGACAGCCCAGTGTTACAGCCGCGCTGCCGCTGTTTACCGCGATTTCCACATGACCTCGGCTGTCGAAGAGGGCAACAATGCTTCCTGATGCAGTGTCCGAGTACCTGGCATTTACACCATTGATAGTGTGGCTACCTACCCGAATCAGTACTTCTTGTTGGGATACGAGGGCCATATCCTTAGCCAGAATACTGGTCCGCAGGTTGCCAAAATGATCTATGTGAATGATTTCACCGACGATTTTGTTTTCTTCAAATCGGGCTGTTGGGAGATTGATCCGGAAACAGTCTTGTCTCTTAATTTGGGGTCCGACTAAGGAGATATCCATGCCACAGGCAAGTCTTGCCGCAACCGGGGCCATAATGTCTCTTCCGTGAAAGGTCGCACTGACGCTTTCTGCGAATACCTCCGCATTGTCTAGAATGAAGGCCTTTTGAAAGTTGTCTTGCCCAAGGAAGGGAGTCAGGATGCCGTTGTCGGGGGCGATAAAGGTGTGCCCTACGGCCTGAAGAGCAAGAATACTCCTTTTTGAGCCGACACCTGGGTCCACAACCACGATATGGGTGGTGCCTGGAGAAAAAAATTGATAAGAATGGCCGATGCTCATGGCGGCCTGGGCAATGTTTTGTGCTTCAATGTTGTGGGTCAGGTCGATAATAGCGGCATCCCGGCACCGGGCGAGGATGACCCCTTTCATGCACCCTACATAGTCATCGTGGAGTCCAAAATCTGTAGTGAGGGTTATAATTGGTCGTTCTTTGTCCTTTGCACTCATCTTGCCTTCTTTATTAATCATTTAATTCTAAACTGTTACTGGATGTTATGCTGATCTGTCTCCGAGGAAAAAAATTTAGGTATACTGGATTAATAAAACGACAAGCACACTTCTAAATGGGTGCTACTGCTGTTTCTTGACCAAAAAGAAAAGTCTTCCGGGTTCCTGCATGTTTCCCGCGGCTGATTCGGCATAAGGACCATTGCCCCAGTAGAGGTCGACACGACCCGCACCTTTGATTGCTGATCCGGTATCTTGGGGGACAACAAACCTTTGCATGGGCACCCAGTCGATAATCTCTCCGGATGTGGCTATGATGGGACGACGGGTCTGTATATAGGCAACCAGTCCCATGGGAAGGGTGCCGGGATCGATGGCGATGGATCTTCCCGGTGTCAGCTTTTCTCCTATGCTGCCGCGTGGTTCCCCCTGCCCCCACTGAAAGAAGACGAAACGGTTGTTATATTGCAAAACAGGCTGTATCTCGGAGGGGTGTTCATCGAGATATTTCTTTATCGCCTGCATGGAGATATTTTCCTTCGGGATCTTTTGTTCATCTACCAAAAGCTTGCCGATACTGTTGTATTCTCTGCCGTTTGAGGCGGAAAAATGTATGGATCGAAGCTTGCCATCAGGGAGTTTGATCATTCCGGATCCTTGAATCTGCAGGAAGAAAGCATCAATGGGATCCTGGAGATAGACAAGTTCGTAGCCGGTCAGAAGGTGTTGATTTTCGATCTGGGCCCGGGTCCAAAAGGGGACGAATTTGCCTTCTGTATCCCGGCGGCCGATTATCCGCTTGCCGCTTTGAAGATCGTTTTGAATAAGCAATGAGCGGGGCCTTGCATACAGAGGGTAAATAAATGGTGGAGCTTTTACAAGGCTGCCGGCGTAAACAGGTTCATAATAGCCGGTAAACAACATTTCTCCATAGGCGCTATTTTCTCGGCCGGCTGCTTGATAGGTTGTAAATTTCTCATGAAGAATCCTGTTCAGGGACTTTGAAGATGGGTTGCTGTTGAGAATGTCCAAAAACAGCTTGACGGATTCCACCAGTTGCCTTTTGGTGTAAGGGGTTTCATCTAGAAGGACCCGGGCGTTTGGAGAAAGGCCTTGCAGGTAATCCAATTGCCGTTTTACAGCCTGTACCAACGAAGCTCTGTCTGCGTCATCCTTAAAAACCGGGGGATTTTCGGGGATCGACAGGTTCTGGAGATGGAGGAACTGGCATCCGCCCAGAAGAAGGAGGATCAGTACGAGTATGAGGAAGAGGTATTTTCGAGGATCGTCCCGAAAAGATGGAATCCCTGATCGTATCTGCATATCGGATATGCTCTAACGGGTTTTACATAAAATATTTTTTATTTCCTGATCATCACTCCCTTTCATTCCGATAGGCTGAGTTCCAGGGGGAATCAGAATTTATTTGAAGGCCTGACAGGCCCCTTACTGGTCGTGCTCTCCCGTGGTGGTACACGTATCATCTCTTTAGCTGCTC
>Ga0307440_1000409_pt1 | contig 20970 bp, 20 predicted proteins | sample SalMarWE160410MG_FD_202150 | JGI IMG/M metagenome (GOLD analysis project Ga0307440, IMG submission 202150) | Salt marsh sediment microbial communities from the Plum Island Ecosystem LTER, Massachusetts, United States - WE1604-10 | ecosystem: Environmental > Aquatic > Marine > Intertidal zone >... | reverse complement strand
GTACGACTATCGCGGGACTCAAGGCGCTCGAAGAGAGATCGTTCACCGCGGCCGTGATGGAGGCGGTGGAGCAGGCTGCAAAGCGAGCGACGGAGCTCGAACGGTAGAGCACGGCGGCCGGCGACGGTCGGGGAAGGGCCTGATTCAAAGGAAAGATCGAAGGAGATAGACCAGCGATGTTGGACCTGAAATTCGTACGCGACAATGTAGATCTGATCAAGAAGAACGTTTCCGACCGGTTCATGAGCGTCGATGTAGACCGCGTCGTAGAGCTTTACGACGAACGGGGCGAGCTTCATCGAGAAATTGACGGGCTGAGACAGCAGCGCAACGAGAACGCTGCACGGATGAAGGCCAAGCTGGAGCGCGAGGAGCGCGACGCTCTGATCACGGAGGGGAAGGAGCTCAAGGAACGCATTGCGACTCTCGAGAACACCCTTTCGCAGAAGGAAGAGGAGCTATTCACTGAGGCTGCCCGAATTCCGAATCTCGCGCATCCCGACGCTCCCATCGGAAAAGAGGAAAAGGACAATACCGAGGTTCGCCGCAGCGGAGACCCTCCGAAATTCGATTTCGTGCCGCTCGACCATGTCGAGCTGTCATCACGCCTCGATCTGATCGACTTCGACACCGCCACGCGTGTCTCCGGCACGAAGTTTTACTACCTGAAGAACGAAGCGGTGCTGTTGGAGCTCGCTCTCGTGCGATACGCCCTCGATGCGGCTCGCGGCCGCGGCTTCACATTGACCGCCACTCCCGATATTGCGAAGGAGGAGGTCGTCGAAGGAATCGGCTTCAATCCGCGAGGGTCGGAGTCGAACATATACTCGATCGAAGGTACCGGCACCTGCCTCATCGGTACCGCCGAGATTACGCTCGGCGGGTACTACGCCGACCAACTGCTCGATCCGAGTGCTCTTCCTATTCGTCTGGCCGGTCTGTCGCATTGTTTCCGGCAGGAGGCAGGCGCGGCCGGGCAGTATTCCAAGGGCCTGTACCGAGTCCATCAATTCACCAAGGTGGAGCTCTTCGTCTTCTGCAAGCCTGAAGAGTCCGAGCGCATTCACGGAGAGCTTCTGGCACTCGAAGAGGAGATTTTCTCCGGTCTGGGAATCACCTACCGAGTCGTCGACACATGCACCGGCGACCTCGGCGCCCCGGCCTATCGGAAGTACGACATCGAGGCTTGGATGCCGGGTCGAGGAGACGGCGGGGATTGGGGAGAGGTCACGAGCACCTCCAACTGCACAGACTATCAGGCGAGGCGTTTGAAGATTCGCTACAAAGAAGCCGGCAAGTCAGTCTTCGTCCACATGCTCAACGGTACTGCGATAGCGGTCTCGCGAGCTCTTGTGGCAATCCTGGAGAACTTCCAGGAGGCCGACGGCTCGATACGGATCCCCTCTGTCCTCATTCCCTATGCCGGCTTCGACCGCATCGCACGGAGGTCGGGCGGCTGAGAAAGGTACTGCCTGCGTGGCACGCCGGAGGTGATGTAACGGCGACCAGCAGGCAGTACCCGATTTTGTCTCTCGTCTCAGCAGGCGAACGAGTCATCGCAATCGGTTTAACCGATCGCTTCGCTGCCTCGTTCGCCGGTCCGTATACGCATACACTCCTGCAGTTCGAGAACGAAGACCTTCCCGTCGCCGATTTCGCCGTCCTCTCCGCTGCGAGCGCCTGTGGCTATTGCTTTGAGTGTAGGCTCGAGGAACTCCTCGTTGATCGCTATCTCGAGTTTGATCTTCCGCAAGAGGTTCCCGCTCTCCTTGTAGGCGCGGTAGACCTCAGTAACCCCTTTCTGCCGTCCGTGTCCGAGCACCTCCGACACGGTTATGAGATTTACCTCCGCTGCGTAGAGCTCCTTCTGAACCTGGGGAAGTCGCTCCGGCTGAATGATCGCAATGACGTATTTCATGACATCTCCCCTACTCAATGACCGTGTAGGCCTTCTCGTTGTGCTGACTCAGGTCGAGCCCCATGTCCTCTTGGCGCTCGGTCACCCGCACTCCGACCGTCCAGTCTGCAATCTTGAAAGTGATGAGAGTACCGATTCCCGACCACAGAAGGGTCGCACCGATATCTGCAAGCTGGGGAAGAATCTGGTGACCGTTTCCGTAGAAGACGCCGCTCGCACCCCCGACCGCTGCCACCGCAAACAGTCCAGTGCCGAGGCTCCCCCAGGCGCCGCCGATTCCGTGAACGCCGAATGCGTCCAGCGCATCGTCGTAGCCGGCTTTCGGCTTAAGGAATGCCACGGCAAGAAAACATACAATGGACACTACGACTCCGATGATGATCGCCCCTACTACATTGACGAATCCGGAGGCCGGAGTGATGGCGACGAGACCGGCAACGGCACCCGTTGCCGCGCCGACGACGGTGGCTTTGCCGCTGAAAATTATATCCATCACCATCCAGGTCAACAAAGCCGCACAGGTGGCAATGTGAGTAACGAGGAACGCGCTGGACGCCAGACCGTCCGCTGCCACCCCGCTGCCCGCGTTGAATCCGAACCAGCCGACCCACAGGAGGGCCGCGCCCAGCGCGACAAACGGCACATTGTGCGGCGGAGTAGCTCCCTCACTGTGCATTCGCCGCTTCCCGATTAGGAGTGCAGTCACGAGCGCAGCAACCCCTGAGTTCATGTGTACGACCGTGCCGCCTGCGAAGTCCAAAGCCCCGAGCTTGGCAAGCCATCCGTCGGACGACCAGACCCAGTGAGCGATTGGATCGTAGACGAACGTCGCCCAAAGAAGCGTGAAGAGGACAAACCCCGAGAACTTGATCCGTTCTGCAAATGCTCCGAGGATCAGCGCAGGGGTGATGACCGCGAACATACACTGAAACATAATGAAGATCAGGTGGGGGACGCGAGCTGTAGTCTGCGAGATAGCATAAGGGCTCACATCGTTTATGCCGATGCCGTTCAGAAACGCCCATTTGAACCCACCGATGAACGGTGCAAGAGCGCCATGCGAGCTCCCGAAGGAGAGACTGTAGCCGACGATCACCCACTGGAGACTGACCACGGCCGTGATAACGAACGTCTGCATCAGAACACTCAAGACGTTCTTTCTCCGGACCAAGCCCCCATAGAAGAAGGCCAAACCGGGAATCGTCATCATGAGCACCAAGGCGGTCGCAACGATAAGCCATGCGGTATTTCCGAAGTCGATGTAGGGCTTCCCGCTCGCCGTATCGGCAAACACGCCAGTTGACGCAACGATTGCGAACAGGAGAACTAGAAATAGACGCTTTTTCATTTTTTTGAACCTCTCGGGCACGAAGAAAGCAATAATCATGCCAATCGCAGCAGGCAGGACCTTTCGCTCCTTCAGACCGAGATCCCTCCTCGGACGACAGAGGCAGGACGATCCACACAAAGACAAATCCTTTTCCGATCGGGAGTTATTGATGACGGTTCAAAATAAGCCGGGCAGTGGCCCGGCGAAGACGGTGACGCGAGTTGTTTTCAGCAGACGGAGATCCGACCAAAAGGTAGGTTTTAACCTCTGAGGCTACTGAGATGTAGCGGTTTCCGTGCCGTTCAAACCGACTCGAGATTGGATTATTCGGCTTGTTTCGATTTCGCCGACCGCAAAGATCGGGTGGCCTTGCCCAATGCAATCTGCCTACTCAGGTTATCGCAGATGCGTTGATAAATGACGTTGTAACGGTTCAGGTAGTAGATCTTCATCCGCGAGTCTTTCGACCATACGCTCGATTGGTACTCCGAGGCGACTTTCTCAAAGCAGTTGTAGGCTTTGTGAAAGTAGTGCAATGACGCGACCGCGTGCCTCAAGACATCGATGTTCTCAGTCGAAAAGTCAATCCGCTGCTCACCGGAGAGATAGTGCTTCGCGAGCGTACGCCGTCCCTCTGAGAAGTACTTGAATCCGAGCTTGTAGTAGGTGTACGCCGGATCCCGGAGCTGACCGATCTCCCGGGTGTCTGGATCGGGATCCGGTGGAGGGGCGGAAACGTGTTCTCGGGATTGAGAGGATTTCGTCGGGCTCGACGGCTCCTCGTTGGTCATTGAGTCCGCACGCTCGCAGACGAGAGCCATGTAGGCCTCGTTGACCTGCATCATCCTCATCTCATAGCGTTCACGATCGGTTTCGGGAAAGAGATCGGGGTGGTTGTCCTTTGCCGCACGATGGTAGGCTGCTTTGATTTCGGCGAAGCTCGCCCCCGGAGGCACATTCAGAATTTCGTAGTAGAGGCTACTTACCATCGTTGACATCTATTCTAAAGAATGGTGCCGTTGCAATACAACTCCAGACACAGAGAGGCCGGCACCTGCCGTCACTGGGCTGCGGTCAAGGTTCCCATGACTTTTTCGAGGTTGAGGATTGCCAAGTTGAGATTCGTCTGGGCTGCTTCCATGGATACCTGGGCGTTGGCCAAGGTGACCGATGCGTTGATAACATCGAGGTTGCTGCTCAGTCCTGCAGAGAACTTCGTCTTTTCCAAGTTGTATTCTCCCTGAGCCTGCTTCACGCTCTCTTTCGCCAGGTTCAGTCGAACCGACGCATCCTTGACGGCGAACAGGGACTTGCGCACGTCGATGGTGATGGTCTGTTTGGTCCGTTCTTCCTGTATCCCGATCTGCGAGATCGTGTCCTTGATCTGGGCAACCTGAGAAGATATCGCGCCTGAATCGAAGATGGGGACACTGACATCGACGCCGGCATTCCAGGTACCGCCGTTCGCACTTGGCCTTATTCCCGGATAGATGTTGTAGCTGCCGCCCCCGGTCACCGAAACGACGGGCATCCTTTGGCTCTCTGCGTTCTTGAGCTCTACGGACGCGTTCGCTCTATTGATGGAGAACTGCTTGAGCTCGGCTCGGTTTGCAAGGGCCCTCTCCACCGCAGTCTGCTCAGACAAGTTCGGACTCGTCGGTTCAGTGACCTCCGCAACCGAAAAGTCCTTGTCGATCGGCCAACCAAGGAGAACTGCGAGAGACGAACGATCCTGAATCAACTCGTTTTGCGCCGATGACAAATTCGCCTGAGCCGCCTGCTCGGCAATACGAGAAGTCAGCACGTCGAGCGAAGTGACCCTGTTGGCCTTGAAATAGGCGTTCGTCCGCGCGAGATCCTCCTGACTTTGCCTGAGCTGCTCCTGACGAAGTCTGACGGTATGCTGTGCGCCAAGCATTGTGAAGTAGGACTGCTCGACGGTATAGACGATGTTATCCTTCGCGGTCGTGTAGTCCACCTGTGCAAGCTCATGCGAATACTGAGCCTGCTGCAGCGTGGCGGCAGCCCTCCCGCCGGGATATCCGTCATAGACAGTCTGGCTGAGAGAAATACCGACACTTGCTTCCTGATTGTGAGTACCATCCGCATTGGCGGTATCAGCGATTCCGTAGCTGCCTTGAACGCTGACTTTCGTAGCCGGAGACCCTCCTGCGGCGCCCGGACGGCTCAACGATAGGCTTCCGCTCGCACTCTCCCCCGGGAGATTCGCGGAGGTGAACGAGCCGCCGCCCATGTTTACCACCGATGCGGAACCCGGCACCTTTGCTTCGTGGCTGTAGGCGGTACTGGCACCGACCGAAAACCCCTGCCTTGCGCGAGATAGGCTCAACTGAGCATCGGCGTTGCTGAGAGTCAGCTGGGCCACTTTGATGTCGGGACCGCTCGAGAGAGCGGTGGAAAGCGCTTGCTGCAGGGTTATCGGATTTGTGTCCGTCTGCGCGGAAAGCAGGAATGTGAGGCCGCAGGTGATCAAAGCCACGCAGAGAAGTCTCTTCATTTCGTACCTACCCCTTGTGTCGGCGAGAGCGAGTCCGCCATCCGTTTCAGAGTTTCGGTTGCCACGTCGGAGACGAGTACATACCGTGTGCCGCTCTCGGCCCCTTCCACCACCGCAACTCCGTGTTCTTCCGGACGGTGATGATTCGCGTCGTGGCGTCGTCCGAAAAAGAAGCTTCGTATTCGGTCCGGCCAAAAAGGCTCCTCTTGTTGAAGAAACAGCGAAATGGAGGAAAGCCCGTCGCTATAGAGGATGTGGACCACCTGAGCATGGGCATTCGTCGGAGAGGGAAACTCTCGAACCTCCTCCATCACGAACCCCTGCGGCAGATAGCGCGGAGACAACAATGCGAAATTCTCTTTCTTCGCGAGCGCGTTCAGCGTAGCCAATTCGGTCTTATCGGTTATTCCTATCCATTCCGTTCCGGTACTCACCCCTTCGGCCCCCTGTTTCGGCAAAACGAGCGGTTGATTGTCTGAGCTCGGCAAAGTCCACGATTCGGGCGATAGCTGAATCTGCGTGAACTCGGTCGTGACAGCCACATCCCCAACGGGACGGTTGACAATTGATTTCAAGACTATTCCGGTTCTTCGATCGACCCAAATGCTTTTGCTCTTTCTGTCCGGGTATTCGGGAACGATGTCGATGCGGTAGGTGGTGCGGCCCGCGATGGGCTCACCATCGACCGCACTGAGCCGATAATTCGACAAGAGCAAAGCAAGATCACTCTCGACCCGGCCCTTCTCGCCCAGGAACCCCAATGAGAGCGCTCGATCTCCTTCGTGCCGGCGGTCTTCGCCGGTATTCCGTGCGAATACGCGTCCGGCATCCTCACTCGGTCGAATGATCGTTACCCGATCACTTCCACTGCTCGAATGCTCGATCTGAACCACCACAGTGCGTGTCGCGTCGGGACCAGCAGAGATCGTTTGAACGATCCCATGATACTCTACGTGGGCTGGTGCTGCAGCTACCTTCATGAGAAGGTGATAGACGCCCTCGAGGTTCAGCCCGTCCGCCCAAACCGCAGTCTCGAGAAGAGTCAGAAGAGACAGTGAGAGCAGAACCGAGCGCGCTTTCATTGCATTACTTGCCTGTCGAGTAGCTCACCGGCAGTACCTGAGCGCTCCAGAAGTGATCTTCGAGAAGTACGTGACTGTCGACTGCGTTCTCATGATACTGGATGTAGGACGCAATCGAGGTCTGCTGCGGTTGATTACCAGCAAGCCAAAGCCGGGCAAACGCTCCACCGACGAGCATCGTGAGTGCAGCGGCAACCAGGGCATAGCGCGCCCGCGGGTGACGACGTGGAAACGGGACAGTCTCTCCGCCTGTGATCGCTCCTTCATCGTGGTTCACCCGATGATCGATCGTGCTCCAGAGCTCATCCCACTCCTCTTCCCTGACGTGCGGAGCCTCGAAGCTCATTATCCGACGGCGAAGGAACTCCGCCTCGCGCGCCCGACGCTGACAGCCCTCGCACACGCCAAGGTGAGAACGGATGCGACGACTCAGCCGATCCCCGAGCTCACCGTCCAGATACCGGGCGAGAAAGGAGCGCGCAGTCACGCATAGAAAACGCATTCATTTCCTCCATCACTCATCGGTCAAGAGCCTGCGAACCCTCGCCCTTGCCCGATGAATTCTCGATCGAACCGTTCCAATGGAACAACCCAGCGATTCGGCGATCTCCTCGTAGCTTTGGCCCTCCATCTCCCTCAGCACAAGGCAGGTTCGCTGCTCCTCGTTGAGCTTCGTGATCGCGGCGCGCACCCTCTCTTCTTCGAGATTGGTGTCGAAGCTCGACTCACGTTGAGGCTCTTCGGAAATCGCCCTGTGCAGCGCGGCCGCCCGACGTCGACGACGCAACAAGTCGATGGCCGCATTTACGGTTATCCGGGTAATCCATGTCGAGACTCGGGACTGCTGCCTGAAATTGTCGATGCTTCGTAGGACCCGTACGAAGACATCCTGAGTCACGTCCAGCGCGTCCTCGCGGTCCAGGACGATCTTCCACGCCACCCGATAGACCGAGTCTCGATACCGGCGGTACAGCTCTTGAGTTGCGTTCCTGTCGCGTTCCTGGCATCTTTTGACCAGCTCGGCGTCGGGAAGATCTACCAATGTCTCAACCATGGTCCTTTTATTTGACGCAAAGGAAGCGAAAAAAGTTCCGAGTCTGCGCCAAATAACGGATCGTCGGAGGACCCGATGCGGTCGTCCGCAAGAAAAAAACGCTCTGCCGTCATGTCGGCAGAGCGTTCGCTTCGTAAGTCATCAGAGAAAGAAGATTCGTAGTGTGTTCTATCGAGTCATCTTTTCCAGATTGGACAAGAACTGCTTCTTGAAGCCGGCAAAGGAATAGTGAGGCCGCGACTTCACCATGATGTCCTCGACCTTCTCGCGAAGCTTCTTGTGACAGACCTCGCACAGATCTTTGTGCAGAAGCGGGAAGTAATTCTCATCGCGAATCGGGTTCGTAATATGTTTGCGACAAGAATCGCATACTACAGTAATCATACCTTCTCCATCTCCCTCGAATTTGCGACACCCCAGTCGGGCTCGTGCAAATTGTAGCGGGTTTTCGAGCACCTGTCGAGTGCCTTTTTTCCGCCACCCGTTCGGCTGTATACTGAGAGTAAAGATATCACACTGTGGGGAGGTCACAGGTGACAGAAGAGAAAAAAAAGACCGCACTGGTAATCGTGGACGTACAAAATGACTTTTGTCCCGGTGGAAATCTCGCGGTAGACGAAGGTGACGCGATCGTTTCGGTGATCAATGGAATTTCAGAACGATACTCGATAGTCGTCGCAACGAAGGACTGGCATCCAGCGCGGCACATTTCTTTTGCGAGCGTTCATCAGGGCAAGAGGCCTTTCGATTCGGTCATCGTAAACGGCGAGACTCAGGTCCTCTGGCCCGACCACTGTATTCAGGGAACCAAGGGAGCCGAGTTTCACCCGGAGCTCGATGTTCGGCCGATCGATCTCATTCTCCACAAAGGAGCTTCCCAAACGCTCGATTCCTATTCGGCATTCTTCGAAAACGACCACTCCACCCCCACCGGCCTCGGCTATTACTTGAGCGGATTAGGGTGTCGTGAGCTCCACTTCTGCGGCTTGGCGACGGATGTCTGCGTCAAAGCGTCTGTAATGGATGCCCTTCGACTTGGGTATGTCTGCAGCCTCGTTGTTGAGGCCGTGAGGGGAGTCGACGCGCCGCCGGGGTCGGCACAACAGGCAATCGACTCGATGGAGGCTGCCGGAGTGAAGATCCTGCACTCGACGGATGCTATGCGATGACGACTTCAGGCCTCCTCACCGATCTCTACGAGCTCACGATGATGCAGGGATACTACCTTTACGGACGCAATCCGGAGGTAGTCTTCGACATGTTCTACCGCAGGCCCCCGTTCGGCGCAGGTTTCTCGGTCTTTGCCGGCCTCGAGGAGATCGTGAGAAGGCTGGGAGAGCTGTCATTCTCGCAGGAGGACTTGGAGTATCTCGACGGCCTCGGGCTGTTTCACAGGAAGTTTCTCGACATGCTCGCGTCATTCAGGTTCAACGGGACCGTATATGCGATGAAAGAGGGAACCGTAGTCTTCCCTCAAGAACCTCTGCTGCGGGTTCACGGTACGCTCATCGAAGCCCAACTGGTCGAGAGCATGCTTCTCGCAATCGTCAACTTCCAGTCGCTGATTGCGACCAAAGCGGCCAGAATCTATCTGGCTTCAGGAGGCGGCAACGTCATCGAGTTCGGGCTGAGAAGAGCACAGGGGCTCGATGGGGCACTTTCGGCGACACGTGCAGCCTTCATCGGCGGTGCCGCCGCCACCTCGAACACACTCGCCGGAAAACTCTACGATATCCCGGTGCGAGGAACGATGGCCCACTCCTGGGTGATGGCGTTCGAGAACGAGCTCGATGCCTTCGAAAAATATGCCGCGCTCTATCCGGATCAGGCAATCCTGCTTATCGACACCTATGACACCCTCGGAAGCGGTGTGGAGAATGCCATCCGAATCGGACGGAAGCTCAAGAAACAGGGCAAGAGGCTTGGTGTCCGACTCGACAGCGGCGACCTGGAATACCTGAGCAAGCAATGTCGCAGACGACTCGACGATGCCGGTCTTCAGGATGCGAGGATCATCGTCTCCAACGAGCTGAACGAGGAGATCATTCAGCAGCTTGTAACCGCAGGTTCTCCCATCGACAGTTGGGGGGTAGGAACCCAGCTCGTAACCGGTGGAAACGAGTCAGCGTTCTCGGGCGTTTACAAGCTCGCCGCCAAGCGTGAGGGGGACCGCATGATTCCGACGATCAAACTCTCGAACAATCCGGAAAAGACGACCACTCCCGCAGTAAAACAGGTTCATCGGTATTACGATTCTGCCGGATCACCTCTTGGGGACCTCATGACCCTCGACGACGAACAATTGGAGAATAGCGGGCCCGTCGTGTTTCACCACCCAATGGACGAGAATCGTAGGTACGTCCTTCGCTCCTACGAAAGGTCGTACCCGCTCCTGGAGCTCGTCATGAAATCGGGAAAACGGGTTCACGAACCGGCGGCGTTGACCGACCTTCGGGCACGGGCGCTCGACAGCATCAGATGCCTCGATGACACCTACAAACGACTTATCAATCCCCACGTCTACAAGGTGTCCCTCTCGGGAGCTCTTCAAGGGCTCAAGTTCAGTCTCGTGAAGGCAGCGAGTTGATGTCCATAGCACTCGGAGGAACACCGTGATCGCAGATCCGTCGTCACGGCCGACAATGAGGATGGGCAATCGCACCCTTGGCGCCGAGCATGAGCTGTTCGTGGTTGCCGAGCTCGGGACCTCTCACGGGGGCGACAGAGATCACGCCCGTCGTCTCGTCGATGCTGCAGCGGAATCCGGCGCCGATTGTGCGAAGTTCCAGCTGGTCTTCGCAGACGAGATCATCCATCCCAACACCGGCAACGTTCCGCTCCCGGGAGGTGAAGTCCCTCTCTATGAGCGGTTTCGGACGCTGGAACGACAGGCGGACTTCTATCGCGACATCATGGATTACACCGAGCACACGGGACTGCTGTTCCTGTGCTCTGCGTTCGGGGTGCGAAGCGCGAGGATTCTCCGTAAGATGAACCTGTCCGCTATCAAGGTCGCCTCCCCCGAGCTGAATCACGCCCCCCTACTTCGGGAGCTGGCCACCTACCACATACCGCTCCTGCTGTCGACCGGGGTCTCGATGCTTGGGGATATCGAGGCTGCCCTCGGGCTCGTCGGTCGAGATGCAGTGACTCTCCTACACTGCGTCACCGCCTACCCGGCCCCACCGGAAGACTACAACCTGCGCGTCCTTCGCGGCCTCGAAAACCTGTTTGGTGTTCCCGTGGGTATTTCGGACCACTCCCTCGGCCCGGAGGTGGTGCCTTCTCTGAGCTCCGCGATCGGAGCGGCGGCGATCGAGAAGCACCTGACGCTCTCAAAGGAGGGCGGCGGCCTCGACGATCCCGTGGCGCTGGTGCCCCGTGACTTCGCCGGGATGGTACGCTCGGCGCGTCGCGCCCGCCGGGATGGACTCGATGAGACGCTCACGCGGCTGTCGACAGATGGAGCGACCAGCGAGGAGGCGCTTGCGGCCGTTCTCGGAAGCGGAGTCAAGCGCCTGGCTCCCGCAGAAGCGGGCAACTACACCCGAACAAACCGTTCCCTGCATGCCCTCGTCGACATCCCTGCCGGCGACAGGCTGACGGCCGAGAACCTGGCCGTGCTGCGAACCGAAAGAAGGCTGCGTCCTGGGCTTTCGCCCTTTCTGTTTGAGACCGTCCTGGGCAGCATAGCGGCTCGTGACATCCCGGCCGGAGAAGGAATCGTCTGGCAGGACTTGCTGAGGAGATGACCGCTGCAGCTTTCTTCTCATACATGGCCCTCCATCCTCCGATATTTGAAAGTGGAGAGGAGCCTTGAGCCATGTTTGATGCAATATCCAATTTCATTGTCTACTTGCGTGAGTGTATCGAGAACTCGGAGGACCCCGACGAGGTAATTCGTCTCGAGAATGTTCTCCGAAAGGCGGAAAGGATCAGAGAAAAGGTCGAAGGCGCCATCGTTCAACAGGTCGAGGTGTAGCTATCCCGGCAGACCCGGGAAGGTGATCCCCCTGGGAGGTGGACCTCACCAACGGCAATGCGCCCCTTTTTCTCCGCCGCAGAACGCAGATTTGGAGGCGCATATATGAAAGTCGCGATAACCGGCGCGACCGGTTTCATCGGTCGCCAACTTGCTCTGAAGCTTCTCGAGGACCGTCATGAGGTCTTCGCTCTGACCCGAAATCCCCAAAAAGCCGCGGAAGGTCTTCCAGCCTCCGTCACGCCTCTCAGCTGGCAGCACGCCGACAGCAGTGGGTGGAAGGATGCAGTTTCCGTATGCGATGCGTTCGTGAACCTCGCTGGGGAAAACTTGTCTGCGGGGAGGTGGACAACAGCTCGAAAAGCAGCCCTCCTCGAGAGCCGCCTGCAGGCAATCGCGTCCCTTCGGGAGGTACTCACGAGTCAGAAGGGCATGAAGCGCACCCTCATCGAGGCATCTGCGGTTGGCTACTACGGCCCGAGAGGAGACGAAAAGCTCTCCGAGAAGGATCCTCCCGGTACCGGCTACCTCTCGGAAATCGCTACGCGATGCGAACGTGAGGCCGATGAGCTGTCGAATCCAGACCTGCGGGTCGTCGCAATCCGGACGGGTATTGTGCTCGGAAGGGAGGGCGGTATCCTTTCACGGCTCTTCGCTCCCCTTCGCCTCGGCGCAGGTGGATACCCCGGAAACGGCACCCAGTGGCTGTCCTGGATTCACATGGACGACGAAATCAGAGCGATACTGTATTTGCTGAGTCACCCGGAGCTCACCGGTTCGTTCAACCTCACTGCCCCGGAACCGATGAGAATGCGCGATTTCGTCAAGCTCGGGGGAGCGATATTGCACAGACCGGTATGGGTTCCTCTCCCTGCACCGCTTCTGCGCCTGATGTTTGGCGAGATGGCCGACGAGGCGCTCTTGACCGGCCAGCGCGTTCTTCCCGAACGACTGCTCGAGTCCGGCTTCCAGTTTGAATTCCCGACAGCCGAGTCGGCGCTGCGTGCCGTCCTCTGATCCCTCCTTGCCGCTCATCCTCGGGAAAGCATCCTTTCAGCGACCTCGACTGCCTCTTGTGCATCGTGCGCAGTTGCGTCGGCTCCAACGCTCTTCCAGAGGTCGGACAGCCGATTGAACGGCAATCCACCAACAAGAACCTTGAGGTCCGGATGACACACTTTACGTGCCTTCGCGATAAGCGTTCGAACGCTTTCGATATGTGCAAGCATCGTCGTAGAAACCGCGAGAACGTCGGCGTTCACATCGGCAAGGGCGACCACTATCTGATCTACCGGCATGTTAGCGCCGAAGAAACGAGTATCCCACCCGGAAAGCTCGAAGAAATCCGCTACCATCCGCAGTCCGAGCTCGTGAAGCTCCCTGCCGACACAGCTTGCCACCATTACGAGTCCGTTCCTCGGACCGGCCATGATCTCGGGATAGAGTTGAGAGATGATCAGCTGGGTCACCGCCGTGCAGTAGTGTTCCTGGGCGACCGTAATGGCGTCGATCTCCCACAACCTGCCTACCTCACGCTGTACAGGCTGAAGAACCTCCAAGTACGCCCGGCGAACATCGAGCCCCTTTTCGAGCGCGTGGAGGATGAGTGTCCTGGCCGACTGTCGGTCGCCCGACAGCAACTCGTTCAGATACTCCTTCGCAAGAGGATTCAGCTCGCGTGTTCCGCCTGAGGCGGAGGGAGATCCGACCAACTCGTCGTCCACCAGACGTATGGCCGCAGCGAAATACCCTGAGACCACGCTTCTGACTCGCTGCGGGAGATGGCGAACCGCTGTGTCGCGAATTTGAAGCATGTTCCCTCGAACAACGGGTATGGGAAGCCGGCGCCGGAGGAGCACGGCGGTCTCCCACTCGACGTAGTCGGTGTAGACTGTCCGCTGGTCGGCCCGAATCGCTTCGGCCAAATATGCAAGGTGGTTGCGGCAGTGATCGCGGAGAGGTTCGGCACCAAGCTCGAAATGCCTCATCAACTCCTGGTGCTGCATTCCTATCGCTTGGCCGACCTCCTCGGACACCTTTTCGGCTGCTTGGTGTATGAGTCCCGCTATCTCATCGCCCGCTTGCTTCATTCCCTCTATCCGGTGGCCCGCGACTCCTGGCAGAGATCTGCTCCGAAATTGCCGGGCTCCCGCACCGAGGCGTTTACCTGCAGCGCAAAAAAAGCACCGGCATTGCAGCGCCGGTGCTGTACGTCTTTGGCCCGAAAGGCTTTGTTCGATGGGCGACATTGGATTCGAACCAACGACCCCTTGCGTGTCGAGCAAGTGCTCTAACCAACTGAGCTAGCCGCCCCAACCACTCACCTACTGCACCCGTTCGCTCGGGAGAGCGCCGGCACCGGTCGGCGAACGAATTCAATATGCCCGACACACGCCCCTTTGTCAACCCATGAAGTGTCAGCGAGCGTGTTGATTGATCGCCGGTAATTGCTTTGGGCAAGAGGAGTTGCGGCCAAGACGACCGGTTTTCCCGGTCTCTCGGAAGCAATCACCACCGGAATTGTCGTGGTTTCTGGATTTGCCGTCTATGACGGCAACAGACTCGAATACACTTCCCGGCAGAGCATAGTACCTTGTAGTCAATTCATTTCCTGTAAAGAACTTGAGTGATGTGATCGATAAAGCAATAGGGGTGTGTCTTTTTCACATATCCGGTGTACACTCTCCTGAAGGGGGTTCGCGTCTCATGAAACTCCGGTCGTTGATGCTTGGTCTGTTCTTCCTTGCATCCGCAAATGCGATTTTTGCTGCGGATATCTCCGTGCCCGACTTCGAGCTCATAACGAGGGGATACCTTGACGCCGGAACCTTCAAGCTCGACACCCACGGTGCAATGGATTTTCAGATCGGGGGCGGATACAAATTCGGAGGGAATGTCCTTCTCTCCTTTCAGGGTGACAATATCGGCGATATCTCGACCCTCTCCACTACTCACCTCACCTTCAAAGGCGCAAGCCTCACCATTCACAATCTTTTTAGAAGTCCGCTCGATCTGACCTATTTTTCAGGGTACAACGACACGTTTGGCAACGGCGACGTGTTTCCCCAGGACTTTGGAACCGCGCCGATCGCCTCACGCTACCGAGGCTACTACTACTTCCCAACCGGAATCGAGTACGACGGGATATACACAGTCGCAGGCACTGGGTTGAGGCTTTCGATTCCCAATGTCTCGAAGCGGTTCGATTCTCAGCTCTACATTTACCAGGATGCGAACCTCGGAGCAGGTTACTACGGCTCAGATTTTCGAGTTCTCCTGAACTACGATCATTTCAAGTTCGAGGGATTTGTGGGGTCATCGTTCCCTGTTTCGACTGCCGGCATCTATCGTGGAGGGGCGCTGCTCTATTACAATACTGGCAGCGGCGGTGAGTTCTTGACCGAAATCGGAGTTCCCAGATGGGACCCCATAAAGGATACCTTTGACATCGGGCTCCTCTATCTGCTGTTCGAACCGCGCGTCAGCTTCGGATCGTTCTCGATCACTCCGACCCTCTTCTGGCATCCTTACTACTATAACGATGCGGCAACCAATCAGGTACCGACGGCGAATATCAATGTCGATTTCCGTTTTGGAAATCCTGAGAAGAACCCGACTACCGGTGGGTTTGAGACTGAAATCGACTATTCGACAACAAGCTCTACCCAGTTCCAAGCACTATTATCCCCATATTTGCGACTGGTTGCCTCGGGCGTTATCTGGAACTTCAAAGTAGACATCAAACTCTATCCCTTCGTACTTTCTGACATTGCTGAGGGGTACGTCGGGGTCCAAGCACAATTCTAGATCGCACGAGATGAGAAGGATAGACCGAATGAAGTCGAAGATAAGCCGTACATGGATGTTCTTGCTCTTTCTTTTTCTCTTCGCGGTGACCTCAGTCGCTACATTCGGGATCGAAGTCGGTGCCATGTTCAACATCGGCAACCTTGTGTTCAAGCCGACTCGCCTTTCCTCCGACACTTCGTTCGCGGGGACCTACTATCCATGGGGTGTCTCGTTATTCGGGAGCGAACAAGTCTCGGACAACCTGTCGGTTTCCACGGGACTGTACAATGATACAGTACTCCGCAATATCGTCTACAGTACGATTACCTACCAGGGGAACTACTTCTCCGTCGGTGCGGGCCCCCTGCTGGGATTCTTTAACTCGGCGGTCACTCCCCTCAATCCGGGCATTACGGCATCGGTGAAGGTTCAAATCCCCGGCGTTATCTTCCTTTCCTACCGAGGCGACAGCAGCCTCGGCAGCTCACTCGTCCAAGCAGGCGATTACGTTCAGAAGCGATCAGACATAAGCTTCGGCTATTATGTGCCGAATGCGATCGTCTCGCTGAACATCCTCTCTCGAGCCTACACCGAGAAGACCTCAGCCGGAGACACGATCGATCAGCTGACTGAATACTCGTTGAAGACCGACATCTACCAGAAAAATGTACCGTATCGCATCCTTCTCACCTTCGGCTACCAGACCCTTTCAAAGACCTTCGTCGAGGGAACCACTACGACAATCGACCAGCTTGGTTCACTCATCGTCGGGACGAGGCTCGAGTTTCACATGTTCGACTTTCTCACATTCGTTACCGACCTCAAGAGCAGCGTATATACCTTCGGCCAGCAAGCCCTTGTCGGAGTCTCAAACCCGGGTCCGGGCGGCTATTTGTTCCAGCTGCAAACGGGAGCCCAAATCTCGCTCGGCAGTCTCCTAAATCGCAACAAGAAGTAAGACAGCCAATTCCAGTATCACCTTCCACTCGACCGAGCGCGGGCACGTGCATCGTCCCCGCTGTAGATGGATTGGGCGAGGATGTTCGCCATTCATCACAGTGTTTGAGGGAGTTCGGGTCCGCCACGCTGAGCTCAAGAACCCACGCTGAGCAGGGTGCGGTCTCACAAAAGAAGAGGACCGTACCCGTGTACGGAGGGCGGTCGCCCTCTCGCACCCGGATACGGTCCCTTTTGATTCCTATATTCGGCAGCTTCGTCGTGCAGTCGGCTTTCTAGTTGCCGCCGGAAGCGGCAGCTGCAGCGGCGTTCTCATTTGGACCGGCCATCTTCTGCTGCTCGAGATAACGGAGCACCTGCAGATTGCCGATTTTCGCAGCTTCGGCCTGTCGGCGCGCCGCCTCACGCTTCCCGAGAATACCCCAGACGGCTTCGTCGTTGATGTCTCGTTGCAGGCTCAAAACGGCCTTGTCGTAAGTCATCGTGATGTCTTTCACGTAGGTGATGATGTCCCCACCCTGTTGCTGGGCGTCCTTGTAAACGATCATTCCGACCAGCTTGTAGTAGGGGGTCGCCTGCGGATAGAGGGGCACCTTTCGGATGTCACGATTGCGGACGTCGTTGATGTAATTCGGATTGACCCATTGAAGAGTCTTCCAGCCATCGAAGTCCAGATTGTTCAGGAACACTGTCTTGTCTTCGTTGTTCTGGTTCTGCAGAACAACTGCGAACCCGTTCGGGAAGTTCGAGCCGTATACCTCGGCTGCCAGCGACTTGATTGTACCGACATTCTTCACTACGCCGTAGCTGTCGAACTTCGAGCCCTGGGTGTCCTGTGCGTTTGCCGGCATATAGGCCGGAATATCGAACGGCGGCAGGATCTCGGCAAATGCGTTGTAGGGGCTCTCAGGAAAATGGATCCTAATGCCCATAACGATGTCACCACCGAATTTGGTGGCGTTCTTGTTGACGGTCACCGCCTTCGTGTAGGAAAGCTCCTGGTTCGCGACCGATCTTGCCGAGGAGTTCAGCCTGACCTGCCAGTTTTCCAACGCGAGGGAGGTCTTCATTTGCGCCTTCTCGGCCGTGGTGAAGCTTGCTCCGGCGCTTTGGCCGAAATCAACCAGGGTGGCCGCGTTCTGGCCGCTCTGGTCGGCAACCAATTTCGAGAAATCGATAAGAGTCGAGGTGTCGGCGTATACCGAAGCGCTCACTCCAACGATCGCTATGACGAGAAGAATGACGAACCGTTTCATCCGCTGCTCCTTTCAGACAAACCCTAATTTGTGTAGAAAATCCGCTCTGGATGTTGACAATGTAGCTCATCCAGAAGCTCATATCCACACATCTTACGGCATCTGCACTCTGACGAAGATGCCTATAGCCTAGTCAAATATCGGCAAAAAAGTGCTTAAGTATTAGCGTTAATTTCCGATTTGGGCAGCTCGCCGTTCACGGTTATGGTGATTTTCTTGATGTCTGGGAAGTTGAATTTGACAGACTTCCTGACGGCATCGAGCGACTCCGAGAAACCGGTCGAAGTGTCTCCTTCCGGAAATAGGATGTCAGGCGAGAAGTCGAGATAGAGATGATTCCCTCGAACCATGAGACTACGGATCGAGGTGTCTTTCGCCAGGGCGCGATCGTGGCGTAGCTTTTCCGGACCGAGAATCAGACCGTTCACGAGCTCTCGGATATTTCCTTCGATGTTGCCCTTCTTCGGTACGACCCGCATCTCGCCAGTGAGCTGATGGTTCGAATCGTTCGGGAAGAAGAGAACCAACTCCTGCTTATTGTCCGCGACCGAAAGAAACAATACGAGAGAAAGCGCAAGCACAAAAAGGAATGCGCTGCCGAAAACGGTCGATTTTCTACTCCAGCCCAAATTCAAATGTCACTCCATGAAACCACTCTGATTGTCGAAATAGTCGACGAAACTCGCGACGCCATTATAGATTCCGCGAGACAGTTTCTTCAAGTACGAAGGGTCCGAGAGAAGAGCTGCCTCTTTCGGATTCGTCACGAAGCCGAGCTCAATCAGAACCGCGGGCATTCTGGCGTTGCGCACGACAAACCAGGACTCCGCCTTCAATCCTCTATCGGGGACTACCCTTCCAACCTCGGCACTCACCCCGGAGAGGATTTTCCTGCCAAGCAATACGCTTTCGATCGTATACTCTTCCTCACGCATGCTGTTGAGAATCGGGTACAGATCCTTCGAGGAACCGAGCTCGTTCGGATCGATTACCTCTCGTCGATAGTTTGGCGGGAGGTACCAGACCTCGAAACCATCGGCCTTTGGATCGAAGGAGGCATTCGCGTGGATTGAAACGAAGATCATCGCCTCGTTTTCATTGAGAGAGACATTGTTCGCGATTTCGGTCCTCTGCTCGAGACTCACGTAGGTATCGTCTTTTCGCGTAAGCACAATCCGCTTATCGGGAAATCGCGCTTGGAGATCGCGGTGCACCTCGGTGGCAACCGACAGAACGATGTTCTTTTCGACGAGATCAACCCGCTTTCCATTGATGATGTGGACGTGATTCGTTCCCGGGTCCATACCCCCGTGTCCCGGATCAATGACGATTGCGGCGATTCTCGGTCGGTCGGTCGCAACGCTGAACGTCGAGCTCGACGTCTCGCGCCTCAGTGCAGCCTCGATCGCGTTGGCGCCGCGCTGAGAAAGGAGAATTTCGCCGGAGGTTCCTCGAGAGATTCTGCCTGTTTCGATGCGCTCGTGATAGTTCAGAAGCACGAAAGTCAAGCCGGGCTTGAACGACACCAGATTCGCACCCTTCGTAATCATCCCGAACTCAAGCGTCGGATCCCACTGTAGACTGCCGCCGGTGGCCTCGAGCACGCCTCCGAGCTCCACCTCAGCCGACATCGGAACTGCGAAGGCGATCAAGCAAAGGCCGATCGCCAGAATCGAGGGACCGTGACGAGGTCGGATCATGAGCTAGTCACTCCATGCGGTCACGAGACGCTTCACACGGTTGCGCTCCGAGATTCCTCGCCGAATCGTATCAATTACCCAGATACCGCCCTGAACGCCGCCCCGCACCACGGCGTCCCAGAAGACCTTTCCCAGGATGATATCTCCTTCCGCGTTGATCGGTATCCCAGTCTCCGCCTGTACGAGCTCCAGAGTCCTTGCCATTGAACGGCCGTGCCAATCGAGGGTTTGAACCGTTTCGACGCCGGGCAGCGGCATGATGGAAAGGCGTCCTCCACCTCCGCCGGACTTGTCGAGAAAGAGCGGGAGCCGTGCAAGACGCTCTCGGAGGGGCTGGTCCTCGATCCGATAGGCGGACGGCGCCCATCGGTCTCGGTGGGAAAAGAGAAACGCTTCGGTATCGGGATTGGCAGGATCCAAGACGATTACCACGCTGCGGCAGGCCTCTTCCGCCGCCCACACCGCCTCGGTATGGGTATCGGCCTGGGAGATGAAGTTGCCGCACTTCTCGACGTTGTTTGTGGGGAACTGCACCGTATCTCCGATTCGGACCCTGAGAAATCCGTTCTTGACCGACGGAAGCTGGCAGCCGGTCTCGAACCCCGAAATTCGCGCCACGACCCCTGGGATCGATATGAAGGCTCTCTCCGCAGAAACCATATGCCATTTCGGGGTCAATCCTCGGGCCGGGAGCCCGACGGCAATATCGAGCGCCGCCGATGTCGGCTGTACACCGCTCGCATAGGGGTAGGTCCATCCGGACATATACCCACCCGAAAGCCGCGCAGCGATCTCGCCGATGACCGGTCCCTGCGGAGAAAGCTTGACGTCCCCCTTCGCAGCTCCACCCGTGATTCCGAGCGCCTGCACGCCGCGCTTGAATGCCGCTACCAACGTGGCAACCGTAAACTCATCGGTCTGAGTAGGCATCGTGTGTCCCATCTCCACGAAATAGGGAGGAAAGACGATTCGTCGATCCGCAACCCCGCAAATCGTTATCCGTCCGTGGTCGACGATAGCGTCGATGCTATACTCCGGGCCGGGAACAAACTCCTCGATGATCGCTTTGGAGGAACGAGAGAGCCCTAATGCGACCTCGACCGCTGACGCGAGTTCGGTTAGTCGATCGATCCTTCGAATGCCGCGCGCGCCCATATTGTCGACCGGTTTGACCACCAATGGCAGCGAGAGACGGGCCACGGCGGACTCGACCTCACGCAATGATCGAACCATCGAAAACTCGGGAGAGGGCACGCCGGCTCGATCGAACGCCTCCCGCATCAACGACTTGTCGGTGGCGCGAAGGGCGGTCGCGTGCCCCACACCGGGCAAACCGAGCTGTTCAGCAACCCACGCGACTGTCGCCGAAAAGTCGGTGCCTGCT
>Ga0307440_1000408_pt1 | contig 20993 bp, 16 predicted proteins | sample SalMarWE160410MG_FD_202150 | JGI IMG/M metagenome (GOLD analysis project Ga0307440, IMG submission 202150) | Salt marsh sediment microbial communities from the Plum Island Ecosystem LTER, Massachusetts, United States - WE1604-10 | ecosystem: Environmental > Aquatic > Marine > Intertidal zone >... | reverse complement strand
CGGGCTTCGTGCCACGAAGGACCGCGGACCGGTGGCACGTCAGACCGACCGCGTACGGCATCCCCCAGACCGCAGCGGGTGAGGGGCAGTGACCGTCTTTCGCGGAGGCGCCCTCGTGATTGGCCGCGAACGGTGCGCTTTGCATGCCTACCGCCCCTTTCCCAGGAACGTCCGGATGGAGTCGAGGATCTGTTCCTTGTCGTCGATCTTGCTCAGCGCGATGTTCTCTTTGTCCTCGAAGGCCCCGTCCAGGACGCTGTAAAACGCGCCGGAGCCGTAGGCGCTCTTGACCTGCCCGTAGGCGAAGAGGTTCGCCTGTGGCAGGAGGCGCTCCGACAGGATATCCAGGCACTGGGCGTTGTCCTCGTCACTCCAGTTGTCGCCGTCCGAAAAATGGAAAAGGTAGAGGTTCCAGTCTTCGGAAGGATAGTCGGCTCTGACCATCTTGGCCGCCTCGGTGTAGGCGGAGGATATCAGCGTGCCGCCGGATTCCCGGCTCTTGAAGAAGGTGTCCCTGTCGACTTCCCGGGCCTCCGCATCGTGTGTGATGTAGCGGATCTTCAGGTTCTTGTAGTTCGCTCTTAGCCAGAGATCGATCCAGAAGGCCTCGATCCTGACCATCTCCTTCTGCTCGTCGCCCATGCTGCCCGATACGTCCATCATGTAGATAATGGCGGCCGCGGACTGGGGGAGAAGCACCTCCTTCCGGGCCCGGTACCGTTTGTCTTCGCGGGCGGGGATGACCATGGGATCGCCCGGGGAGTACTCGCCGCTCGCTATTGTCCTCTTGAGGGCGGTCCTGAAGGTCCGCTTGAAGTGGATCAGGGATTCCGGTCCGGACCGCCTGATGCCGGTGAAGCGTCCGGTTGCGCTCGTCAGAACCTTCTGGCCCCTGGGCTTGATGCGGGGCAGTTCGAGTTCCTCGCCGAGGATCTGCGCGAGTTCGTCGTAGGAGATATCGACCTCAAGAGGATGTTCGCCGGGCCGATCGCCCGCTTCTCCCGCGGAGCCTTCTCCTGCCTGATCGTCCTGCCCGAGAACGTCGCCTTCCTTACCCTTGCCCTGGCCGACCTGGGACTGCTCGTCCCATGCGTGCCGGATCCTGGGAAGCCGGATCTCGTTCAGGGGAATGCTGACCTTCCTGGTGCCCTTCTGGGCCACGATGTCGCCCTGCACGATAAATCGCCGGAGGTTGCGCCGTATCCGGCCTTTCACGATGGCTCGGAAACGCGCGTGATCGCTGTGTATGCGCAAGGTCATGGGATCGCCTCAAGAGGGCCGTCCCGGCCGGGACCACCTTTTCGCGCCGGCAGACAGCCGGTGGAGCAGTCACGACGGGAGGCCGGTGCTACTCCTGTTCCTCCTTTTCGTCACCTCGGGCGAAGACGGAGGAAATGTACTCGAGGATGTCCTTCGAACATATCTCGCAGTAGCCGTAGTTCTTGATCAAGCGTCCGCGGATCACCTCGATCTTCTCCTGGGTGTCCTTGTCGATGACGTTGGACACGAGCGCGGACAGCTTGATGGTGTCCTTCTGGTCTTCGAAAAGTTTCATCTCGAGGGCCCTTCTCAGGCGCTCGTCGGTTCGCCAGTCGAATTTCTTGCCTTCGATGGCGAGGGCGCCGATGTAGTTCATGATTTCACGGCGGAAATCGTCCTTCCGGGTCTCCGGGATGGCGATCTTTTCCTCGATCGAGCGCATGAGCCGTTCGTCCGGTTCTTCCATCTTGCTCGTGAACTTGTTCCGGATCTTCTCGCCCTGCGTGTAGGCCTTGATGTTGTCGATGTAATTGGAGCAGAGACTCGAGATGGCCGATTCGTCCGCGGAAATGGCTCGCCGGACCTCGTTCTTGATGATGTCTTCGTATTCCTCCTTCACGACGCTCAGGAGTTCCTTGAACTTGGCGCGTTGCTCCTCGCTGGATATCAAACTGTGGTGGGCGAGGCCCGATTCCAGTTCGTTCAGCACCATGAAGGGGTTGATGCACTGTTCGTTGATGTCGGTGACGAGGGCGTTGGACATCTTGTCCTGGATGTACCGGGGGGAGATGCCCGACATCCCTTCCCGGGAGGCCTCCTGCCGCAGTTCACGCACCGTGTCCTCGGTGTAACCGGGGAGCGTCCGCCCATCGTAGAGTTTCATCTTCTGGACGAGCGTGAGGTCCTGCTTCTTCGGCTCTTCGAGGCGGGTCATGACGGACCACATGGAGGCGATCTCCAGCGTGTGGGGGGCGATGTGCTTCCCGGTGATCTTCTTCTTGTTGAAGTCTCTTGTGTAGATTCGGATTTCGTCCGCCAGCCGGGTGATGTAGGGGACATCGATCTTGATGGTTCGGTCCCGCAGCGCCTCCATGTACTCGTTGTTCTGGAGTTTCACGTACTCCGGCTCGTTCGTGTGGCCAAGGATGACCTCGTCGATGTCGGTCTGCGGAAACTTCTTGGGCTTGATCTTGTGCTCCTGGGTTGCGCCCAGGAGATCGTAGAGGAACGCCACGTCGAGCTTGAGAATCTCTATGAACTCGATGATGCCACGGTTCGCGATGTTGAGCTCTCCGTCGAAGTTGAATGCCCGTGGGTCGCTGTCCGATCCGTAGATGGCTATCTTGCGGTAGTTGACGTCGCCGGTGAGTTCCGTGGAATCCTGGTTCTTCTCGTCCTTGGGCTGGAAGGTCCCGATGCCGATCCTGTCCTTTTCCGAGAGGAGGAGCCGGTACACCTGGACGTGGCTCAGGACTTCTTCCAGGTCTCCCTCGTGTTTCTGCATGAGGTCCCAGAATATCTTGCGGCACGCGGGGCACAAGTCGCCTTCCACCTTGAGCCTGTAGGGCAGCGTGGACTTGGCGTTGATCTGCTCGACGATGTCCCCCCTGAACTCGGCGGGAATCAGTTTGAGCGGCTCCTCGTGCATGGGGCAGGCGAACTGGTCGGTCTCACGCACCCGAGCACGGCCGGACTCCTCCGGTTGAATGTTCCAGCGGAATGAGTACAGGGCGCCCTCGGGTTTTCTGCTGTAATCCTCCAGCCCTCGCTTCAAGTGCCGGACGATGGTGGACTTTGCCGATCCGACGGGCCCGTGCAGCAGTAGAATACGCCTCTCCGGTCCGTATCCGTACGCGGCGGACTTGAAAATGTTGACCAGCCGGGACAGGGTACTGTCGAGGCCGAAGATGGCGTCCTCCCCCTGTCCTATGGGGTCGGAAAAGAAGGTGTAGCGGTAGGTGGTGGAGCGCCCGTCGCTGATTTCCTCACGTCCGTAAGAAAGAATCATGTCGTAAAGGCGCTGATACGCGGTTCTGATTACGTGCGGCTGGTCGTGAGCCAGGCCCAGGTAATCTTTGAAGGAGCCTTCCCAGTGGAGGTTCTGGAAATCGATCTTCGTTCGTTCCTTGATCGATTCGATGAAGGAGATATTCCTTTCGGGCATGAACGCCTCCTAATGCAACTTTAAATCTAGTATAATGTTTTTGGGACTTTAGAGTCCACCGGCACTGTTATCAGCGCTGAGGCGGCGGGTTCAGCCGGAGCGCAGTCGGCACAATTGAGGATCAAAGAAGGAGGTTTACATGGCCGCTCCAAACGGTGGCCTTGACGCAACCCGCAAGGCCCTCGAACAGGATCTCAAAAAACTCGATCACGAACTGAGAGTGGAGCTGCCCAGGGAAATAGACAGGGCGCGACAGCTTGGTGATCTTTCGGAAAACGCCGAATATCAGATGGCGCTCGAGCGCCAGCAATACGTTAAGGCGCGCGTAAGGCAGCTCACGCAACGCATTGCGGCGCTCTCCGTCATCAATCTGTCCTCGATCCCCAGGGACAAGGCCGCCTACGGAAGCCACCTGAAGCTCTACGATGTGGATAAGGACTCGGAGTTGACCGTCAGGCTGGTCACACACGAAGAAGCCGATATACAGAGCGGTAAGTACTCGGTCCAGTCGCCCATCGGCAAGGCCCTGCTGGGCAGGCGCGAGGGCGACGAGGTGGAGGTCGAAACGCCTGGGGGCACGCGGACTTTCGAAGTGCTCGAACTCAAGACCATTCACGACCAATAAGAATCCGAAATCCCAGGCGCTTCTCCGCGGTGCTCCTTGCCAGGAGAATGCATCCCCTTCTATTCCCTGTTACCTCGTGAACATGTAGCACGGGGTGGTGCCCCCGTTCGGATTGACCACCGTCACGCACACCGGTGTTCCTCTCGGGATCATGGCCTTGAGGGCCCGTCCCTTCTTGGCCACGATGAGGTTTGGACCTTTGTACTTCACTTTGGGAACGGCCGCCCCGTCGATATACACCCAGGCGCCGGGCAGAAAGCCCGCGCCGTAGATCTTGAGCCTGAATGGGTTTCCGACTTTGAAGGCTCGATCGATGGCAATGGAAGTCGTGTAGAGCGAGATATTGTCGACCCTGGCCCCGAAGCCGGCGTTGTTAACGTCGTCCGACTGGAAGACGAAAGCCAGTGCAAAGTGCGGATAGGTGGTCAGGTCGCCCAGGCTCGTCCATCTGCTCAGGTCCTTGGAAAAGAGGTACCAGGTGTCCGAAAAGTCACCGGAAAGGCTGTACCCGTAGTAATTGATCCCGTCTACCGAGGCCAGATAGTAGAAGAAATCGTAATTGGCTTCGGATTGCACCCTGCCGTAGAAATCCAGTTCGGCGCCCGGGGCCTGGTAGGCGCAGGTGATCCACGGTGCGTACTCCATCCATGAATCGGTATTGTAGTCGTAGGTGGCCCCGCAGGGGAGGCTGATGCCCAGATCGCCCCCGAGCACGGCGTCGGCGCTCCAGGAGCCGTCGAAGGCGTCGCAGTCCGAGTCCAGCCAGAAGTAATCGCCCGCGTTGTTGTCGGGTTGTCCTCCCTGGTAGTGCCACCAGTCTCCCCCGTTCTCGTACCATATGGGCAGTGTTTCAAAGCCCTGGTAAAGGCAGGAGCCGTCCTCGGTCCGAACGGCGTTCCGCCGCTCGGGCCTTACTCTGTCCCGTACCTGAAGAGCGGGGGGTTTGACCATCTCAACCGGTTTCATGACGGCGTACCGGGCGGCTCCTTCACGGCCTTCGGCCCGGCCGTTCCCGTACCCGGGCAGGAATGTCCGCACCGTGCCTTCGAATCCAAGGGCCTTTTCGGTCCGGACCAGGTTCGACTTGACAACCCGCTCCAGGCGCGGAATAAGGGAAACTGGGACTTCGGCAACCGCAACGCCGGTCGTGCGGTCCCATACCATCTGGTCGGCAACCGAGAGAACCGCGGGGGCCTCCTCTGGTGTCAGGTCCTGGAACGTCAGTACCTGCGTGGGCGCAGCATTTCCGGCGGCCCACGTGGCTGCCGGCAAGGCCAGGGTCGCGACAATTACGACGACTGAGATCAAGCGCATTATATTCATCTTCTCCAACCTCCACCTGCTTCCAAGCAATAGGGGTGCCATGGGCGTGATTGGCCCCTATCGCCCGTAGAACATGGCATGTAGAGCCGGTCGCAGAGCGGAGGCACTTGTCGTCTCCTTCGGATGCTGTCCGGAATCCGGGACGGGAAAGGCGGGCCTGAAGCACCGAAAAGGGGGCGGGTTGCCCCGCCCCCTGTACACGGTCAGTCGGGGATGCTCTATTTCGCCGGTACCTCCAGGGGTTCGACGGACTTTACCTCTGCGCGTCGGTTCTTGGAGCGCCCCTCCTTGGTGCCATTGTCCGCGATCGGGTCGGCGGGGCCCCTGCCGCTGACGGATTCGATGCGGTCTTCAGAAATACCGTGGTTCACGAGGTATTTCTTGACCGATTCCGCCCGCCTCGTGGAGAGGATCGCATTCCACTTCGCCGGGCCGGTGCTGTCCGTGTAGCCCACGATGTTAACGCGAAGCCGGGGGTATTTTTCCAGCTTCGACACGGCCTCGTCGAGCAGCGCGACTCCGCTCGAAGGCAGCTTCCACTTGTTCAACACGAAGTGAGAGATGACCTCGTTTACGCTGATCGTCATCATCTGCGGTTTGGCCGGTTCCTTTTCTTCGGGGGCCGGCGGCGGCGGTGGCGGCGGTGGCGGCGGCGGTGGCGGCGGCGGGGGGACCGGTTGGGCCATCGGGGCCGGCGCCGGCGGATGTGCGCCCTTCCTGGGGAAGAACGAGAAGCCTACCATCACCTCGTACTTCATGTAAGTGTTCTTGACGGGATAAACCGTATCTACCCTATAGACGGGAGGTGGGAAGGGTGGAATCGGAAGGCCGGGCGAGACCATCGTCACCTTATAATCGTGCAGGTTGCCGTATTTGGCGTTGTAGGTGTAGGCCGCCAGGGCCTCCATCCTCACCGCGACCCGAGGCGACAGGAACCATCGCAGGCCGGCGCCCAGGTGCACCTGTTGGTCTCCCGAGAACACGTTTCCGAAATTGTCGGGGCTCATGGCGGTGGAACCCAGCCCGAATTTCAGATAGGGAACGGTCTTTTTCTGAGGCGTGAAATTGTACAGCCCGGAAAGCCTGAGGGTGTACATGTCACGGTTGAGATTCCAAACCTCCGAGTTGGTGTAGGCGAACTGCAGCTCAAGCCCCCACGCCCGAGTGAAGTTGTACCCGATGGACAAAGAACCCATGGCACCGTTTTGAAGTTCGGCGCCGTTGAAGCTGTACCCCACCATGGGGCTGATTTCCAAATCTCCCTTGTGGACCTGGGCGAAAGCCGGAACAGCCGCCAAGGCCAGTATAAGGGAAGCAACTACTATTCCTTTTCTCATGAACTGCCCTCCATACCTATTTGTCCTATTATAAGACGTCCTCTACCGAAATCAAATCCCGCACCCTTGGCAACAGAACCGCTCCGGGGATATTTCTTGCGGCGCCTACGGATCTACCACTATAGTATAGTATGGTCGTCACAGCTTGGGGAGGCAAGCCTCCAGAGACGTGGAAGCACGACCGCCTGGATGGCTATTCTCGGAAAGACATTCCCGCAGGAGGGCGCGCGCGTTTGGATATGAGGCGTAGAGACTATAGCGAGGTGATCAGGCACGTTTCGGAAACCGCTGCACGTCTCCCTTCGGTCGAGGAACGGATGCGGGCCGTGGTCGAGTGCCTGTGGCGGGAGATGGAGGTCAAGAGCGTCTCCTGGCTCGGCTTCTATCTGATCAACGATGCGCGGAACGCCATGACCCTGTTCTACTGCCTCCCCAGGCCCGCTTGTTCGCCCATAGGCCTGCACGGTGTGTGCGGTAAAGCTTGGCGGGAGAGGGAAGCACAGGTAGTGGAAGACGTCCACGCCCTCGGCGAAGGCCATATCGTATGCGATCCGGCCAACCTGTCCGAAGTCGTCGTTCCCTGCCTGTCGCAGGACGGTTCCTGCTGGGGCGTCCTGGATCTTGACAGCCGCGAAAATGCCGCCTTCTCCCGGGACGACGCATCAGGACTTGCACGTGTTCTGAGAGCCGCCGCCCTCACGGTCTGATCGCTCTCCTCCGGGAATCCACCCGAAATATGTCATTATGACGTAGTTGTACCGCACCGCGTCGCCATGATAATCTCCCAGATACAATCGGGAAGGGGGATTTATGAGACCAGCGCGATTTATTGCCCTCGGAGTCCTGCTCACTGCCACCGCACTGACCACCTGGGGCTCGAAGGAGAAGGCTTTTGCCTGGCCCGTGCTTCCGAGCGCCTCCACGCTCAAGAAAGACATGGGTTTGAAGTCAAAATCCGGTCTAGTGGCCCTGACAAAGCTGTGCAAAATTAATATCAAGAGTTATCCGACCTCTCCGCCGGGCGTTCGCAGGGATGAATTCGTCCGGATGCTTGTGGTGAACGAAGACGGGGTCCGCCAGGCGAGCATCGATCTCAACGACGATCCCGATGCCAAGATCGAGAGCATCCAGGCGAGAACGGTGGCGCCGGACGGCACCATCACGAAGGCCGACCCGGACACCGACATACACAAGACCCAGCTCAAGAAGGGACAGGATAAGGTATTTGGAGAATTGGCCTCCGTAAATTTTCCCCGGCCAGAGATTGGCGCCATACTCGATGTGCACTTCGTCACCATCAGGGAAGGACTGATCAGTGCTCTAATCGAACCCGTTGCCTACGCCAACACTACCATGCTGGATACGACTTTCCGCATAGACATCCACGGCGGGGTACTCGGCTACGGGTGGTCCGTTCTGATTCTCGGAGACGACGGGACGACCAGCGAGATAAAAAGGGAAAAGGGGGGTACGGTTACATTGCATATCCTTCCATTTTCCCCGAATCCTGATGAACCTATTTCTGTCCCATATTACAAAAACCATAGCGTTTTGTTATGTTACATCAACTTTGCCGATACCGTCGCGCGTGCTTCATGGAACTATGGCGTCGATCCAGAGGGAAGAATCTCGAACTTCCGCTGGCCCAAAGACGACACTTCAAAATTCTGGGACGACTTTTTCAAGAGATTCAAACTGAGAAATCATGATTTTCTCAAACACGCAGGTAGGGCAAAGAAAGTGGATGTCGAGAAGCTCGCGCCCCCCCAGCTTCCCGTCGAGGAACGCGTTCGTCGCCTTTATGATTACGTCCAATCTCAAGTTACGTACAATCCGAACGCAAGGCGTGACGACACGCTCTCGGCCCTCGTGAAGCGCGGATACTCGGCGCCGTGGAAAGCCACACTTTACCTCTCGTACCTTCTTGACCGCGCCCACATCACAAACAATCCCTGTCTCGTCGACGATCGCTATTCGTTGCGATTCTCGCCCATTATTCGGAATCCCTATGTGTACCATTTCGGTCAGGTCGTCATGGTGGAAATCCCTCAGAAGGGGAGGGTCCTTCTCATGCCTGGCGATTTTTCCATGCCTTACAGGTGTCTCCCGGCGGCGTATCAGGGTTCCCTCGCCTTCTGGGCTGATCAAAAGGGTGAACTTCATTCGGCGTACACTTCCATGAATCCACCGGGAAAGGACCGCATAGCGTACCATTACGATGTGCTTCTCTCCCCCGATGGAAGCCTGAAGGGAAAAATCGACCTGAACGAAGCGGGCGCTCCCGCGCGGTCCTTCCGCTGGTGGCAAAAGAAGAGGGATTATCGCAGGGACCATCCATCCAAGAAGGACAAGACCTCAGCGCTTGAGAAAAAGAAGAAAGTTCAGGAGAGGCTGAAATCGGAAATGTCCTTGCCCGGCACCAAGCTGGTCATGTCGGACTTTTCGGCCGGTAAAGTCCCCCAAAGCTCCTCGGCTTCCAGCGAGGTCTCCTGTAAGGTTCAGGGAGAGAGCTTCGCGAGTCCCATGCAGGACAAGTGGCTGGTCTACGTCGACCCATTGATGGTGGGTTTCACAAACCCCTTCACGGCCGTGGACAGACAGACACCCATCTGGTACAGAAGAGGCGGCCACGTGACCTTGGACGGGCTGGTCCGTCTCCCCAAGGGTTCGACCATAGTCGACGTGCCTAACCCCGTGAGCGTTCAGGGTCCGGACCATACCAGGATTACCTTTTCCGTAAGGGCCGTTGAGAAGGACGGGACTCCGGCCATTCAGACGCGCCTGGAATACGACCAGCCTTATATCATAGGGTCGAACCGGTATCAGGCCTGGAAAATCTATGAGGATGAACTGGCAAAGCTCGCCGGGAGCAGGTGCGTCGTGACCCTTCCCGCGCAGGGAGAGCTGGAATGACCCGGCAGTCGTTCTTCGAGTTGGGCCGCCGGATCGCCTTCTGCCTTGTGTTCGCAGCCGTCTCGCTGGCGGTTCCCGCGTTGGGCAAGCCCGAATGGGCGAGGCCCTACCTGGGTGCGCCGTCCCCGTCGGGGCCCTTTATAGCGAAGAGCGACAAGTGGGTCATCGTCCACCAGGAACTCGAGTTCAGTCTCAACGGCAGCGGGAAAATCGTGCGCCGCTGCAGGGCCATCCTCGAGAACATGTCGGACCGGCCGCAGGCCTTTTCGAAGATACTCACTTACGACGAAGGGCGTTACGTGCTCTCCAATCTGGCCCTGAACGTTCAGCGGAGGTTCATCTGGCACACCATCAACCTGAAGCGTGTCTCGGTGAGCGTGTCCTTCTCCGGGGAGATGGGGATGCTTTATACGGGGGCCGAAGATATCCCCTCGCACCACCGGGTCGTGTGGGAGTACACCCTCACTGATAAATGGGGGCTCCTGCCGTGGTCCGTATGCACCATCCCGGAGGATCAGCCGGTCGTTGAAGAGACTTTTGGAATCAGCCCCGACGCAGTCCGCCGGGGGCTCACGTTCAAGCTCATTCTCCCACAGGGCGAGAAAATGCCGGCCTGCATCAGTGAGGGAAGACAAGGTACCCTGGCGGTGAAGGATGTGCCGGCATGGGACAGGATGCCTCACGGGCTGGCCTTTCAGCCGGGTACCTACGCTCTCTATCCGTACGTTCTCGCATCGCTGTCAAGCGCCGAAGGGTGGCAGGGATTCGCGCGGAAGATCGCGAAGGCGTGGCATGAGAATGAAGGCAAGATGGATATGGCCGAGGTCAAGGCGGAAGCCGCGAAACTGTGCGCAGGTCTCGGACACCCATATGAGAAAGCTTGCAGGTTGGCGCGCTTCGTGCAGAAGCAGGTGCTCAACGACGACAGCAACGAGAAGGGGATCAACGCATGGATGCCCCTCTCGACGCAGGAAACCCTCCGCTCAAGACGGGGCGACTGCAAAGGGAAGGTCATGCTACTCGAGGCCCTCCTCGGGGCGGAGGGGATAGACAGCGCGCCGATTGTCCTTCGTTTTTCGGATCGTTATTTCCCCTGGCTCGACACGGTCGGGACGTGCGGCTTCAACCACGTCATCCTCGCCGTCCACCTGCCGTCCCAAGCGGTAAGGTACCCGTCCACGCTCCAAGAGGGGCCGGCGGCGGGCTGGGTTCTGGTCGACCCGACGGTTCAAACAGCGGATTTCGGCAGTCCGCTTCCCGGGCATGAAGGGCTTCCGGCGGTCGCGGTCGGCCAGAATGCCCAAGGGGCTTTCGTCATTCACACGCGCGTACCCTCCATGGAAGAAGCAGAGATTGCCATCGATGCACGCTTGGATGAGTCGGGTATGCTTGCCTGCAAGGCAAGAATCAGGAGCAACGGAGGGTCACCCTTGGTCGGAGCCGTGGCCGCAAAGTTCACCCACGATTCGATGCGGAAGGTGCTTCTGAATGAACTCGGTTCTCTAGGACAAGGGCTCGACCTGACCAATTTCGAACTCAAACGGCCCACACAGACAGCCGCCCGAGACACCGAGTTGGACGTCAGTTTCAAAATCCTCGACAGCTGTCAGGACCTGTCCGGTTCGCGTCTTCTGGCCAGCCCTTTGGCTCTGGCCGCAACGATCATGGGCTTGCCCAACGGTCTGCCGCGGCGGGCGCCGGTTCCTCCGGAAGAGAAGATTGTCCTTTCTCCGCCTTGGGGGGCTCGCGCCAACGCGAACGGCCTCGCGAAACGAATGAGCGTGACGCTGGATCTGAAACTCCCCGCCGGTTGGACCCTGAGCGTCCCTTCGGATCAATCGGTTCATCGGCCATGGCTGGTGTTCGACTCGTCGTGGCACAAAGCCGGTGATTCTACCTGGAAGGCGTCGGTGCAGATGGTCGAGCCGCGGGGCATGTGGGCGCCGGACGAGCGCCATGACCATCTCGTCTCCGTGGACAAAGCCTACGCCGGTCTTTATGCGCCGCTGGTCATAAAGCAGGAAGGGTAAGGATCAGTACCGCACTCTCGACGGGCTTTCGAAAGGAAGCGGGGCCGGTTCGGAATCGGGCTTCGGTTTACAGTCGCGACGCGCGAGGATTCCGCCTGCCGGCCCGATATTGCGGCTCAGCGGGACAGGTGGCGTGACGGAGATGGGGCCCTCAGGCGGTAGTGTCGTTCATGTGCGGCAGGAAGGGAATCATGGCCATTCCGGGTACGGTGGCCAGGAAGGTGAACCCGAAAAAGAGGGGGAAGCCCAGCCAGGCCGCCAGGAAGCCCGAGAAGACGCCCACGAGGGTCGACGAGACGTTCATGATGCTCGTGGCGATGGACATGTGGGCGGCCTTGTAGGCCGACTTGCACGTGCGCATGATGAAGACCATGAAAAGCGCGGTACCCATGCCGGCTCCGAAAGCCTCCAGGACGACGAAGACGCCGACGACGGCGAGGTTGGCCCTTCCCAGATCGGGATGCCCCGAGATGGCCCTGTAAGAAAAGGCCAGGACCATGTAAAGGAGGTTCGGGATGTTCTGTGCCAGCACGAGAGGCCAGGCGGTTTTCCTTAGTCCGAAACGCCCGATGAGGTGGCCCCCGAAAATACCGCCGATTATGGAGGCGGCGATCCCGAACGTCCCGTAGAGGAGACCGTACTCCGCGCGGTCGACGCCGATGTCCTTGAGCATGGGATAGACCATGGCAAGCAGAAAGGACTCGCCCGTCCGGTAGAAGACGAGAAACGCGAGGATGACGCCGATCCTGGGTTGGTCCAGGTAGTCGACGAAGGCCTTGGCATAAAAGGAGTCTGAGGCGTAGAGCCTGCGCTTCAGGCGGGGCAGGTTGGCGAGAAAACCGAGCATTGCGATCAAAAGGGCGATGGTGATTACGCCCGGAAGACCTATTTTCTTGAGGTACGGCCTCGCCGGCGCGATGAAGGTCTGCACCGGCTGCGCAGCCCACAGGAGAGAGAGGCCGTAGACGGCCACCGCGCAGACAATCAGCGCGAAGAGATTCCGCGGCCGCGCCGCCAGCATGAACAGTCTTCTCACGGGGGCTTGCGGTTCCTCCACCCGGGGCAGAAAAAAGAAGTGGAAGAAGAAGAGTCCGGCAAGGAGAACGGTTGCTATCCCGAAGCCCGTGCTCCAGTTCGTCACGCCCGAAAGCCATACGATCCCGCCGCCGCCGGCGATGAGGGCCAGCCGGTAGGCCATGGCCTGGTAGCCGACGAATTTCGCCTGCTCTTTCCTGTCCAGGGCCTCGAGGTAATATCCGTCGATGGCGATGTCGTGCGAGGCAGAGAAGAAGGCCGTGACCAGGAACAGGATCGAGCCGACCGCGAGCGCGTGGGGTGTGGCGGATCCGAAGGTCAGGGACAGCGCAGCTCCAACCAGGGCGACCTCAGCGGCCAGAAGCCAGTGCCTCTTGGTGGCGAAAGCATCGGCGAGCGGCGCCCATAGGAACTTGAGGACCCACGGCAGACCGTAGAGTGACGTCAGGCCGATGGCCTGCAGGCTCGCTCCGAAGTCCTTGAAATAGACCGTCGAAATCTGACGCACCAGACTGTAGGGGAAGCCCTCGGCGAAATAGAGGCTGAACACCCAGAAAGGGGGTGCCTGCCTCTCGCTTTTCTTCGCCCTCTCGACGTGTTCGGCCATGGCCCATAGTGTGGCTTATTTTCTTGGGGGATGCCAGGAGGGAAGTCATCAAGCGGTCGAGTGGTCATCGGGCGGGGGGATCGCGTGGATCAGGATAGTGATCCTGCCCGGCCGGGGCGTGAAATAGTCCGGCCATGTCAGGTCCGGGGAATCCATCGGGACGGCCAAGCGCGTATGACGGTGTGGTCGGCACCAAGCCGGGAGCCGACGCGCATTATCAGTTCTCGGCGAAAAGCCCGGCCATTTCCCTTTCGAAAAGGAAGCGCGTCTTGCCGAAGGCCGGCTTGAGTTCGTCGAGCCAGATGGCTTCCTCGTCGTACTCGGCGAAGAAGGGCCGGTGGACCCAGTCGGGGTTGCGGCCCTGGATGAAACGGAGCGACATGACCCTCCGGTCGCCGACCTTGGTCACGCCCAGGACCTGGACCTTCCCGGGATCGGCCGACATGCTCGGCCCGCGGACCGTCCTGGCTACGCCGCTCACCCTGGAGTAGGCTTCCCGGAAGACCTCCCAGGCGCGCACCAGCGGCACGCCGAAGTAGTGTTGCGCGCCCGTGTCGCGAACCACGAACATGTAGTACGGGATGCAGCCCAGCTTGACCTGTTCCTTCCACATATCGATCCACAGGGCGGGATCGTCGTTGAGGTGGCTCAGGAGGGGGGACTGGGTGCGGATCTGCGCCCCGGTGGACCGGATTCTGGCGATTGCTTTCTTGACGGCCTTCGTTTTAAGCTCGGCAGGGTGGTTGAAATGGGCCATGAGCGCGAGGTGGCGCCCCGAATCGGCGACCTTCTCGAACAGCCTGAGCAAGTCGTCCGCGTCGTCGTCGCTCAGGAAGCGGTAGGGCCAGCAGGACAGGGCCTTGGACCCGATCCTGATGGTCTGGACATGGGGCAGGTCTGCGTGCAGGATGCCGTTGATGCAGGCCTCGAGGTGCTTGGTCTTCATGATCAGGGGATCGCCACCGGTGAAGAGCACGTCGGTGATCTCCGGATGCTCCCGGAGGTAGCCCACGAGCTGTTCCGTTTCTTTCATGGCGAATTTCCATTCCTGAACGCCCACGAACTGGGGCCATCGGAAGCAGAAGGAGCAGTAGGCGTGGCAGGTCTGACCCTGGCTTGGAAAAAAGAGCATCGTCTCCCGGTACTTGTGTTGGATGCCCCCGAGTCGGTCGCCGTGAAGGGTCGGCACGTTGTGGCCAATCTGGCCGGCGGGGTGGGGGTTGAGCTTGCGCCGGACGGCGTTTGCGGTTTCCCAGACCGTTCTCGAGTCCGCTCCGCTGAGGAGAACGGACTCCATGTCCGAGAAATCGTTCGGCTTGAGCATGTCCCTCTGGGGGAAATTCAGGATGAAGATGGGATCGTCGGGAACCCTGCTCCAGTCGATGAGTTCGTCCACGACGTAGTTGTTGGTCTTGAAGGGCAGGACGCTGCCGACCACCTCCACTTCTCGCCGGCGGCTCTCCGGGAGGTCCCTGACCTGTGGGATGTTCCTGAAGCTGTGAAGTGTGTACGCCTTATAAGCGGCCGCTCCGGCCGCAGGCCGTCGTGCGGCGACGGGGAGGGCAGAGTTGGACATGGCGGCCTCCTTTCGGAAATCGGGTGTTCCTGCCTTTTGGTCAGAAGCTCATAACGGCGCCAATCCCGAAACAGCGATCCGGCACAGGCGGATGTCTACGCCAGGCCATTTGGAACCGCGTGGTCCGGCACGTTATTCCGCAGATGGGTGAGGCGTGTCGGCAGCCGAAAGCGGCCCGATGCGCGGGACTATCCGGCCTGCTTGGATGCGTCAGTCCCGATTATGCCTTCCCGCAGGGCCATGAGGCTCGGCACGGGAACCGGCGTGAAGTAATCGCGCCACGGATTATACATGGCCCGGTAGGATACGCCGTAGTTGCCCTGACGTTCCATCGCGCGCCACCCTCGGACGAGATAGGGGCACGCATCGTTGAAACAGACGAACATGAAGGGAACATCCCACTCCGTGAAGGGCGACTGGGGCACGGCCCATTTCTTCATGCGCATCGCGCAATAGGGGCAGAGGAGCGTTTTGGCGGCCTGGTTCTTACGGGCGGAAATCACTTCGGGCGGAGGCATGGGAACGGGTTCGGAGGCGGGCTCGGGCCGCGGCGCTCTGGCCGGGTCCCCTCCGCTCCGCTCGGCGTAGACCGCATAGACCGGATCGCTGGGAATACCCAATGGGTAGTACTTGTCCCGTTCGGGCCGGGGGAGGCCCTTGGATACGAAGGTACGGCATGGACCGAACCCGCCTGCCATCTCGAAATACCTTTCGACCAGCGCAAGGCGTTCCCCGTCGTCCGACTCGCGCCATATTTTTACGGCCTTCTCTTGGAACATCCTGTTTGAGAACACGACGAGAAAAAGGCCGCCAGGCTTCATCACCCTGGCGGTGTCGCGGAAGACCTCTACAGGCTTTGTGAGGTAGTCCACCGAAACGGTGCAGAGGACCACGTCGAAGGAACCGTCCGCAAACGGCAGAGTCGGATTCCGGTTGAGATCGTGCAGGACTCTTCGGTCCAGAGCCGCGTTCCGTTCGAGTTCTCTGGGGTTCAGACCCAGGCCCACAGTCTCGGCGGGTCTCATCTGATCCGGAAGGTGGGATTTCCAGCCCGCCATGAGGTCGAGGACCGTTGGAGTCTCCTCCACCGTCAGCGTGCCTATGACGCGCTCCACGGTGCCGAGAGCCGTTGCGTCCAGGTGATCGACGAATCGGTCCTCGTCGTAGAAGAGCGAGTCGTCCGCTTCGTCCAGGCGTGAAAAAGCTTCGGGATCGAAAGGTCCATTCGCGGAAACGGGCATCCTGCCTCCTTCCGGCCTCAAACGGTGCATCTGATCCGGCCTGCTTAAGGAAACGCGCAGAAACGCGCCGTCTATTCCTTCGGGGGTGGAAGTCGATGCGGACCCGTCAGGTTCCCGGCCCGGGGCGGGGGCCGCCGAATACGCGGGGGATCTAGGGAACCTCGGGGCTCTTGCCGGTGGGTCGCGGTGACTGCCGGAGTCGGCCCTCGTCGGGACCGGGATGGATCAGGCCGGCTGTCGTCCGACCCTCTTCCAAATCCGAAACGAGAAGTCTGTGCACGAGGTGTTTCAGCTCGACGGCTGCCCTGGAACTCATTCGTGTGAATTCCACCGCGATGCCGGGCTCACCGGGCGTGGCGGCATACGATCTTGCCTGGCGCCGCACGACGACGCCTTCGTAAAGACTCTCCTCGCCGCCGCTGTCCATGAGCGCGACGACGAGCGGGGTTCCGACGGGGAGGGCGGCGCCCGCGCTGAGAAAGACGCCGCGCTCCGACAGGTTCAGAGCGTAGGCGTCCACAGATACGTCGTCCACGAGAAGCTTGACGGGTTGATTAAACGGCGCCCGAAGGTTCTTCCGCACCATGGATCTCTCCTTGAAACAGACCTGAAGAGCGTGGTGGAGCTCTGGCAGTCTGATTGGTTTCGAAAGAAACTCCGAGCAGCCGAGACGAAGGCAGTCGTAGCGGGCCTGGGCACCTGCTTCAACCGTCACCACGATTACAGGAACGTAAGACAGGCGTGGATCCTGCCGGATGTGCCGGAGTGCCGTTCGGCCGTCCATGACGGGCATGTTCAAGTCCAGCAGAACGGCGTCCGGAACGTTTTGATGCAGTACCTTGAGCACCTCCAGGCCATTTCGCGCGGGGAAGACCTTGAAGCCCATTCTTTCCACGAGAAGCGAGAAGAGCATGACGGTAGTGGCGCTATCGTCGGCGATCACGACTGTTTTCTTGTTGACAGTCACAAGGTACCCCCCGGATGTTCAAAGAAAATTCAGACCATTCCTTCCGGTTGCCCCATCCCTATTGTTCTAGACTACGCCGCAGGGAGGCAAAAGGCAACGCGGCCCGACTTGTCCCAGGAAACAAAATTTTCGAAATACGCCGGCAGACGAAAAGATACCTGCGATGACGATGACCTCCTTCCCCGAGTACCGCTGCTTTTCGTTCCGCTCGTTGCGGGCCGCCTACCGCGGGCCCTTCATAAACATAAGCGCCTGAAAGAGGATTGTCCTCCAACCAGAGTTGTAGATGTTGCATCAAACTAAAGTTGTAGAACGAAGAGGGGGCCTGCTTGTCGGGTGGTATGAAGAACGCGCTGCGCGCAGTGTGAAGTCAATACCTGAGCGCTTGTTTATCACCTGTTTAGGAGCCAGTTGATGACCTGTGGCTCAAGGCCTCTGGGCGCATTCTCTCCCAAGTCGAGTCCCGGGGGAAAGCCGACATGGCCTCCCCGGTTGCGCCATCTGACATCGAGGGCCCGGGATGCTTCTCTCAGCCAGGGGCGAACGCCGTCGGCCGAGACCATGGGGTCGTTCTCCGACGCCACGAGCAACGATGGTGTGCGAAGCCGGGCCAGGGTCGACCAGACGCTGGTCCGCTCGTAGTAATCCCGAGCCCCAGCGAAGTGGAACCTGCCGGCGACCGCTACCTCGTCGAAATCGCGTATCGTACTTACGGACAGTACATCCGCAACCGGCGCCGGCAGGCTGCGTCTCGCCGCCACTTGCTTGTAGAAGGCCTTCAGGCTCACCAGAAGATACTGACGGTAGAGCCAGTGCCGTGGCTCGTCGATTGTCCGCTGGCACAGCTCAAGGTTCAGCGGCGATGATACGGCTGCCGCGGCGCGGATACCATCTCCGGGATTCTCGGTGGCATAGCGCAGGGCTATGTGACCGCCGAGGGAATAGCCCAGAACGTATTTCCTGGGATACCTTGAAATCTGCGGGCTGGAGAGCGCGGCCCCGAGGTCCGCCGTGAGGCCTGCGTGATAGAAGTCTTGGCCGGACCTGTCGGCGCCTCGTAGATTCAGTCGAAGGCAGGAGATGCCCGCGGACCATGCCGCGGAAGCGGCGCGTATGCTGTAGTAGCTGTGGCACCAGCCTCCCAGGCCGTGGAGAACGATCAGGATCGAGTCCGTGCCCGGCCGCTCGCTCAAAAGGCCCGTCAGGTGGATCGCTCCCATGTCGGGATCTTCAACCGTCCCGCGCCACAATTCCGCTTCGGGCGCCCTGAAAGGCTTCAAGGAGTGGATGATTCGAGGGCCGATTGTCCAGTAGTGGGCAGAAACGGGCATCGCTCGACCTTTCCCATCCCGGAGACGGCTCGCCCCGGTGAGGAGCCGGTGGCGTGGACGGAAGAACCGCTACGCCGCCGGTCCTTATTCCCACCCAGCATAAAACAAAACGCAAGGTTTTATAAAGGGACAATCCACAGCCGACCGATCCGAAGGGGAGGAAGCCCGTAAAGTGTGCTATACGGTTATATCCTGCCGTAAAAGACTCCCTGGAAAATTGGAGCGTCTACAACCAGAGTTGTAGATGACATCTACAACTAAAGTTTGACGACAAACGCTTCCCGGCGCCTTAACTTTAGATGCGAGGCCGGAGGCTCGGCGGTGCAACCGCCCGACGTATCGTTTCCGCGGGTGACGGATGGCTGTTTGCGGGAGCGCCGCTGGCGGATGGAGAGCAAGAGTGCCCGGTGAAAGGAGTCATTGTGGACATTGACTCGGAGGGAATTTACCGAAAAGGCATGAGAGCACTTGCGCTTCTGAGGGAATGGCGAACGGTTTTGGACGCCAGGCTCCCTGGAGGGACCTTGGAGGGCCTCGAAAAAGACCTCCTTGTTCTGCAGGGGCGAAAGGACAGCGAGGTCGAAGATCGCGCGGCAAGTATGGCCACCTCGGTGAGGTGCGTAGAATCCGCGGTCAAGCGAATACAAGGTGCCGGGCTTCTCTATTTCAGAAACCAGCCCGGAGTGGCTAATCGCTTTGCGGCGCTGTCACTGGAAGAGGATTAGGGCCGCCGGAAGGCCCATGTGCGCGGGAGGTCCCATGTGGTTCGATCCGTACGACATCCGCGACAGTCGGGTTGAGGAGTGCTCCCTGACCGTTCCAGCGTATCCGCTGGATATCGAGACGGCGCCAGACAGTGAGGGCATCTACGTTCTCCTCGACCGCGACTATCACGTCCTCTACATAGGGTATGCGGAAGAGAGGGGGGTGAGGGCCGAGTTGGAGGCGAAAAGGGGTTCGCAGGTTGTCCGGAACGTCCGGTGGTATCTCTGGGTCAATGCGAGAAACAGGGAAGAGGCCAAGGCTCTCAGGTGGGATTGGGTCCGAAAGTACCACCCGCTCAATGGTTTCGGGATCCACCCCGCGCGCTACCACGAAGCGGACGGGCGCAGCAAGGTTCTGCCTTTTCCGGTTCGAAGCTGTAAATGGACCTTGTACTGAAATGGCCGTCTCGAATGGAAGGCGCGAGGATGAATTCAGAATGGAATTACGCGCGCTTTATGACGACTACCGCAAGGCACTTCTGAACATCCGGTGCTACGAGGTTTACGTAGGCAGGCTCAAGACGCTTCGGCGCTCGCTGGACGTGCTTCTCGTGGGCACGAGTTGCGGCGCACTGGCCTCATGGTGGGCGTGGCGGACGGCGGCAGGGCAGCGGCTTTGGATCGGATTGGCCATGGTGACGGCGGCCACCGCATTGCTCAGGGTGGCGCTCCCCGTCGGCCGAAGCGTGGACAGGTACGAGAGGCTCAAGGAGGGATACGAGACCCTTTTTGAAGACCTCAAAGGCATCGTCGAACGGGTGAGGGTCCGGCAGTCCCTCGACCTGGAATCCGTAAAGCTGTGGTCGGCCGCTTTCAAGCGGATGGAGAGGGGAGCCTCGAAAAGCGGCCGAGGCCCGCATTTCAGCCGGAGGCTGTTGCTGCGGTCCGAGGAAGAGGTCGACAGGCATATTTCGATGCGTGGCCTCTGGATGCCGCAGGACGCCGCCCGGCCTCACGGTTCGGCTCCTGCGGAGGACGAGGCAGTCTCTGAGTGCTCAAGGGAGGCGCACACCGGAAGAAAGTTCTCGTAAATCGTTCATGGCCGATAGCCGATGAACGGGTACCGGTTAGTGGGATACGCGTAGCAATAGTTCAAGGGCGCGGAACGGACGGACAATGGCAATAATCTGCACTACGACACTGATGGAACCGGTGGAGGGGTTCCACACGGTGCGCCCGGACAAAATGGCCCTCCAATGTGCGGGGTGTATCATGAACCCTCGGAGGTCGGTAAGGATGAAACGGTTGGCGACTATCTTTCTTACATGTCTATTGGGACTGGGGGCTGTGGCCGTGATGGCCCAAACGCCGCCCGAACTGGGTCCAGGCGGTTTGTGGGTGCACGGATTCGTTAACGATTTCGGGCAGTTTCAGCTCGATATGAACATCGAACAGGGCACGCCCCTGCCGTACAAGATTCTGGCCGTGAAGGTCTACAGCATGCCGAGCAATACGCTGATGGCCGCGGTGGTGGATCTGGCAGCACCCGAGTCCGTCCTGAAATCCGTGCTCATGGAACAGCCGGAGGCCATGGCGTCCGGCCAGATCGGAAAGCTGGCCCCGAGGTTCGGCTTGAAGGGGCCGTCCGCCAAGGACAAGAGCATACGAGTCGACTACGTGGTGGCGCGGGGCAAAGCTGTCAGCTACATGCCCTTTGTCCGGGTCTACGCCAGCGACATGCAGAATTTCGAGTTCTCGGCGGTACCCCTGAGCGGCGGCGGCTTCAAGATGTGTGCGTTCTGCTACGGAGAACTGTGCGGTTGTGTGGCATGCAAGGGCGGGGCCTTGTACGTGTGCTGCGACCTCTGCACGGTGAGCTG
>Ga0307440_1000407_pt1 | contig 21050 bp, 16 predicted proteins | sample SalMarWE160410MG_FD_202150 | JGI IMG/M metagenome (GOLD analysis project Ga0307440, IMG submission 202150) | Salt marsh sediment microbial communities from the Plum Island Ecosystem LTER, Massachusetts, United States - WE1604-10 | ecosystem: Environmental > Aquatic > Marine > Intertidal zone >... | reverse complement strand
CCCTGGGCGTAGTGACAGCCGTTCTTGCGCAGGAAATGGAGCTGTTCGACATTCTCCACCCATTCGGCGACAACCCGGATGCCCAGGCTGTGGGCCAACTCGAGGATGGCGCGCACGATGGCGGCATCATCGCGATCGCCGGGAAGATGCCGGATGAACACCTTGTCGATCTTCAGCGTGTCGATGGGGAAATGCTTCAGGTAACCCAGCGAGGAAAAGCCGTTGCCGAAGTCGTCGATCGCCAGCCGCACGCCCATGTCCTTCAGGGTCCGCAGCACCTGGACCGCGTTTTCGCCCGCATCCATGACGATGCTCTCAGTGATCTCGAGCTCGAGCGTCTGCGCATCGAGCCCCGTCTGCTCCAGCACCTCTTCCACCACGCGGGTAAAATCCCCCTGGCGAAACTGCTGGCTGGAGATGTTGACCGCCACGTTCAATGCCGTTTCCGATGGCACCAGACCCTGGTCGCGCCATTTCTTGAACTGGCGGCAGGCCTCGCCCAGCACCCAGCGGCCGATCGGCACGATGAGGCCGGCCTGTTCCGCCACCGGGATGAAGTCGTCCGGATTCAGCAAGCCGTATTCAGGATGATTCCAGCGCAACAAGGCCTCGATGCCCGCCAGGTGACCGTTGCGCAGGTCGACCTGCGGCTGATAATGCAATACGAACTCGCCGCGGTTCACGGCATGGCGCAGATCGATCTCCATCTGCACGCGCTGGCTGACCTCCTCGCCGATCGCCGAGGTGTAGAAGCTGTAGCTGTGCCCCCCGCTCTCCTTGGCGGTGTACATGGCGGCATCGGCGTTCTTGATCAGATCCTCGGGGCGATCCCCGTTGTCCGGATATAGGCTGATGCCGATGCTCGATCCGATGAAGTATTCGCGTCCAAGCAGGAAGAACGGCTTGGACAGGACATCGATGAGCTTGCCGACCACCTTGAGCACATCACCCTCATCATGGACATTGATCAGCATGCAGGTGAACTCGTCGCCGCCATAGCGCGCGACCGTATCCGCCTCGCGCAGGCATTCCCGCATGCGTCGGGCCGCCTCTTGCAGCACCAGATCCCCGATGTCGTGTCCCATCGAATCGTTGATCATCTTGAAGCGGTCCATATCGATGAACAGCACCGCCAGCCGCTGTTGGTTGCGCCTGCACTGGGCGATGGACTGCTCCAGCAGGCCGAGAAACTGGTGGCGGTTGGCCAGGCCGGTCAGCTTGTCCCGCATCGCCAGCGCCTGCAACTCCTCCTCGATCTCTTTGCGCCGGCCGATCTCTTCATTCAGCTGCGTGGTCTTCTCATCCAGGCTGAGCGCATGCTTCTTCACCGTCTCGTGCACGTAGGCGTTCTCCAGCGCGATATGCACCTGATTGATCATGGTCGTCAGCAGCTCGACATCGGCCTCGTGGAAGATGGCGCCGTTCGCCTTGCTGGCCAGGTTGAGCACGCCCAGCAACACATTGTCGAACATCACCGGCATGGCCAGAAAGGAGGGAGGGCCGTACTTGGGATCATTGGGACGGCTGACCAGCGGGTCGTTCTCGATATCGGTGACCAGCAGCGGCTTCTTGTCGCTGACCACGCGGGCCACGATCGAATCCCCGATGGATATCTCACTGGCTTCGATCTCGATACCGCGCGTGCCCAGGATGCGGAAGCTGTACTTGGCCGGGTCGATCAGGAACACGGAGCCGATCTGGGCCCGCGTGGCCTGCATGGCCCGCTCGAGCAGCAGGTTGAGCAGCGCCGGCAGATCCAGCTTGCGCGTCGCCGCATCGCCCAGCTCCTTCATGGCCAGGAACAGCTGGGTCAGGCGCGTCAGCTCCTGGCTGGTCTCGTCATAACGCTCCAGCAGCCTGCGGAACGCCCGCGAAATCTCCTGCAGCTCCCGCGTTTCGTTCGAGAACTCGTGGGTGCTGGCATCGTCTCCGGCCGCCTTGCTCATGGTCTCGGCCAATGTCGCCAGCTTGTTGAACACGCTCTGGAGCAGGGCCAGCACGGCCAGCACGATGATGAGGCCCAACCCGAAGATCAGGATGTTGCGCTGATGGAAGATGAGCGACAGGTCGCCGTTGTCGAACAACATGAACAGCAGCACGCCGTACGGCACCAGCAGCACCAGGATGGCCGAGATGCGGAACAACTCCCGCACCGATTTGCCTGCGATACTGAGCCGGTCGGGCCAGGAAGGTTTTCCGTCCACGTCCTTGTTCATCTTCGGCATAGGCGTCGTTCCCTGCTCCCTCTACCAGGCCTGTCGGGCCGGACGTTCGTGGTGACCGGCGCCCATTCGAGCCTAGACGTTTTCAGAAAGAGAAGGAAGGCGGGGACAATAGCCTGTGATCCAGGTCACCGTCGCCGGTTCAATCATGGGCGAGCCCGACGGTCGAGCCGATGCGGCCGGCCAGTTCCTCGCCGACGGACAGCATCAGGGCCTCGTCCTCGGCCTCGACCATGATGCGCAGCTTCGGCTCGGTGCCGGACATGCGCACACTGAGGCGCCCGTGACCGTCCAGCTGCCGTTCGGCGTCATCCATCAGCGTCCGCACCGCCGGATCCTTCAGCACGTCCCGCTGCTCGGCCATGACGATGTTCCACAGCTTCTGCGGGTACAGCGGCAGATCGTCGGCAAGCTCGGCCACCGGTCGCCCGGCGTCGCGCATGGCGCACAGCAGCTGCAGCGCCGTGAGCAGGCCATCGCCCGTGGTGTTGCTGTCCAGCATGATGACATGGCCGGACTGTTCCCCCCCAAGGTTACAGCCCTTGTCGCGCATCATCTCCAGCACATAGCGGTCGCCGACCGCCGCCCGGTGCATCGCCAGCCCCAGGCGGCCCAGGTATTTCTCCAGCCCCATGTTGCTCATGATGGTGGTGACCACCCCGTCGCCACGCAACCGGCCGTGCCGGTGCTGATGTTCGGCCAGGATGGCAATGACCCGGTCGCCGTCGATCAGCTGTCCGGATGCATCGCAGGCGATCAGGCGGTCGGCATCGCCATCGAGCGCAAACCCGATATCGGCACCGCTGGCGACGACCTGATCCTGCATGCCGCGTGGATGCGTGGAACCGCATTCCCGGTTGATATTGTAGCCATCGGGCTTCGCATGGATAGCCGTGACATCGCAGCCCAGCTCCGACAACAGCTGCGGCGCCACCTGGTAGGCGGCGCCGTTGGCGCAGTCCACCACCACCTTCAGCCCATCGAAACGCATGTCCCGCGGCAGGGAAGCCTTGCAGAACTCCACATAGCGGCCCCGTGCATCGTCGATGCGGCTGGCCTTGCCGATCTTCATGGCATCGGGCAATGGCGGCAGCACATCCAGGCACTGCTCGATCTCCAGCTCGATGCTGTCCGGAAGCTTGTAGCCGTCGGCCCCGAAGAACTTGATGCCGTTGTCCCCCGCCGGGTTGTGCGATGCCGAAAGCACGACCCCGGCATCCGCACGCAGGCTGCGGGTCAGGTAGGCCACCGCCGGCGTCGGTACCGGCCCGACCAGCAGCACATTCATGCCCTGGGCGGTGAGGCCGGCGCACAGCGCCGATTCGATCATGTAGCCGGAAAGCCGCGTGTCCTTGCCGATCAGGATATGGGGACGGTGGGACAGGTGATTGGTCAGCACGTGGCCGGCAGCCCGGCCCAGCCGCAGCGCGAACTCGGCGGTCATCGGCTCCTGGTTGACCGTGCCGCGCACACCGTCCGTCCCGAAATATTTGCGCATCACTTCCCTCCGCTGCCGGGCTGCACCGGTGCATCATAAACCAAAATGCCGCGAACCTTTACCTTGATCCGGTCATTCACCAGGTGGATGGCCTTGCCGGTGGGGCTTTCGATGCCGGCTTCCCGCTCGAAGGGACCCGCCGCCGGCGTATCGATGCGGACGACCTCCGAATTGACGTTGACCAGTGAATCCAGCCATACCTCCGGCCCGTTGAGCTCGACCCTGGGCGGATCCACCTGCAGGCCGTCCACCCGCCATCCCGGCGGCAGGTCGAAGCGCACATGCACGGGGATGGGGCGCTTGACGATGCGGTCCACCTGCAGCTGCAGGCGGTCCGGCTGGATCTTGTCGATGCTGAGTCCGGGCGGCACCGCGACATCGCCGGCCTTGATGGCGATTTCCGTGACCCCCGGCTCCTTCAGGTTCGAGGCATCGACGGGCACATGCAGGTCCCGGGAGGACAGGGTGCCGAGGCGGGCCTGCAGGCCGCTGACCGTGACCCGAACGTGGTCGGGCAGATCGTTGACCACCACCAAGCCGCCCGACAGGCCGTGGATCTGCAGCGGCACATCCAGACTGACCGTGCCCTCCCCCTGGCCGTGCACGTGCAGCCACAGGCCGGTCGCGATCAGCAGGGACAGGAACGGCATGGCCGCCCGCCGCAGGACAGGCCTCATTCGCCCTGCCCCGTGTCGCCGGCATCCAGATTGCTGCGGGAAAGACCGGCGCCGGCCTCCAGGGCGGGCAGCAGCCGACCCGTCAGCTCCCGGCGCAGGGTCGCGCTGTCCAGCGCGTCGCTGAGACGCCCGTCCTCGGCCAGGCGGATGGCCCCGGTCTCCTCCGAAACGACGATGACCAGCGCATCGCTTTCCTCGCTCAGGCCCACGGCGGCCCGATGGCGGGTGCCGAATTCGCCGCCGACGGCGTTGGCCTGCGCCAGCGGCAGCAACACGCGGGCGGCGGCGATGCGCCACCCCCCGGAATGCTGGCGGACGATGATGGCACCGTCATGCATGGGTGCGGCAGGACAGAACAACGTCAGCACCACGTCCGGGCGCAGGGGCATGTCCATCTCCACGCCGCTGTCGTACAGATGCTTCAGGCCGGTCGATCGCTCCAGCACGATCAGGCCACCCCAGTTGCGATGGGACAGCGCCAGACTGGCCTCGACCAGGATCGTCACGGCCAGGTCCTCGGTATTGGCGGCCGAACCGCCCCCGAGCGGGTTGATCGCAACCCGCATCAGTCCCCGCCGGATATCGTGCTGGAACAGGATGACCAGGATGACGATGAACACGGAGAAGAACTGCCCGAACAGCCATTCGGCGGTCAGCAGTCCGAAGAGGCGCGACAGTTCGTAGACCACGAGCACGACGGCCAGACCGATCAGCATCTGCACCGTACGCGTGCCTTGGATCAGGCGCAGCACGAAATAGACCACGACCGCCACCAGGGCGATATCCACCGCGTCCCGCAATCCGAACTGCCAGTCCATTAGCCTGAGGATAACGGTTGCAGCACCATCTATTCAATCTTGCGGATCGATCCCGCCGTTCCGCCGGCCCTCTGAGGACCGGGGCGCGCGTGCGATGGCGTCAACACGCGCACCCCGGAAGGCTCAAGGCTGTACGGCCACCGGCGTATCCAGGTGTTTGCCGTCGATGGTGGTCAGACGCAGGGTGTAGCCCGAGCCGGACAACGCCTTGCTGCCGGCCTGTGCCGGCAGGGTGATGGTGGCCTTCGCCCCCACGACACCGCCGATACCATAGGCCGACGGCTTGATCTGCGAAGCCCAGGCCTGCGTGTAGCGGTTGACGATGGCGCCCTTGCCCAGCGCGGACAGCTGCTCGCCGCCCCACTGCTCCGCGACATGGCCGCCCGTATCAAGCAACTGGGCAGCGATCACGTACAGCTTGCCGGTGTCCGGACCTGCATTCACATAGGCATGGAAGCTGACCTCGCCGTTGGGCTTGGCCTCGGCATTGTCCAGCTTCATGTGGTAGTGATGGAAGTCCGTGCGCGCCTTCAACAGGCTGAACACCGCGCCGTGCAGGTACTGGTAGGTACCGACCGTGAACACGATCGAGATGATGCCCAGCCAGATGCTCCACTTGTGCGTGCCTTCATAGGGAAGCTCGCCGGAGAACAGCAGCCTGAACCAGCCGCTCTCGGCCATGACAGGATTGCGCCGGGCCAGCCACTGATCCACCGACCAGGAACCGCCGCCGGTGAGCATCAGCAGCGTACCCATGGCGAAACTCGCCGACGCCATGGTCCATTCGTCGACACAGGTCGATCCCATCCACCCGAAGATCATCATCACCGAGACGCTCAGGCCGACACTGGCGAAGGCCATGAAGCGGGTGGCGAACCCGACGATCAGGGCGACGCCGACCACCAGCTCCACCAGGGTCCAGAACCACACCATGAAATGCAGGAACCCGCCATGCATGATGATCCAGTCGATGAGGTTGGGAAACATCGAGCCCGGCATGGCATGGACCAGTTTGTTGGCGACGTAGCCGCCCACGTCCGGGTTCAGTTTCACGGCGCTCATATGCCCGTGGACTTCCTTGTAGGCATAGATCATCCGGCGCGAGGCCCCGCCCCAGAACACCCAGCCCTGGACAAGGCGGACACCGAGGGCCATCAGGCCGGCAAGGGCGAACACCCTCGCCAGCGTCCATTCATTACGTTGTGTCGTACTACCCGTTTCCATGATTCGCTCCCCTGTTGCTGTTGATACTATCGCTTGCCGTCATCTCCTGTTGGCCATCGACGCCCGGACTAGGGCGCCATGAAGCCGTAGTGCCGATAAATCGCCTGGCCTTCGGGGCTGCCAAGGAACGCCAGGAACGCTGCCGCCGCCTCCGGATGCGGGGCGTTCTTCATCGCTGCCGCGGTATAGGTCACAACATGGTTCTGACTGGCCGGAACCTCGACCATTGCCAGCGGATGCTTGGCGATATGTGCGTGGAAGTAGGCCTCGGTGTACCAGACCGCACCGGCCGCACACTGGCCGTTCATGATCATCATCGGCGTCTGCCGATGGTGGATATGCGTCAACAGCGTGGTGCCGGCCTTGACCTTGTCGCGGTACACGGCGTCGACCAGCTTGTCGCCCCCGCTGGCGCGCAGCGCCGGGATGATGGCGTGGTTGGCGATGCCCTCGGTGGTCGGGTTGGGCATGCACAGCTTCAGCTCGGGATCGGCGAGGCTGGCCCAGCCCGTGATATGGGCGGGATTACCCGCGGCGGTCATGATCGCCAGCCGGTTGCGGGCATAGTCCTTGGTCTTGCTGAACCAGCCCAGCTTCTTCTGCATGGCGCGGATGCGGCCCTTGCCTGCGGTATAGACATCCGGCTTGAGGCTGATGCGCATGTTGCCGACCACGATCCCGCCCTTGTCGATCTGGCGGACGAGCACGCCTGGCGGCAGCGTTTCGGCGAACACGCGCGTGTACTTCGGATACTTGTGCTGGAAGGCCTCCAGCAGGCGGTTGACCAGCATGTACTGGTTGCCGGCGAAGAACACGACCAGCTGGGGATCGTTGACGTCGCCATGCAGGTCCGGGGCGTTCTCGATCCCGTCGATGGTAAACGGTTCGCCCGTGACCATCGGCTGGCTCCACGGCGGGGAATTCGCCCCCTCTGCGGCGTAGGCATGGCCCGCCACCACCAACATCATCACCAACAGCATCCGCAACACATGATTCCGATATCGCATTCTTCGTCTTCCTCCCCTGATAAGTCTTCGATGCAAAGCAAGGGTTCCCGGCCATCCAGTGGCCGGGAACCCCATGCTCCTTACTGCTTCATGTAGGCATAGCCCATGTCACCGTAGATGACCACCGTCGGCAGCGCCGACAGCGCCACGTGCACATCCTTGGAAACATCGGCAAGCGGGTACTTGAGATCGTACATCGCCTGGCCGCAGACAAAGACCTTGACACCGGCCTTCTTCAGCTTGCTCAGCAAGTCGATATTGGGGTTATCCACATTGAAGAGCTTCTTGTAAGCCGCATCACTCAAGATCGCCGACGTAGCCGGACCGTGCACGATCGCCACGAAATGCAGGTGGGAAAGCGGCACACCCGCCGAAGCGAAGGCGTTGACCGCGCGGGCCACATGCTTCAGGCCCGGATTGACCTCGCTCGGATCCTTGGCATGGCTGGTGACGTCAAAGATCGCCTTGTAACGGTGCTTGGGATTGGGCTGCACCATCGCATGCGGCAGCGGATGCACACCACCGTAACCATCGATCGCCGGGGTGACCCATTCACCGGCCATGGCCATGGCCGGCATCGCCAGACCCACGGCCAGTGCCGCCACCCATACTCGCAAATTCAATACTGACTTCATTCTTTCCTCCTCCATAAGGGCATCATCTGTTGCCCCTTTGCTAAGGCAGAAAAAATTATGCTTGCGCAGGCCATGCATCAAATGCATGTTTATGCTGTTCTGCATAACCTGGGGTAATACCTATGAACCTACGCCATCTCGCTGTATTCCACGCCGTAGCCGAAACGGGGAGCCTCAGCAAGGCCGCCGAGCGGCTCTATATCACACAACCGGCCGTATCCCGGCAACTGAAGTCGCTCGAGGACGCGCTGGGACTCGCCCTGCTCGACCGCGAACCACGCGGCGTGCGTCTGACGGAAGCGGGGCTGGTGCTGCACGATTACGCCAGCCGCATCTTTGCCCTGAGCGCCCGCGCGCGCGCCTCGATGGAGGAGATCTGCAACCTGAAATCGGGGCGACTGTCGCTGGGGGCGAGCACGACGATCGGCAACTACCTGCTGCCCGCCGTACTGGCCCAGTTCCGCGCCCTGTATCCGACCATGGATATCCACCTGGAGATCGGCAATACCGATGCCATCCAGCGCCTGTTGCTGGAGGACCGTATCGACCTCGGATTCACCGAGGGATTTGCCGAGCATCAGGAACTGGATGGGTGCGTCTTCATGCACGACGAGCTGGCCATCATCGCCCCGGCCGGACATCCATTGACCAGCGAAGGCCTTTCCGCCGACATGTCCACCCTGTGCCGGCATGCCTGGGTGATGCGCGAGCCGGGATCCGGCACCCAGGCCGTGCTGGAGCGCATCCTGCGCACGAATGGCTGCTCGGAACCACGCGCCGTCTTCACACTCGGCAGCACCGAGGCCGTCAAGGGTGCCGTGCTGGCCGGTGCCGGTATCGCCGGGGTCTCCTACCTGACGGTCATCAACGAGATCAGAGCCGGCACGCTGGTGCGCATTCCCTGCCGCGATGTCATTTTCCAGCGACCATTGCACCAACTGCGGCATCGCAACCGGCAGACCGGACCGGTCGTCGATGCGTTCCTCGAAATGCTGTCGCGCGTCATCGACACGAAAAACCTGCTGCCGCTTCCGTCCCAGCCGGTCGCCGCACCCGCCTAGCCGACCGGTCCATCCGGGCTGCACGCCTGCCGCAGGGCCGAGGCCACGCGTATGGCCCGGCGCTGGATGGCCACGTCGTGCACGCGCAGGATGTCCGCACCCGCAAACACGCCGATGCTTACCGCCGCCGCGGTCTCGGTCTCCCTGTCCTCTACGGGCGCACCGGTCAGCGCACCCAGGAAGGACTTTCGCGACACCCCGAGCGCCAGCGGCAGGCCGAATGCCTGCCGGAACACCGGTAGCCGGGCGATCAGAGCCAGGTTGTCCTCGAGGCGCTTGCCGAAGCCGATGCCCGGATCGAGCACGATGGCATCCTCACGGATGCCGGCCGCCAGGCAGGCGTCGATACGCCGTGCAAAGAACGTACGGACCTCGCCGACCACGTCATCGTAATGGGGATGCTCCTGCATGGTCCGCGGCCTTCCCTGCATATGCATCAGGCACACGTCCGCCCCGCTCTCCGCCGCCGCGGCCAGCGCATCGCCATCCCCGGCCAGGGCCGTCACGTCATTGATCATCGTGGCCCCGGCCTCGACGGCCAGACGCATCACCGCCGCCTTGGTGGTATCCACGGACACCTGGCATCCCTCGCGCACCAGGGACTGGATGACCGGAATCACGCGACGCAACTCTTCCTGCACGGGCACGGACTCGGCCCCCGGACGCGTCGACTCCCCGCCGACATCGATCAGCCGGGCGCCGGCATCGCGCAGCATGAGCCCATGGGCCACCGCCGCCCCGGTATCGACATAACGGCCACCGTCCGAAAATGAATCGGGGGTGCAATTGAGCACCCCCATGATCCAGGCATCGCCGTCGGCCGGCCGATGCCAGCGCGATCCCGCCGACATCAGCCCTCCTGGCCGGCTTCCTTGCCCTTGATCTCGACCGGCGGTGTCGTCGCGGCCGGCGCGGACGCCGACGGCGGCGGCGTATGCGGCTTCTCCGGCGGTGCCTCGCGATGCAGCTTCTTGCCCGCCATTACCTGGTCGATCTCGTCATCCTCGAGCGTCTCGTACTCGATCAGCGCCTCGGCCACACGGTGCAGCTGGTCCATGTGATCCATCAGGATCTTCTTGGCCCTGGCGTAGTTGGTATCGATCAGACGACGCACCTCGGTATCGATGCTGCGGGCCGTGTCCTCGGAGATATTCTGGTGCCGGGTCACCTCGCGACCGAGGAAGATCTCCTCGTCGCGATCGCCGTAGACCATCGGACCCATCGACTCGCTCATGCCCCACATCGTGACCATGTTCCGGGCCAGCTTGGTGGCACGTTCGAAATCGTTCGAGGCGCCGGTGGTCATCTGGTTGAGCACCAGTTCCTCGCCCAGGCGGCCGCCCATCATGATGGCGATCTGGTCCTCCAGATACTCGCGATCATGGTTGAAGCGGTCCTCCATCGGCAGCTGCATGGTCACGCCCAGGGCACGGCCACGCGGGATGATGCTGACCTTGTGCACCGGATCGGCGTGCTTCAGGTTCTTGGCCACCAGCGTATGGCCGGCCTCGTGGTAGGCCGTGGTACGCTTCTGCTCGTCCGACAGGATCATCGAGCGGCGCTCGGCACCCATCATGACCTTGTCCTTGGCCGTCTCGAAATCCGCCTTGGACACCTTGTCCCGGTTCAGGCGCGCGGCATTCAGCGCCGCCTCGTTGACCAGGTTGGCCAGATCCGCACCGGAGAAGCCGGGGGTACCCCGCGCCAGCGTCTTGACCTCGACATCGGCCGACAACGGCACCTTGCGCATGTGCACCTTCAGGATCTGCTCGCGGCCGCCGATATCCGGTGTCGGCACCACCACCTGGCGGTCGAAGCGTCCCGGGCGCAGCAGCGCCGGGTCGAGCACGTCCGGACGGTTGGTGGCCGCCACCAGGATCACGCCCTCGTTGGACTCGAAGCCGTCCATCTCGACCAAGAGCTGGTTCAGCGTCTGCTCGCGCTCGTCGTTGCCGCCGCCGATGCCGGCGCCGCGATGACGGCCCATGGCGTCGATCTCGTCGATGAACACGATACAGGGCGCCTGCTTCTTGGCCTGGTCGAACATGTCGCGCACGCGCGAGGCGCCGACGCCGACGAACATCTCGACGAAATCCGAACCGGAGATCGAGAAGAACGGCACCTCGGCCTCGCCGGCGATGGCGCGGGCGAGCAGGGTCTTGCCGGTACCCGGAGGTCCGACCAGCAGTACGCCCTTCGGGATCTTGCCGCCCAGGCGGGTGAATTTTGACGGATCGCGCAGGAACTCGATGACCTCGGTGACCTCCTGCTTGGCCTCGTCGCAACCGGCCACGTCCTCGAAGGTCACGCGGTTCTTGTTCTCGGTCAGCATCTTGGCGCGGCTCTTGCCGAAGGACAGCGCCCCGCCCTTGCCGGCCCCCTGCATCTGGCGCATGAAGAACACCCAGACGGCAATCAGCAGCAGCATCGGGAACCAGGAGATCAGCACCGACAGGAAGAACGGTACCTGCTCCGGCTCCTCGACATTGACCACCACATGGTTGTCCAGCAGGCGCTTGGTCAGCGTCGAGTCATCGGGCGGCACCTGGACCTGATAGGTTTTCAGCTCACCCTGCGTATTGCGGTACTGGCCGGCCACCTGGTGATCCTTGATCGTCGCTGTTTCCACCATGCCCTGGTCCACACGCTCCATGAAGGTCGAGTACGACATCTTCTCGCCCTTCTGCATCGGCGTACTGAACATGTTGAACAGGCTCATCATGGTCAGACCGATGACCAGCCACAACAGCAAATTCTTACCCATTCCTTGCTACCCCTGCTTCAGGGACCCGGCCCTGACTACGCTTGTCTGTATTCAACTATGATCAGCCTACCAAGACAAGCACACAAAAAACATGCCTAGCTTGCATGAAAATTCGATGAATCGCCAATCGATCCATGATTTCCGTGACGTTCTGACACTGCCGCGAGATGCAGGCGGCCCTGGCGGCGGCGCAGGCGGCAGCGTGAAAGATCCAGCCCCCCCGAACCGTTTCTGGCCGTCCAGGCCTCGACCATCAGGATATGCCGCCGGCCGGGCACCACGCCCTCGCCGAGCAGGATGCGGACCATCTTTTGCAGCATCCGCGCCCGGGCCGGCGGCACCAGCGCCGACCAGTCCCGCCATGCCAGCGACACGCTGCCGGCGGCGTGGATCAGCGGCACCTGCGCGATCCGTCCGTCGATGACGGCCGCCAGTCGCCCGGCCTGCTCACCCCAGCGCAGGAACAGGTTCCAGGGATCCGTTCCCACGGCCTGCATGGCCGGGAACAGGCGATGGCGGATGCGGTTGCGCCACAGGCTCATATCCCGGTTGCTCGGATCCTCGAGCCAGGACACGCCGGCCCGGCGCAGGGCCTGCCTCAGATCATCGCGCGACACGTGCAGCAAGGGACGCAACAGCCTCAGGCCACGGGCCTCGCGCATCCCGGCCATACCGCGGATGCCGTGCATGCCGGATCCCTGCAGCATACGCATGCAGACGGTTTCCGCCTGATCCTCGCGGTGGTGGGCCAGGCAAAGTACGTGCACGCCCCCGGCCTCGGCCCAGTGTGCGAACTGACGGTAGCGGACTTCCCGGGCCGCCGCCTCGCGATTGGCGGCCGACGCCTCGGCAACACGTGCACTGCGGAACGGGACCCCCCACGCTGTGGCACGCCGGGCCAGCGCCGCCGCCTCCGATTCCGAAGCGGCACGCCACCCGTGATCGACATGCCAGGCCTCCACCTGGTGCCCCTGAGAGCGCAAGGCCAGCAACAGCGCCGTGGAGTCCGCGCCTCCGGACCAGGCTACGGCCAGCCGGGATGGCAGCGCCGCGCCCTCGAGCCAAGCGGCCGCTTCCGGAAGCAACGGGACGGACGCAGGGGTTCCGTTCCCGTCATCGGCCATGCCCGGGTTCAACGCCAGCGGGGCAGTCCCTCTTCGACGATGCGCAGCACCGCCGGCGAATTCGGATCAAGCAACTCGTACAGATCCACATCCACACCGGACAGACAGGGCCGTCCGACCATCAGCAGCAGCACGGGCATGCCCTCAGCGCCCTGCTGGATGCAAAACAGGTCGAACTTGCCATCGGGCAGGCGGAACTCGCGCAACACGGACCGGGCGACATCCCGGTCCAGCCGAAACTCGCGCACTGTCGCCCGTTCGCGAACGGCCGACGTCAATTCGGACACGGCGGCGGCCGTCAGGGCGAAGCCTGCGTTGTACAGAAGCTGGACCTTCTGTCCGGTACCGGTGTCGACGCTCTCCACCCGGACCCCGCCATAGGGCTTCAGGCCGGTCTTGGCATCGCGGTATGCCGCCAGCCGTCCGACCCCGCCATCGCGGGCCAGGCCGGCCGAGGCCTGCGGCACTGCCAGGCTGAAGGCGAACCGGAAGGCCTCCTGTCCGGCATGGGCGGACTCGGCATAGGCCCATTCCCCGACCAGGGCCAGGCACATGGAGACTGCCGGCACATCGATCTCCCCGCCGGCCTGGGCCTCATGCACTTGCATATACCATTCGCGCAGCTGCTGACGGATGGACAGGCCCAGTTCCACCAACGGCATCACCGGCCCGCGCAGCACGCAGCCGGCGGCGGAAAAGCTGTCCATGAAGACCTTGCCTCCGCCGGAAATGCTCTTGAGCATCACCGGCAGAAAATCCTTGCCGATAAAGTGGCCGACATCATCCTGCAGCGAGGTCATCGCTGCCAGATAATCGGACCAATCGACCATCAGGCAGCCTTGCTTGGATGACAGCTTCGCCCCGCTGTGCAGCGAGGACTCCGTGCCCGGCACCAGGAACACGATCTTGCCTTCCCGGTACGCCACCTCCAGCAGCTTGTCGGCCTCGTTGCCCCGTGCCTTGCCTGCAATGGCCGGCATCTGGTCGAGCCACAGCCGCTCCGACCTGCGCCTGGCGATTTCCACCTGCACGTCCTCCTCGAACACCCGGAAGGCATGCAGCGTGCGATCATCATGGAGCCACGGCTCCCCCCCGCCGCCCTTGCGGAACAGGCCGCCGCCACCGCGCTCGTGCAGCAGCCACGCGGCGATGGGATGCTGGCGATTCGCCTCGAGCTGCTCGACGACCGCCGGGTCCAGCTGATCCGGGGCGGTCAGAAGCTGGTCCAGATGCTTGGCGTTCAGCACCCAGCGCATCCATGCGCCGTCACCCGTCTTCTCCGCCAGGTCCCACAGGGCCAGGCGGGCCCAGCTTCGCCTGAGCAGATGGCCGCCCAACCGGTCCTTGCCGAGCAGCACCAGCATGCCGGCCTCGTTCTTGGGGCCGAGCTTCTTGCGCATGCTGCGCATGCGCGGTACCAGATCCGGCTCCAGCCCGTAGGCCATGATGATCTGACGATCATCGCCGATCAGGGAGTCGTCCGGCTGGTGGGGCATGAAGGCCATCGGCGTGGCCGGGATCACCATCGACTCGTAGGTAGCGATGCGCGTGACCTCCACCGAGCCTTCCGCATGCTGTTTCAGGAAGGCCATCAGGGCCCACTGATACAGGCCGCCGAGGATGCAGAGCGTCGCATGCGAGGTCTGGTCCATGTGCTCCTTCGGTAGCCGGGCCAGAGATTCGCGCATCAGGCGCAGCAGCAGCACGTTGACCGCCGGCACCCAGGGCGCCATGTCCGCCTTCTCCTGCTGCCAGCCACGCATCCACAGATCCTTCCAAAGCTTCAGCAGGGCCGGCGCTCCCTTCTCATCGGCACACCAGTGATGGAGCAGGCTTCTCGAAATATGCGGATACTTTTCCCTGAGGAAATGGATCATCGCCCGCGATTCGGCATCGGTCTGCGGCAGCTGGTGAGCCGACACCTTTTCGCCCTTGACCATGTAACGGACCGCATAGTCCTGCAACCGTGACAGTGCCTGGGAAAGCGCCTGCTGCAACTGGGAATGCAGGGCGAAGGGGATGTATTCCCGTGCATCCTGCCCCGGTACGCGCAGGGGCAGGCGGCGGACATCGATATGACAGCGACTGGCCGGACTCTCTCCCCGGGTAAGAATTGGATGGTACCAACTCCAGCGCTGAGCAAAATAATCGGGCGATATCATGACCGTACTATCCTTTTTTCGTCATCGGTGGCGCCGTCGTTGCGTGGATGACATACCCTCCCTAGCATAGACACCATGCAAACCTCAGCCTCCTTCCCATGCTGAACTCCGCCACCTTCGTACCCGGACGTGCCTTCGTGACACGCCCTTCACGCGTATCCGATTGCGGATGCCGACCCTCCATGCTTCGGACCTCCCCGGATCATAGAGCGCGGATCGAAAAAAGGCGATTATTGACCGGATCCGCCCGACTTGCCGCCATGGCGATCCTGGCCATGCTGCTGGCACCGGCCCTGTCCCGGGCGGCGGGCATTACCGTCACGCTGCCCCCCTTGGGCGGACTGGTGCGCATGCTCGATGCCAAGGCCGACATCACGGTGTTGTTGCCGCCGACTGCCGATCCCCATCACTTCCAGATGACGCCGAAGGCCACCGAGGAGTTGAAGCAGGCGTCCCTGTTCATCCGCGCCTCCTACGACGACAGTGGCTGGTCCGGTCTCGCATCGCCCGCAACCACCCTCGATCTATGGCCGCATACCAGCCACGGCTGGACCAGTCCGGCCCTGGTCCGCGCCGTCCTGCCGCAGCTGGCCGCGGAACTCGAGAAGATCTACCCGGCCCGCGCGGCGACGATCCGGGCCCGCTTGCCCGTGGCCATCGCCGACACCCGGCACATCGAGGCCGCATGGCGACAGGCACTGGCCCCTTACAGGAAGGATGGCGTCATCATGCAACACCCGTCCTGGAAACCGATGTGCGAACTGGTCGGGGTACCGGTGCGGGCCGTACTGGAGTCACCCAGGCATGAGCAGGAATTCGGCCCCCGCGACCTGGACCGTGCGCTGCGGATGATCGATGCGCATCCAGGCGTAGTGCTGATCGCAGAACAGCGCCATGGCAACCAGGGCCTGGACTGGATCGCCGGACACAGCCCGCATCCCGTACGCATGATCACGCTCGATGCCCTGGGCACGAACACCATGAATTGGGACGAACTGATGCGCGACAACCTCAAGCGGATGCAGCCATGACGTCGCCCGTGCTGAGGCTGTCCGGTGTGTCGGTGGGCCCGGCCCAGGCCCCGATCCTGCAGGACATTGACCTGGAGCTTGCGGCCGGCCATTTCCTGGGCATCGTCGGGCCCAACGGGGCCGGCAAGTCCACCCTGCTGTCGGTGATCGCCGGCCTGATCGAGCCCGCCGAGGGAGGCGTCGCGCTGTTCGGACAGCCCCTCAGGCGCCTGAACCGCCACCAACTGCTGCAACAGGTCGGTTTCTTGTCGCAGATGCACGACGATCTGCCGTCCTTGCCGCTCAACGTGCGCCATGTCGTGGCCATGGGCACGCCCCGCTACGCCGCACCGCTGTGGCGCCGGCATGCGTCCCCGGACGATGTCCGGTGGGCGCTGGAGCAGGTGGACAGCGTGGATCTGATCGACCGCGATTTCCGCCAGCTGTCCGGCGGCCAACGCCAGCGGGTGCGCCTGGCCAAGGCCCTGATCAGCCGGCCACGGCTGTTGCTGCTGGACGAGCCGTCGGCCGCCCTCGACACCTCGGCCCAGGAACGGCTCTACCGCCTGCTGCGCCGGCTTTGCGACGAGCAGGCGATGGCCGTCGTCATGGTCGAGCACGATATCGCCGCCATCACCGGCTACGTCGACTCGGTGGCCTGCCTGAACCGCCGCGTCCACTACCACGCCATGAAGGGGGAGCAGATCCCCGAGGACATCTGGCATGCCATGTACGGCGAGCACATGCACGTCATCGCCCACGATTCGCGCTGCATCGGCTGCGTCCCCGGCGCAGCATCCGGCCATCGCCACTGATGACGCTGATCGCGCACTTCCTGGCCAGCGAGGTCATGCGCAGTGCGCTGCTGCCCGCGCTGCTGATTGCCGTCACCACGGCCAGTATCTCGGTGATGATCCTGGCGCACCGCCTGTCCTTCCTGGTTGTCGGCGTCTCGCACGCCTCGCTGGCCGGTCTCGGCCTGGCCGTGGTGCTGGCGCTGCCGCTGCTGCCCACCGTCACCGTCGTCGCCATCGCCGTGGCCTGGCTGCTGATCCCCTCGACCTCCGGCAAGCTGCGCCTGAACAACGATGCCGGCACCGGCCTGCTGTTCGCCGGCGCCATGGCCCTGGGCATCGTGCTGCTGTCGACCACCAGCCGCTATCAGGTCGACCTGTTCGGCTGGCTGTTCGGCAATATCCTGACCATTTCGCACGGCGACGTGATCTGGTTGTATGTCGCCGCCGCCGTGGTGCTCGGCAGCCTGCTGCTGGCCGCGCGCGCCTGGTGGGCCATCGCCTTCGATGCCACCGCCGCCGCCGCCAGCGGCGTCCCGGTTTCGGCCTACCGTTTCATGCTGCACGGCATCGTGGCGCTGGCCGTGATCCTGTGCGTCAAGCTCGCCGGCATCGTGCTGACCACCGGCCTGATGGTCCTACCGGCCGCCTGCGCCTGGTTCTGGGGACGCAGCCTCGGGGCGTTATGGGCGATCAGCCTCGGCATCTCGGTCGGCGGTACGCTGGTGGGACTGTTGGTTTCGTACGCCTACAACTGGCCCTCGGGGGCCACCGTGGTGCTGACCCTGTGCGTCCTGTTCGCCCTCAGTGCGGCCGGGGCCTGGCTGAAGCAGGCCGGACGGCAGCGCCGACAGCGGGCCTAGGGCCCGACGTGCCCGAAGCCCGGGCTACACCGGATGACGGGTGGCCACGTAGGCCAGCAGCAGCATGGCCGGCACCAGCATGGCGCACGCGGCCACGAACGGCGCCGACGGGCCGTGCATGCCCATGGTCTGCGCGGCGAAAAAGAACCCGCCGAGTGCCGGGCCGACGACGCGCCCGAGGCTGTTGACCGACTGGTACAGTCCCATGACGGTGCCCTGGGCATCGTGCGAGGTGATCCGGGACAACAATGCGCTCAGGCTCGGCGTCAACAGCCCGAAGCCGACCGTCAGCGGCACTGCGATCACCATCAGCATCCCCGGACCGGGAGCGGCCGCGAGCAGGGCGAAGGCCAGGATCAGCATCACGAACCCCGCCATGGCCGTCCGCACCTCCCCGAGCCACGGCACCACGCGCCGCACCAAGAGCCCCTGTACGACCGTGATCAGCACGCCGATATAGGCGAAGAAATAGCCCACTGAGGTCAAGGACCAGCCGAGCTTCAGTTTGCCGTACAACGGCAGGGCCACCTCGAAGCTGGCAAAACCCGTGATCAGCAGCATGCTGACCAGCAGCAGCATGGCCACCAGGGGATGGGAGAACGCCAGCTTCCAGGGCTCGATCGACAGCGGCGACACCCACTGCTTCGCCTGCCCGCCGGCACGCCGGGTCTCGGGCAGCAGCAGGATGCCCATGATGCCGTTCAGAAAGCACAGCACCGATGCCGCATACGGCGCATATTCCGGATGGTTGCCGAAATCGGGGCCGGACAGCAGGCCGCCCAGCGCCGGCCCGATCACGAAGCCCAGGCCGAACGCCGCGCCGATCATGCCCATGCCGGCCGCACGCTTGTCGGGACTGGTCACATCGGCGATCACCGCCTGCGCGGTCGCCAGGTTGGCACCGCTGACGCCCGCCACCATCCGGGCCAGGAACAGCACCGTCAGCGATCCGGCCAAGCCGTAGACAAGATGGGCCGCCGCCGATCCGAACAGGCCGATGATCAGGATCGGCTTGCGTCCGACGTAATCCGACATGCGTCCCCAGATGGGGGCGAAGATGAACTGCATCAACGAATACACCGCCATCAGCCAGCCGATCTGCGTGCTGCTGGCATGGAATTGCGGCAGTTGCGCATAGATGGGCATCAAGGGCAGCACGATGCCGAACCCGAGCAGATCCAGGAACACCGTCAGGAATACGATCCCGAGCGCGGAATGATTGATATAGGACGCGGATGGCCCCGTACGCATGCCCCCCCCTAAGCTGAACACAGGCCGGGGTGCGGGACGAACATCCCGCACCCCGGCCATGGGCCGTCACGCCGATACCGGCTTTGCCTTCCCATCATCTCCCATGGATGCGGCGTTCCGCCGCACCCTGATGGGCAGGAGAAACTAGACGGCGGCAGCCGCCAGCAATGCCTGTTCGTCGACGACCTTGCTGTCGACCTTGCAATAGGCCGCCCCTTCCTCGACGACGATCACCGCTTCCGCCACGCCGGCCACGGCGCGCAGCCGCTGCTCGATGGCGCGGACCGCCTCCGGATCGCTGGCCTCGACGTGCAGCATGCGCGTCGACAGATAGGGCGGCTGCTTCATGGTCAGCGCGATCAGCAGCCACACGACGAACAGGCCGGCCACGACCCAGAACACGGTGGCGTAGTTCTCCTTGGCGGGGCTGTAGATGAAGCCGCCCAGCACACCGCCGACGAAGGCGCCGAAGAACTCGCAGCTGTTATAGACACCGACCGCCGTGCCCTTGGCCCCGGCCGGGGCGTACTTGGAGATCAGCGACGGCAGGCTCGCCTCCAGCGTGTTGAAGCCGGTGAAGAACACCAGCAGCGCGAAGCCGATCGCCCACAACGAATGGTGCGAGGTCGCCAGCAGCACGCAGGCTGCCGCCAACAGCGCGATCGACAGAGAGAATATCTGCTTCATCTTGCGCCGGGCCTCGGCGACGATGATCAGCGGCACCATGAACACGAACGCGAACAGCATCACCGGCAGATACAGCATCCACTGGTTGGTCTGCTTCAGCAGGTGGAAATGCGGATCGGCGAGCACCAGCGGCAGCACCACGAACAGCGCGGTCAGCGCCGCATGCAGGATGAACACGCCGGCATCCAGCCTCAGCAGGTTGGCATCGCGCAGCACCTCGCCGAACAGCGACGGCGTCACCTCGGCGTCTCGGTGGTGCATCAGCTTCTTGGGCTCGGGCACGACCATGTACAGGAACAGGATGGATCCGATCGCCAGCACCGCCGTCAGCCAGAAGATGCCGGATACGTGAATCCAGCGGTCGAGCAGCGGCCCCAGTACCATCGAGACCGCAAAGGACACGCCGATGGTCATGCCGATCATGGCCATGGCCTTGGTCCGGACCTCCTCGCGCGTCAGGTCCGCCGTCAGGGCGATGACTGCGGCCGCCACCGCGCCCGAGCCCTGGATCACGCGCCCGATCAGCACGCCGGTGATGGTGTGCGACATGGCGGCGACGACGCTGCCGATGGCGAACAACAGCATGCCGAAGGCGATGACCGGCTTGCGCCCGAGCTTGTCGGATATCATGCCGAACGGGATCTGCAGTATCGCCTGGGTCAGGCCGTAGGCACCCAGCGCGATGCCCACCAGTTCCGGATGCTCGTGCGCTCCCTTCAGGCCGTGCGCATAGGTCGAAAAGACCGGCAGGATCAGGAACAGGCCCAGCATGCGCAGGCCGAAGATGCCCGCCAGCGAGCTCGCCGCCTTGCGCTCCTCCACGCTCATCGCGGCGCCTGTTGATTCTTTTGCTCTCTTTCTCCTCACACGCTCCTCCTTTGCGATCCACACGAACAAGTAACCGTTCCCGAACCCGATCTCAACCCTTCATTTAGACCGGCCATTCTCCTGCACCCTGTCGGACCAGATCGGGAACAGCGCCGCACAAGTCGATGACGGTGGTCGGCACCATACCCCCCCAGCCGACATCGAGCACGACGCAATCATTCCCCCTTAACCGTTCCACGATGCGCTCCGGATCGATCTCGACCGCATCTTCCCCGGCAAACATCAGCGTCGTCGCCACCAGTGGCTCACCGAACTCGTCAAGCAGCATGCGGCAGACCGGGTGCTCGGGAATGCGGATACCCACGTCCCGGCGCTTGCCGAAAATACGCCTGGGCAGCGCCGATGCAGCCGGCAGGATGAAGGTA